>Ga0078972_1003122_pt1 | contig 50937 bp, 56 predicted proteins | sample YelNatPaOPGAMG01_FD_67568 | JGI IMG/M metagenome (GOLD analysis project Ga0078972, IMG submission 67568) | Hot spring thermophilic microbial communities from Obsidian Pool, Yellowstone National Park, USA - OP-RAMG-01 (SPADES assembly) (version 2) | ecosystem: Environmental > Aquatic > Thermal...
ATTGATGAGATGAAAAGAGGCTACGATAGCGAGATAGGTAATAGGGAGAAAGCGATAAAAGAATTAAATTCAAAGCTTGAGCAGTTGAAGTTGGAGTATGAAGAGAAATTAAAAGAGAGAGATAATAATTACAGGAATGCTATAGAGAAGATTACGGAGAGTAACAGAGGATTGTTAGATGAGATTAAGAGCAGATATGAAGAAGAGATAGATAAGTTAACTCAAGAGAAGAAAGGGTTTGAAACGAGGTTAGAAGAGATAAGGAACGCCATAAGTGAGAGAGAGAATAAGATAAGTTTATTAGAAAATAATTTGAGTCAGAGAAGTGAAGAGATAAATAGGTTAAAGGAAGAGAAGTTGAGATTGGAGAATGATTATAGAAATAAGGTAATTGAGGTAGAAGGATATAAGAATAAGATAGAGAAAGAGATAGATAATTTAAAATCAAATTATGAGACCAAAATAAATGAGAAAGAGAATGAGATAAAGAGATATGTATCTGAAATAGAAAAGTTTAAGAAGGAAAGAAATGAAATAATTAAAAATTTTACCGAGGAACTCAAAGATATTAAGCAATCATATGAAAAAAGCATAAATGAGATAAAGGAAAAATATAAAGGAAAGGATAAATGAATGGTGAGAAGCGAACCCCGTTAGAGATAATCCCGACGTTCCGTTGGGATGTCGGTTGCCTATGGCAACCCATCTCTAACGGGGCGAACCCTTTAGTATTTTGATTTCATTATAATAAGAATTTTTGTTTTCCTGGTATATATATCTTATTCTGTTATCTTTATAATCAAAAGATATAATCTTTTTATCGGGGGAGATTATGTATCTGTCTGTAACACTTGGGTTATCAGTAGTGGAGTGATAAATCTTTGATCTTGTGTAGTAATATATGTCGTATCCGTCGCATCCAATATATTCTATATCCTGATAGGGTATATTATATTTAGAAATCTCCGTTAAATTATCATCATTGATTGATTTAATTATTTTATCTTCCTCAACTCTCCATACATACATTCCATCAAAACAAATATCCTTTAAGGGCTTGGCTATTTTAGTGGATGATATTATATTATAAGAACTGTCTTTATTTCTTTTTTCCAATTTTAATGAGTCAGTCAAGACAAAAAAAAACTTATTCCCTGAGTCCTTTATTAAAGTTCCTATTTCGTATATATTCGCACGGCTTATATATTCAAGATTATCTTTACTATATATATAAAAGGATTCTAATAGCCAGTCGTATATATAGAGTTTGTTAGCGTTAGAAAAAAAACCTGAAATATTTGATGTCGGGATTTTAACGGGAAGATAATTATTCTCGGGGCTTTTATTGTTTTTATTTCCTTCCGTAATTATAATAAAAGGTATTATTATAATAGCGAGAGAGAGAAGTATCAATGGAATCATTTTAATTATTTTTTTATTGTTGAGTGATTTATCCTGGATTATTTTTTTATTTTCAAAACTGAATAATTTTTTCGCAAGTTCTATTTCGGTCCAGGGGAATTCCATAAAATCGTCAAAAAGTTCTCTGTATTCGTCAGGCATTTTATTGGATTTTAGAGCGAGGATTAGCGGAAGAAGGGGGGCAAAGCGTTTAATTTCTTTCGCCGCCGCTTCTGGCGGAATATCCGAATCGGGCGTGATTATAATTGCTAAGGGTATAAATTTTTCAAGCATATCGCATGCTCTCTTTAAGTTCTCGGCGAAATACACTTTATAACCTGATAATTTTGAGATGGTTTCAAATCTCTTTATATCTTCTAATTTAGAAGTTATAACTATTATGTCCTTGTTTTTCATATCGCTTTATTTTTTTGGCGGCGGTATTACAAGAATTTCTCCTTCCTTAGGCAGTCCTTTAAATATCTTTGATTGATTCTCATCGTAGATTAATTTCCACATATCAGGGGTTCCGTAGTATTTAGAAGATATAGACCTTAATGTCTCGCCGTTTTCAACCTTGTGAAGTTTGGGCCATTTTTCTTCTTTTTTTATAGTTATCTTTTCTTCAACCGGTTTTGCTGGTTTTTTCTTTGAGTATTCTATATCTATTAATTCTATCTCCGCTTCTTTCGCTTTTTCTCTTAATTCTATCATTTTCTGATTAAGTATCGTAACTTCCGATTCTAATATACCTTTTTCTGTCTGGTATTTTAAAGATTCCGTCTCAAGCTCGCTTATTTCTTTTTTCAGGTTTTCCGCCTTTTCATTTAACTCCTTTACTTTTTGCGAGGCGTCATCATACATTCTTTCTTTATATGAAGGTCCTGTGAATTTATAACTGAGGGAAAAACCGTAATTCCCGGCATTTTGATTAAATCCTTTCCAGGGGTATGAGATAATTATGTCAATTATAACCGGATTGAAGTTAAGCCCCGCTCCCATAGCGAGATAATCCCTTCCATCCAGATTAACTCCTTTACCTGTTCTGATTCGCAGAATATCGTCAAAAAATTTTCGCTCTATCCCCCAGAAAAACTCCGAGTAGCCGCCGGTTACTCTAAAGTCAAGAGCGAAGGTCGTATCAAAATATCTGTAAGAATTTCCTATAGTTATGGTCGCCATCGATTTTCCCATACCGGTAGTTATCCTGGAAAGCACAATAGATGTTTTATAATTTTCTATTGAACTGAGTATCACGCCGGCGTCAAAGCCCAAACCGATATGACTGTTTCCTTCGTAAGTCATCGCGCCCAATCTCAGATTTCCGCCGTAAAGGATGGGAAGCTGAAAATACTTAATGGTTGTTTGATTTGAATATGAGAACAAAAATGTATCCATAGAGCCGAGGTTAGATTGTTTGACCCTGTCATATCCAAAGCCGACCACTGTATCTTTTGTGTCTGGAAGCGGCCTTCTGTAGGCAAGAGTTAAATCAAAAAGATTCCTATCCGAAAGTTTTGAGTTTATGCTTGCGCCACTTTCCCAGTCCTTTACCTGTGTTAGTCCCGCCGGATTATAAAACATAGAAAAAACATCATCTGCAATTGATGAAAACGCCGTTCCCATAGAGTTTGCTCTTGTTGAAGGATATGTGTAAGAAAAATCCTTTGAGTTAAGGTTTAAAAAAAACAGAAATAGAATTATAATAATTCTCATAATTTTATTATAATATTTTTATGTTAACTTTATGTTTCATTGATATTAAGGTTAGGAAGGAGGATTATGTTTAATTTTATATTGTTGACGATTTCTTTTTGGATTAACTCTGCGGAGGTTTCGACCCAAAATTTTTCCGTTTCTATTCCCTCTATAACCGTTACATACCCCTGGGAAGGGAAAAATATAGGCAGCGCTTCTAATGCTTATATTATGGGAAATGTAAAGCCATATGTTTCAACTATAACCGTAAATAATCTTACGGTAAAGGTTTATAAAAACGGAGCTTTTACGGCTTATGTCCCGATTTTAAACGAAGGGTTTAATATAGTTGCGGCAAACGAGGCGGGGATTTCAACTTTTACAAGAAGGGTTGTTAGAACCGAAGACACTTCTGCCCAGCCGCAGTTATTTGAACTGATATCGCCTTCAACATACACGGAGATTGTTTCAGGCCAGGATTTAGTTTTTTTATTTAGGGGCTTGAAATCAACAACCGTTTATTATGAGATTGATGATATTTGTAAGGGGTATATAGAAGATTTCCCTTCCGGAAGCGGATTGTACAGTTTCATCTGTTATATAGACAGAAAAACAAAAAATAAAAAATACACGCTAAAGTTGAAGTATAAAAATGGAGAGAAAAAGAATGAAAAGATTGAACTGGATAATTTTGTTTCGGTGATAGATAGAGATTATCTTCTTGAAACTTCCACTGATAATGTTATTTTGAAAAACGATTCTGGCGGATATGTATATTTTCTTCCGGAGGGCGTAATCCTTTCTTCCGACAGAAAAGAGGGGTCTAAATACCGAGTAAAATTTGGCAGGTCAAAATTCTGGGTTGATTTGGACAAGTTGAATTTTAAAGGATTTTTAAACAGAAATTTAATAACTGAAACTGGAACCCTGAAATTTTCGAAAATTTCTTCAAACAGGGTCCTGGCAAAGATTTCTATTTATAACAAAGTTCCATTTTCCGTCTGGGAAGAAGAGGATAAACTTTATCTCAATCTTTACAACACAAATTTAAGAACCAACTGGGTTGTGTATGATTCCTCGGATACATTTATTGATAATGTTACTTTCAGACAGGTTTATGATGACGAGGCGTTATTTGTTTTTAATTTCAGTAAAAATTCTAAATTCTGTGGCTATGATATTTATTATTCGAGCGATAATTATCTGAATATAGAGTTTAAATTCAAACCCTTTATCGCGTCAATAAATTTACCGGACGCATTGAAGGGAATTAATATTATAATAGATCCGGGGCACTCTTTTAAAAGGACTCCGCCTTATGACGGAGCTGTTGGACCTCTTGGAAGTTTTGAGTATGAGGTTAATCTAAAAATAGCCACTAAATTGAAGGATAAACTAACACTGCTCGGGGCGAATGTCTATATGACGAGATATACGAATAATGAAGAGGAACAGGTTCCTTTACAGGAGAGGCCGAGAATTGCAAAAAGATTAAATGGCGATATTTATGTAAGCATACATAACAATGCTGTCCCGGATGGCGAAGACCCCTATTCAAAACCGAGGGGTTTTCAGATTTATTATTATCATCCACACTCTAAAAAGTTGGCGGAAAGCATACACAAAAGATTTGTAGAAAATATTCCGCTTGCGGATGAGGGCGTAAGATACGGGGATTATCATGTAGCGAGATTGACTTTTATGCCTTCCGTTCTCATTGAGAATGCTTATATGATAATTCCCGAGCAGGAGGAACTTTTAAATGATGATTCCTTCTGCGAAAAGTTAAGCGAGGCGATAACAAATGGTATAATAGATTATCTGAAATAGTTTTGAAACTATGAATATAAACATAAAAGATATAGCAGGATTTTGCGAGTTAATAAAATCATTGAATAACGAGAAAGATATTATAGAAAAATTTTTGGATTATGGAATTAAAGTTCTTGAGTGCGATGGCGGAACTTTTTTTACCCTCAATGAAAGGAAGAGAATGATGAGTTTTGATATAGTAAAGGGGAAAAATTCCGAGGAACTCTCCGGGGTTAGTTTTCCTTATACGGGAATAGTCGGCTGGGTCGCCGAGATGAAAAAAGATATCCTTGTAAAGGATACATCAAATAATCCATTATTTACAAAAAAGGTTGATTATGCAACAGGTTATTCGACAAAATCCGTTATAGCAGTTATGTTGAGTTATGGCAAGGATATTTTTGGAATAACGGAGTTTATAAACCCCGTTAAAAAAGAGCATTTTGACGAAGATGATTTTGATTTAATAAAACTTCTTTCAGTTCTCGTTTCACTCTCTCTTTATATAAGAAGAATTGAAAGCACCATTGTCGAAATAAATAATAGATTCAGTTCTACCATAAACAATCTTTCAGGGGGATTTATAGGAATAGATAATAATGGGATAATAATATTCTTTAACCCGAGAGCCAGAGAGATATTTGGTATAGATAAGGATTTTTTAGGCAAAGATTATAAAGAATTGCCTGATATAATGTATCAGATAAAGAAGATACTTTCCGAGTCCAAGAATGGAAAGCTTGTTAAAAGAGCTGAATTTATTTGTAAAATAGGTTCTATGGATAAAAAAATAGGTTACAGCACGATAACTTTAAAAGGGGTTGATTCAAGTATTATAGGAAGCGCTGTTATATTTCAGGATATAACATGAAAATACTTATAGCGGAAGATGATGATATAAATAGAGAGCTCATAAAAGAGGTTCTTTCTTCCATCGGTTATGAGGTTATAGATGTCTGCGATGGGGTTGAGTTAATTAAAATCGCCATAGAGTCCAAACCGGATCTGATAATTACCGATATTCAGATGCCGAATATGCGTGGGGATACTATGATTTCTATGATAGAGGAATATGAGGTTTTGGCTTCCACGCCGATAATAGTAATGACCGGGATGCCGGAAAACGAGTTTAAGAAACTCGGCGTTTCAAAAGATATAAATGTATTATTTAAACCGGTTGATATAGATAAATTAAAAGAACTGGTCTCAAAATTTTTCAGGGTTCGCTAACCCCTATACTTCTTCATTTGGTTGCTCTGATTTTTACCTGCCTGCCGTCAGGCAGGGGGCGAGACGAGGCGTCTTGGAGCGAGCATACTACGAAGTAGTCTGTAAGCGACGAGCAACGAAGTCGTAGCCAAAAAGCGGGCAACCCTAAAAGGGAGAAAGAATTTTGGGCGATTTTGTCGTTGAGACACACTCACAATGTTTATTCAACATTGCTCGTTCACATTGCCTAAAACTCGCCTCAAACTTCTCTCTCCAAATGAGAGAATATAGGGAGTCAGCGAACCCTAAGTAAGACCCTAAATATGGATCCAGGATTTTTAAATTCTATTATAAATTTTGTTGACTTTCCTTATTTATCTAAATTGATAATGTTAATCAGCGGTTTGTCTTTGTTCTTTTTTATCGTATCCTTTCTGATATGGAGTTATTCATTTTATCTTTGTTTCAAGAAAGAGAAGGATATTTCTAAAAGAAATATATGGCTTGCCATTATAATAGTAGGTAAACTTCTTGGGGCTATAGTTTATTTAATCTTTGAGTCGAAAAAATTAAAGGAAAGCAATCATAAAACTTTTTGATATAAGATATAATATTTTATAGAGGTGAATTATGAAAGTTAAAATTAAAAAATTAGTTGATTCAGCGCATCTCCCCGAGAGAGCTTACGACAATGATGCGGGGGCTGACCTTTTTTCCGTAGAGGAAGTAACCATTCAACCGCATAGCCCCGCCCAGATAAAAACAGGCATATCCATATCGCTTCCTAAAAAAACATGCGGGATTTTGTGGGGTAAGAGTTCAATAGAAACAAAAGGATTGATAATCACTGCCGGGCTTATAGATGAAGGGTATAGAGGAGAGATTATTGTCTGCGTATTTAATCTAACGGATAAGATACAGATAGTCGAAAAAAATCAAAAGATAGCCCAGCTTGTAGTTATGCCTATATATTATCCGAAATTTAAAGAGGTAAAGGATCTTTCTAAATCGAAGAGGGGGATATTCGGTTTTGGAAGCACGGGATTAAAAAAGAATTCTGTTAAAATAAATCCGCCCAGCGCGGACCTGTGAAATGAGCAAAGTTGAAAATATTAAAATTTTTTTAATGGATGTGGACGGAGTTCTTACTGATGGTAAAATGTTTTATTTCACGGATTCAAATGGAGTTGACCATGAGTTTAAGGCTTTTAATTCGCAGGATGGGATAGGACTTATAGTTTTAAATAAGTTTGGGATAATTACCGGTATAATAACGGGAAGAGAGTCAGAAAGCGTGTATCAGAGAGCTAAAGCGTTAAGAATGAATTATGTTTATCAGGGATTTTTAACAAAGTTATGGGCTCTTGACGAGATACTTAAAAAAACATCGCTTGATTATCAAAATGTTTGTTATATGGGAGATGATTTCCCTGATATACCCGTTCTTAAAAAAGTCGGTTTTGCCGTATGCCCTTCTAACTCAATAAAAGAGGTTAAAAAGGTCTGTCATTATGTTACGAAAAGATGCGGCGGCGATGGAGCAATCAGAGAGGTTTGCGATATGATAATAAAAGGTAAAAAGTTTTATAAAGATATGGCAAAAGGGTTTGAAACAGGTATATGGCCCGAGAAAAATGTTTCTTCTCAAATAGATAATGTCCTTTATTCTAAATGGAAAAAATACCCTTAGGTCCCAAAAAAAAATAGGGCTAAAAATTTTTATTTATTAAACAAAGGTCCCTTTTAAAAAAATATATTTATTGTTAAAATTTATTTGATGGCTATATGTGGAAAGAAAATTATGAGTGTATTATTCATTGTTTTTTTATTTGTATTTAATTCTTTTCTTGAAGGGCAATCGCCAATTGACCCTGAGATTCAGATGTATTTTGAGACCCAGTATGGCTATATGAAAAGCGAAGATTTCAGAAACAGCCCTGTTTCAACTATAAAGTCCGATTTGAAAACGCAGATTTATTCTAATAAGTCCATAATAACCTATACCGTAATGCCGCAACCTGACTACACTTCTATTCCGTTACATTACGATATAAAGCAGCAAAACACATCCGGTTCTATTTCTTCATATGTTCTAGAGCCAAAAGATTCGGGGATTAAAATAAAATCGTATGTTTTAATAGATGTCGCTATTTTAAAGAAAAATTATTCATCTGTTATTCAATCGCTTTCAAATTATGGGTTTATTTACGCGGGGGAAGAGAATTTTATGGATACTTCTAACGATGCAGTCACTCTTTTTGGATGGATTGAGGAAAGAAATTTCAACTCTGTTTCAAAAATTAAAAATATAGAGAAGATATCCATATCGGGAAGAGATTTGAGAGCGCCACTGTGTCCTGTTACGCTTATTGTTAAGGTCCCGAATAATAGGGATCTGATTGTCTTTTCCGATAGTTTCGTTTCTAAACTCTCTGAATACGGTTTTGTTAAAAATGATATGGAAATAATCTCAAGCGATAAAAAGTACAGATTCAGCATAATCAAAATAAATGGAATGATTCCTTTGGATAAGACCAGGACACTTCTTAAATATCCCTTTGTCATAGAAGCAAAGAGTTAAAGATTTATATAAAACCTTTCGACAAGCAACCAATTTAGTTGCTGGCATTTTAAAAGTGAGAAGTAGCGGGCACCTGTCTGCCGTCAGGCAGGGAGTTTACTCTGAAATGGCAAAGTAAACTTTGCGACTACAATAGAAAATAGGAATGTAGTTTCAGAGCTTGCTCTGAAAAAGGCATCCCGACGTTACCTGCCTGCCGTCAGGCAGGCAAAATCGGGACAACCAAATGAAGAAGTATAGGGGTCAGCGAACCCTATAAATCAGTGATATACTCCACTTGTCCGAAGCTCGCTTTAGCGAGCGAGTTGTGGAGTATCTGAAAATTTAAACCGAATAAAGCAACCCGTCTGAGCGATATCCGGCATACGAGCGACTAAACGGGTGACAAGAGATTGACGACTCGTTTTATTCTCTATTCGAAAATATGGGTTAAAATTCAAATAAAAAAATATAAAATGTAAATATAATGAATTTAAGCCATAAAAATAAAATAATTATATCCGCGGTTTTATTTATTTTTTTATCTTATTCTATAGTCGTATTTAACGCTATGTCTTTTAGCTTAATCCCACTTTTTATAATACCTGTTATTATTCTCGATTACAGGGACTTTGAAATAAGATTTATATTTTTATTTTTCATTTTATTTATTTCTCTTCTCCTGAGCAGAGTTTTCCATAACACAAATCTTTCTATGGGTTTAAATTTTTTATCTTTCTTATCTGTATTCATTTTTTCCCTGATTAAAAATTCTGTGGAAAAGAGCTTCATTTTAAATAGAGAAAAGGAACTATCTAAAATATCGGAAATAAAAAGAGAGATAGATGATTTAAAATCCCAGAAACAGACCTATATTAAACATAGAGAAACCATACTATTAAATCTTAACTCAAGGCAGAAATTGATATCCTGCTTAAAAGATATTCAATTTTCCAGAAACAATGACGAAATAATTTCAAACCTTATGAAATCAATTTCCCTCGTATTCCCCAAATCTTTAAGCGAGTTTATAATATCGCCCAGTTCTTCCAGGATAGCGGGAGATGTTTTTAAAACATCTACTCCCGTATATATACCCGATGTTAATATAGAATCAAGATATAATTATTCCTGTTTTAAATTGTTGGAAAAATCCATTGTCTATATGCCGGTTTCGGCTTTTTCAAAGACGATCGCCGTTGTTAAGGTTTACTCGGATAAGGCAGGATATTTTTCAATTGATGATTTCAGAACTCTCGAAATACTTTGTGCGACCGCGTCAATCGCTATAGAAAACATTTCGCTTTACAATACAACCGAAGATCTCGCGAGGAAAGATTCATTAACGGGTTTATTTACTCACAGAGCGTTTCAGGATAAACTTGATGAAGAAATTCTTGTGTCGTCAAGAACGAAAAAGCCGATGGTTCTTTTAATTATTGATATTGACCATTTCAAAAGGGTAAACGATAGCTACGGACATCAAACCGGGGATTATGTTTTAAAAAGAATAGCATCTTTAATATCTAACAATTCGAGAGAATTTGATTTTGTAGCGAGATACGGCGGGGAGGAATTTTCTATAATAATGCCACAGACATCGAAAAATGAGGCGATTAATATAGCGGCAAAGATAAGGGAGTCAGTGAAAGAATATGATTTCATTTTTGAAGACAAAAGATTGAAAGCAACGATAAGCATAGGAATGTCCGAGTTCCCTTCAGAGGCAAGCAGCAAAGTTCAGATTATAAGGGTGGCTGATGAAAGATTATATAAAGCCAAGAGAGAGGGAAGGGATAGAATAGTTTATGAATAGTTTTTATATATTATCTCTGTTTTATTTTGTTTTTGTATACCTATCATCAAAGATTGATTATTATCTCTCTCTTTTTTTAGCGTTTATCTCCATTTCTTTTTTCTTTTTATCCGATTTTCTTAACGGGCTTTATGCTTTTCTCTCGTCGGTCCTGATAATTTATTTTATGAGAAAATATTCTAAAAAAGATTGCGGGATACATAAATTTATTTTGGAGCTTGAAAAAAATAAAAAAGAATTTAGCGAGATAAAGAAAGAAGTTGATAATATTTTGATATATGAGAAAAAAAATCAATCTTTATATTCAATATTTAATCTTTTATCCAAAGCGCTTGATTTTTCATCCCTTAGACAGATAGAAAAATATTTAAATGAATGTATCGGGGCACCAACCTCTATGTATATAAAATCCGATGAAGGTTTTCTTCATATTTATGGCGAGAAAATTGATAATCTTTTGGACTCAACGAAAATATATCAGGAGGGAGATAAAACCATAATACCGCTTGTGGATCTGGAAAAGTACGGTTTTATTTCCTTAAATTCAAAGGACTTAAATATAAATAATGCAATGGATATTATAGATGAGATATCGCCTTTAATTAAAAGAGTATATTTATTTAATAAAGTAGATTCGCTTTCATTAAAGGATGGGCTTACAGGGTTATATAGAAGGGGCGTTTTTAACGAGAAGATGGACGAAGAAATCATAAGAGCGAGAAACTTCAGGCATATACTCGGGCTTATGATGATAGATATAGACCATTTTAAGAATATTAATGATACCTACGGCCATCCTGCGGGAGATGAAATATTGAAAGGAATCGCCAGGATTGTTAAAAATTGCGTTTATGAGACCGATTTTGTAGCGAGGTATGGCGGAGAAGAATTCGCAATAATAATGCCAAGAGCGGAAAGAAACGGGAGCTTCAGAAAAGCGAATTTCATAAGGGAAAGCGTTGAAAAGGAAAAGTTTAAGACGGGTTTAATTGATATAAAGGTTACCATATCAATCGGCATCGCTTATTATCCGGATGACGCTTTGACAAAACAGGACTTAATAGAAAAAGCGGATAAAGCCCTTTATTTTTCAAAAGAGAATGGAAGGAACAGGGTTACGGATTATAAAGATTTATAGGGTGGTTTAAAAATTAAATAAAAAATGCTAAACTTTAATTATGAAACAAATAATTATAATATTATCCGTTGGCGTGTTTTTATTTTCCTGTCAGAATAAATCGCGGACTAAAAATGTTCTGGCAAAAGTTGGCAATACCTATATAACGCAGGACTATGTGGAAGAAAAAATAATGGAGATGGGCGAATTTGAATATTTAAAAACCAAGATAGGTAAAAAGCAATTCCTTGATATTTTAATAAATGAAAGATTGATAAAGATTGCTTCCGAAAACAGTGATATAAAAAATTCTAAGGAATACAAAGAAAATATCAGGAAAATAGAAAAGGAATTAGAGAAAAAACTCAAAGAGTATAAAGAAGTTATGCTGACAAAGATGTGGATTGAAAAAATGAGGGAAAGCGAATTAAAGACAAGCGACGAAGAAATAAAGTCATATCTTAAAGATAATAATACTGCGGTATCTTTTGAACAGGTTATAACTACGGATTATGAAATGGCTGGGAGCATCCTCTTAGAGGTCAAAAAAGGGACCGGTATCGATAAAATAGCTCAGAAGTATAAAGATAATGAAAATGTTGTTGTAAATAAGATTCCGCCTGTTATGAAGGGAGAACTTATGCCGGAACTTGAGGATATGGTTTTCAAAATGAGAATAGGAGAAGTCGGCGGAATAGTAAAAACCAAATTAGGATATCATATAATTAAAAAACTTTCTCAATCGAGTGTGAACGCTGGTTCCAAAGAAATTCAGGAAAGGGTGAGAAGAATAATTGAAAAGAAAAAGTTTGATTCTTACATCGAAAAACTTCAGCAGAAATATAAAGTGGAGGTTTTAAATGAGGATTATAAGTAATATTTTATTTATATTTTTGTTTTTAACTTCTCTATCTTCGGAGGTTAAGGAAGATGTAATAGCGAAGATAAATGGCGAGGCGATACTCAGATCCGATTATGAAAACGCCAGGATTGCTATAACCCAGCAGTATTCGGAGCTCTCTCCCGATATAGTCAATAATTCCACTGAAATCGCTAAAATGGCTCTTGATAAGATTGAAAGTGAGACGCTTATAAAACAGGAAGCGGCGAAATTAAATATAAAAGTTAGCGAGCGAGAGATGGATAACGGTGTGGCGGAGGTAAAAGCGAGGTTTATGGTTGATTCTAAGGGAGGTAAACTCAGTAAAGAGCAGGCGGAAAAAATTTTCGTGGAGGAGTTGAAAAAGCAGAATATGAGTTATGAAGAATTCAGGTCAAAGATAAAAAAAGACCTTATGGCGAGAAAATTGATAGAGCAGGTAATAAAGCCAAAGGTACTTCCGCCCGAGGAACAGGAGATAAAAAAGTTTTATGATAACCTTATGCTTGTTATAAATAACAGCACTTATTCTATAAAAGCGAGCAAAGAGGAGATGGAAGATTATCTAAATATAGCGGCTAAACTGAAAGAGATGTTTTCAGAGAGAGTTAGAATAAGGCATATACTGATAAAACCATCAGCCGCAGATATATCTTCAAAGAATGAAGCGCTAAACAAGGCAAAAAGTATCAGAGAGAGGTTGATAAAGGGAGAGGACTTCGAAGAACTGGCTCTGAAGGAGTCAAATGACGCTGAAAGCGCTAAAAGAGGCGGAGATGTTGGATATGTCATAAAGGGAATGCTTCCAGAGGAGATGGAAAAAGTCGCTTTTGCCATATGTCCCGGTGAGATATCCGAGGTTATTGAAACGCCTTTTGGTTATCATATAATTGAAGTTACTGAAAAGAAAATTGAGCAGAAAATAAAATATGATCTTGTTAAGGATGATATCGCGAATATTATGATGCAGCAGAAATTTTCCATTGAACTTCAAAAGTATGTGGAAGAGCTTAAAAAGAAATCCAGGATAGAAATATTTGATTCAAATCTAAAATGAATATTTTGATAACTCAAGGGGACCCAAGGGGAATCGGTCCTGAAGTTATTGTAAAAGCATTAAAAAAAATTTCTAAGAGTAAAAGGAATAGATTAACGATAATAGGTGAAAAGGCGGTATTTTTAAAATACGGCTGGGATTTTAATCTTTGCAATTTAATACCTTTAACTTTAAATAAAAATCGGATAAAATTTAGCGAAATAGAAGCAGCGAAAAGTTCTTTTAAGGCACTTGAACTTTCAATGAAACTTATAGAGCGTGGTAATGCTTTGGGGGTTGTTACAGCTCCGATTTCAAAAAAGGCATGGATTAGAGCGGGTATTAATTATAAGGGACATACTGAATATTTTAGAATCAAATTTAAAAAAGATTTTCTTATGTGTTTTTCTAAAAATGAATTTAACGCCGGCCTCTTAACGGAACATATTCCGCTGAAAAATGTTTCTAAATATGTCACGGTAAAAAATCTTGTTTCCAAGTCGCTTATGCTTATTGATATGATTAAGAGAAAGGGTTGCGGAAAGAAAATTGTTTTTTCCGGCTTAAATCCGCATTGCGGAGAGGAAGGAGTTATTGGCGAGGAGGAGATAAAATCAATAAAGCCAGCAATTAAAAAACTTAAAAAGTTTAATATAAAAGCTTACGGTCCCTTTAATCCTGAAGATATTTTCAAAACCTGTAAGAAACTTAATTCAAATGCTGCTCTTTTTATGTATCATGATCAAATTCTATCTTTGATAAAAATACTTGATGGTAAAAACGATGTTGTTCATATCACCTGGGGACTCGGGTTTGTCAGGACATCTCCAACACATGGAACTGCTTTTGATATAGCGGGCAAAAATATAGCCGATGAAACTTCTATGCTTAAAGCGATAGAGGAAGCATTTATCTTGTGCGTGGAAAGATAATAGACGAGAAAAGAGTGAAAAGGTGAGATGTAGCGGGCAGTTTGCCAACCGCCAAAAGTGTAGTTTCACCTGCCTGCCGTCAGGCAGGGAGTTTACTCTGAAATGGAAATGGCAAAGCAAGCTTTGCGACTACTGGTAGGCAAAGTGAGCTTTGCAACTACAAATGGGATAAGGCAAAGCTAACGCTTCCTGCCTGCCGATGATCAAGAAGCAACGCAGCGCCTGCCTGCCGTCGCGCAAGAAAGCAACGCATCGTCAGGCAGGGAGCGAAGCTCTGCAAATGTAGCGGGCAATGTGCCGATTGCCTTTAGTCAGCTGGTTAATTTTTTTAATATATCCATTACGATTTTCGGGTTGGCTTTTCCTTTTGATTTCTTCATTACATAGCCGACTATAGGCCCTGTGGCTTTTTCCTGCCCTTTTTTAAAATCTTCAAATGCTTTTTTATTAAACTCAATCGCTTCTTTTACAAATTTTTCTATCTCAAATATATCATTTGTCTGTTTCAAACCTAACTTTTCAATGAGTTCTAATGGACTCTGCGGTTTTTTTATTATTTCTTCAAATAATTTTTTTGAAACAGCGCTTGATATCTCGCCCTTTGAAAGCATCAGTGCTATCTCAAATATGTAGTGGGGACTGGGGGATTTTAACTCTATCTCTTCTTCATCTATTTTGTTCTGGTTTATATAAGATAGAAGATGAGTGTTTATTATATTAAGCGAGTTTTTTATTACATCGGCGTCATTGGTAAGCGATAATATCTTAGTGAAATAAGAATTGAGATATCTGCTGGATGTAACGCTTTCTATGTCGTTGGCTTTAAGAGAGTATTTTGAAATATATTCTTTTTTTATTTCGTATGGAAGTTTTGGAATTTCAAGTTTTATCTTATCTATCTTTCCCTGCTCTATGTTTATCGGAAGCAAATCCGGATCGGGGAAGTATCTGTAGTCATTTGCCATTTCCTTAGTTCTCATAGAAAGCGTCATTAATTTATCTGCGTCCCATAATCTCGTATCCTGTTCTATCTTCTCGTTTGCCTGCCTCATCCTTGTCTGTCTTTCTATTTCATAGGTTAGAGCGTCTTTAACAGCTTTAAAAGAATTAAGATTTTTTATCTCAACCTTCGTTCCAAACTCTTTTGCTCCTTTTTCTCTTATTGAAACATTGACATCGCATCTTAACTCTCCCTTTTCCATATCGCAATTTGAAACATCTATCCATTTAAGCAATCTCTTTAATTCCACTAAATATTCATACGCCTCATCGGGAGTAGAAATATCTGGCTCGCTTACTATCTCCACAAGAGGGACCCCACATCTGTTGAAATCTATAAGAGTATAATCTAATTTCTGACTCCCAATCGAATGAAGCGATTTTCCGGCGTCTTCTTCTATATGTGCTCTTTTTATTCTTATTTTTTTGTTGGATATTTCTATATATCCGTCTTCGCATATCGGCATATCGTACTGTGATATCTGATAGCCCTTAGGAAGATCTGGATAGAAATAATTCTTTCTTGCAAAAACGGAAAAATTATTTATTTTAGCTTTAATTGAGTGACCAATTTTAATCGCCATTTCTATCGCTTTCTCGTTAGGAAGCGGCAGTGCCCCAGGCTGACCTGTGCATACGGGACATATTGATGAATTCGACGGCGAATTTGAATCGACTATTTTGCACGAACAGAACATCTTCGTTTTCGTTTTAAGCTGGGTGTGTATTTCAAGTCCTATAACCGCTTCAAATTCCATTTAATCATCCATTTTTCAATCATATCTCTATCGCTTTGATAATTAGAGATTTTAAGCGCCTCGTCTATTTCAAACCATTTAACTTCTTCAATCTCATCCGGCGTTAAGATTTTTTGGGTTTCTTCAAGGGGTCTCATAAGATACCAGTAAACCTTTTTTTCTACTTTAGTTTTATTTCTTACGAAAAAATAATGCGAGATAAAAAATTCTTTCTTATCGACTATCTCGCACCTGACTCCCGTTTCTTCATAAACTTCTCTTAAAGCCGCTGTTTGGGGATTTTCATTTTCTTCTATGTGCCCTTTGGGAAAAGTCCAGACAGCGTTTCCGTTAATCGTTTTCATTAAAATCATAAGAAGTTTTTTATCTTTTGATATCAGTCCGCCGGCTGAAAATTCTTTTATCATAAAAGCCCTCTTGCTGATTCAAAAAGATATTCTTCGCAGAATTTATTGGCTATAAACTGAACCGATGAAGGAAGATTTTTTCTGTCTTTTCCGTAAGGAGCGCTTAAAGCCGCTATTCCGGCTAAATTTACCGGAACCGTAAATATATCGTTTAGATACATAGATAAAGGATTGTCAATTTTTTCTCCTATTTTAAACGCCGTTGTCGGTGTTGTTGGAATCATTAAGATATCAACATTTTTAAATGACTCTTCAAAATCCCTTTTAACGAGTGCTCTTATTTTCTGGGCTTTGAGATAATATTCGTCATAGTATCCGGCGCTGAGTGCGTAGGTTCCAAGTATTATTCTTCTTTTTACTTCCGCTCCAAAACCGTTTCCCCTATTTTTCATATAAACGGATTCTAAATCCGCTCCATCTTCATATTTTCCGTATTTTATGGAATCGAATCTCGCTAAATTAGAAGATGCTTCGCTTGACGCTATTATATAATACGAGCTTATAGCGTATTTCAGATGCGGAATTTTTATTTTTGTAACATTGCTAACTTTTTTAGATATCCTAAGAACCGCTTCTTCGAAGTTTTTAATAACATCTTCGTCGCAGCCATTGTAATCAAAATCTATTATTCCAATCTTCATCTCAGATAGTTTTTTGCTTTTCACCTGTTTGAATTCTTTATATGTAGTAGAATCGTTTTTATCATAACCTTTTATTACATCATAGACCTTTTTGATATCTTCTATATTTTTTGCAAAAGGGCCTATCTGGTCAAGCCCTGAAGCGAAGGCGATAAGTCCGTATCTTGAGACCGTTCCGTATGTCGGTTTAAGTCCGTATATCCCGCAGAAAGACGCTGGCTGTCTTATAGAACCCCCGGTATCCGAGCCGAGAGAAAAATCGCATAAATCGCTGGCGACCGCCGCAGCCGAGCCGCCGGATGAGCCGCCTGGAACATAATCTTTGTTTAAAGGATTTCTTGTTATAAAATATGACGAGTTTTCATTAGAAGAGCCCATAGCGAATTCGTCCATATTCGTTCTACCTATGATAACCGCGTCCTCATCTATTAATCTTTTAACGGCTGTCGCTGTGTATGTTGATAGATGACCTTTAAGTATTTTAGAACCTGCTGTTATCTCTTTACCGTAGAGAAGCATATTATCTTTTATAGCGGCGACCATCGGATACAATCTTCCTTTCTTTTCTTTTTTCTCTATTTTCTTCGCTGACTCTATAGCGTCGTTTTCCCAGATTTCTATAAACGCTTTTAACTCGCTATCCCTCTCTTTTATTCTATTTATATATATTGATGTCCTTTCAACTATATCCATAAAAACCTCACCCTATGACTTTTTTCACTTTTAAAAAATCATATTCTCTATTTGGGAAATTTTTTATTATATCTTTTGCGTTTTCAAATTCAATAGGTTCGTCCTTTCTGAAATTGTTAGTCGCTTCGGTAACTGAATATATCGGTTCAACCGACTCGGTATTTACCTCATTTAACTCATCAATCCATTTGATAATCGTATTAAATTGAATGCTAAATTTCTTTTTTTCTTCATCATTTAATTCAATTCTTGCAAGTTCCGCTATCTTTTCTACATCCATAATCAAACCTCTCTTTAGTTTTTAGATATACAAACAATAAAAAAATTAAAAGAGCGAGTATTCTGTATGAATTCACATGCCAGACTTAAAAAAGTAAGAATTGAGTGATAAGTTAGATGTTAAATCCTAAATCCCCCTCACTCCCCCTTTATCAAAGGGGGATATAGAGGGATTTTCTCATTCTTCTATAACTTTAATCACTTTTAAATCATCTAAAAAGTTCCGTAGAATTTTCAGTGAACCTTAGTTAACCTTAAAGTATCTCAATTGGCGCGAACTTAAGCATAAATGTATGAATAGAACCATTATCAAATCTTATTTTAATCTTTGCAAACTCTCCGCTTCCTATTATCTCAACTATAACCCCTTTTCCAAAGACAGGGTGAATAACATTTCTACCTAATTGCGGCGATATCTTGGATATCGCCTTTGCTTCTATAATTTTAATTTTCTCATCCTGTCTTGTCTTAAAATACTTGACTATATTTGATTCTATAATAAATCTTGACATCATATTGGGATATGTCTTTCCGAAAATTCTTCTGGTCTCTGCCCAGCTGAGATAGAGTTTTTCCCTCGCTCTCGTCATTCCAACATAACAGAGCCGTCTTTCTTCTTCCATATCATCTTCATCAGAGTTCGCGGAATTGATGGGGAATAAACCTTCTTCAAGCCCGGTTACGAAAACAATGTCAAACTCAAGCCCTTTTGCGAGGTGAAGGGTCATAAGAGTTACGGCATCCGTGCCCTCTTTAAAGTTATCTATCTCGCTTTGAAGGGATACCTCCTCAAGGTATTTTTCGAGTTCCGCTTCAACTCCTCTTTTAGTCGCATCTTCTTCAAACTGCTTGACAGCGTTTACAAGTTCCTGAAGATTTGCCAGTCGCGAAAAAGCGGTTTCTCTGTCTTTTTCGCCTTCATCCTCAATCATCTGCCAGTAACCGGATTCTATTAAAAGCGTTTCAAGGAGAATATGCGGTTTTAGAGTATTTTTCTTTTCTCTGAACTTTTTTATCAGTTCTATAAAATTTTTAATGTTTCCCTTTACTCCATCTCCTATCTCCATATCGTCTAAAAGAAGAGTGTCAAAAAAAGGAAGATTTCTTATCCTTGAATGTTCATTTATTTTTTCAATTGTTTTCTCTCCGAGTCCGCGGGGCGGCAGGTTGATTATTCTCATAAGGCTTATAGTATCCCTTGGATTTACAAGAACTCTCAGATACGCTATAGCGTCTTTTATCTCTTTTCTCTCGTAGAATCTTAAAGTCCCTATAAGTTTGTAAGGAATTCTGTATTTTCTCAATGCCTCTTCAAAATTTCTGCTCTGAGCGTTTGTTCTGTAGAAAACCGCTATGGAAGACCTGTCCGAATCTTTATCTTTTATTTTTTTTATTATCCTTGCAATCTTCTGTGCTTCTTCAACCTCGTTTGATGTTTCTATAAGTTCGACATCCTCGCCGGTTTTGTTTTTGGTCCACAAATTTTTTTCCTTTCTTTTCTTATTGTTTCTAATCACTTTGTTAGCTGCGTCAAGTATTTTTGATGTTGAGCGATAATTCTGTTCAAGAGTTATAACTTTAGAATCTTTAAAATCCGCTTCAAACTGAAGTATATTCCTTATATCCGCGCCTCTCCAACTGTATATTGACTGGTCAGGGTCTCCGACGACGCAGAGATTCCTTGATTTTTCGGATAATAATTTAACAAGCAGATACTGGGCTCTATTCGTGTCCTGATACTCATCTACGAGTATGTATCTGAAGAATTTTTGATAATAATTTAAGAGCTCAGGATTGCTTTTCAGTATATAAACGGGCTTTGAAATAAGATCTCCGAAATCCGCCGCGTTTGATTCAGCAAGCATTTTCTGATACTCAAAATAAATCTGAGCCGCTTTTATCCTTTCTGCGTTTTCGCTTATCCTTGCGTTGAGCAGATATGACTCGGCGTCCATAAGATCGTCTTTAGCCCTTGATATTATCGTCGCGTAAACCGATGCTTTGTTTTTATCCTTTTCAAAACCAAGGTCTTTTATTACCAGATTTATAAGTTTTTTCTGGTCGTCTTCATCGTATATGACAAAGTCCTTCGTAAGACCGGCTTCTTTATGATGAATCCTTAAAAATTTCGCTCCAAAAGAGTGAAAAGTCGAGCACCAGAGCCCGAATGATTCAGGGACCAGATTTGAAACTCTTGTTCTCATCTCGTCTGCGGCTTTATTGGTAAATGTTATGGCAAGAATTCTTGAAGCGGGCATCCCGCCTTTTACGAGTATAGCGAGTTTTGATATAAGCGTTTTGGTTTTGCCGGTTCCAGCCCCCGCTATTATAAGCAACGGAGAAGAAAAATAAAGAGCAGCTTCAAGTTGTTTATCGTTTAACTTTAACTTTTTTATAAACTCATGGTCTAAATTGATTTCCGTAAGGTCCATATATAGATTTTATCAAAATAAAAAATAACAGGAAATAGGACCTATGGTCTTGACATTTATTATAATTGCTGGTATAACATAATAAACGAGGAGATATGTTTAAAATAATATTATCTCTTTATCTAATATTCCCGATTTTTTGTTACAGCCAGGATTTAGTAAATGATTATAATACCAAATCTCAAGAAGTTTCAAATAAAATACCTGATTCAAAAAGCATCAATCCATCAACAACTTCCGCCGTTTCTCCAGATTCTATAGATTTCTGGGATAAATTAAATTCAAGCGTTTTTGATAACTTATGCAAACAGGCAAAAATTCAACTGAATAAGGATTATTCTATCGCTAACATAGCAGGCATAGAGGGCGGTATTAAAAGATATTTTGAAAGATATCCGGATAAGAAAATCGCCCTTATTGACGAAGTTAATATAAAAATTCAGTCGTCTTTTGGCACGGAGATAATTCAGATTCCCGATATGGGTTCTTTAAATGCCAGTATCTCTGGAAGCGTTGAAGGTAAAAGCATAGTGGTCAGACCGCTTGAAAATGATAATTATTGTAAGGATTTAAAAAAACTTATTGATTTAAGAGAAGTCAAAACAGTTCTTCCTATAAATGAGAAAAGAATATCGGAGATGAAGGTTGGCGAGATATGGAAACTTCCGATAGTTACGATGGTATCATTTAATGGCGGAGTTGGCTTAAATCCCATTCCTTATATTACGGTTTCGGTGGGCGGAGGAGTCACTAAAGAAAGAACCCCTTCTATAACCCTTTATAGAATGGATAAAAATATTTTAAGGCTAAGGGTCAGAATAGCAAGGATTTTGGTTAGGTCCATAGGGGGCGGTATTTCAACAACTTATGAAATAGCGCCAGCGGATTTGGGACTATTTGAGGCGGAGAATGTTCTTACCAAACTCGTAAATAAGGAAATAGCAAAACAGATAAATAAATATCTTGCTCTTAAGTTTAATTACGAAGTTTCCAGGACCTCTCAGAGAAAGGTAATGTTAGAATTTTTAATAAATACGAATGATAAAGAACAGATGAGTTCCCTTGTTGAGTTTTTAACCGGGAATCTGGGTATAATAAAAAGATTTATAGAACTTGGAATTAAGTTTAATGAGTTTAAAGATGACAGTAATTTTGAAGAAGGGCTATCATCCTTTGACAGTGTTCAAAATCAGGCATCATCCCAGTTAGGAGTTAAACCCTCATACGCGGGAGCAAACCATTCTTCTTCTAACGCAATGAATACCAGTATAAATATTCCTTTTATACACAATCACAGCTGGAGCTCAAATAATACATACGATAGATATCAATCGCTCGATGGAAAAGAGGTTCTTCATATACACCAGGCGCAGAGGGTCTCGGAAGGGTCTTCGTTGAACCTACCATTTTTAGGAACTCTAATTAAATACAGGGATGAACAGAATGTCTATTTAATAAATAAGGAATCTTCCCAAAAAGTAGATGACCCTTCGCTTTTATATGAGTATAACGCTGGATTTGTTAGGAACTCTGAATATAGCGCTCGTAGTATGATAGATAAGGCGAACCGAATTTTAAAATATATAGGAACTGATGGAGAAGGGACGAACAATGAATATGTTATAGATTCAAACTCCATATTTCCGCCATCTATGAAAGATGAACTTGATGAACTGAATTCACAACGAAATCTTAAAACCTATAAGAGGGGAATGATTGCTTTTAAGCTTCTTATCTCTAAAGAAGGAATAAAACAGATAATTTTTTCAACCCCGGAAAGAATCCTTAAAGCGTATCTCAATATGATGAAGGAGTTTGACTCTTTCATAGTTGATAAATTCGGTTCGCTTTTCAAATTTGAAAAAGATAAGGTTACTTATGACTGGAAAAAAGTCAGAAGCGCAATGGATCCTTTTGATGAGAATTATTCAAATACTATAGGGGTTCTTGACCAACTTGCAAGAACCGCCACAAATCTTATTAAAGATATTTTCTCAGTCCGAGACGAACCCGAGCCTAAAAAACAGGCGGAGAAGTTTTCTAAAATAGCAAGTGGAAAGGGAAGAACGGATATCAGTTATGATAATTTTATGAAGATTATAGTTCAACTCGTCTCAAAAGATAATCTCGCTGGTCAGGTCTATATTTCCACAGATAAAAAGGTAAAAGGCGAAGAGGATGTAAATTCTAACTATGTAATAGGCCCGAATAATAATTTGTCGCAAACTATAAATCAGATAGTTGAACAGAGAGATAGATTTTCAAACCCTTCAACGCTTAAGGATTGATTTTTAACTTCTCACTTTTTCACTTGGTCGGTCATAGGTCATATTTGTAGAAAGGACCTTTTTCACTTAATTTTTAATATTTATTTAAGTATAATATATAAAAAGGGAAGAACCTTAAAAAAGGAGGAGAAAATGAAAAAAATAGCGTTATTAATCGTGGTCTCTCTCATAGCGACAGCGGTTAGAGCGGAGAAAAAAACAATAGAGTTAATGAGGAACAATGATATTAGTTTCAAACTTAATCAAAATGTATCGGTTCCTAAGGTCAGTATTAAAAAAGAGACATCCACTTCAGAGGATCTCGTTTATAAATTCAATCAGGTTAAAGACGAACTCTGGAGGTTTAAAAGCGATACGACCCGGGTTAGAAACGATATTCAGAATCTTTTGTCCGAAGCCAGGAGAATATCCCAGTCGGGACAGCAGAATTACTGGTTTTCAAATGATCTGAGGAATATGTCATACAAGATGAGCCAGTGGAGCAATGATATAGGGAGAATATCCTACAGTTTGAAAGACCTTCTTAATATAGCGAAAAAGGACAAGGATCTCAATCAAATAGCCAGCGACATAGAATGGTATGCGAGTGACGTGGAGAATTCCTTTCAGTTTGATGTGGAAAATGCCGCAAGGGATCTTGAATACACCGTAAGAGGAATTGATCCGAAACTTATCGGTTATGACGCACAGTGGAACGCTATGGACATATCAAGGTATGCGAGTGATATATCCGCTAAAGCCAGAGATATGTACTGGGATGCCCGTGAACTTTTAAATAAAACGCAACCATAACCATATACCATTCGCTGGTCCTAAATATCCAGCAAGGTTAAATAGCCATTCAGGTGCCAATAGAGGCGGTAATCTTCCTTATATTCCAAGAACTATAATGCCAAAAACAATGCTGATAACAAATGACATCAGATGCCTTTGAAAAATACTCCAAAGATTGCCCTAAGGAGTTTAAAGAAAAAGTTACAGTAACTCCTGGGAAGCTTATATTCCTGAATTTTCATTAGGTTTTATACACTACGCTTAATTTTAATTACATTTATAAATCCCCCTTTCATCCCCCTTTATCAAAGGGGGAAAAAGAGGGATTTTACTTCCCACTTTTTCATTCTCTCACTTTCTTTTGTTTGACTGAACTATTACTAATTTTTAACAAAAAATAAACAAAATTGAAAAGACAAATTTATAAAATATTATTATGATCGTTTCAATTTTGTTTTTTGCGGGGCAGTTTTTATTCGCTTTAGTAGATGATAATTTCTATAATACTTACTCTCTTGCTTACTCTAACACGCTTCTTGATTTCCCTTTAAAATCCAATCCGGCGAGTTATGGAAACATAAGAAATCTCACCACTTCCATTTCTTATATAAATCCAAATTATCTTTTAAGCGCGACTCCCTCAGGGGAGACGACAGCCGCTGAAATATATTTGCCAGAAATTACATATTCTAAAAACGCCACATATCTTTTGGGCTATGAAAAAAATGAACTCAAGGGATTTAAGTCAAATATCATAAATATCGGCGGAGCCGGCTATCATCTGATTGATTTTGGAGACGAGTGCCTTGATATAGGATTTAATTTGAAAAGATTTGAATATGATGATTCGCTTGCGTCTCTCTCGGGTTCTAAGAATTTTATAGATCTCGGGTTTCTTGCAAGGAAAAAGGATTATCTTTTCGGATTATCTTTTTTAAATTTTAATTCCTCTTTTTCCGATAAGAATAAAAGATTTGATATCGCGAAAATCAGGAAATTTTCTGTTACAAGATTGTGGGATGAGTTTTCGCTCGGTTTTGATTTTACGCTTAGAAGTTCAGATATAAAATCGTCATATAACCTGTCTGCCTCTTTTTCCCAGCTCTGGAGAACATACAGATACGGCTATTTCAGAACCGCTACAAGCATAAGCGTGGGTGATAAAAGAGACGGGATTGGATTTGGAATTTTTTATAACAGGGATATCTGGGAAATGGGCTATTCTTTTTCTTTCGCTCTTAATAAGCCGAGAGATTTTAATAATGCCGTCTCACTTTCCATTTATTGGGGAAGAAGGGATGTTGAAAGCGATTATGAAAAGATAATAAAGAGAGAGGTTAAATACAGAAAGGATCTTATGCAGGAACTTGGCGAGGCTCAGAAAAGAGAGGATAAACTTAAAGGCAATATATCCCGGATGCAGTCGGAGATTGATGAACTTGTTTTTAAAATGAAAAATCTTGAAGAGAAACTTAAAAAAGAGGAGTCACAGAAAAACCAATTAGAGGCAGAAAAAGAAAACATAAGAAAAAATCTTGAAAATATAATTGAAAAACAGAGGAAAAATCAGGAAGAACTCAAAGAGATAGAAGAGAAAAGGCGACTTGAAAAAATAAATCTTTTAGAAGCCGAGTTTGATAAGGATTTCGAGAACTATCTTAAATTGAAATCTCAGGGGTTAAACAAGGATGTTCTTCTCGGTTACTTGAAAAAAATAATTTCTCAGTATCAGGGCGAGGATATAGATATATCAAGGGCTACTATGGAGCTTCAGAGATTATTGAAAGATTGATATGAAACAAAAATTTAACAAAGATTAAATTATTATTTAAAGTTAAAGGGGTATAATTTAGTTATGAGCAATGATATAAATAGATTTGAGATGTTTGGGGATTTAAACAATCCCGGATTTGAGATTGCCAATTATTTGAAGAATAAATTAAAAAATAAGGTTGCTGAATATGAAACCATTTTAAAAGAAAAGGATAAAACAATAGAGGACTTGAATAAAGAAATAGAATCATTAAAGAAGATGATTCAATCCATTCAGGAAACTAACGAGGGAACTAAAAATGAGCTAATCTCTCAGAATAAGGAATTATTCTTAAAAATGGAGGAATCAAAACAGATACTTTTAAAACAGAAAGAAAAACACCAGAAAGAGATAACTCTTTTAAAGGAGATATTTGACAGGACAAAGGTTGAGATTACAACGCTTTCAGCCGAACTTGACTCATTGAAAAAAGAGAGGGAAAAGTTGAGGAAGGTAGAACTTGATTTAAAAGCCGAAAAACAGAATCTTGAAGATAAATTAAAGATGATTGAAAATCAGATGACTCAGTCAAAAAAAGCGGTTGAAGAGACGCTCTCTCAACTCTTTGATGAAAGGAAAAAATCAGGCGAACTATCTAAAAAAATTAACGAGCTTTCAAGAGAAAACGAAGAGATAAAAAAGCAACTTGAAAATACTCGCCTTTCCTGGGATAGCGAAAGAGCCCAGTGGAAAGAGATGTGGGAAAGAGAAAGGTCTCTGTGGGAAAGCCACAGAATGGAGTTTGCGGTATGGGAGGAGAGATTGAGAAGCGAGAGAGAGTCATGGCTTAAGGCGATAAAAGAGGAAGAGTCAAAAGGGGTTGAGGGCGCCAAAAATCTTGCAAGAGTTCTTGAAGATGCCTCAAAATGGTCTTATAAGGTTACCGAGCTTTTAAAGATTTATGCAAATAAAGGAATAGAACTTCCTCATGTTTTTACCTCCGCCCAGACGATAAAAGAAAAAACCGGGAAAGGAATAAATAAAATTTTTGCTTTTGCGTTAGTTGCTTTAATGATAATGGGCGGAATTTTTTATTTTGCAAGGGATTATTCATATAAATTGAGATTTTCAAAAGTTCTGTCTTACACTCTTGAAGATATAAATTACACCTCTTTTATAAGAAAAGGGAACTGGTTTGTTTTTTCTAATTTTAAAGAAGGGCTTGTTATAAAAGATGAAAATTTCAAAACCTTAAATAAAGTCACTGAGTTTGACGGCGTAAGACCAAAGATTACGGCGCTTTCAAATGATGGTTATGATTTATGGGCTCTTGACATTGGAAGTTTAAGATTTTTAAAAATAGACCTTGATAATGGGAAAATAATAAAGAGTTTTAAAACGGTTGGGATTGCCCCTCAGGGAATTTTTTATGACGGTTTTTATTTATGGTCATTTGACGCTTCCACTGGCCTTTTATACAGATATGAGTTAAACGGAGAGGTTAAAGGGGTTTCAAGTTATAATTTAGAGGGAATAAAAAATCTTGATTCCCTCTCTTTTGTAAAGGATAACTTATATGTTCTTTCAAACACAAAACTTTACAGATTTAAATACTCTGGCGATAAATTTTCAAAAATTTCGGCACAAAGCGCTAAAAATTTTGTATATTTTAATTTATATAACGATGAGTTATATGTTTTAAAAGAGAAAGGCGGAGCGAAAGAATTTGAGGTCTTAAAGATTAAAAACAAGGAGAGGTTATGAAAAAATTTTTTTTAGGTCTTTTTTCTTTTTTTGTTCTTTATAATTATGTAAGCGCCCAGCAATTATATGTGTCAACTATTGCAGTATTTCAGGGTAGTGATAAATACTGCCGGAGATCTAACTCGCAAGATCCATCTGATGATAAATCTCTTGCATGGAAAGAAGGAGCAAGAATAGAGTTTGATACTTCTTCTTTTTTAACAGATTCTTCTTATCCTGGTGCGTGTTTAAGTTTATGCGCCTGGATTAAGGCAGTAGTTCAAACGACTGCAGATGCTGATATGGGAGTTGATGAACTTGATTTTGAAATATTTAAATTTAAATCCGGAGCAAACCCGCTTGACCCATCATCAACTCCGCCAATAAGAACAATAAATTTATATGATGTAACAACTTTTGATATGAGAACTACAAATCCTCAAGGAAAAGGGCCGTTCTGTACTGCCTGGGATGGTAGTTATAATATAGAGGGTTTCTGGGGTAAGAGTAATGGGTTATATGGTTTTAGAGTGACTATTAAAACAAACGAGGTCTCTCAAACAGCAGGTAACATAAACATTCAACAGACATCTGCTTTTCCTGGTCAGAGCCAGAATCCTATAAATGTAGATGTTGTTGACATACATGTCGTAAAAGCGACGCCAACAGTGGTTGGAAAGATTACCGGTGTTGGTGCTCAACCATATAATATTTTATATCGTCTTTCAAAGGACGCTACCGTCACAATAACAATTGAAGACTCTAACGGAACGCCCGGAACGCCAATAAGGACAATAATTAAGTCCCTTCCAAGATTTGGAGAGGGAGTTCCTGATGGAACGCTCACAAACGGTGATTTCTGGGATGGAAGAGATGATCAGGGTCTTTTAGTTCCTGCAAGCAATTATTATTACAGAATAAATGCAAGTGCTAAGGACGATTATGGCTGGGATAATGCTGTTGAGTATAAGGATAATATAAGCATCGATCCACTTCAGATAACCGATATTTCGGTTAAAGATTTAGGACCTCTTACAACAGATGTTGCGATAATAAGTTATATGCTTACTGAGGATGCAACGGTTTATCTTGATATATATCCACCTGAGACAAAGTTTTTTGATGGTTTAAACTGTAATAATCGTTCTACTAATTGTAGGCCTTATATTGTAAGTACAACAACTCTTGTAAATCCATTAAGAACTTATACTGAAACCAAATCAAGAAGACAGACGGTCAGTATGTACTGGGATGGTAAAGATGATAGCGCTAATTATTTATGCGATGGACAGTATGTTTTTGCGTTAAGCGCTGTGACAAAAGGAAGAGGCGGTGATTTGTGGACAAGGAAACTCGGTGTTGGAACAGTTTCTATTGCCAAAGGAAGCCCGCTTGCTTTTATGAGTCCATCGGCAACTATTATCGGCTCCACTCCACCGGCTGCTGGTATAAATCCGTTTTATTTCAGATATCAGTTGCAGAGGCCCGCTTCTGTTAACCTTGAGATAAGGGATATGAATAATGGACTTGTGAGAACTGTTGTATCTACTGAGCCAAGATCCAGCGGACTTACAAATCAGGAGATGTGGGATGGAAAAAACAACTCTGGTCAGTGGGTTTCAAGCGGAACTTACAGGGCTTTGCTCACAGTAATAGATCCATATACCTGCGCTTCCAATAACACTTTTACTCACGATGCCTCAATAGATGTTAATCTATTCAGAATAGTGGATGTATCTCCGACTCATATAATAGGGCTTTCAACTCAGGCGGCTGTAAGTTACACGCTGAGTCAGAGTATGTGGACGGAGGTAAAGATTTATAATCCTAATATTCAAATAGATCCATCTACCTGGCCATGGACAGGATCAACATATCAGGATAATAATATTGTTTATTCGGTATCTGGTATGAGACCCGGTAGATATAAGGTTACTGAGTACTGGGATGGAAGAGATAAGAGTGGTAAACTTGTAGAGGATGGAAGATATCCATTTACAGTTGTTGCTTACTCAACAGGAACTCAGATTATGTATGCCATAGATAAGGCGTATGGTTATATAGATGTATCAAGAGGACAGATAATGTTTTTATCATTTGAAATAACTCCTACGATAGCGGATATGAAGAACTCAAGTGAAGTTGTAAAACTTCCGCCATATCTTATAGAGTACTCTCTTACCAGACAATCATCTGTTACCATAACTGTAAATGACTTTCAGACAAATCAGATAGTTGCAAGAATTGTTAGTGGTGAAACGAGAGATCCTATGGTAACTTATAAGGACTTCTGGGATGGGAAGTGTTACAAGGGTATTAACTGCAGCGATGGAGAGTGGATGATAAGGACATATAACATAAATATTTACGCAAGGGATGTTAATCCATCCAGCACTGTTCTTGTTACAACGGTTACAATGACTATAGATAATTATCCTTTAAGATTATACGACCTTGCTGTCGCTCCATTAACTCCAGACAGCCCGGCTGTTATAAGTTATCAGGTTTCAGAGCCGATGAAGGTCGCTATAAAAATATATAAACCCGGAACGAAATTTGTGGCGGATTTCCCTGTTGGTTGTGGAACCAATGAGTACGCTTGTCTCGTTAATAAAATAGTCGGCGTAAGACCTGCAAGAACTGCTATAACAGAGTACTGGGATGGAAAGGATATGACCGGCTCAATTGTTCCATCAGGAAATTATATATTCAAGATATTTGCGTCAACTGATTCAACCGAGATTAACAGTGTTACGGCTGATTGCCCTAACGGTGGATGTAAATCGCTTGCAGATGATGTTATAATTGCGGATCTTCCGGCTATGCAGGTTTATGTAGATGATGTATGTGGTTATTTTAAAGAAAATTCTTATTTTGCGCCAAATCCCTTCAACACCGAGTCCGGAAATTTTAGAATTGGCGTTCCTATGATAGGAAATGTGGAGGTAAGGGTTTATAACTTAAATGGAGAAATGGTATATTCTTATGATAGTAAGAATAACTGGCCCGATGGTGTGGAACTTGATAGCGAAGGGCAGTGCATATCCGGTGCTTCTGATTTTAAAGGCGGGGTAACCTGTAAGGTTGATTCAGCTCTTAAATGGTCAAAGAAAAACAAGGGTGGAAAGGCAATAGCCCCCGGGCTTTATATAGCGGTTTTCAAATTTACTTCAACTCAGGGGACAAAAGAATTGTGCCAGTTTAAGAAAAAGATAATTGTTCCGTAACCAAGGAGTAATTATGATTATGAAAAGTATAATTTTAATAATGATAATGTCGCTCTCTCTCAGTTCAAGCGATAACACATCCACGAGCGGATTTGTTTTTCTAAAACTTCCCACCGGCTCTTCAAGAATACAGGGGCTTGGAGGAAATGGTGTTAGCGTTATGAGCGGAATTGATTCAATGAATATAAACCCTGCTGGCGTGGCTTTCGCCCAGATGAGAGAGGTCTCTTTTTCCGTAATTAACTGGCTTGAGGACTATGATGGAAAATACATATCTTATGTCGAGCCGCACGGAACGAATGTTTTAGGTTTTGATTTAGCTTATTATTCAGCCGACAACTTCGATGTTAGAGACGAGCAGGGAGTACCTATAAACGCTGAAAGCGTTAAGTTTAAAAATATGTTCGCTTCTCTTACATTCGCTAAGTCCTTCTTTATGGAAAGATTTTCTCTTGGTTTAAGTGCCAAATATGTTAGAGAGGATAGATATCTTACAAAAGATGATAAGTTCGTTTTTGACTGGGGAAGCGTTCTTAAACTTTCAAGACGGCTTTCTCTTGGTTTTTCCGAGCAGAATTTATCAGGCGATGATAAAAAGGTTGTTCAGGTTATGAGATACGGGCTTGGATTAACGCTTTCCAGTTATCTTACGGTAGTTGTTGATAATAAAAAATATACTGATTCGGATTCAAAGACGGGAGTCGGTTTTGAGTTGACCATTCCAGAGGAGGTTCTTCAGTATGGAAGATTTGTTTTTAGAGCGGGTTATTGCGATTACGGGAATTATGGTAAAAATTATGATGACTCAACGCTTGATAAATTAGGTCTTTCCCAAACCTCCGGTTGGTCCTTCGGCATAGGGGTCTATACGGCGCAGAGTTTAGGGAAAGCGTATTCTCTTGAGTATTCGCTCACTCCTTATGGAGAGTTAGGAAAAACAACGCAAATAACATTTAAATTTCAGTTTTAGTTTATGAGATTAAAATTAAGAAAAGCCCAGACGACGGTTGAGTATATTTTAATTACGCTTGTTATGGTCGTGGTCTTTCTCGTTATGTATAAAGCGTTGCAGTGGGCTATAGCGAAGCGCTTTGAGCAGGGTGCGATGTCGGTACTTCATATGTATAAAGAAACATTTACGATAAAATGACCTTGATTTTTGGCTCAATTGTGTTATAATATAAGTATTAATAAGTAATAGTTCAGTCAGACTGGGAGATCTATAAAAAGTGAAAAGGTTTCCCTCACTTTCATCCTCTCCCGACGTTACGTCGGGGGAGGGAAGGGTGAGGGGATTTTGAAGTAAACTCTTAACGGAGGTAAAAATGAACAGGTATTTCAAGATGAGAAAAGGACAGAATACCGTGGAATACTTATTGATGATTGCAGTTGTCGTGGGAGTGGTCCTTATAGCTGGAATGGCGATAAAGAGATATATGCCCACTCTATGGGGGCAGATACAGGGACTGATTTCTGGAGCTGCCGGTTCGCTTGGAGCGGGAGCTGGAAATCAATAATATATACGGCTAAATGTTTGAGTGTTTAATGGTCAAAACGGTAAAGATGTTTTATTTTAAAAAAGCGCAGGTGACAGTGGAACTTATGCTGGTTTTACCTGTGTTTTTTTTGCTTTTGTTTACTATAATGGAGTTCGGTTTGATTGCTCATAAGGTTTTAATCGTAAATCATGCCGCTTATGAGATAGCGAGGATAGCATCTCTTCTTGCGGGCTCTCAAGGAGGCAGGAAACCCGGGCCGGCCGTAATAGAAATGAGTAAATTAGAATCGGTTAAATGTCAGATATTTCAGTCAACCTGCGGGGAGGTTGTTTTAAACGCTACTACTGAAACAACCGGATACGATCCGCAGGTTGGAACATCCCATACAAATGAGGATGTCATTGTCACATTAGTATATCCCGTTCATCTCATTTTTCCGGGTCCAAATTATTTTCTTGCTGATACTCCTAAGAACAGACACATAAGAAGAATAAAGGTTAGCGTAAGAATGCCTGTTGAAAAACCGCTTTTCCAGAGTTCAAGTTTTTAATGTTAATTTAATATTTATTTAATGTTCTTTTCTTATAATTTAAAAAGGAGAGATTATGGAAAAAAAACAGACACTCATTCCCTTACTTCTTGCGATAATCGCTGCTTCGCTTTACTGGTGGATTCTTTCAAGCAAAGAAAGGGAACTTTCAAAAGCCTACGAGGTGGCGCAGGTGCTTGTCGCCAAATATGATCTTCCCGCAAGAACCATATTAAAACCGGATCTTGTAGAGGTCGCGCAGGTTCCGAGAAAATTTATAGAGAAGGACTCATATGAGGTAAGGAATCCAAGCGATATAAAACTTGTCACAAATCTTGTAACCGCGATAAGAATTCCGAAAGGGAATCAGATTACTCAATCATCTCTTTTAACGCTTACGCCCGAGGCGGGTTTAAGCGTCAAGATTCCGCCTGGATACAGGGGCGCAATACTTCCTGCTGATAGCGACTTAATAAAACTCATAAAGCCTGGGGATAGAGTGGATATTCTTGTAACATTTGACGTTATAGTAGGAGATAAAAAGGAAAAAGTTACCGCCACGATACTTCAGAATGTTCTTGTTTTAGGAGTTGGTTCAAATTTAGGCCAGGGAATCAGCGCTGACCTTGCTAAAAAACAATCCGCTCAGGAAGCGGCTATGCAGTCATTCTCGGATAAAGGGGTCTTGAGCCTTGCGTTAAATCCGATAGAGGCGCAGTACCTTGCTCTTTCTCAAAAGGTAGGAGAGGTTAATATAGTGGTTAGAGCATTGGGAGATGTTGAGATACACTATATGGAAATAGCGAGCTTCAAAAAATTAATCAAGTCATAAGGAGAAGATATGCTAAAAAAAATATTGATTTATTTCTTATTTTCAGAGTCCGCCGGTTATCTTTTCTGCCAGGCTAATACCGATGTTATGATAGCAGTTAGCGCGGATGTCGTTGAGATTAGCGGTTCGGTGCAGAAAACAAATGGTTTTGGCTGGAATCAGATGCTTGATTTCGGAGAAAAGAATATCCCTGGCATTATTACTATAGGGGATTTTGAAAGAAGAACCCAGCTTTCAACTTCATTAAAACTTTTAGAAACCGAAGGCAAGGCGCAGTTGCTTTCAAACCCTAAAATAATAGTTAAAAATTCTCAGCAGGGAAATTTCACCGTTGGCGGAGAGATTCCTATACCCTATTCAAATAACCAGGGGGTGGGCGCTGAGTTTAAGAAGTTCGGCGTTATTTTACAGGTTGTGCCTACGGTGGTTCCTAATAAAAAAGATTCAGTGGATGTTCAGATAGCGTTAGAGGTTTCAAATCCGGATTATTCAAAGCCGGTCGTCGTTTCCAACACCACGATTCCATCTATGATAACAAGACAGATTCAGACAGAAGTTGAATTAAAAAGCGGAGAGACACTTGTTATAGGCGGTCTTAAAAAAAGCACAAGGAATGTTTCAATCAACAGAGTTCCCGTTCTTGGGAGCATACCTATAATAGGAGCTCTTTTCAGTTCAAAGGATGTTGTTGAAGATCAGAGTTCTTTGTTTTTATTTGTCACATTTGAGATAATCAAAAATTAATTATGGCTAATAAGATAATCACATTTACGGGCCCAAGAGAGGGGGTGGGGAAAACAGCGATAACTATAAACACGGCCGTGGCTTACGCACATCTGGAAAACAAAAATGTGATTATCATCCCAATGGACCATCTTTCAAGATACGAGCATGATAAAATGCTCGGGCTGAGTAATGTTCCATCGGTGGTCGATATACTCAAAATTTTAGGGCGGGACTCCATAACAAGCGCCGGAATGCTTTTAAAAGGAAAAATTCCATTTTCCGAGTGGGGAGTGGGAGTTCTTCCTCTTGCAAAAAGCAGGCATAATCTTTTAAAGCTTTCGCCAGATATAATAAGCGGGCTTATTTCTAAATTATCTCAGAATTTCGATATATTTATAGATGTGGATCCGTATTATCCAATGCAGTTTTTTTCTTTTGATATCTCGGATATTATTTTCTGGGTTACCAATGCAAACGCTAATTCTTTAAATGCGACGGCGAATATATTCAGAGATATAAATGAAATGCATTTTCCGCTTTCAAGGTTTGATATAATTGTGAATTTATATGATATGCCGGGTTCATTATCGCCTAAGGATGTAGAAAAATTCTTCAAGCAAATAGGAAAGGATATACTTGCTTTTATGCCCTGGGAGGATGAACTTCCGGTAATGTTTAACCAGAACAGGGTTTTAATAGCGGAAAATCCCAACGCTCAATGGATTAAAATACTGAAACTTGTAATATCAAGAATAATAGAACTCAATCCCACTGAGAAAAGCTGGGCGAGCCAGAGCAACAGCGCGGAGTTTTTTCATGGAAGCGATATCTTATGGAAGCCATTGGAAAGATCCAGCGATATCTTTGGTTCTACAACGCAAACGCAACAGAGAACTCAGGGTCAGATTGCCCTCCCCGAATGGTGGGAAGATTTAAAAATGAAAATTCACAGGGATGTCGTTAGTGTTTTGGAGACCGAAAGAATAAAGATAAGCGACGATCCCACTCAGAATCAGGAAGTTAGAAAAAAGGTTGATTCAATAATAAATTCTCTTCTGCAGAAAGAGTCACAGTATCCGCTTACAAGGGAGCAGAGAGGCAAATTTATATCGGAGCTTATGGATGAAATTTTAGGACTTGGGCCTCTTGAAGAATTGATGAGGGACGCGAGCGTAACTGAAATAATGGTTAATGCTCCCGATAAGGTTTATATAGAAAAAGCGGGAAAACTTATAAAGACCAGATATAAATTTAGAAACGAAGAACAGATAGTTCAGGTTATAAAAAGAATAGTGGCTCCGCTCGGGAGAAGAATAGACGAATCCGTCCCGTTGGTTGACGCGAGATTAAAGGATGGTTCCCGTGTTAACGCTATTATACCGCCGCTTGCGGTAAGCGGCCCAACTCTTACAATAAGAAGATTTTCGGCAAAGCCATTTACCGATAAGGATCTTATAGGAAAGGGAAGCGTATCTCAGGAGATGGTTGAGTTTATAAAATATTGCGTTATTTTAAGAAAGGATATAATAATATCAGGCGGAACCGGTACCGGTAAAACGACATTTTTGAATATGTGTTCAAGTTATATTCCGGAGGATGAGCGAATAGTGACGGTAGAAGATACGGCGGAATTAAAACTTCAACAGGAGCACTGGGTTCGACTTGAATCAAGGCCGCCGAATATAGAAGGTAAAAATGAGGTTACTATAAGAGACCTTGTCAAAAACTGTTTGAGAATGAGACCTGATAGAATAGTCGTTGGAGAGGTAAGAGGTGCTGAGGCACTTGATATGTTGCAGGCGATGAATACTGGCCATGAAGGGTCTCTGTCCACTATCCACGCAAATTCTCCGAGAGACGCTTTAACGCGTTTGGAAGGAATGTGCCTTATGGCAGGAGCCGATTTGCCTATCTGGGCGCTGAGGGAAATGATATCAAGCGCCGTTCATATTATGGTTCAGTTAACGAGATTTTCCGACGGCACAAGAAAAGTTACATCTATTACAGAGGTTACCGGTAGAGACGAAAATAAAATTTTAACGCATGAGATATTCAAGTATGTCCAGACCGGAGTTGATGAAAATGGAAAGGTTCATGGTTATTTTACTGCCACCGGCGAGCCGCCCAAGTTCTATCCGGATTTTAAGACCCATGGAATTGATGTCCCTATAGAAATGTTCTGGACAGAGGAGCAGAAAAAACAGAGGTTGAAAGAATGAAAAATCTTTTCAACAAAATAAAATTATTTTTACTCATCTTGTTTTTTTCTATAAGTTCTCTAAGTTCAGGCGTTTTTTCCAGATACCAGATGGAGGAGATAAAATGCGCATCGACGAAGATGCAGTTGTTTTATTTTTATCTTAATCCCTCAAGGAGCGCCGAGATAAAGGATTTTTCATTCAAATGCAAGGGTAATGATGTAAAATATATAATGCCTCAATGGATGGATTCCACGCTTGAAAAAATGATATCTAAAAAGGTATGGCGAGATCCTGAGGAAGGGGAAGTAAGCGAAGCGGATTTATGGAGAACTTCTATATCTATAGTTTATGAATTTTTAGAAGTTACTAAAAAAACATTTCCGCCTGAAGATGGGGGTCCCGGAATACAGCCAGCGCTTCTTGTTAAGGAGTACGCGGATATAAAAATAAGATTTCAGATGTCTCTTGATCGACTCTATAGAGCGAGACTCGGTGATTCCTTTGACGGAAGGGGAAGAACAATACTTGCGATATTTAATCTTATACTGAAAGAGATGGATGCCATACTTGAATCAATTGCCACATCCGATCCTTCCAAGTATAACAAAGCCGTTGTCGCTATAAGCGTTTTATCACAGGACTCATTTTCAATGATATTAAAACCGACGAGAAATTATGAACCGCCGTCTCCGCCGGATAGATTTAAAATGATGATATGGAATATTTTTGCAGTCGTGGGGATCGTCTTGATATTTTTATCCGTGTGGGTGTTCTTTGTTCTAAACGAAGAAAATACAAAAAAATGGTCAGAGGACTACAGGAAAAAGATAGAAAGATGGAAGATGGATTTCTCAAGACAGTTTCTTGATATAAATATAAATTACCTTGTTATAATCCCGATAGCGATTTTCGCCCTGATTGGATTGCTGACGATGAATATACTGGTATTTATTATTTTCATTCTTCTTGGAACCATAATTGGCTTTAAACTGCCAAAGATGGTTTTAAATACTCTAAAGATTGCGAGAGGTAAAAAGATAGATGCTCAGCTTATGGATGCTATAATACTTATGTCAAATTCTTTAAAATCCGGGCTTGATGTAATACAGGGTTTCGAGATGGTTTCAAAAGATCTGCTCCCGCCCATATCGGATGAATTTGCGCTTGTTATTAAAAATTATCAGTTAGGCATGCCGTTTGAAAAATCCCTTGGCGTTATGGAAGAAAGGGTTTCAAGTAAAATGCTTTCTTATATGATAAGAGCGATTGTTTTGCAGAGGCAAATTGGCGGAAATCTTACAAAGGTTTTTGAAAGAATAGTTATAGATATAAGAGAAGAATCAAAACTTGAGGAGAAAACAAAGGCGTTAACAGCGCAGCAAAGAATACAATCCATAGTCGTCGCTATAATGCCATGGGTTATGGTTTCGGTTATGTTTTTATTTCAGACGGATGTTATGATAAGATTTTACTCAACTCCAATAGGAATTTTCACAGCGATATTCTGCGTCATATGGATGAGCATAGGAATAAAAGTGGTATCGTCGCTCGGGAAAATAAGGGTGTGATATGGATATTTATAATATTATACTGATAATAATAGGGGTTGTTGGCTCGCTTGCGGCGTTTGTTTTTACTCAAAGATTTTTTTCTCCCGCAAAGGTTGAGGAATCTCCTGTGGCAAATATTTCCGATATGGCTCAGAAGGAGGTTTCTCCATTTGATAGGATAGATCCTTCAAGAAGCTTCCTTGATAAAATTGATTATATATTAGCCAGAAGAATGGGCGTTGGGAAGAAAATAGAGAAAATTTTTATGCTTCTTGGAAAACCGGAAAATTTGGATCCCTTAAGACTTCTTCATATGAAAGAAGGGCTATCTGTCGGGCTTCCTGTTTTTATATTCCTTTTGATTGGCTCTCCTCTTATGGCGGTTTTTTTCTGTCCGCTTGGTTTTATAATCCCCGATGTGTTTCTCAATTCAAGAATACAGAAAAGGCAGGTTGATATTTTAAGAAATTTTCCGCAATTCGTTGACCTTGCCGCTTTAATGATTGAATCCGGTCTTGATTATATAACGGCTTTTGATAGAATCGTAAAAATTTCTCCAGTTAAAACTGAGCTCGAAAAAGAGGTTGAAAGAATGATAGGAGAAATTCAGTTTGGTTATTCAAGAAGGGACGCTTTAAGAAGGCTTGCCGATAGAACCGGACTTCAGGAAATAAGGTCCTTCGCGGGGCTTGTTATTCAGAGCGATGAACTTGGAACAAGTCTGGTGGACTTACTGAGAAATTTCAGCGCCGATATGAGATTTAGAAGATTGAACAGAGCGGAAAAGCTCGCCGCTCAGGCTTCCACAAAGATGTTAATTCCGCTGTTTATATTTATTTTTCCAGTTGTTTTTATTTTGATGCTGGCTCCTATGATAAGCGATTTGATAAAGGGTGGAATGCCATTTTAGAGAGGTGGTTTTATGAATTTAGTTTTATCATTTGCGTTGATATTAACCAGCAATGCTCTTTTTTCTCAAAAAACGAGGGACGATTCCGCCGCTATACTCAGTCTGGGGAATGTCGGGCTTGAAAAATTAAACGATGTTGAAGAAAAAAAGAAGTTTCTTGATACGGTCTATATGGAAAAAGAAAGAATACAGGGCTATGTGCTGAAAAGGATTCTCGATAATGCCTATGATTTGTATAATAAAGGCGACTATGATGGAGCCGCCGAGATAGCGAAAAAGGTTCTTTCAATAGATCCCAATTCCGAGGAAGCGAGGGTCATAGCCAATGCGAGCGGAAGCGGCGGAAAAGTAGGGAAAATCTCATACGAAGAACAGATGCAAAATGCTTTATCGCTTTATCAGAAAGGGGAGGTCCTTGACGCATACAAACAAATGGCGGTTCTTTCTAAACTTTCTCCCGGCAACGAAAAAGCGAAATACTGGTATAAAAAAATGGAAGCAGATCTTAAAGATTATTATTTGACCCAAGCGCAGGAAAGTTATAATACTGATAAAAAAACCGCTCTTTCTATGTATTACAAAGCGCTTGAATACGCTCCTAAGGACGAAAATATCCTTTCTAATATAACAAAGATTGAGACGGATTTAAGACAGGATAAGGTAAATCAAAAACTTAAAGAAGCGCTTGATAAGTACGCGAGCGGCAAATTAGAAGAGTCATATAATATACTTAAAGAGGCGATAGATATAAATCCGGCGGATGAAAAAACAAACAAACTCTTTTCGGAATTAAGAGCCGAGATAGAAGGCAAATATATTAAAGAAGGGGATTCTTTTTACAAAAGGGGACAGTATGTTATGTCAATTAAGTCCTTTTCAAAAGCCATGCTGTACTCGGAAAATCCCCAGAAAATGGAGAAGATTATATCCAATATAAAAAAGAAGATGAAAAAAGAAGAGGAATTAAAGAAAAAGAAAGAGGAAGAAAAGAGAAGAAGAGAAGAAGAGAGGAAGAAAAAGAAAGAGGAAGAAGAAAAGAAGTCCAAGGAAGAAAACAAATCTGACAATCAAAATAAAGAAGATAATAGTAAAAATATAATAACAGAACAGAATAAAAAAGCCGCTCAGGAACACTGGGTAAACGGAGTTAAATATCTGCAAAGCGGGGATTATCAAAAAGCAAAGGAGGAGTTATCAATCGCTAAAAAACTCGACCCCACAAATGCCGATGTGGATGCCGCTCTTAAAAGGATTGATCAGATATTGAGCGGCGGACAGTAAGTGAAAAAGTGAGCAGGTGAGAATTGTGAGAGATGTTGGATTATGGAGTCCCCCGACGTATCGTCGGGAGAGGATGCCCTCAGCAAGTTGAGGAGTCCAGTGGAGTCCTGACCTTGGTCAGGGGGAAAGACCCTCAGCTTATTTAAAGAGACTAAACTATGAGCAGTTTTATTATACTCAAATATAATATAATATTTTTATGGCGAAATTTTTTGTTTTTTTGCATCTTGTTTTTATAAATTATTTGAATGCTAAAAATTTTTCCGATTTTTCTTATACATTTTCAAACGATGGTTTGAATAAATATTCCGCAAGTTATATAACGAATGTTTCTACATATTTTCTTGCCGGCGTAAATTATCTCGCTTATGATAGCGATGATATAAATTATGTTCACTCAATAAGGATTCCTTTTAACTATATAAAAAATAACTATACATTTTCCGTAAAGCCCTTTGTTTATTTCAAAAATGATGGATATTCATCCGCTGGGGGAAAGATGAGTTTCGGGTTCATTGAAGGAAAGGAGGATGTCTTTAATACATATTATATTTCTATATCAAAGGGATGGGAAAAAAAGGGAACGAAAAATTTTGATGATTTTATCATAGATATATCCGTTGAGAAAAATTTTTATGATGAGTTTTTTATTATGGTTCACGGGGCTTTAGACCTTTATTATGACAGGAAAGTTGCGGGGCGTATTGATTATGTGGATATGATAAATTATGGATATACGGGGCTCGTGAATTATACGGTCTACTCAAATCTTGGATTTAACTTTGCAAGGAGCTTTAAGCCGGATTTTAACAGTTATCTTTATCTTAATTATGACAGGATAAACGGATCTATGGATGATTTGAATTCTTACCTGATAGGTTTAAAGACATTTTTAGACGAGAAAGAAAGTTATTACATAGATTTTAATTATAACTTCGCTGACTTTAAAAAATCTTCAAATTCTAATTTTTTCAAAATTTCTTTAGGAGTTAATTTTTGATGTTTGATATAGATAAACTTGAAATGCTGGTGACGGTTTCCCGTCTTCTTTCTTCAAAACTTGATATAGGAGATCTTTTAACGACCATAATGAGACTTGCTACAAGAGTGGTAAATTCCGAAAGGGCTTCTTTATATCTTCTTGATGAAAAAACGCAGGAGCTTTATTTCGATGTTGCCCTGGATCTCGATGATGATTTAAAAAAGATGCGCTTTAAACTGGGAGAGGGAATCGCCGGGCATGTTGCAAAAGAAGGGAAATCTCTGATATCAAATAATGTTGATAGGGATCCATCTCATACAAAGAAGGTCGATGATAAAAGCGGATATGTTACCAAGTCGCTTTTAACCTGTCCGATGATAATAAAGGGACATATTATAGGAGTCGTTCAGGCGATAAACAAAATAGACGGGGAATTCAATGAAGATGATAAAAACAATTTTGAGGCTTTTGCCTCTCAATCCGCGATCGCTATAGAAAACTCGAGATTATTCAATAGCGTTAAAGATGAAAAAATCAAGCTTGAAAATATATTTAAGATAATTGATGAGGGCGTTGTCGTTACGGATGAAAGTGGAGAGATAAAGATAATAAATAATTCGGCTATAAAATTTTTTGATTATAAAAGAGAAAAGAATATAAAGATTTATAATATACTTGAAAAATTCAATTCTGAAATTGATATTGCCGGGTTAGTCGCGGAGAAGAAAAATTTTAAGTTTTTAATTGAAAAGAAAGATTCTAAAAAACTTATACTTGAGTGTAATTTTATAGCGGAATTTAGCTCAAGTGAATTATTATGGATATTTACGGATGTAACTCAAAAGGTTATTGAGTCAAAGATTTCAAGAGAATTTTTATCGCTTGTATCGCACAAATTTAAGACGCCCATAACATCGATGGTCGGGTACTCTCAGATACTTGAACAGATCAATAGCGACAATGAAGTTATAAAGAGAGCTATAAAATCAATAATAGCTCAAGGATTTAAACTGAGCGAACTTGTGGATGAAATGATAGATTTCTCTTCAATAGAAAATAAAAATCAATTTGATCTAAAAAAAACGGGCGTAAAATCATCTGAAATACTGAACTCTATGGTATCCCAGTATAAAAATAAGTATAAGGATGTTTCTTTTGAAAGCGTCATTATAGACGATTTTGAAATCTCTGTGGATATAGATCTTTTTCATAAAGCCCTTTCTGAAATTATAAAAAATGCGATAAAACACAACTCTAAGCCAAACAAAAAGGTTATATTAACATCTAAAATTATCAATAACTCTAAAACCGTAACCGTATGGGATAACGGCAATGGAATTCCAAGCGATGAGATTGATAAAATATTTGATAAATTCTATCAGGTAGAGTCCGGATTTACCGGTCAGACCGAGGGATGGGGATTGGGGCTTAGTATGGTAAAAAAAGTTTTGGAACTTCATAATTTTTCTTATAAGATAAAATCCCAGATAGGCAGGGACACCCTTTTTACCATAATATTTAATACTGATGTGAAAGAGGTAGTCCCCTTTACAAAAGGGGGAAAATAAAAGGGGGATTTAAAGAGACAGAGAAAAGAGGTTATGAACGAAATAAAGAGAGAACAGCAGATTATGAAAGCAGTGAAAATTATTTTTGTTGGTTTTATATTTTTGGTAATCTTTTAGAAAAGTGTAAGATATACTATGACTGAAAAAGAGTTTTTAAATAGAATTTCTAATAGTAAGAAAGATTTTGCCGGTGATTTTTTTAAAGTTTTAGAAAGAAAAAAGATAAAATTTTGCATTATTGGAGGACTTGCTGTAAATGCTTATGCGGAACCAGTAGTATCTCTTGATATTGATGTAGTTGTATCGGTGGCTAAATTGGATGAAGTGATTAGTGAATTAAGAAAGCATTTCAAGGTAAAGAGATTTGAACACAGCATTAATGTCTCTAATAGATACTCTGACCTGAGAATACAGATACGGACAGATAAAATATATCAGGAGTTTATAAAACGCTCTAAAAAGAGAATAGTGTTGGGGTATAAAGTGCCTGTAGCGAGTATTGAAGATGTTTTGAAAGGCAAAGTTTTAGCATATTTTGACAAAACAAGAAGAGAAAGCAAAAGGCAGAAGGACCTTGCGGATATACTACGTCTCCTTGAATCAAAACCGGAAATTGTCAATTTGTTGACAGAAGAATTAAAGGAAAAAATAAAGAATTCGTGAAAAATAAAAAGCAATTGATTGATGATTGCGGGGCTTGACAAAATAAAAAAATCTGCTATACTATAAGAGTAGCTCGACAATAGCAAACCCCGACGTAAGTCGGGGGACGCAAAGCCATATGACTCCGACGATATGTCGGAGGGTCAGGTTGCCGAAGGTTATGAAAAATTTTATTGATTTATGCCGTTGCGATAGATCAGGCGTATATGCCGAATCATGTGCGTTGGTCATAAAGACCGCATTTAGCACAGAAAGGGAAATCTATCGCAACGGCTTTTTTATTTTATATAAAAATTCATTAAAGTTTAATTTTTCTGAAATATCAAAATTATACTATAATATAATAAGATTGAATTCTCCATTATTTAATGGAGTGGTTTATTATTTATTTTTGAATTTCATTATGTGGGAAGGTTATTTTTTGCTGATGAAAACCGGGAGGAGTTATGAAAAATAAAGGGACTCTTCTTTTAATTAAAAGAAAAAAAATTAGTTCAAAGAAAAAAGAAATTAAAAAAACGAAAAAAGCGCTTGAGTTTTATTTAAAAGATTTTACAAACGAGATAAATGAAGAGAATTAGTTCAAAGAAAATGAGGCGAGAAGTGTGAAAAGTGAGAAAGTGAGAGGTGAGAAACGAAAAAAAACCCCCTTCTCTTCCCCTCCGACGTGACGTCGGAGGGGAATGAGGGGGATTTGAAAGAGGTGAGAGATGTTAAATGAGATAGAAAAGAAAGCGGTAGAGGAGTTGATAGAGAAATTAAAGTTGATTTATGGCGATAATTTGGTTAAGGTTATACTTTACGGCTCAAAGGCAAGAGGTGATTCAACAGAGGATAGCGATATAGATATTATGGTGATATTAAAGGATGGTCTTGATATACAAAAAGAGAAAAGGAATATTCGCTATATTAGTTGGGAGATAGATTATAATCACAATATTCTTACTTCGGTTATTGTTAAAAATGAAAAGGATTACTTAAAATGTGATACGCCTTTGCTTTTAAATATCAATAAAGAAGGCAAATTTTTATGGATGAAAAGATAATAAAATTTTTAAATAAAGCGGAAAAAAATATTCATCTTGCAAAAAAACTTTTTAACGATGATGAACTGGAAGTTTCTATATCAAGAATATATTATGCTATGTTTTATATAACTCAGGCATTGCTTTTAAGTAAGAATCAAAGTTTCTCTTCTCATAAAGGAGTTATTATTAATTTTGGTAATCTTTTTGTTAAATCTGGTATTTTTGATAAGAAGTATCATTATGCATTAAAAGAAGCGTTTGAAGATAGACAGGAAGCGGATTATGATTTTGTAGAATTTGATAAAAAAAAGATTGAAGAATATTTAAAAATAAGTTCTGAGTTTTTGGAAGAGGCAAAGAAGTATTTAAGCGAGAGGTGAGGAAGTGAGCAGGTGAGAAGTAAAAAGGTGAGAGGTGAGCAGGTAAGAAGTTAGAAGTGAGAGGTGAGAGATTTTGGAGGAGATGGAAGTTATGGAGGAGATAGAGGTTATAGAGGGTATAGAAGAGATGGATGGTATGGAGGAGTTGGAAGGAAATCCCTTCTGTCTCCCCGGCATCACGTCGCGAGGGAAGGAAAATCTCCCTTCTCTTCCCCCTTTTGTAAAGGGGGAATGAGGGGGATTTGAAAGAGGAGTTTGAGAAGTTTTATGAAAGATAATGAAAAGAAAAAAAATATATTGAAAGGGTTTGAGATTTTTGAGCGAGAAGAAATTAAGGAATTAAAAAATATGAGTTTAAAAAAATCCATAAGATTGACAGAAGAACTTATGAAAAATGTTATGAGGTTTTATGGAAGAAGTAATTAAGGCAATAGAGGAGATATTTTCAAAAAGAAATATCCGATATGTGATAATTGGAGGTCTTGCTTCATCGATTTATGGGAAACCAAGAATGACTTCTGATATTGATGTGGTTTTGATAATAGATGATAAAAATAATATTAAGGAAATTTTAAATAAATTTTTAAATTATGATTTTAAAGAAATTTCAAACAAAAAGTTAAAAGGTTTTTTTAACGGTTATCCTTTAAAGATTAAGCATAAAAATGGTTTTTCTATTGATTTGAGATTGGCTGGTTTTTCCATAGATTTTGAAAGTATAGAAAAAGCAAAAAAGATAAAATTTTTAGGGTCTAAGATTTTTTTTGCAGGACCTGAGGATTTGATTGTTTACAAACTTATAAGGTTTAATGAGATTGATAGGTTTGATATTAAAATGATTGCTTTAAGAAATAAGATTAACTGGAGTTATGTAAGAGATAAAGCAGAGAACCTTGAAAAAGAGATAAAACTAAATATTGTTGAAAATCTTGAGAAAATAAAATGTGAGAATATGAGCAAGTGAGACGTGAGAGGTGAAAAGGTGAGAGATTTTAGATGAGATGGAAGTTATGGATGAGATAGAGGTTATAGAGGGTATAGAAGAGATGGATGGTATGGAGGAGTTGGAGAGAAATCCTCTCTGTCCCCCTGACATCACGTCGGGAGGGAAGGAAAATCCCCCTTCTCTTCCCTTCCGACGTAACGTCGGAGGGGAATGAGGGGGATTTGAAAGAGGAGTTTGAGAGGTTTTATGAACGATAATGAAAAATTAGAAAAGATAAAAGAGATAATTCTTGAGGAGTGTCAAAAAGCAGGTGTTGTTGTTGATAGAATAATATTGTTTGGCTCAAGAGCAAGAGGCGATAATAAAGAAGACAGTGATTTTGATATATATGTAATTGTTGATGATATTGATTTTTTCAAAATCAGGGAATTGTATGGAAATATTCAGTGGGCACTGGTTAAATTTGAACCGGAAATAGATCTGGTAATAAGAACTAAAGAGAATTTTAAGAAAAATAAAGATGGTCTTGGTTTTGTGTCTTACTATGTAAATAAAGAAGGTAAGGATTTATGGATGAGAAAGTAAATAAATGGTTTATTATAGCCGAAAGTGATTTGGTTACAGCAAGAAAACTTATAAGTGAAAAAATATTAAATGCTGTTGTATGTTATCACTGTCAGCAGGCGGTTGAAAAACTGCTTAAAGCATTTCTTGTAAGTAAAAATAAAGAATTTGAGAAAACTCATAATGTTTCTAAATTGATAGATTTATGTGCAGAAATTGATAAAGAATTTTTAGAACTTGTAGAAAAAGGTGTTCATAAACTCAGTATTTATGCGACTGAATTGAGATATCCAGATGGTTTTTATATTCCATCGGATGAGGAAACAGAAGATGCAATTAATAAGGCGGAATATGTAAAAGAGTTTGTGATGAGAAAGTTGGAGAGGGAGAGGTGAGAAACAAAAAAATCCCCCCTGTCCCTGCCTGACGGCAGGCAGGCCCCCTTTGATAAAGGGGGAAAAATAAAATCCCCTCTGTCCCCCCTTTGATAAAGGGGGGAATAAGAAAGGGGGATTTGGAAAAAATAAAAATCCATCTCTAACTCCCCCTTTAAAAAAGGGGGAGAAAAGAAGAGGGGGATTTATAAAAGAGGGAGAATATGTTAAATGAAATAGAGAAAAAGGCAATAGAGGAGTTGATAGAGAAATTAAAGTTGATTTATGGCGATAATTTGGTTAAGGTGATACTTTATGGTTCAAAGGCAAGGGGGGATTCAACAGAGGATAGCGATATAGATATTATGGTGGTTTTGAAAAATTTTGATAAGTGGGAGAATGAGTTTAATAAGATCTTTGATATTGTCTATGAAGTTGAGACCAAATATGATTATGAGGTTTTAATTTCTTTTATTATAAAAAGTCAAATTGAATTTAATATTTCAAATATGCCGCTTATGTTAAATGTTAAAGACGAAGGAATAAATTTATGGATGAGAGAGTAGAAAAATTATTAGAAAAAGCTCAAGAGGATTTGAAAGCCTCTGAGATAATGATAGAAAACGGTATTTTTAGAATAGCAGCTTCAAGGATTTATTATGCTATGTTTTACATAGCAGAAGCAATTTTATTAACAAAAGAATTACGTTTTACTTCCCATAAAGGACTTATTTCTTCATTTAGCAAAGAATTTATAAAGTCAGGTATTTTTAATGTTAAATTTGGAAAAATGTTGAGGGAAGCGTTTGATATAAGACAAAATAGTGATTACGAGATAATTCCAGATATAACAGAGAATAAAACAAAAGAATTATTGTCGGTTGCAAAAGAATTTTTGGAAGAGGCAAAGAAGTATTTAGGTGAGAGATGAAAAATGTTAGAGGTTAGATATGAAGAGGATACCAAAGTATATGATTAGGTATTTCTGGGATGTGGATTTTAAAAGTATTGATGTTGTAAGAAATAAGTTTTTTATAATAAAGAGAATTCTTGAAAATGGTGATAAGAAGTCGGTTAAGTGGATGTTTGGGAAATATAATTTTTCTGATATAAAATATTCTCTTTTAAATTTAAAGGGATATGATAAGAAAACGCTTAACTTTTGGAGTATTGTTTTTGATTTGAAAGTCAAAAGGTCTTATGATTGGAGATAAGATGAGTTTTATCGATATAAAAACGAAAAAAGTTATTGAAAAACTTGGTGAGAGATTTCCAATGATTGATTATATTTATCTTGCCGGTGAAACAGGACTTGCCTTGCAGATTGGACACAGGAAATCATACGATCTTGATTTTTTCATTGATAGGGAATTTGAAGTGGATGAGGTAATAGATTCCCTTAAAAATAACTTTGATACCCAACTTGAGATGTCTGATAAGAAGACAATTAAAGCGCAGATTGATGGTGTTAGATTTTCACTTTTTTATTATGATTATCCTTTACTTTCAAAATTTGAAAAATTTGGAAAGATTAATCTTGCTTCAATTAAAGATATATCGGCGATGAAACTTGTTGCAATTACAAACAGAGGCGCAAAAAGGGATTTCATAGATATTTATTTTATCTCAAAAATTGAAGATTTAGAGAAGTTGTTAAATTATTATAAGAAGAAGTATAAAAAAGTTAAACCGAATATATATAATGTTTTAAAAGGTCTTGTTTATTTTGATGATGCGGATGATGAACCTATGCCAAGGATGATAAAAGGTGTGTCCTGGGATGAGGTTAAAGAATATTTTAGAGATGAAGTAAAGAGAATTGTTCATGAGAGATGAAAAGGATAAGGTCTAGAGACGAAAGGCAAAAGTAGGGATCCGACTTAGCGTCGGAGCAAAGAAGGTGAAAAAGGTGAGCGGTGAGTAGGTGAGGAGTGAGATGTGAAAAAAGTGAGAAGTGATTAGTGAAAAGTGAGAAGTGAGATATAAGGGATGAAAGTTAGGAGTGAAAGATGTTTTATATAGAGGTTTTTAAAAAGTTAAATGAAAAGAAAGTAAGGTATCTTATAATTGGTGGTGTCGCGGTTAATCTTTATGGTTTCCCACGACTTACTTTTGATCTTGATTTGATGATAGATCTCAATGATTTTAAAAGTGTTTCTGGATTTGTGGATTCTATGAATGAACTTGGATTTAAACCTGATATTCCAGTAAAAATTGAGGATTTTATAAATCCAGAAAATAGAAAAATTTGGAGTAAAGAAAAAAATATAAAGGTATTTTCTCTTTACAATCCACTTAAAGAGATAGAGAGAGTTGTTGTTCTTGTCGAAAATTATATTAATTTTAGCGATGCATATGAGAGAAGAAAAGATATTGATGCTAAAGGAATTATATTGCCAATTTTATCAATTGATGACCTTATTTCTGTTAAAAAGATTGCAAATAGAAAACGAGATATTATAGATATTGAAGCACTTGAGAAAATAAAGGAGATTGAAAATGAGAAATGAGAGATATGATATAGATTTGAAAAGCATAAGAGAATATATGAAAATGCCTGCAATAGAAAAATTAAAGTATCTTTATGATAATGTAAGGTTTTTTAAAAAAATTATGCCTGAAAAAAATAAAATAATATGGGAAGAGTTGAAAAAAAATGGATTTTGAGGAGCAAGAGGTTTTATGAGAAGCAGAGCAGTCAGAAAAGTTATTATGGAAAGGATGGTGGATGTATCAGGTGCTAATGATGGCTGGGATATTGAGTTCTGGCAGAGATGCAATGCGAATTCTCGATTTGCTTCCGCCTGGCAGATGATAAAGGATTTTTATAAAATAAGAGGTAAAAATGGAGTTAAACCGAGATTACGAAGAGATGTTGAAAAGTTTAAACGAATATAGGGTAAGGTATTTGTTAATAGGAGCGTATGCCGTGATGTATTATACCGAACCAAGATATACAAAGGATATGGATATATGGGTGGAAAGAAGCGAAGGCAATATTAAAAAGTTGTATAAAGCATTAAGGAACTTTGGAGCGCCGTTAACTGATATTTCAATAAATGACTTTATGGATCCACATATGATGTATCAGATAGGCATAGAACCGGTAAGAGTGGATATTATGTCCGATTTATTCGGGATTGATTTCAAAAAGGCATGGAATAATCGCGTTGTATCTAAATATGGCAGTGAGAGGGTTAATATAATCGATATCAAAAGTTTAATTATGTCTAAGAGGAAAGCCAACAGAAAACAGGATGAGATAGATATAGAGAAACTTTTAATTGCGAAAAAGACGGAGAAAGAAGCAAGGCATGAGCAGTAAAAAAGTGAGAAGTAGCGGGCGATTTGCCAATCGCCAAAAATGTAGTTTCACTCCGACGTAGCGTCGGAGCAGAAAAACGAGAAATGAAAAAATAGATTATGAAATATGAGAAGTTTTATGAAAGATAATGAAAAATTAGAAAAGATAAAAGAAATAATTCTTGATGAGTGTGGAAAAGAAGGTGTTGTTGTTGATAGAATAATATTGTTTGGCTCAAGAGCAAGAGGCGATAATAGAGATGATAGTGATTTTGATATATATGTAGTTGTGGATAATGAGTTAGAATTTTCAGACATAATGAATATTTTTTTGAAAATAAAGAGAGGACTTGCAAAATTTGATATTAGCAATGATGTTATAATAAGATCAAAGAATATATTTGAAAAAAATAAAACTTGTATTGGTTTTATTTCATATTATGTTAATAAAGAGGGTGTGGATATATGGAAGAGAGCATAAAAAGATGGATTATGAAAGCAGAAAGCGATTTGAAAGTAGCCAGGGATGAGTTAATGACCGAAAAACCAGCAAATGATATGGTTTGTTTTCACTGCCAGCAAGCAGTTGAAAAATACTTAAAAGCATTTCTTGTTAAGAATAATATGGAGTTTAAAAAAACACATGATATTTCTCAATTGATAGAATTGTGTTTAGGTATAGATAAAAGTTTTAATGAATTGTTAGATAAAAACGTGGATTCCTTGACTATATATGCGGCGGAGATAAGATATCCAGATTATTTTTATATTCCATCGGATGAGGAAACAGAAGATGCAATTAATAAGGCGGAATATGTAAAAGAGTTTGTGATGAGAAAGTTGGAGAGGGAGAGGTAAGGAGTGAGTAGGTGAGACGTGAGCAGTGAAAAACGAAAAAAATCCCCCTTCTCTTCCCCCTTTTGTAAAGGGGGAATGAGGGGGATTTGAAAGAGGAAGAATATGTTAAATGAAATAGAGAAAAAGGCAATAGAGGAGTTGATAGAGAAATTAAAGTTGATTTATGGCGATAATTTGGTTAAGGTTATACTTTACGGCTCAAAGGCGAGAGGCGACTCAACAGAAGATAGCGATATAGATATTATGGTGGTTTTAAAGGATTATATAGATATAAAAAAAGAAAGATTT
>Ga0078972_1003123_pt1 | contig 50934 bp, 39 predicted proteins | sample YelNatPaOPGAMG01_FD_67568 | JGI IMG/M metagenome (GOLD analysis project Ga0078972, IMG submission 67568) | Hot spring thermophilic microbial communities from Obsidian Pool, Yellowstone National Park, USA - OP-RAMG-01 (SPADES assembly) (version 2) | ecosystem: Environmental > Aquatic > Thermal...
CTTTGGGGCGGCAACATGCTGCCCACCGCCGACGGCGGGGCGTGTTTCATCGATCCGGCGATCTACCGCGGCGACGCGGGCATGGACCTGGCGATGACCACGCTATTCCATAGCGTCGGACCGGCCTTCTTCGCCGGCTACCGTGACGTGGCACCGATCGACCCGGCATGCCTCGAGGCGTGCCTGCCGCTGTATCAACTGTATCCGCTGCTGGTGCACGTGCAGCTGTTTGGCGACGGCCATGTCGGCGCCGTGGAGCGCATTCTCGACCGGCTCGGCTGCTGACGCACCGGAGCAGGCGCGCAGCGATGGCCATGAAGGCAGGCTGCTCCGGCCGCATGCCGGAGCGGCGGCCGGCGTGCACATGCACGCCAGCCGCCTTGGCAGGGCTTACTTGCCGCCGTTGGCCGGCAGCGGAGCGAGGCTGAACGTCATCGTGGTGATCTTGCGATCGAGACCCTGGATCACGTCGGCGGTGAGGTCGTTGCTGGTGTTGCCGCCGAGCACCGAGTCACGATCGAGCAGCAGGCCGCAGTGGTGAGCCTTGTAGGCGCTGGCGATAACCGGCTCGGCATCCTGGCCGATCTGCTGCATGGCCTTGGCGCGGGTGAGCTGGATCCGCTCGTTGAGTTCGCCGGCCTGGGCCTGGAACGCCTGCATGCGCTGCTGCAGCGCCGAGCCTTCCTTCTTGCGCTCGGCCTCGCTCAGCGACGCGGCCTTCTTCTGGAAGGCCTGCACGTCGGCGTCCAGCGGCTTGCGCTGGTTTTCCAGCTCGGCGCGGGCCTGCTGCGCCAGCTCGGCCAGACGATGGCTGGCCGCCTGGCCGACCTTGGCCTGGGCGAAGATCGCCTCGCGCGAGAGCATGCACACGCCCGGCACCGGGTTGCCGCCCAGCGAATTGTCGGAAGGAGACGCAGCGTGCACGGGCGTCACGGGGGTGATGGCAAGGCCGGCCACGGTGAGCAGCGCAGCGGTGAGCAGAGGGCGGTGCAAAGTCATGTTGGTTGATCCATTTTCCAGAGGCACGGGAACGAAATGTGACCGCATTTGGCACACACGGTTCCCCAGCATACTCCTCTCGACCGGGGCCTTGAACGGGGTTGCCCCGGGACCGCGCCGGCCGCCGGCCCGTCGATGCGCCTCTCCGGTGTGTTCCCGGCAGCCACCCTGCGCGCCTGCGATCCGACGCCTGCCAGCGCCGCCGCGGGGTCGCTCAGGCCAGGGCCTCGGCGTCCTTCCCGGCCGGAATCCGCATGGGTGCCGCCGGGTCGGTCACGGCGCGCCAAACCGCTTCGGCCACGTCCTTCGCATAGGTCAGCGGGCCGGACGTCTCGGTGAAGGTGGACAACATGCGTTGCACCAGCTCGGCGTAGGCGTCGCTGTCCAGCCCCTCGCGCCGCGCGTTGTCGCCGAAGCGGGTCTCCGGCGAGCGCCCCGGCAGCACCAGGTGCACGTGGATGCCGCTGGATGCCAGCTCCACCGCCATCGACTCGGTGAAGGCATTCACCGCCGCCTTGCTGGCCGAGTAGAGCGAGACCAGCGGCAACGCCTTCATCGTGACGCTGGAGGTGACATTGACGATCGCACCCGATCCGCGCGCGCGGAACTGCGGCAGGAAGGCCTGGGTCACCGCCATGGTGCCAATGGTATTGGTCTCGAACAGCTCGCGCGCCAGCGCTGGCGAGGTGAACTCGAATGGCGCGCCCGCGCCGACACCGGCATTGTTGACCAGCGCATCGACCGGCCCGACCGCCTCGGCCGCACGGCGGATGCTCTCCGGGTCGGTCACGTCGAGCGCCAGCACACGCAGGCGCTCGGAGGGCGGCAACAGATCCTCGCGCGGGGTGCGCATGGTGGCCACGACCTGCCAGTCGCGCTCCAGGAAATGCCGGGCGATCTCCAGGCCGAAGCCGGACGAACAACCGGTGATCAGGACAGTCTTCATGGGGGAACTCCTTGGCGGATGGGAAGGAGTGATGACGATAGGTGGCCCAGGCCGTACTCGCTACAATCAGCAGTCCATGTTTCTTTTGCAGGAGTCCGGCCTTGATCGACCCGCTGACCGACATCGTCAGCCTGCTGCGGCCCAGCGCGCGCCTGTCCAAGCACGTGGTGGGCGCCGGGCCGTGGCGGATCAGTCGGACCGAGGCCGACCAACCGTTCTACTGCGCGGTGCTTGAAGGCGCGTGCCGGGTGGCGATGGACGGCCACGATGCCATCACCCTGGAGGCAGGCGACTTCCTGCTGCTTCCGGCAGCCCGGAACATGATCGCGTCCAGCCTGCAGCCGGCCGCGGAGGGCCGCGAGCACACCCCCGTCGCGCTGGGCGACGGCGTGTTCCGGATCGGTGACGGGGACGGCCCGGTCGACCTGCGCTTGCAGATCGGCCACTGCAGCTTCGACTCGCCCGACGCCGACCTGCTGGTCTCGCTGCTGCCGCAGCAGGTGCACATCCGCGGCGAACCCCGGCTGGCGACCCTGGTGAAGCTGGTGGGAGAGGAGTCGCGCGCGGAACGACCGGCACGGGACGAGGTGCTGTCGCGGCTGCTGGAAGTGCTGCTGATCGAGGCGCTGCGCTCCACCGCCGATACCTCGAACGCGCCCGGGCTGGTGCGCGGGCTGGCCGACACGCGCCTGGTGCTGGCGATCCGCGCGATGCACGAACAGCCGGCACGCGCCTGGAGTGTCACCGACCTGGCCAAGCAGGCCGCCCTGTCGCGCTCGGCCTTCTTCGAGCGCTTCAACCGCATCGTGGGGATCGCGCCGATGGCCTACCTGCTGGCCTGGCGCATGGCCCTGGCCAAGCACCTGCTGCGCAAACAGGAAACCAGCGTGACCGCGATCGCCGAGCGGGTGGGCTATCGCTCGGCCAGCACTTTCAGCGTGGCCTTCGCACGCCATGTCGGCATGGGGGGGGGGGGGGGGGGCCGGGGGCGCGGGGGGGGGGGCGGGGCGGGCGCCGGCGTGCTCGAACGTGCCTCTCGGACGAGAGCGGAGTGGAGGAGACGTGCCCAGGAGCTGCTCGCGGGGCCACCGTGGCCGGAGGCAGCGTCGAGGTAGCCGGGAACCCACGACCAGAGGTGCTCCCACAGGACGGTTTCACGGGCATGGGTGAGCTGCTGGCGCGCCCGTTCGGTCCGACAGGCGTTCGCCGACTCCCCGAGCTCTGCGTAGAGGTCGAGAATGCGCCCGAGGTGGTCTGCGTCGGCCGGAGGATGCAACCCGAGAGCTCGCCAGCAACCAGCGACGCGATCGCTTCCCTCCCCACCGAGCTTGCCCTCGGCGCCGAGGTGGACCGATGCGTACGGCGGGAGCTCGAGGACAAACACGAGCGTGTGCTCTGCCCGGCTCCACGCCGGCAGCTCGAGCGCCGTGGCGATCGCCGGGCTCGACCGGGGGTCGAGCATGCAGAGCGTGCCGAGCGCGCGCAGCAGTTCGAACCGTCCGACCTGCGCTGACGCCAGGTCTGCCCGCGCGCTCACCTCGGCTCGGGTCGTGCGTGCTCGTCGGGTAGTGCGAACAGCTCGGGGCGGGGCTTGAGCGGGCGCATGAGCCACGACGGTCGCCGGCTGCCGTCCGGGCTCACCGAGCCCGCAGGTCGGGTGCGTGCCATCCACGCGCGGTAGACCGCGCGCGACCGCGCCGTGTCGACGGCGACGTCGCCATGGCTGTCGCCCGGCTCGGCCGGTCGGACGCGCACTGCCTGGTGCCAGCAGTGCATGCCGGAGATCGGGTCCGGATGGACCGGGAAGGTGAGGTTCTGGTGGACGCCCGTGTCCGACCACCAGATGCGCCGGGTGTCGGGGTCCGTCGACTCGTAGGGTCGTACGTGGTCGCTCGCACGCATCGACCAGCCTGTGCCGTCGTGGTGCAGCCGGACGGTCGCCATCATGGAGCCGGCGCTGACCGCGTCGTGGCCGTCCAACTTCCAGCGCCCCATGTGGTGTGAGCACGCGACGACCCCGGGTCGGATCCCTTCGGTGATCCACGCCTTCGCGACGAAATAGCCGATCTCGGTCTCGACGCGCACGAGGTCGCCCGTCCGCGACACCCCGAGCCGCGTGGCGTCACGGGGGTGGATCCAGACCGGGTTGGTGTGCGAGATCTCGTCGAGCCATTTCGAGTTGGCAGACCGGGTGTGGATCTGCGTCGGCAGGCGGAAGGTCGAGAGCAGGACGAGCTGGTCCGGGGCCAGCTCGTCGGGATGCACGTGCGACCGGATGTAGCCCGGCAGGGCATGCTCTGGCCAGCCCCATGACGCGAGCGTCGAGGAGTAGAACTCGAGTCGGCCCGACGGCGTCGGGAAACCGGTCAGGACGGCGCCGTCGACGGCCACGCCAACCGGGCGGCGACCGCTCGGGTCCGGTGGCGGGCTCGCGGTCGGCACGATGTTCGGGCTCGTCGGCGCCGGCGCCGCGGTGAAGACGCGCCCGGTCGCGGTGACGGCCGTGTCGGTGAGCTCGTCGGCGGGGACGGGCCGGTCGAACAGCGCTCCTTGGTCGCGGGTGATCTCGTAGACGCCGTAGCGCCGCATGTAGGCGAGCGGGGTGAGGCCCTGCGCAGCTGCAGCTTCGGGTAGGCCGGGCACGGAGTTCTCGAACATCCAGCCGTAGTACTCGTCGACGGTGAGCTTCTCGCCGGGGCGCGCGCGCGACTCGTGGTGTCGGCGGATCCCGAGAGCGCCGTCGGGATCGATGCGCCACGAGAGCTCGATCCAGAGCTCGTTCTCCTCCCAGACCTCGCCAGGGTTGACCTGGCGGGTGTCGGTGACGGTCTCGCCGAGCCGCTCGCGCGCGGCGCGGAGGACGGGTTGGCGAAAGCCGACCCACTGCCCGTCGTACTGCTCGTAGGAATGGGTGTCGTGGCGCTCGGAGGAGTGACCGGTTGGCAGGATCCAGTCGGCGAAGTACGCCGATTCGTTCCAGGTCGGTGTCAGCGCGACGTAGCAGCCCACTTTCTCCTCGTCCGTCAGGACCTCCATCCAGCTGAGACCGTCGGGGTTCGTCCAGACAGGGTTGTAGACGCGCGAGAAGTAGGTGTCGAGCCGCCCTCTGCCGTCGAGGAGGAAGTGCGGCAGGAGAAAGCTCATCTCGTTCTGGGCGAGCGGGAACTCGAGTGGCCAGGACAGCTCCTGCCAGACACCTGGGTGCGCGGGCGTGTGGATCGGTCGAGGGACGAACTTGTTGTAGGCGTTGGGGAAGGTCCCACCTTCGGTGGCGACGGCGCCAAGCAGCGCCGCGAGGAAGAACACGGTCCTGCTCACCTGCCAGCCTCCGAGGTTCCCGGCTGCAGCGGATCGCCATGAGTGACAGGCAAAGCGCGTCCCCGCTCCTGCGACGACGTCTGCCACTTCGGCGATGGTCGAGGAGTCGATCCCGGACTCCTGGGCTGCGACGTCGAAAGTCCAGCTCGCATACAGCGTCCGGAGCACGGCCTGGAAGGAGGCGAAGCTGCGCTCGAGCTCGGGACGACACGCGTCGAGGTACTCCTCCCAGTTCCACCAGCGCCGGACGAAGTCCCAGTTGACCCGGTCCGTCGAGATGATGTGCTGCGCGATCGCGAGGTTGATCGCCGCCTCCGAGCCAGGCTGGGGAGACAGCCAGTGGTCTGCGTGCGTCGCCGTGTTCGACAACCTCGTGTCGAGAACGATCACCTTGGCGCCGTTGGCACGTGCCTCGGTGATCCGTTGCGCGTGGGGGTTGAAGTAGTGGCCGGTCTCGAGGTGCGCGGAGACGAGGTAGATGACCTTGGCATGCGCGTAGTCTGGGCTCGGCCGATCAATCCCAGTCCAGAACTGGAAGCCCGTGCGGCCACCGCTCGAGCAGACATTGGTGTGCGAGTTGTGCCCGTCGACTCCCCAGCTCGCGAGGACACGCTCGGTGTAGCCGTCCTCGCCGGGCCGTCCGATGTGGATCATGATCTCGTTGTGGCGCTTCTCCTCGAGAGCCTTGCGCAGTCGGGCGGCGATTGCGTCGAGCGCTTCGTCCCAGCTCACCCGCTCCCAGAGGCCCTCGCCGCGTGCCGCGGCGCGCTTGAGTGGGTACAGGATCCGGTCCGGGTCGGTGACCTGGTTGATCGTCGACGGCCCCTTTGCACAGTTGCGCCCGCGAGAGCCCGGGTGCTCGGGGTTGCCCTCGAACTTGCGCACCTGGAGCGTCTCGCGGTCGACGTACGCGAGGAGGCCGCAGGCTGACTCGCAGTTGAAGCACGTCGTCGGGACGAGCATCGAGTGTCGCTCGACTCGAGCCGGCCAGGCCCGGGAGTCGAGCTCGACCCAGTCGTCCCAGCGCTCGCGAGGCGGGAACGCGGCGAGATGGATCCCGCTCGCACCCGGGTAGAAGGTCTCTCCGCGGCCTTCCGTGGCAGCCCTCGCGGCCGAGACGCGCGTCCCGAGGGCATCGAGGTCCGGTAGCTCGGGCGTCACGGTCAAACCTCCTTCATGCGAGCGGCACGGACTGTCCGGCCTGGACGTAGGCGTGCTCGTAGGCGAGGAGGCCGAGGAGCGCGAGCGGCGTCGATACGACGCCGATCCACGGCGCTGCGACCGTGGCTGCGACGAGCACGGCTCCCGACCAGAACGGCCCGGCGAACCGACCGCGAACCATCTCGTGCGCGCCGAGGTGCGCGTGTGCGGTCGGGTGGACGAGCGCCGTCTCGGCTGCCACGAGGACGAGGTGGACGCCTGCGGCGACGGCGAGGACGACCTCGATCGCGACGACGCCACGGTGTGGGGAGAGCCAGAGCGCGAACGGCAGAGTGGATGCGGCGCCTGCGTACCCCGCTTGGACGGCGAGGTGCGGGAGCAGCATCGGGCTCTGCCAGAGGTCTCGCGCCTTTGCCTGGGCGAAGAGGAAGGCCGTGTAGCAGGCGGCGCCGATCCCGAGGGGGATGCCGGCCACCGCGAGGACCTCCTGGGCGGTCGTGAGCCGGGTTGCCGCGGTGACGAGGTAGACCGTGACGACACCGCCGTAGGCGGCGATGACGAACGACCCACGCACGAGCCAGCTCTGCCACTGGTGGCGGGTGAAGATCAAGTAGAAGCGTGCCGGGTGCTTGAGGTCCCAGATGAGGAGCGCTCCGGTGAGCGCGAGGAAGCCCAGCGCGAGCAGCGGTGCGACGAAGCGGACGGCGGCGTCGCTCCAGCCGAGCCGACCCGCGAGCGCGAGCAGGACGGGAACGAGGAATCCCCCCGACGCGATGCCCTTGGTCCAGGTGTAGAGGCTCACCCGCCAACCCCAGGGTGCCTGGTGGGCAATGTCGTAGGACAAGAGCGCGGCAGCGGACGAGTTGGCGGTGCCCGGGTGGCCGGACCCAATCTGCTGGCGGCCGGTCCCACCCTGGGTCGCCCAGGCGTAGAGGTCGCCGTCTGGACGCCGTGCTGCGAGTGGGTCGAGTGTCGCCTGGTGGGCGCCTTTGTAGAAGACGGCTGGCCGTGTGTGCTTGTCGGGCTTGCGGACCGTGACGGGCTCGCGCTGGACGATGCGAGCGACACGCGACGACGGGTCCGTGAGGTTGCCGACGAGGATCGCCTCGGTCGGGCAGACCGACACGCACGCGGGCTCCAGGCCGATGTCGATGCGGTGTGCACACAAATTGCACTTCTCTGCGGAATGGTCGTCGGGATTGATGAAGATCGCGTCGTACGGGCAGGCCGCCATGCATGCCTTGCAGCCGATGCAGATCGACTTGTCGAAGTCCACGATCCCGTCGTCGCGCCGGTACATCGCCCCGGTCGGGCAGGCGGTGGCACACGGGGCATCGCTGCACTGGTTGCAGCGCGTCACCTGGAACGAACGACGGACGTGCGGGAAGAGGCCGACCTCGACGGACTTGACGTAGGTGCGCGTGACGCCGACCGGGACGGAGTTCTCGCTCTTGCACGCCGTCGTGCACGCGTGGCAGCCGATGCAGCGCGTTTGGTCGAGCACCTTGACCCACCGCGGAGCGGTTGCGCTCGTGCCGCCGTCCGCCTCGGTCGGGCTCGGGGGCGCCGCGACCGTCGAGGCCGCGACGTCTTGGGGCAGGGCTGACTGGGTCGTCACCGTCGGCTCACCCTCGTAGGCTACGAGAGCACCTCCGATCCGGGCACCCGTCGAGAGGTTATGAGATCCAAAGGCTGGCTTATGGCCATGCCCGACATGCGGGCTCTCGTTCGTCAGGAGCCGGCGATCTCGAGGAGGCGCTGCGCGAGGGGCGGGAGGTCGCGGTCTGCGAGCCACGCGGCACGCAGGACACGGCCGAGGTCGAGCCCGGTGGTCGGGATCTCGACGAGACGGCCAGCGGCGAGATCGCTCGCCACCGCGAGCAGGCTCAGCACGACCGGGCCGCGTCCGGCGCGCGCGGCTGCGAGGATCGCCTCGGTCGAGCCGAGCTCGAGACGGCTCCGGAGGCCGCCGAAGGGTGCGAGGGCACCCTCGAGCACCTCGCGGGTGCCGGAGCCGGGTTCTCGGACGACGAGCTCTGTCGCCGCGAGCTCGTCGCCGGTGACTGGGTTTGCCCGGCGCGCCCAGGGATGGGCGGGGTCGGTGACGACGGCGAGACGGTCGTCGCGCACCGCGGCCGTCGCGACGGCGACGGGCGGGTCGAGCCTGCCCTCGACGAAGCCGAGGTCGACCGTGCCGTCGGTCACCCGCTCGAGCACCCCGGCCGAGTTGGACACCTCGACCGTGACGTTGAGGTCGGGCATCGCGCCGTCGAGGGTCGCGAGCCACCCGGGTACGAGCTGGTCGGCGACGGTGAACGAGGCGGCAACCCGCAGGCGGGTCCTCCGCTGTGCGCGCAGGCCCTCGACGGCGGCCATCAACGCCTCCGCCTCGCCGACGACGCGCTGGCTCCAGGCGACGACGCGCTCGCCGTCGGGAGTGAGTCGCGTCCCGGACTGGTCTCGGTCGAGCAGGTGGAGCCCCAGGCTTCGCTCGAGTTGGGTCATGCGCATGCTGACTGCGGGCTGGGAGACGTGATGGCGCTGCGCGACCTGGCCGAGGCTGCCGAGCCGGGCGACGGAGCAGAGCAGGTCGAGCACCGCGAGCTCGGGCGTGTCGTGGGGGAGCACGTCGAGATCGTATGTCTGGCGCGCCAGAGACCGGCTCGGTGCCCGCCAGCTAGCCTCGCGGTCACTGGTCACCGGGTCGGGTGCTCTGGGGATCGTGTCGTTCGAGGTCCGGGGAGAGCCATGACCGAGCAGCGCGGCGTCGAGACGCACGGAATGTTGCGCGCGATCGTGCAGGATGCTGTCGCGCGCGAGCTCCCGCTGCCGTCAGAGAAGGAGCTCGCCGGGCTGCTCGGAGTCGGGCGGAACTCGGTCCGGGAAGCCCTGATCCGCCTCGAAGCCGAGGGCTTCGTCGTGCGACGCCATGGAGCGGGGACTTTTGCGAACCCTGCGGCGCTCGAGGTGGCGGTGCGCATCGACCGGACGGCGGAGTTCGCCGAGATGCTTGCAGACGCCGGCGTCCCCGCCGTGGTCGAGGTCCTCGAGGCCGGATGGACGGTTCTCGACGCCGTGCTCGCTCCTGCTCTGCGCCGTCCGGTCGGGAGCCGCGCCTTTCGCACCCGCAAGCGCTGGCTCGCTGCCGAACGGCCGATCATGGTCGCCACGGACGTCGTCCCGGTGTTGCGGGTCGCCGACGTCGACCCCGCGTGGAGCGTGTTCGAGATCTCGCGGGCGCTCACGGGCCGAGGGACGGACTGGGTGTCCTCGTGGGTGGCTCCCGTGCTCGCGGGCGGTCACGCGCGGGACCTCGACTGCGAGCCCGGGGTGCCTCTGCTCCACCTCGAGCAGCTCGGGGTGACTCGCGACGGCACCCGCTGCTGGTGGGCGAGCGAGCACCACTTGCCTGGCGAGCTCCGCTACGGGCTCGTCCGCACTGTCGCCCAGGATGGTCCTGGGTCGTCGTGGTGAGCCCGTGGGCTCGACGAGCACCAGTCGGTGGCAAAGTGGCATTCATTCCTCGTTCACGTGCTCGTAACAGAAAGGACCTACCTTGAGTTGACATGACGAGCTGCTTCCTCGGCGATCGCCCCGGTACCTGCCTCGCAGATGCCGTCCGTGCGACGACGGTGCTGTTGCAGCCGATCGGGGCGTTCGAGCACCACGGCCCGCACCTTCCTCTGCACACCGATGCGATCGTCGTGGACGAGCTCGCCCGGGTTCTCGTGCGGGACCGTCCGCTCGGCCTGATGGTCCTGCCGACGCTCTCCTATGGGCTGTCGAGCGAGCACGTCTGGGCGCCGGGGACCGTCTCGCTCAACCCTGCGACTCTCCTCGCGGTCCTGAACGACATCGCAGCGTCGGCGGTGCGTGCCGGAGCGGCGCGGCTCGCGCTGTTGAACGACCACGGCGGCAACACTCACCTGCTGCGGGTCGCGTGCCGGGAGATGCGGGTACGTCACCGCCTGCTCACCTTTTTGCTCCAACCGGCTCTGCCGCCCGACAACGGCGGACCGCCCAGAGACTCTCGCGAGGAAGGGCTCGGCATCCACGGCGGTCTCGGAGAGACGTCGCTGCCGGGGCACGCATCGCCCGATGGACCGGGCACGGCGGCACGACTCGTGACGTCCCGATGCTGTTCGCGATCGTCGAGGGCGGCGGTGCACGTCCGGCTCTGCCTCGCCCCGCCGGCGGTGCGAGCTGCCCGGTCCGCAGCCGCACCTGCCCGCCGTCGTGGAGGCAGATGTCGAGGTCGTGTTGTGGCTCCTTCCGATGGGCGCGGGTCGTGAACGTCGCGCTCCGGTCTCCTCGTGACGTGACGTCGGCTGTGCGCGGCTACGTCGCCCCCGTTGCACGCCTGGCCGCCGTCGTCGTGCTGTGGCAAGCGCTCGTGCAGCTACGCCTGGTCAGCGACCTCGTGCTTCCGTCGCCGGATCAGATCATCGTCCAGGTCTGGAAGGGCCGCCAGAACTACCTTCTCGACGCGCGCACGACGCTCGGCGAGGCGGGGCTCGGGTTCCTCGTCGGTAACGGCCTCGCCATCGCCGTTGCGATCCTCTTTGTCCGGGTGCGCTTTGCCGAGAGGGCGCTGATGCCGCTGGCAGTCGCCAGCTACTGCCTTCCGGCGATCGCAATCGCACCCATCCTCCAGGTCGTCTTGCCGGGCGACGAACCAAAGGTCGTGCTTGCTGGACTGTTCGTCTTCTTCACGACTCTTACGACAGTTGTGACAGGTCTCCGCTCGGTCGACCCCGTCGTCGTCGACATGGTTCGGGCCTTCGGCGGCAGTAGCTCGGTCGAGCTCCGCAAGGTCCGAGCGCGCAACGCTTTGCCCTACCTCGTGCGAGCGTTGCAGCTCGCGGCTCCGTCGGCCCTGCTCGGCGCGATCATCGGGGAGTTCCTCGGTGGCTCGAGTGGTCTCGGGGTCGCGCTGATCCAGGCCGAAGCGGACCTTAGCTCTCCCCGGACTTGGGCGGTCCTTGCCGTGTCCGGCGGCATCTCCGGCGTTCTCTATGGCACCCTCGGCGTCGCGAGCGTGAGGTTGCGGTGTCATGGCGAGGACCGTTCGAGCGTCGACCTCCCGAGCGCTAGCGCGCGTGGTCGAACCGGCGGGTCGGGAGGCGCACGCCGTCTCGTGACGATGGCGATCACGCTGCTGGTGTCGATCGCGGCGATATTGGCCGTCTGGACGGCCGGGATCAAGATCTTGCGTCTCAACTCCTATTTTGCCGTCGATCCCGCAGGAGTGTGGCAATATCTCGTCTCTGCCGCTTCGGCGAGCCAGGACCGAGCCGTGGTGTTCGGGCAGCTCGGCGTGACCCTCGCAGACGCCGCCCTCGGATTTGCGAGCGGACTGGTCGTCGCGAGCGCCCTCGCCGCCTTCATGGTCATGATCCCGAGAATCTCGAAGGAGGTCATGCCGTGGGCCGTCGCCCTGCGATCGGTGCCTCTCGTGGCGATCGCCCCGTTGATCTCCGTCGAGCTCGGTCGGGGCATCGCCTCTGTCGTGGTGATCTGCGCGATCGTCACGTTCTTCCCCACGCTCGTGTTCATGATCGGTGGTCTCCGCTCGACGACTGCAGCGTCGCTCGACCTGTTGCGTGCGATGGGAGGTGACAGGTGGAAAGAGTTCACGAAGGTCCGGATCCCTACGGCTGTTCCTGCGTTCTTCCACTCAGCCCGGGTGGCGGCCCCGGGTGCGCTCCTCGCCGCCATCTTGATCGAGTGGACCGCGACCGGCGACGGCATGGGTGCCCAGATGATCGTCGCGTCCGAGACGTCGCAGTACCCCCAGCTCTGGAGCGACGTGGTGGTCGTCACGGCCGTGTCGCTGTTGCTCTACGGGGCACTCGGGGTCCTCGAGAGGGCGGTTTCGATGCGCAGGAACTGACCTGCCATATGTCCTATGGATGACGCCGTGAGAGAGGAGAGGTGGCCGAGCAGGCCGTGAGCGATCGTCGCTGACGGGGCACCGGGGGTCCACCGGTCGGTGGTCGGTGCAGACGTTCGAGAGCAGACAAGCGAGCTGAGACGAGAAGGGATTCTTTGACATGGACAGCACGGTGACAGGTGTCGGTGAGTCGGGAGCGGACGAGCAGCTGCTCGGGAGACGGATCAGCCGGCGTCAGGTGATGAAGGGCTTCGGGATGGCAGCAGTGGGGACCGCAGGCGGAGCGTTGCTCGGCGCGTTCGGACAGGGATCGCTGACGAGCTACGCGAGCCGCAGGCCTTTGTCGAGCTCGGCGAGACTCGGAGCCGCGACGCTCGCGTTCTCCTGGATCGACGACGTGCAGCAGGCCGGCTCCTACATCGCCCAGCAGCGCGGCTACTACCTCGACGCAGGTCTGGCGGTGTCGTTCCTTCCCGGCGGGGACACGTACGCCGGCGAGCCGTTGGTGGTCTCGGGAAAGGCGTTGCTGGCAATGACCTCGCCCGCCTCGACGGCCGCAGCCCACCTCCAGGGCGCGCCCGTCACCATCGTAGGAGCGCAGTACCAGAAGTCGCCTGTGTCGATCATCTCGCTGGCGTCCGCGCCGATCCGGACCCCTGCAGAGCTCGTCGGCAAGAAGATCGCCGTGGAGCCCAACATCGAGCTCGAGTGGAAGGCATTCGAGACGGCGAACGGCCTGACCGGCAAGGTCGACTCCTTCGTGACGAGCGAGAGCCCGTCGCTCCTTGCCGCCGGAGGTTGCCAGGGATACACCGGTTGGACGACGAACGAGGCAGTGGCGCTCGAGGTGCAGGGGGTGCACGTCCACACCATGCTCTTCGCCGACAACGGTCTGCCGGGTTACTACCTCACGTACTGCGCCGATACCAACGTGGTACGGGACCCCCACGGCCGTGAGCAGATCAAGGCCATGTTGACCGGTGAGATACGGGGATGGCAGGTGCAGGTGAGCCGCCCGTCTGTCGGGCTCGCGCTCACGCTCGACGACTACGGCAAGCACCTCGGTCTCAATCCTAAGCAGCAGCAGATCCAGGCGGTCGAGCAGAACCTTCTCATCGAGTCACCCGTGACGAAGGCGCACGGACTGTTCTGGATGAGCGCCGCCGACACCGATGCCATGTTGAAGTCGCTGAAGCTCGCTGGCACGGCTGTACCGGCGTCGCTCTTCGACAACTCGCTACTGGCGGAGGTCTACGCCGGCAAGAGCGCGCTCGCCTGAACGTCGCTCGAGGAGGTGGCGGGCCGGACTGGCGCCACGCCGGTTGTGGTCCGGCGACGGTAGGCGGCTTCGGCTCGTACCCGCCACATCAGGTCGTTTTGATCGATGACGTCGGATGCGCCGTCGGTGTCGGCGGACCCGTCGTTCCGCAGCGCGCTCATCGACGTCGACGTGCCCGCCCGAGGAAGAAGATCCAGCTACGTGGTCGATCCTGTCCGACTTCTGATCCGCAATGCGCTGTTGCTGACCTTGGAGCCCGACTGGCCGGGGGTCCTCGACGGGTGGCTTGCGGTCGCCCTCGACGGGAGGATCGCGGGGCTCGGCCCGGGTGAGGCACCCCGGAGCGTCGCGGCAGAGGAGGAGCTCGACGCGAGAGGCTGCTTCGTCGCTCCGGGCTTCGTCTCGGCACACAGTCACCTGTTCACGAGCGGACTGCGCGGGATCGGTTCAGACCAGGCCCTCTACGGCTGGGGTCGCGCCCTGGCTCCCGTGCTCGAGCGGCTCGACGCAGACGACGTCTACTGGTTGACCCTGCACGGCTCGCTCGACCTGCTCGCCAACGGGGTCACGACGGCTTACGACTTCACCGATCCCCGCCAGCCCTTTGCCGTTGGCGAGGACGGTATCCCGGACCGGTCCGGGCACCTTCGCCCGCAGGAGCATCTCGAGGCCCAGCTCGTCGCGAAGCTGGATGGCGGGATCCGTTTTGTCAACAGTTTCCACCTCGACCAAGCTGTAGGCGACACGACAGAGGTCGTGGGACGTGCCGACGAGTTCGTGGCGTTCGCCCGCCGGCTGGGTCACCGGCCCGCACTGTCCGGGTTGGCTCTCTCGGGGGCGGTGCAGTGGTCGGACCGACCCGAGGTCGCGACGGTCGAAGTTGCGGTCATGGCCCGCCACAAGCTTCTGAACCAGGCGCACTTCCTCGAGACCGTCGAGCACGTCGAGCTGCAGCGGGCAAAGTTCGACTGGTACGAACAGGCTGGCGCCCTCGGACCGGACCTGATCTTCGGCCACTTCGTCCAGGCGACGCCCGACATCGTGCGGCGTGCGGGAGCCGCCGGTTGCGGGATGTGCTGGCAACCGGCCGCCAACGGCCGCCTCGCTTCGGGGTTCGCCGACATCCGCGCGCTACGCGACGCGGGTCTCAGGGTCGGCATGGGGCTCGACGACCAGGCCTGCACCGACATCGCCGACCCGTTCCAGCACCTACGGGTCGGGCTCTACACCCAGCGGGCCGCCCGCCAGCGGGCCGACGCGATGGGAGTCGAGGAGGTCCTCCGGCTGCACACGATCGATTCCGCCGCCGTGTTGCATCTCGAGAGCCAGGTGGGCAGCCTCGGGGTCGGCAAGTGGGCAGACCTTCTGGTGGTGGATCCGTCGGATCCCGACACCGGGCCGTTGTGGGACCCGGTCGCCACCTACGTCCTCGCCTGCGGTCTGCGCAACCTCAAGCGCGTCTACGTCGCAGGGGAGCTCGTCAGCATCGAGGGGCGGTCGTGCCACGCGGGCGCAGCTGAGGTGCGGCGTCGCGTTCGCGAGCAGATGGCGCGCTTCAGATGACGGACCGCGCCATGCGCGACGCACGGCGAGGTGGGGCACGGAGCAGGCGGGGCGCGAGCCGTCGAGCCGTGCACGGTTGCCCGGGCGCCGTCGCGAGCACCGAGGTACTGGGGATGCCTAGGCTCGCAGGGCGCGCCGTCTTGGCCGGGTTGGATCCCCGGCCCGGGGACGCCGCGCGGCGAGGGCCGGTGTCGAGAGGCCGAGCGGGAGGCGACAAGGATGAGCGGGACGACGAAGAGCAGGGAAGTCCGCTTGGCCCAGCGACCACGTGGCATCCCCGGACCGGACGACTTCGTCGTCGCGGAGGTCGACGTGCCCGAGCCGGCGGCCGGCGAGGTGGTCGTGCGGAACCTCTTCGTCTCCGTCGACCCGTACATGCGTGGTCGGATGAACGACGGTCCGTCCTACGTCCCGCCGTTCGCCCTCGGCGAGGTGATGACCGGAGGAGCGGTCGGTGAGGTGCTTGTCTCACACGCCCCAGGTCTTTCGCCGGGCGACCTCGTCGTCCACGACCTCGGATGGCGTGAGGTCGCTGTTGGTGAGGCACGTCGCTTCACCCCGCTCGACCCCGGTGGCCTCTCGCCGTCGCTCTACCTCGGCATCCTCGGTATGCCCGGGCTCACGGCGTACATCGGGCTGACCGAGGTCGCGACGCTTGCGCCGGGCGAGACGGTGTTCGTCTCGGGTGCTGCGGGAGCCGTCGGGAGCACGGCGGTCCAGCTGGCGAAGTTGCTCGGAGCTGCGCGCGTGGTGGGCAGCGCCGGGTCCGTCGCCAAGGTCGACGCGCTCGTCCAGGACTTCGGCGCCGACGCGGGCTTCGACTACCACGAGGGCGACGTCGGGGCGCAGCTGGCTCGGGTCGCGCCCGAGGGGATCGACGTCTACTTCGACAACGTCGGTGGTGCCCACCTCGAGGCCGCTCTCGCCGCGCTCCACCCTTTCGGCCGGGTCGCCGCCTGCGGCGCGGTGTCGCGCTACAACGCGACGGATGATCCGCCCGGTCCCCGCAACCTCTTCCTCGTGGTCGGCAAGCGCCTCACCATCCGGGGATTCATCGTCGGCGACTATGCCGACCGAAGGGACGAGTACCTCGAGCGCGCGCGGACCTGGATCGCCGACGGGCGCCTCGCCTGCCCCGAGACCGTCGTCGAGGGGATCGAGAACGCACCGGCGGCCTTCGTCGGGATGATGAGCGGCGACAACATCGGCAAGATGATCGTGCGGGTCGGCTGAGCTCGGTTCGTCGGTCCCGCGAGCGCTTCGTGTCGTCCGACGCGAGAGCGCCGCTCACGCGCCGTTCGCGAGCGCCAGCGTCGATCCGTCATCGGCCACGTCGGTGACGCGACTGGCGCGCACGACCAGGAGCGCGATGACGAACGCGATCCCCGCTCCAGCTGCACCGGCCCGGAAGGCGTCCTGGTAGCCCGCGACCGCGGCGAGCAGTGCTGCGTGGTGCGCGGCGAGCGGTGCCGCGGCCCGCTGGGCCGGGAGGCTGTCTCGTGTCGCCGTTGCCGCGATCGTGACGAGGGCTGCAAGGCCGAGCGCGCCGCCGACCTGCTGCGCGGTGTTGAGGAGCGCCGACGCGAGGCCCGACTCGTTCGCACCGACGCCTGTCACCGCGTTGAGGGTGAGCGGCACGAAGGAGAGGCCCATGCCGATCCCGACGGCGACGAGAGGCCCGAGGACGTCGAGGTAGGACGACCGTGCTGTCGCAAGCGACACCCAGGCGAGGCCGCCGGCGACGAGCAAGGGGCCGGCGGTGAGGAACGGCCGCGTGCCGAAGCGCTTGACCTGCCGGGACACGACGAGGCCCGTCGAGCCCACCGCGACCGGGATCGGCAGGTAGGCGACGCCGGCGACGAGGGGGCTGTAGTGGAGCACGTCCTGCAGGAACTGCGTGAGGAAGAAGATCAGCGACAGCATCGCCGCTCCGAGCAGGAGCATGACGGCAAAGCCGCCAGCGCGGTTGCGGTTGCGCAGGAAGCCCAGTGGCAACAGTGGCTGACGGCTCCGCAGCTCTATCCCGACGAAGGCTGCGAGCAGCGCGACCGCTCCGGCAAACGCGGCGATCGTCTGGGTCGCCGACCAGCCTGTGTCGGGAGCGCGGACGAGGCCGTAGACGAGGAGGGCCATTCCCGCCGACGCAGTCAGCGCGCCAGGGACGTCGAGCCGACCACGGCGGCCGACGGTCCTCGGCAGCACGAGTGGCGCTGCGATGACGAGAGCGATGCCGATCGGCACGTTGACGAAGAGGACCCAACGCCACGTCGACACGTCGACGAGGAACCCGCCGAGGAGCAGGCCGAGCGCACCGCCTGCCCCGGACATCCCTGCGTAGACAGCCATCGCGCGATGGCGCGGCGGCCCGTCCGGGAACGTCGTCGCGACGAGCGCGAGGGCGGTCGGCGACGCGATGGCCGCGCCGATCCCCTGGACTGCTCGTGCGGCGATGAGCATCGACTGGGTCGTCGCCAGCCCTCCTGCGAGCGAGGCCGCGCTGAACAGGCCGATCCCGAGGACGAACATCCGTCGTCGTCCGAACAGGTCGCCCGTGCGCCCACCGAGCAGGAGGAGACCGCCGAAGACGAGGACGTACGCGTCGATCACCCACGTGAGGTTCGCGGCGCTGAAGTGGAGCTCGCGTTGGATCGAGGGGAGGGCGATGTTCACGATGGTGAGGTCGAGCATCACCATGAGCTGTGCCGTCGCGATGACGGCCAGTGCGAGGCCGAGGCTCCGGGTGCGGGTGGCGTTGCCAGGGGTCGCCTTTCCAGCAGTCGCGATGGCCGTCATGCTCCACGCCCTTCCCGGTGCGCCCAGACGACCAGGTCGACGAGGGGCGGTCCGTCCCCGTCGTGGGGGCGTGGTCGACGCGCCATCTGCTCGATCGTGCAACCGGGGAATGCGTCGGTGAGGCGCTCTTCGGTGTAGAGGCGGTCGGGGTCGGGTGGTCCGCCACGCCCGAGCGAGTCGAGGTGGTGCCCGATGACGAACAGATGTCCGCCGGGCGCGACGGCGCGTGCCGCCGCTGCGAGCAACGACGGACGATCTTCGGACGCTACGTGGATGTTCGCGAGCACGACGAGGTCGACCGGAGGAGCCGAGGCGAGGTAGTCCGAGAGGTCCGCCTGGACGGTCTGGATCTCGACGCCTGCGGAGCGTGCGCGCTCGTGCGCCTGGGCCAGGCCGACAGCCGAGGCGTCGACGCCGGTCACCCGCCAGCCTCGGACCGCAAGCGGCACGGCGTTGCGCCCGGGACCGCAGCCGAGGTCGAGCGCCGTCCCGGGCGTGAGGCCTTCGACGCGCTCGACGAGTGCCGCGTCCGGCTCGGTGGGCCAGTCGTTCTCGGTGTAGCGCGCGTCCCAGGGTGTCGGGGTCGCACCACCCCCGTGGTGGTCGTGCTCTTCCTGCGTGTCGCAGTCCGGGTCCTCGGCGCCCCCGTCGAGACCGAGCAGGCGCTCGAGCTGGTCGAGCGCCTCGGCCAGTCCCCGGCAGCCCGCGGGGCCGAGCGCGTCGGCGATCCGCTTCTCCTGTGCGGTCACGAGTTGGTCGACCGTGCGGACGAACGCGTCGCCCGCGTCGGTCAGTGCGAGCCCGAGCGGTCGCCGATCACCGGTTCGATCCCTGCTCGTGAGCAGCCCGCGCTGGCGGAGCTCGTCGACGCAGCGCTTGGTGTTCGTCGGGTCGGTGCCGAGCACGCGCGCGAGCGAGCGGAGCGAGCATCCCGGCTCCTCCGCGATGCCTCGAAGCACGGCGACCTGCGGTGGCGTCGTCCCGATCGGGTGCAGATCCTCGGCCCAGCCCTGCCGCAGGCCACGCGCGACTCGGCTGAGCCGGAAGCCGAGCCCGTCGCGCAGCGTGACCAGTCGGACGCGCACTGCTGTCGCGCCGACCTCGTCGGTCTCGGTCTCGGTCTCGGTCTCGGTCGTCACGTCGGCTTCCTCGGTTCGCGTACCGCACGGCTGCGCTGCGGTGCTCCTTCGGGTCAACTGTAGTTATGTCCACAGTATTCCTGACCCCGACGAGCAGGCACGCGCGCTCGCCGGCGACCTCGTCGGCATCGCCGCAGATCAGGGCCTTGGTCTCTGCCGGGTCGGCAACCCAGTCGGGCCATTCGGAGCCCAGTCGGGCCATTCGGCCCTGTTGGCTCGGCGCGTCGAGTGTCACCGTAGATCGTCGATCAGCGATTGCACAGGGACGAGAGAGGTGGCCATGACGACACCAGACGAGAGTGGCGACGAGGCGACGAGCACTCGAGCGGCGCCGTGGCTGACGACGTTCCATCCGGGATGGTTCGGCGCCGTCATGGGAACCGCCGTCGTCGGCATCATCGCCGCGAAGAACCCCGGAGGCTTTTCAGATCTTGCGACGACGATGAAGGATCTGTCGATCGGCGCGGTCGCACTTGCGGCGCTCATCGCCGTCCTCGTCGGCGTGACGTACCTCATGCGTTGGTCGCTCCATCCGCGGGAGGCGTGGGCCGACATGCGGGACCCGGTCGTCGGCCCGCTGCACGCGACCTTCCCTGGCGGAATTCTCGTGCTCGCGGTAGGCATCGCATCGGTGGGCGGCCAGGTCCTGCCGGTCTCCTCGGTCCCGACGGTGGTCGAGGTGCTCGACGCGATCGGCGTGCCGCTCGCCCTCGCCGTCGGCTTGGTCTTTGCCTACCTGCTGTTCACCCTCGACCTCGCGGACAGGCGCCTCGTCAACGGAGGTTGGTTCATCCCACCTGTCGTCACGATCATCGTGCCCGTCGTCCTCGTCCCGCTGCTCGGCCAGGTCCAGCGTCCGGCGGCGCGACTGCTGCTGTTCACCGGCTACGCCTTCTACGGCATAGGTTTCGTCCTCTTCCTCCTCGTCCTCGGCATGCTCCATGACCGCCTCGTGACGCGCGAGCTCCCGCCATCGGGTATGGCGCCGTCACTCTGGATCGTCCTCGGTCCGACGGGCGTCGGTGCTGCAGCGCTCGTCGAGCTCGCCCACGGGACGGTCTCGGTCCTCGGACCAAAGGCCGGACCGCTCGAGCTGGTGAGCCTCGTTGGCGCGACTGCGATCTGGGGCTTCGGTGCGTGGTGGCTGCTCGTCGCGTCGTCGCTCATCGGGCGCTACATGAAGCACGGTGGGATCGCGTACGGAGTCGGTTGGTGGGGGTTCACCTTCCCCCTCGGTGCGCTGACGCTCGCGACGACATCGCTCGGGTCCGGGTGGTCGGTCCCGGTGATCGGCGACCTGGCGCTCGCGCTTCTCGTCGCCCTCGTCGTCGTCTGGCTCGTGGTGGCGGCGGCGACGCTCGTCGCGCTCGTCAGCGGACCACGTCGTCGTCAGCTGTCCTCTCCACTCCCGTCGAAGTAGGTCGCGATCGCCGAGCCGCGCACGTGGACGGACCTGCTCGACAGGGTGCGGGGATCCGCGCGTAGCCGCGGCCGCCTCGTCAGGCTCGGGTGGCGAGCCTTTCGAGCAGGGGGAAGAAGTGCGCGAGGGACGGTGCCGGTGCTCCCGGCACCTTCGCCTGGTCGTCGAGCCGGCGGAGAGCGACCGCGTCGCCCGCGTGCGCAAGGGCGGCGAACAAATGCGCCTCGGCGGCGCTCATCTGGCCACCTTGGACGCCGAGGGTATAGATCGACGCAGGCGACAGCGCGGCGAGGTAGGCGGGCTCGGTCGCGCACAGGTAGCGCTTCGCGTCGACGTGCAGCCGCACCGGCTCCGTCACCTCGGGACCGAACCACTGGCTGAGCCATGCTGCTCCGGACTCCTGGTGCGCGTTGTCGGTTCCGCTCATCAGCGCCGCAGCGCGCACGTCGCCGCAAAAGTGCCCGACGTCGTGGAGCAGGGCAGCGGCGACGAGGTGGTCGGGGGCGCCCGACACCTCGGCGAGCCACGCCGACTGGCGCATGTGCTCGGCCTGCGTCACCGGCTCGCCGAGGTACTGGTCGGCCCCGCCGACCTCGAACAAAGCCGCGATCTGCTCGCTCGTCGGACCAGGCGACATCATGGACGTCGTCGGGCTACCCGAGGAGTGACTTGACGATCTGCGACAGCGTGACCGCTCCCGACGGGGGATTGATCGTGACCGTGGCCGGGTAATCGAAGAGCACGTTCGCGGTGACGGTCTTGCCCCCGGCGACCTGCGTGCCGACGATCCCGATGGGAAGCGGTGCGCCGGTCAGGGACACGTAGATGGTGCCGCCTTTCGAGGAGGAGATCGGCAGCACGCGGCGGCCACGGAGGACGCGGGGGGCGCCCTTGATGAGGGTGCCGTTCCCGGCGAGCAGGCTTTGCGCGAACTTCCCCGGCTCGGTGAGCCCGCCGAAGCTGCTCGAGAAGGACGAGGCCTCCGATCCGCTGATCTCGATCCACCGGCCGGCCAGCTTGGACAGCACGACCGCGGCGACAGAACTTCCGGTCGCCCCTGTTCCCGCCGAGGCCAGCTCCTGCTTCCAGAAGGGCAGGGCAGCTTCGAGGTAGACGTTCGCACCGACGTCGACGAAGCGGACCGTCCCGGAGTTGGTGCCAGCCGTCTTGATGTCGATGTCTCCGGCGACGCTCTTACCGCGCCCCGTCGAGCTGATCTGGAGCACGATCGTCTCGTTGCCGAGGCGCATCGATCCCGAGATCGCGATCGTGTTCTCGTGGTTGAGAGCTGCAGCGCTCCTCGTGAGGATCGCGGTGGCAGGTAGGCCGGCGATGCCGGTCGCTGCCGGTCGGGAGGCCAGGGCCTCGCCGCCCCAGCCGACGACTGCGCTCCCGCAAAGGGTGACGGCTATGAGCGCCGTCGTCAACTTCGCGGCACGGCTCGTCTGGGGCTTCATCGACACTCCTCGCTCGTCGGGCCGCCGCGGCGACCTCGCTGTCCTCGGTCCAGTCTTACCCGTCGCCGAGCACGACCGTGACACCGACCTCGCCCTCGTGGGCTATGAGATCGATCACCATAGCGTTTGTCGCATCCGCGAGGTCGTCGCGTCCGTGCTCGACCAGCGCGAGCACCGAGGTGGGCGCGCGGACCTCGATCCGCTCGACCGGCCAGCGCATCGAGCGCTTCGCGACGGTCTTCGCCCGCCGGACCTCGCGCAGCACCTCGGCAAGGACGTCGAGCATCTCCGGTTGCGCCGTCGCATCCGGCTCCAGGTCGTCGAGAGACGGCCACGTCGCCGAGTGCACGGAGCCGTCGTGCCACCAGGACCAGGCCTCTTCGGTCGCGAAGGGGAGGAACGGGGCGAACAGGCGGAGCAGGACGTCGAGGGCTCGTTCGCAAGCGGCGCGCGCGGATGTCGAGCCGGGGGACGCGCCATACGCGCGACCTTTCACGAGCTCCAGGTAGTCGTCGCAAAAGGACCAGAAGAACTGTTCGGTCCTCTCGAGCGCCCGGGCATGCTCGAACGCCTCGAACGCCTCGGTCGCCTCGACGACCACCGACGCGAGGCGAGCGAGCATGGCCGCGTCGACCGGATGGCAGGTGCGGTCTCCCCACTGGTCCGCGCCGGTCGGGACCGTGTCGGACCGTCCGGGCTTGGCGCCGCTGTCGGTTGTGTTTGCCACAGCGCCGCCGGGCGCCGCAGCCTCCTCGAGCCTCGAGATGGCGAACTTCGTCGCCTGGAGGACCTTGATCGCGAGCCGGCGGCCGATCTTCATCTGCTGCTCGTCGAAGACCGTGTCGACTCCGAGACGGGCCGAGCATGCCCAGTAGCGAACAGCGTCGGTGCCATGGACGTCGAGGAGTGCGTTCGGCACGACGACGTTCCCCTTCGACTTCGACATCTTCTTGCGGTCCGGGTCGAGGATCCATCCCGAGATCGCGGCGGCACGCCACGGGAGGCAGCCATGCTCGAGCTCGGAGCGGACGATGCTCGAGAAGAGCCAGGTGCGGATGATCTCGTGGGCTTGGGGGCGGAGGTCCATCGGGAAGACGCGCGAGAAAAGGTCGGGATCGTCTTCCCAGCCTCCAGCGATCTGGGGGGTGAGCGAGGAGGTCGCCCAGGTGTCCATGACGTCGGGGTCCCCCGTGAAACCTCCGGGGACGTCGCGCTGGTCGGCGGTGTAGCCGGCAGGCACGTCGACCGAGGGGTCGACCGGGAGGTCGTGCTCCGCAGCGAACAGCGGCGAGGACTCCTCCGGTCGCCCCTCGACGTCTAGCCGATACCACACAGGGAAGGGGATGCCGAAGAAGCGCTGGCGGGAGATGTTCCAGTCGCCTGTCAGGCCGTCCACCCACGACTCGAAGCGCTGGCGCATGAACCCCGGGTGCCAGTCGAGCTCGCGACCGAGCTCGAGAAGCCGCTCGCGCATCGACACCGTCTTCACGTACCACTGCCGTGACGAGACGATCTCGAGGGGTCGCTCGCCCTTTTCGTAGAACTTGACGGGATGCGTGACGTGCCTCGGCTGGCCCACGAGATCGCCGCTCTCGCCGAGGAGCTCGACGATGCGTCGCTGCGCCTGGCGGACGGTGAGCCCTGCGAGCTCGTCGTAGTGGCGCTGGGCACGGCCGGCGTCGGCGGTCTCCCAGCCCGGCGCGCCGAAGTGGACCGGCTCGAGCCGGCCGTGACGGCCGACGATGGTCCGCGTCGCCAGCTTGAGCTCTCGCCACCAGGTCACGTCGGTGAGGTCGCCGAAGGTGCAGACCATCGCGATGCCCGAGCCCTTCTCGGGATCGGCCAGCGCGTGGGTGTGGACCGGCACGTCGACGCCAAACAATGGGGTCCGTACGGTCGTGCCGACGAGCGGACGGTAGCGCGCGTCGTCGGGGTGTGCGACGAGGGCGACGCACGCGGCGAGCAGCTCGGGTCGGGTCGTCTCGATCTCGACGGCACCGCCGTCCGGCTGGTCGAAGCGCAGGCGGTGGTACGCGCCCGGGACCTCGCGGTCCTCGAGCTCGGCTTGGGCGACGGAGGACGCGAAGTCGACGTCCCACAGCGTCGGAGCCTCGTGGCGGTACGCGGCGCCGCTCGCCGCGAGCCGCAAGAAGGCGCGCTGCGACGCACGCTGGGCCCGCGCGCTCACCGTCGTGTAGCGCGTGCTCCAGTCGACCGAGAGGCCGAGCCGGCGGAACATCTCCTCGAAGACCCCCTCGTCCTCGACGGTCAGCCGCCGGCAGAGCTCGACGAAGTTGGGGCGCGAGATCGCAAGCGCAGTGCCAGGCGGCTCGGGCGGGGGAGCGAAGTCGGCGTCGTAGGGGACGGACGGGTCGCAGCGGACGCCGAAGTAGTGCTGGACCCGGCGCTCTGTCGGCAGGCCGTTGTCGTCCCAGCCGATCGGGTAGAAGACGGTCCTGCCGCGCATCCGCTGAAAGCGTGCGACGGCGTCGGTCTGGGTGTAGGAGAACACGTGGCCGACGTGGAGAGAGCCCGAGACCGTGGGCGGGGGCGTGTCGATCGAGAAGACCTCGGCGCGCGGCCGGCTCCTGTCGAAGGAGTAGGTGCCCCACTGTGCCCACGAGCTGGTCCAACGCGACTCGAGACCGTCGAGGCTCGGCTTGTCGGGCACGCCGGTTCCCGGGCGCGTGCGCACGGGGGCTGCCGGCACGGCGCGACCCGCTGCGCCGTGCGCCGGTCTGCCCGCCGGGTCGTGCGTGCTCGGGTTGGACGCGTCGGGCTGCTGGTCGTCGGGCATCGGCCTAGTACGGTACCCCTGTGCTCCGCCTGCACGACACAGCGACGGGTGTCGTCGCCCCGCTCGAGACGCGTGACCCCGGGTCCGTCGGGCTCTACGTCTGCGGCCCCACGGTCTACGGGCCGCCACACGTCGGCCATGGCCGCTTCGTCCTCGTCTACGACGTCCTGCGTCGCTACCTCGAGTACACCGGCCTCGCGGTGCGGCACGTGTCGAACGTGACCGACGTCGACGACAAGATCATCGCCCGGGCTGCCGCGGAGGGTCGCGACTGGCGCGACGTGGCTACTGGGTCCGAGGAGCAGTGGTGGGCGGCGATGGACGCGATGGGCGTGCTCCGGCCAACCGAGGCCCCCCACGCGACCGACTATGTCGAGGAGATGGTGGACCTCGTCTCCGCCCTCGTCGACCGTGGCGTCGCGTACGAGGTCGACGACGGCGTCTACCTCGCCTGCGACGCCGTCCACGGCTACGGCTTGCTCGCGCACCAGGACATCGAGGCCTTGCGCGCCGGTGCCGGCGCTCGTATCGCCGTCGCGGACGAGAAGCGCTCGCCCGTTGACTTCGCCCTCTGGAAGAAGGCCAAGCCAGGCGAGCCGACGTGGCCCTCGCCCTTCGGCCCCGGTCGGCCGGGCTGGCACACCGAGTGCGTCGTCATGTCGCTCGCCCTGCTCGGCGACGGCTTCGACCTCCACGGGGGCGGGCTCGACCTCGTCTTTCCCCACCACGAGAACGAGCGTGCCCAGGCGGTCGCGCTCGGACGGCCCTTTGCCCGGACGTGGGTGCACAACGGGCTCGTGATGGTCGGTGGCGAGAAGATGTCGAAGTCGCTCGGCAACGTCACCGACCTCGCTGAGGTCCTCGCGGGCTCGGACCCACGCGCCTACCGGCTCCTCTCGCTGCGCGCCCACTACCGCTCCCCGCTCGAGGTCGGCGCGCCGACCCTCGCGGATGCCGCGTCCGCTCTCGCCCGGGTGGACGAGCTCGCTCGCCGGCTCGACGAGGTGGGGCGCGAGCTGTCTCGGGATGGCTCCGCTGGTCAGGGCTCCGGCGGCCAAGGTGCCCGCGAGCTCGCCGAGGGCGAGATGGCTGCGTTCCGCGACGCGATGGACGACGACCTCGCGACGCCGAGGGCCCTGGCCGGGCTGCTCGGCGCTGTCCGGAGGGCGAACTCGCTCCTCGACCGGCGTGACGCCGTCGGCGGGTGGACGCTCGGGCGCGCTGCTCTGCACCTGCTCGGCGTGCTCGGCGTCGCGCCACAGGTGTCGGAAGAGGCCGACGACGGGGTCCTCGAGATCGTGCGCCGGCGCGACGCCGCCCGGGCCGGGCGGGACTACGCAGCCGCGGACAGCCTGCGTGCCGAGCTCGAGTTGCGGGGCTGGATCGTGGAGGACAGCCCGAGCGGGACGAAGGTCCGCCGCTGACGCGACCGCTGGCGCCCTAGCGGAGCGGCTTTTTGAACACGAAGACGACCTGCTCGGGGTTCGGCGAGCCGAGGTGGTCGACGCGGCCGAAGTTGACCAGCTCCCAGCCCTCTCGGCCCTTGGTCGTGAGCATCGCGACAAGGCCTGGCGTGAAGGTGTCCTCGGCCCAGTCCTCGCCCGCCTTCCAGCTACCCGTCCACACGACGGTGTCGTACAGCCAGCTCGTCACGGTCGGCACTCCTGGGTCGCCTCGTCTCGGCCACGTCACTGTTGCATCCTCACCCGGTGCTGCGGGCAGGCGTCCGCGGGGCGGGGGCGACGCCCGCCGCTGCGCCCGCGGCATCCGCCGAATGTACCGCGCCGGCCAGATGGTCTCGCGAGGGCCCTGTACGCGAAACGACCCCGCCGAGGCTTTGTACTCGGTGGGGACGCCACCGCAGGCGGACCGTGCCGGGGGCGGTTGTCCCGCCGGTCGAGAGCAAGAATGGAGCCACAGCCATGGACCCGACGTCGTCGATGCCTCCGAGCCAGCCGAGGAGCGAGCCTCCGACACAGCCCTCCGAGGTCAGTGCGGCGCCGGCGACGAGCACGCGGCGCCGTCGAGTGTGGTCGGGCTCTCTCGTCGGGCTCGTCGGTGCTGTCGGCGTGGCGGCTGGCGTGCTCGTGTCGAGCGGCACCTCGATCACCGCCGCCGGCCCGGCCGAGCTGACCGCGGCGACCGTTCCGGCGCCGACGGGCGCGACGAGCGGAGCGCGTGTGACGGTGACCGGGACGGCCACGGTCGAGGGGACGCCGGACACCCTCACCGTCCAGCTCGGGGCGACGACGAACGCACCGAGCGCGACGGGGGCCCTCGACGAGAACAACCGGGAGGTCGTTGCCCTCGAGGCGGTCCTGGTCGCAGAAGGCGTCGCGAAGCCCGACATGCAGACGTCCAACCTGAGCCTCCAGCCCAACGTCGACAACAGCGGCAAGGTGACCGGCTACCAGGCGAGCGACGACCTCACCGTGACGGTTCACGACCTCTCCCGAGCGGGGGAGATCATCGACGCCGCTGCCCACGCGGTCGGCAACGACGTGCAGATCGACGGGATCTCGTTCTCCGTCTCGAACACCTCCGCGCTCTTGGCGACGGCGCGGGTCGAGGCGGTCCGCGACGCGCAGACCCGAGCGGCGGAGCTGGCAGCGGCTGCGGGCGCGACGCTCGGACCCGTGGTCAGCATCGTCGACCAAGAGCAGCAGGGTGGGAATGTCGTGACGCCCGGCGCGAGCTTTGCGGTCCACGGCAGCGGGGCGACACCTGTCCCGGTCCAAGGTGGGAGCGAGCAGCTCTCTGTCCAGGTCCAGGTTGTCTACGCTCTGCGCAGCTGAGCTCGCCGGGCATTCCTGCCGACCGAGCGGCCGGTCGCACAGCCCATCCACGCCGGATCGGCTGCGCTCGCTGTGAGCAGGAGCCGGACGGAGCTCGAGGGGCTGCTCGACGACGGCGGGCCGGCACCGGACGCAGCGTCGTTCGCCTCGATCGTCGCGCGCCGCGACCGACGGTCGGTTCGACGGCTCCGTCGCGTCGCCGCCTCTGCCGTCGCCGTCGCCGTCGCGTCGCTCGCGGTCGGGGGCCTCGGGCTCGCCCGCGCGACCGGGGTGCGCGCGCCGAGCTCCGGCGAGCGATCGGCATCCGGTCCGGCGGGGGTGCCGATCGTCGAGACGCTGGAGCGGCCGCATCGGGCTCGGCTGCCCGCAGCTGACGCGGCCTCTCCGCCGGTTGGTGGGACACCGGCGCCCCTGCACCTGCTCGTCGAGCGGACCGGACCGGTCGCGGTCCACGGCTACCTCGTGAGATCCGCGGTTGCCTCTGCCGGCCGCTGCGCGACTCCCGGAGCGCTCGTCGTCGAGGTGGCCGATGCGGGTGCCGTCGCGCAGGTCGACGTCGTGCCCGGGGCAATCGGGCCCGGCCCGCGTGGCTTCGCCGAGCGTCGTTGGCTGGTCGGCGAGGCCGAGGGGGCGCCGATGGCCCTGGTCGTCGGGCGGGCCGGACGCGGCGTCCGTCGCGTCGAGCTGTCGCTCCCCGGTGGTCGTCGGATCGTCGCGTCGCCGCAGGCCGGGTGGGTCGTCCTCGCCGGGCTCGTCCCCCCGCCGGGCGGGGAGCCCGGCACGTCGGGGGCGAAGCTGGCGCTGCGTGTCGTCGGCGACCACGGCACCGTGCTGCGCGTCGTGCGGTGGACGGTCGACCCGTCGGGCACGAGGCCGGTGCCGGCATGCGCAAAGCTGGTGCCATAGCGACGCTCGGGGACGACGGGACAGCTGCGGACTTCGTCGTCCTCTACGAGCGGCACTACCCGCGCCTCGTGCGCGCTCTCGAGCTCGCCGGTCTCGGTCGACCCGCCGCCGAAGACGTCGCGCAGGAGGCATTTGCCCGGACGCTCGCCCGCTGGTGGCGGGTCCGGCGCGGGTCGAGCCCGGCCGGGTACGTCTTCACGGTGGCGTTCCGCCTGCAGCGCCGGTCGTGGCGCCAGCGGGAGGTCCTCGTCGCCGAACCGGCCCACTCCGATGCCTGGCGGCGCGCGTCGGGGACCCTCGCCGGAGACGACCCCGTCGCCGATGAGGCGACGGCGACCGTCGACGTCGCGGCCGCGCTGGCTCGCATGCCACCGGGTCGACGGGCATGTGCCGTGCTCTGCCTCGTGGCCGGGATGTCACCGCACGAAGCCGGTCGGGCCCTCGGCATCGCGAGCTCGACGGTTCGTAAGCAGCTCGGGCGAGCGCGGTCCGAGCTTGAGTCCGGCTTCCGGGGCGATGTCACGCAGATGACCCCGTGACGCGGCTCGTGCGGGCTGCTAGCGTCCCGCTCGAGGGTTAGGCAAGCTCGAACAGCTAGAGGCGGCAGCCGGTGGTGAGCAGGTAGCGCCGGAATGGCGTGGCTGTAGCCGGTGGTCCGCAGCTGGTCGCACGGGTAGGTCCCTCTCGCAGCTAGTACCATCGAAAGAAGGGGGATCGCCGAAGTGGCGACCGGAACAGTGAAGTGGTTCAACGCGGAGAAGGGCTTCGGCTTCATCTCCCAGGCTGACGGAGCGGACGTGTTCGTCCATCACTCCGCGATCCAGATGACCGGCTACCGGAGCCTCGAAGAGGGTCAGGCGGTCGAGTTCGAGGTCCAGGAGGGCCAGAAGGGGCTCCAGGCGGCGAACGTCCGCCCGGCCTGACGGTCCTCGTCGGCGGGCGCCCGGGCGCGGGTGCCCGCCGGTCGACCGGCACGGCGGCGGTCCTTTCCGGTGCTGTCGTGTCCTCCGCCTAACCTGTCGGGATGGATCGAGCCGTTCACGTTCTCTCACCCGGCAAGGCGTACCCGCTCGGGGCTGCCTACGACGGTGTCGGGACGAACTTCTCGATCTTCTCCGACGTAGCCGAGCGCGTCGAGCTCTGCTTGTTCGACGCGTCGGGGCACGAGACCCGCTACGAGCTGCCGGACGAGACGGCGCGCATCCACCACGGGTACCTCTCGGGAGTCGGGCCTGGCCAACGCTACGGCTACCGGGTCTACGGGCCGTGGCGCCCGACCCAGGGGCTGCGTTGCAACCCGGACAAGCTCCTGCTCGATCCCTACGGCAAGGCTGTCGACGGCGCGCTGCGCTGGCGTCGTTCGGTGTTCGGGCACCAGCTCGGCGACGAGATGCGGATGAGCCGCTCTGACAGCGCGCCGGCGATGCCGCGCTCGGTCGTGGTCAGCCCGTTCTTCGACTGGGGCAACGACCGGCACCCGCAGACCCCTTGGCACAAGACCACGGTCTACGAGCTGCACGTCAAGGGGATGACCGCGTTGAACCCGGCGGTTCCCGAGGAGCTCCGCGGCACCTACGCAGGGCTCGCGACGCCGGCGGTTGTCGAGCACCTCGTGTCCCTCGGCGTGACCGCTGTCGAGCTGCAGCCGGTCCACCAGTTCGTCCACGAACAGCATCTGGTCGAGCGTGGTCTACGGAACTATTGGGGCTACAACTCGATCTGCTACCTCGCCCCCCACGCGGACTACAGCTCCTCCGGCTCCCTCGGCCAGCAGGTGCAGGAGTTCAAGCAGCTCGTGAAGGTCCTCCACGCAGCCGGCATCGAGGTGCTCCTCGACGTCGTGTACAACCACACCGCCGAGGGCAACCACCTCGGTCCGACCCTGTCGTTCAAGGGCATCGACAACGAGGCCTACTACCGGCTCGCTGCGGACGATCCCCGCTACTACGTCGACTACACCGGCACGGGCAACACCTTGAACGTGCGGCATCCCCACGTCTTGCAGCTCCTCATGGACTCGCTGCGCTACTGGGTGACCGAGATGCACGTCGACGGCTTCCGGTTCGACCTCGCAGCTGCGCTTGCCCGGACGCTCCACGAGGTCGACCGGCTGTCGGCGTTCTTCGACATCATCCAGCAGGATCCGGTGATCAGCCAGGTGAAGCTCATCGCAGAGCCCTGGGACGTCGGCGAAGGTGGCTACCAGGTGGGGAACTTCCCGCCTCTTTGGTCGGAGTGGAACGGCCAGTACCGCGACTGCGTCCGCGACTACTGGCGCGGCCAGGACCGGACTCTTCCCGAGCTCGCCTATCGCCTCACCGGCAGCTCCGACCTCTACGGGCACAACGGCCGGAAACCCTGGGCCAGCGTCAACTTCGTCACTTGTCATGACGGCTTCACGCTCGCGGACCTGGTCGCCTACAACGAGAAGCACAACGACGCCAACGGCGAGGACAACCACGACGGCGAGGACCACAATCGCTCGTGGAACTGCGGCGTCGAGGGCGAGACCGACGATCCCGAGGTGCTCGCCTTGCGCCGGCGCCAGGTGCGCAACCTGCTCGCCACGCTCTTCGTCTCCCAGGGCGTGCCGATGCTTCTGTCCGGGGACGAGATCGGCCGGACGCAGGGAGGCAACAACAATGCCTACTGCCAGGACAACGAGGTGTCCTGGCTGGACTGGGGCGCTGCGGACGCGTCGCTCCTCGACTTCACGAAGAGACTGACAGCTCTGCGTAAGAACCATCCGGTCTTCCACCGGCCACGCTGGTTCCAGGGCCGACCGCTCCACGGCGTCGGTGTGAGCGACATCGCATGGTTCTCGCCCGAGGGCAAGGAGATGTCGGACGGCGACTGGCAGGTGAGCTTCGCGAAGTCGATCGGCATCTTCCTCAACGGCGGCGAGCTACCGCTCTCTCCCGTCCTCGGAGAGCGCACACGAGACGACAGCTTCTTCGTCATTCTCAACGCCTACTGGGAGCCGATCGAGTTCACCCTGCCCGACGAGCGGTTCGGCAGGGCGTGGTCCTACGTGCTCGACACCGCCCGTGACGAGATGCCGTTCTGCGAGCCGGAATGCATCGGCATCGATGCCGGTCGACCCGTCTCGGTCGAGCAGCGCTCGGTCGTGCTGCTGACGCGTCCGTGAGCCGGGGACCGCTGCACCGAGGTACAGCGGCAGCTCGGGACAGTGCTGTCTCGGACAGTGCCATATCGGACAGTGCCATATCGGACAGTGCCGTCGAGCCGGGCGACCTCGGCCGGATCGCCACGGTGCCGAACGTCCTCTCGCTCGCGCGCATCCTGCTCGTCGGTGTGTACCTCTACCTGCTGATCTGGCAGGACCAGCGGGTCGTCGCGACGGTCGTGCTCGCCGTGGCCGGTGCGACGGATTTCGCGGACGGCTACATCGCCCGGCGCTACGACCAGGTGACGACGGTCGGAAAGGTGCTCGACCCGGTCGCGGATCGCATCCTGCTCGCCGCGGCGATCATCTCGATGATCGTCTACGGGGCCGTGCCGACGTGGCTCGCGGTGACAGTCATCAGCCGCGAGGCGCTCGTGGCAGGCACGGTCCTCGTGCTCGCGAGCCTCGGTGCCCCACGAATCGACGTCAGCTTCACCGGCAAGGCCGCGACGTTCGGCCTCATGGTGTGCTTCCCGCTGCTCTTGCTCGGTCATGGACCCGAGGGCTGGGCCCGGGTGCTCCACGACGTCGCGCTCGTCCTCGCCGTACCGGCGCTCGCGTTGTCCTTCGCGGCCGCTCTCGGCTACGTTCCGGTCGCCCGACGGGCGATGTCCGGGCGCAGGGGCACCGGCGCGCCATTGTCCTAGCGTGCGGATCGCGACGTCGCCAAGAGGTCGTCCTGCGGATCGGCTGCCTGGACGAGGTACGTCACCAGGCCGTGCCCGTCGTCGCCACGGCGAGCTCGAACGTCCGATGCTCTCGGCAGCGACGGACGACGTTGCTGCTAGGCGGGCGGGAGAGGGCTGCTAGGCGGGCGGGAGAGGGCTGCTAGGCCGGCAGGAGCAGGCCGACCGGGAGGTGTGCGCACGTCTCGGCGATGGCGATCCGGCTGCCAGAGGCTTCGACGGAGGTGCCGCTGCACATCTCGACGAAGTGCCGGCCCGCCCCGGGCGGCAGGACGATCTCGGTCGCGCCGTACGAACCCTCTCCAGCGGGCAGGTCGGCGGCCTCGGCACGCAGCCGCGCCGGCAGTCGGGTCGCGACACCGATCGCCCACGGCCCGACGCCCGTGGCCGCTCGGGCGCACGCGACGACCGATCCCGAGGCGGGCCCGACGACGGTGACGCCTCGGTAGGCGGCGTCCCTGCCGAAGGCCTCCGGAGCGCGACGGCGGGCGGCGAGCGTCGTCGCGGTCACGAGGAGCTTGACGTCGCCCGTCTGCCACGTCGTCCGGCAACGGCGGGCGACCTCCGCCGAATCTGTTGCGTCCGACCCTCGTGGCGGCGCGCCGACCGGGCTCGCGCCGACGATCGCGGCGGGCCCGAGCGCTGCGAGGCGAGCGGCGAGTGAGGCGAAGTCGACGGGTCGCCGGTTGTCCGGGTCGACGAGCGCGAGGTTCCAGGCCTCGTCGCCCTGGTAGCAGTCCGGGGATCCGGGCAGGACCGAGCGGAGGAGCACCGAGGAGAGGCTCAAGGTCGCGCCGAGCCGAGCGACCTCGCCGACGAGCTCTCCGAAGGCCTCGTGCACGATCGCCGCTCGCTGTGCGAGCGACCGCTCCACGATCTTTTCGACCTCGTGCTCGGCGGTGTCGTCAGGATGGTCCCAGGTCGTGACGACACCTGCCTCCCGGGCACCTTTGACGAGCGCTCGACGGATCCGGCCAGCGAGCTCTTGGTCGGTCTCCACGGTCTCCCCGGAAGCCGGAAGCATGGCGAGCACGGTCTCGGCGAGTAGCCGCGAGTCGGCCAGCGAGCGGGCGTGCGCGCTGCCCGGCTCCACGGCGACGCCTGTGCCGTGCTCGACGCCTGTGCCGTGGCCGGGACGTCCGGCGGGAGCGGTCGCGACGCCGAGCAGCTCCCTGAAGCGCTCGAGCCCGTCCTCGAAGCTCGTCGCGAGCTCGCTCAGCGCGTAGAGCCGAGCGCGCACGTCGGCCGTGCGCTTCGTGTCGTGTGTCGTCCCTGGCACGAGACCGGTCGAGCGCGAGGCGGCCCGCTCCGCGGCCCGCTCGTGGAGGCGATCGACGCTACCGGTGCGCGGGCGCGCCGGCTCGCCTCCGACCTCGCAGAACGCGAGGTGGCCCGCGAGCCGGTACCAGGCGGTGTCCTCGACCCCTTTGGCCATGACTGCTCCGGACCGCTGCTGCCAGGCCGCCACCGCAGCAGCGTGCGCGGGGTCGAGCAGGATCTCGAGCATCCCGGGTATGCCGGCAGTCGCTCGACGGAGCACCTCGGCATCCTCGCTCGAGACGGGACCACCGTCGAGGTAGGTGCGATAGACGGGGAGCGCGACGGTGAGGTCCACCAGGTCGCCCGTGCTCGTTCCGAGCGAGGTGGCGATGCGCGCAAGCTCCTCGCGGAAAGTCGTGCTCGCGACCGACCGTCGGCACACGCTCGCGCACGTCGAGACCCGCAGCTCGCCTTCTCTCTCTGCTGCGCGGACGAGCGTGTCGTAGCCGTCGGGATCGACGAGAGCGCCGCCGATGTCGTCGAGCGTCTCGTAGCCGGTCGTGCCGAGCACGGGCCAGGCGCGACGGAGCGTCTCGTCCCCGGTCAGGATCTTCTCGACGACGACAGGAGCGCCACCGGTCAGGTCTCGGAGCCACGCGAGGTAGCGAGCCGGGTCGGCGAGGCCGTCGACGTGGTCGACGCGCAGGCCGGTCACGAGCCCGTCGGCGACGAGCCGGCCGACGAGGGCATGGGTCCGCTCGAAGACCTCACGTCGCTCCGTGTGGATTCCGACGAGGCCGTCGATGTCGAAAAAGCGCCGGTAGTTTCGGGCGCTCGGATCGTGCCAGTCGACCAGGCGGTAGTGCTGGTTGGCGAGCACCTCGGAGAGCGCCTCGTCGGGGCGCGGCACTCCCCCCGAGAGAGGTAGGTGCACGTCGCCGACGACGACGGTTGGCTCGACGCCGAGCACGTCGATGGTCACTGCGCCACGTGCGAGCGCCTCCTCGAGCGGACGGTCGAGCACCGGGAGCACGACCTTTCCTGCTCCCTTCTCCCAGTCGACGTCGAAGACCTCGGCGAGCTCGCTCTCCTGGCCGTCCCGCAGCAGGGTGCGCCACCACGACCCGCCGGCCCACGTCGAGAGGTGGTTCGGGACGATGTCGACGACGCAGCCGATGCCGGCCTGCGCGAGCGACCGCGCAAGCTGGGCGAAGCCCTCCTCGCCTCCGAGCTCGTCCCGCACGCGCGTCGGGTCCGTGCCGTCGTAGCCGTGGGTGCTGCCGGTCACCGCCTCGGTGATCGGGGAACAGTAGAGGCTCTCGACACCGAGACGGTTGAGATAGTCGATGCACCCCATGGCAGCGGCGAAGCCGTACTGGGGGCCGAGCTGGACGCGGTAGGTGGAGCCGATCTCGGTCTTCACGTCGTGACCAGGTCGTTCGATGCGACGAGAACGAGAGCGGCATAGCTCTCGAGGCGGATCGTGGGCGAGCCGGCAAGACCGTCGAGAATCGCACCGACGTCGAGCCCGGGCGCTCCGTGTTCCGCACGGACCTGCCAGGTACGTCCTGCGAGCAGCGGGAGCTCGACCGCAACAGCCCCCGGCGACGCGGGCGAGCCGGCACTTTCGCTCGGATGTCCGGCGAAGCGGCAGACAGTCGCGACGACCGGAGCGGCGAGGTAGTCGTTCGCCCGGCGTAGCACGCTCACCGTCGCGCTCGCCCGGTCCGACTGCGTGGTCGCGTGCGCCGGCTCGAGCGAGCCCAAGGAAGGCTCGGCCCTGCGGATGGCGAGCAGCTCGCGCTGCCAGTCGAGCAAGGCCCGGTGCGCGGGGTCGCGCGTGAGGCTGCGGTCGAGCCGGCACGCCTCGAACGTGGCGGGGTCCGCGGGGTCGACGATCGCGTCGGCGTCGGTACCGCCATGCTCGAGCGCACGACCACGCCGGACCGCCTCGACGAGAGCCGGGTCGCTGTGGCTCGTGAAGAAGTGGAACGGCGCCATCTCGCCGTACTCCTCGCCCATGAAACGCAGGGGCACGAACGGCGCGAGCAGGATCGTCGCTGCGATCGGGTACTGCGCGTCGAGCGGGAGCACCGCTGCGAGACGCTTCCCCCATCCTGCGTTGCCGACCTGGTCGTGGTTTTGCGCGAACACGACGAGGCGATCGCCGGTCGCGCCGACTGGCAGCGGGACGCCGTGGCGGCGACCGAAGGTCCTCGACCGTCTCCCGGTGAGCACCCAGCCGCGAGCCGACGCGACGGCGAGGTCGTCGATGCCGGAGAAGTCCTCGAAGTACCGGTCGTGCTCGCCGGTGAGCGTCGAGCGGAGCGCGTGGTGCAAGTCGTCGTCCCACGATGCGTCACAGCCGAGACCGCCCGCGGTGACAGGCGTCGTCAGGCGGGGGTCGTTCGCCGGGCTCTCTGCCGTGACCGTGACCGTCCGACCGAGGGCCCGTCCGAGGGCGGCCAGAGCCGACGTGAGCTCTGCGAGGAACGGCGAGGCGCTCGTGTCGACGATCTCGTGGACGGCGTCGAGTCGCAGCCCGTCGACCCCAAGCTCACGGACCAGGTAGCACGCGTGCTCGATGAAGTAGGCGCGCACGGCGTCGCTGCCGGGGCCGTCGACGTTCACGGCATCGCCCCACGGCGTCCGGTAGCGGTCCGTGAAGTACGGTCCGTAGTGGCCGTGCACGGCTCCTTCCGGCCCGACGTGGTTGTAGACGACGTCGACGAGGACGGCGATGCCGCGCTCGTGCGCCGCCGCGGTGAGCTCTGTCAGGCCCTCCGGGCCGCCGTAGCTCGACTGGACCGCAAAGGGGAAGACGCCGTCGTAGCCCCAGTTGCGCGTCCCCGGGAACTCTGCAAGCGGCATGCACTCTATGGCGGTGTAGCCGGCGTCGGCGAGGTCGTCGAGCGCCTCGACGACGCCGGCGAACGTGCCGACGGGGCTGAAGGTCCCGACGTGGATCTCGCAGATCACCTGGGCGGACAGGGCCAGGCCGCGCCAGGCCGCGCCGGCGCGCCGGCGTGCGCCGACGACGGCCGAGGGGCCGTCCACGCCGTCGGGCTGCCAGCGCGACGCCGGGTCCGCGAACGGCCCCGCGCCGTCGAGGAGGTACCGGTAGCGGGTCCCCGGTCCGGCGTCACGGACCGCCACCTCGTGGTAGCCACCGTCGACCGGAGCGCAGCTCGCCTCGCGTCCGTCGGCGAGCACGAGGGTGACGTCCGAGATGGCCGGAGCCCAGACGCGAAAAAGCGTCCGTCCGTCGCCGAGCAGCCGAGGTCCGTGGAGGCTCACCGTTCGCGAGCGACCCCGCCACCGGCTGCTCGCCGGTCTGCCGGGGTTGTACCGGCAGGAGTCGATGGAGAGCAGAATGCGACGACGCCAAGGGGTGGGACCTCGCACGTCAGGCTCGCCGGGTGGTTGGCGAATGGTTCGTCGGTCGCGTCGACACCACCGAGGTTGCCGACACCCGAGCCGCCGTAGTCGAGGCCGTCGCTATTGAGCACCTCTCGCCAATGCCCGGCGACCGGCACGCCTAAACGTCGGCGACGGGGCACCGGGGTGAAGTTGGCGACCGCTACGACGGTGCCGTCGTCACGACCGCGGCGCAGCCAGGCAAGGATGCCTTCGTCGGGGTCGTCCGCGACGAGCCATGCGAAACCTTCTCCTTCGAGGTCGTGACCGTGCAGTGCCTCGAGCTCTCGATAGCAACGGTTGCAGTCGCCGACGAAGCGGGCGACGCCCGCATGGTCGGGGTGGTCGAGCAGGGACCACTCGATCTCCGCCTCGTGGTTCCACTCCTTCCACGTAGCGAGCTCGCTCCCCATGAAAAGCAGCTTCTTGCCGGGAAGCAACCACTGGTAGCCGAAGAGCAGGCGCAGGTTCGCCCGGCGCTGCCAGTCGTCCCCGGGCATCTTCGCAGCGAGAGAGCCCTTGCCGTGGACGACTTCGTCGTGGGAGAGGGGCAGCACGTACCGTTCGCTCGTCGCGTACAGGGCACGGAAGGTCAGCTCGTTGTAGTGGTAGCGCCGGTGTGCCGGGTCGCGCGCCAGGTGCGTCAGGGTGTCGTGCATCCAGCCCATGTCCCACTTGAGCGAGAACCCGAGCCCGCCATCGCTTGTCGGGCGTGTGACCCCGGGCCAGGCGGTCGATTCCTCGGCGACGGTCAGCACTCCCGGAAACCCCGTGTGGATCGCGTCGTTGGTCTCGCGCAGGAACCGGATCGCGTCGAGGTCCTCTCGGCCGCCGAACAAGTTGGGCGTCCAGTCGCCTTCGCTACGCGAGTAGTCGAGGTAGAGCATCGAGGCGACGGCGTCGACGCGCAGGCCGTCCGCGTGGTAGCGGTCCAACCAGAAGCACGCCGACGAGGCGAGGAACGACCGAACCTCGTGACGGCCGTAGTTGAACTCGAAGCTGCCCCAGTCGGGGTGGATCGCCCTGCGGGGATCGGCGTGCTCGTAGAGGTGCGTCCCGTCGAGGTCCGCGAGCGCGAAGTCGTCGGTCGCGAAGTGCGACGGGACCCAGTCGAGCAGGACGCCGATACCGGCCGCATGCAGCTCGTCCACTAGGCGGGCGAAGCCGGCCGGAGGCCCGTAGCGGGAGGACGGCGCGAAGAAGCCCGTGGTCTGGTAGCCCCAGGAGCCGTAGAAAGGGTGCTCCATGACCGGGAGCAGCTCGACGTGCGTGAAGCCGAGGCGCGTCACGTGGTCGACGAGCGGGCCTGCCATCTGCTCGTACGTCAGCAGTGCTCCGTGCGGACCGTGACGCCAGGAGCCCAGGTGGACCTCGTAGGCACTGATCGGCTCGGAGCCGGCCTGGCGCTCTGACCGTGTCGACATCCACTCCTCGTCGTGCCAGGCGAAGTCGAGCTGTGTCAGCACCGACGCCGTCGCGGGCGCCTCCTCGCTCGCGAAGGCCAGCGGGTCTGCCTTTTCCCGCCGTCCGGCCGGTGAGTCGATCGCGTACTTGTAGCGGGTCCCCTCTCCGACGGCGCCGACGACGCCGGACCAGATCCCCGAGCTGCCCTGCGGTTCGAGCGGGTCGACGCCTGCCTGCCACCCGTTGCCGTCGTGGACCACCGAGACGGCCGAGGCCGCCGGTGCCCAGATGGCGAAGTGCGCGAACCCCGGCGACGAGGGGAGCAGGTGGCCGCCGAGGCAGTCGTAGAGGCGGTAGTGCCGACCCTCGTTGAACAGGTAGCGGTCGAGCTCGCTGACCAGCTCGGCTCGAGGCGGCGTGCCCTCCCGGCCGGCAGGTCGGTCCTCGGCCTGTCGGGCGCCAGGCCTGCTACGCGGTGCACTCATCGTCGTCTCCCGGGCTCGTCGCGACGAGCGGCGCCGAGCCGAGCCAGTATCTCGCGTGCTCGCGTCGCCGTGGTGATCTCCTCGAGGTCCAGAGGGAAGGCTCGGCAGAAGTTCGCGTGCTCGGTGGTCGTGCCCGGCACGTTGTGCGGGTCGAGCTCGGCCCAGAGGTCCTCGACCTGGACGAGGACGAGTCCCGCCTCGGAGCGCCCGAGCTCTTCGAGCACCGCCTCGAGCACGGCGAGCGAGTCGTCGCGCTCGGTGTCGTCGACTGCTCCCGCGCGGACCAGGCGCGTGACGAGGACATCCCGGGTCTCGTCGCGCGCTGCGGTCTCGGCGGCGGCCGCGTCGGGCGACAGCAGTCCGAGGCGCTCGCGTGCGGCGATGTCCGCGCCCGTCAGCCAGCCGACGAAGGTCGCCGTGTCGTGGGTGTCGAGCAGGGCGACGCCACCGCGACGGGGTCGCAGGCGACGACCGGGCCGGTGCGCGAGGTCGAAGACGGCGACGTCCATGCCTGCGATGCCGTGTCGGGCGAGCGTCGAGCGAAGGCTCCTCTCGACCGTGCCGAGGTCCTCGCCGACGAGCGACGCGTCTGCGCGCCATGCTTCGAGGCAGGCGACGGCCAGGATCTCCTCGACGGGATAGCGCACGTAGGCGCCCTGGTCGGCGGGTGCCCCCTCGGGTACCCACCACAGCCTCGACCAGCCGAGGACGTGGTCCACCCGCAGGGCGGCCGCATGACGTAGGCCGTGGGCGAGGCACGCCCGGGTGGCCCGGTAGCCCGTCGAGCGCTCCGCTGCAGGATGCGGAGGCGGGAAACCCCAGCACTGGCCAGAGACGAAGAACGCGTCGGGCGGGGCGCCGATCGACATCTCCCGTACGTAGCAGCGCTGGTGCGCCCACGGGTCGTAGCCCTGCGCGGCGCAGCCGATCGGGAGGTCGAGGACGAGCCCGACGCCGCGGTCGCGCAGCGAGGTCGCGCACCGTCCGAGCTGCTCGTCTGTCGCCCACTGCGCGTACTGGTGGCGGCGCACGACGTGCTCGCTGACCGCGCCGTCCGGGATCGTCCCGTCGCGCCAGCTCGCCGGCCAGCGTCGCGGGTCCGGACCTGCGAGCTCGATCGCGGCGCGAAAGCGCGCGTAGTGCTCGAGGTCGGGACGGCGAGCGCAGTACTGCCGGAAGGCTGCGAGGCGCCCGTCCGCGTCGGCGTCGAGGGCCGATACCGCCTCGTCGAGCAGCGGTCGCATCGCCGAGGCGCGCCCGGCGAGGTCTGCGAGGTCTGCGGGGGCGCCGCGCTGCGCGTCTTGCTCGCGTCGCGCTCGCCCGGGCGCGAGCTCCGGCAGCCGCTCGAGGTCGAGGTAGGCCTCGTTCCAGAACATCCGGCTGAGGGGCGCGTACGGGTGCTGACCCGGGGCGGCGCCGTCCGCCGTCGCGAGCTCGGCGAGCAGGGGGAGCGTGGCGACGGCATCCCCCCCGAGCTCGGCGACGAGCTGGCCGAGCTCCTCGAGCGACGTGAGGTCCCCCGCGGGCAGGGCGCGCCGGTCCCGGATCGCGTAGAGCGGCGCGACGAGACCCCACGCGCGCTCCCTGCGGTCGGGCCAGCCGAGGTCGGCTCTCGCCGGGGCGCTCACGAGGCGTGCGGCCGTATGGCCGTTGACGATCAGGTCGTGGATGCCGTAGGGGAGCCGAGTGGGGGCTCCGCCGTCGCGTCGAGGTGTGGGGGCTTGCAGGCGTCCGAGCTCCTCGCCGTCCTCGCCGACCAGCGTGGCCCGACCGACCACGGTGTCGTCGAGCCCCGCGCTCGCCAGCTCCTCCGGTCCGGGCGGCGCGCCGTCCCAGCAGACGAGCACCGGTGGTGCAGGTGCGTCGTCGCGGTCGCGGGTGAGGGCGTCGACGATGGCGGCGAGCGTCTCGTCAGGAACGACCCGTTTGTTGCCCCACGCGTCGGTGTAGCGGATCGCGACGCCGTGGTGGCGTGCTGCTCGGCCAAGGTCAGTGCTGCTCACCCGTCGGGCGCTCCGGCCGCCTGGGTCCTCGCGTCGTCGCCCGGACCGGGGATGGTCCGGGGGTTCACGGCGAGGATGTGCGCCGGGATCTTGCCCGGGTCGAGCAGGACGAAGTTCCGGCGGCCTGACCAGGTGTAACGGTCACCGGTCAGCTCGTCGCGGACGGTGAAGTCCGCTCCCTCGTCGAGGCCGAGCGTCGGGAGGTCGAGCTCGACGAAGCCGGACTGGGGCCAGAGAGGGTCCAAGCTCACCACGCACACGACGGTGTCGCCGGTCGCCTCGTCTCGCTTTGACCAGCACATCAACTGGTCGTTGTCGACGTCATGGATGCAGAGCGAGTCGTTCGCCTGCAACGCCGGGTGCCCGGCGCGGGCCGCGTTGACCCGCCCGACGACGTCTGCGATGCTGCGCGGGTCGTCGAGGTCGTAGGACGCGACCTGGTACTTCTCCGAGTCGGCGTACTCCTCGCTGCCCGGTCTCACGGGCGTGTCGACGAGCAGCTCGAACGCGGGGCCGTAGATCCCGTAACAAGCGGAGAGGCAGCCCGCGAGGACGAGCCGGGAGATGAAGCTCGCCCTACCTCCCCGTTGGAGGTTCTCCGGCAAGATGTCCGGAGTGTTCGGCCAGACGTTCGGGCGCAGGTAGCTCCGACCCGGGCCGTGGGCGAGCTCGTCGAAGTACTCCTCGAGCTCGTGCTTGGTGTTGCGCCACGTGAAGTAGGTGTAGGACTGGTCGAAGCCGAGCTTGGCCAGGCGGTGCATGACTTTCGGACGCGTGAAGGCCTCCGACAGCAGCACGACGCCCGGATCTCGGCGCCGCAGCTCGGCGACGAGCCACTCCCAGAAGCCAAACGGCTTGGTGTGCGGGTTGTCGACGCGGAATATGCGGATCCCGTGCGCTGTCCAGAACACGACGACGTCGAGCAGCGCGCGGTAGAGGCCGTCACGGTCCGCGGTGTCGAAGTCGATCGGGTAGACGTCCTCGTACCGCTTTGGAGGGTTCTCCGCGCAGGCGATCGTGCCGTCTGGACGGTGAGCGAACCAGTCCGGGTGCTCGGTGACCCAGGGGTGGTCGGGGGAGCACTGGAACGCGAGGTCGAGGGCAACCTCGATGCCGCGCCGGGCCGCAGCGGCCACGACCGCGTCGAGGTCGTCGAGCGTGCCGAGCTCGGGCGCGACGGCCGTGTGACCGCCGGCTGCGGAGCCGATCGCCCAGGGGCTGCCGACGTCACCCGGGCTCGCGTGCGGCGAGTTGTTCGGACCCTTGCGCGCGGTCGTGCCGATCGGGTGGATGGGAGGCAGGTAGAGCACGTCGAAGCCGAGGCGCTCGACGTAGTCGAGGCGCTGAAGAAGGTCCGCGAGCGTGCCGTGACGACCCGCGACCGGGCTCGTCGAGCGTGGGAAGCACTCGTACCAGCTGGAAAAGGCTGCGACCCGCCGAGCGACGGCGACGGAGACGCGGCACGAGGAGCCGAGCGTGCCCGTCGGAGGGGCCGTCGCGAAGATGGCGCTGTGGTCGTCGCACGCGCGCAGCGCGTCGGCGAGGGTCGCGCAGTCTGCGGCCTCGGCGATAGCGTTCGACAGGGCGGCCACGGTCTCCGACTCGTGCTGCCGGTCCGCTTCGGCCAAATGGCTCGCCAGCTCAGCGAGCAGTGTCGAGCCGACCGGCGGGTCGTTCGCGTCGAACACGCCCGCCGCGACGCGTCGTGCGGCGTCGTGGCGCCAGCTCGAGAGCCCGTCGACTTCGCCCAGCACCTCGACGGCGAGAAGGCCCGGCTCGTCCGGGACCAGGGTGGCGACGTAGCGGTCGTTGCCTGACGGCGTCATCGGCGCCGTCGTCCAGACCCGCTTGCCCTCGCGCCGGTGCCGTAGGTGTGCACGGACCGACTCGTGGCCGTGGGAGTAGACGTCCGCGCTCACCTCGAGCGGCACGCCGACGGTGGCCTTGGCGGGGAACCGCCCGCCGTCGACGGTGGGAGCGACGGCCTCGACGACGACGTGGGCGCGACCCGGAAGATGTATCGCGGGACCCTTCTTCACGACCCTCACCACGCCACCCTCACCACGCCACCCTCATCTCGCTACCGGCATCTCGCTACCGGCATCTCGCTACGGGCACCACGCCACCGGTACCACGCCGTCGAGACGTCACCGTCGCTGCGCCCCCGTCACGACGGTCCGAGCGTACCCGGGAGTCGTCCGACGAGCCGAGACAGCCGCTCGGGCAGGTCGGTGACGTCGAAGAAGCGGCGGGCGACCGCCGCGTTGTGCTCGATCGTCGAGTCGTCCGGGTCGTCGAGCCACTCGCCGAGGGCCTCTGGCCGGCGAGCGTCGAACCACGCGAACCCGAAGCGCCTGAGCTCGGCTGCGACGGGGTACGGGCCGATCGCGAGCGGTCGCCTGTGGGTCGCGGACTCGATCGACGGGTTGCCGAAGCCCTCCCAGGTCGACGGCAGCACGACGGCGTCGCAGGCTGCGTAGGCGTCCGCGGCGGCGTGACCGGGGCGCGTCGGGCCGGTCCCGCGCACGACGGGGACGCGTGCGGCTGCGAGGACTCCGTCGCACTCGTCGTCGTAGCCGTCCTCGGAAGGGCCGAGGAGCCAGTACGTCGCCCCGAGCTGCTCGGCGACGGCGAGGCCGACCGGCACCGCTTTGCGGGGGATCGCGCGGGTCGGCTGGAGCACGAGCCGCTCGCCGGGCTCCACGCCCACACGAGCGCGCGTCGCGGCGCGCTCACCCGGAACCGGCTCCGTTTCGAAGGTGTTGTAGCAGGTCGTCGCCGCGTAGCCATGGGCTCGCAGCTCGACGGTCGAGCGCTGGTTGATGCAGACGTGCTGCCAGCAGGGGTCGTCGGGTGGGGGAGCGAGGTGGGCGAGGGTGCGCCGCTGCGAGGCGAGGTCGTGGTGGTGCAGCAGGGCCGGCCGGCCCGACAGGGCTGCCGCGACCGCGTCGCCGGCTCGCGGGTTCAACGGGAGTGAGCAGAGGTTCTCGACGACGACGAGGTCCGCGGAAGCGAAGGCGTCCTCGATCTCCGGGCCGCTCGGCGGCTCGCTGGCGTCTGCGGCGAGGCCCGGCAGGACGACGTCGGCGTTGCCTGCGCCCGCGACCGTCCCGACGGTGCAACCGAGGGCGCGAAAGGCCGCTGCCCACTTGGCTGCCTCGATCGCCACGCCGTCGGTGCCTCCGAGGCGGTAGGAGCAGACGACGACGTGCCCGGGCAGCTTCACGACGGCAAGCTACCGGTTGGCCTGGCCTGCGATGCCCCGTCCCCGCCAAGGTCCTCTGCAGCGCGACCTCCGCTCGGCCTCGCTCGGCCTCGCTCGGCCTCCGCTCGACCCCTCGAGCGGTGCCCTCTCGAAGTGCGGCCAGGGCGCACGACCGAGCGAGCCCGTCGTCCAGCGGGTCTCGTTGCGCTAGAACAATGCGGTGCCAAAGAGAGCGCTCATCACCGGTGTGACCGGGCAAGACGGCTCCTACCTGGCGGAGCTGCTGCTTCGCGAGGGCTACGAGGTGGCCGGCATGGTGCGTCGAACCAGCAACGTCAACTACGAGCGGGTCGAGCACATCGCGGACAAGATCCACTTCGTCCCGGGGGACCTGCTCGACGAAGGCTCGATCGTCGCAGCCCTGCACGAGGTGCGGCCCCAGGAGGTCTACAACCTCGCCGCGCAGTCATTCGTCACGACGTCGTGGAACCAGCCGATGTTCACCGGCGAGGCGACAGCTCTCGGTGTCACCCGTGTGCTCGAGGCGGTTCGCCAGGTCGACTCGACGATCCGCTACTACCAGGCGAGCTCGTCGGAGATGTTCGGCAAGGTGCGCGAGGTCCCGCAGGACGAGATGACGCCGTTCTACCCGCGTAGCCCGTACGGCGTGGCGAAGGTCTACGGCCACTGGATCACGATCAACTATCGCGAGAGCTACGACCTCTACGCGTGCTCCGGGATCCTGTTCAACCACGAGAGCCCGCGCCGGGGTCTCGAGTTCGTCACGCGCAAGGTGACGAGCAGTGTCGCGAGGATCAAGGCGGGTCTCGACAGCGAGCTGCGCCTCGGCAATCTCGACGCGAAGAGGGACTGGGGGTTCGCCGGCGACTACGTGCGGGCGATGTGGCTCATGCTCCAGCAGGATGTCCCCGACGACTTCGTCGTCGCGACGGGTGAGACCCACTCGGTCCGCGAGCTGTGCGAGATCGCGTTCGCCCGTGCTGGCCTCGACTGGCAGCAGCACGTCGTGGTCGACGAGCGCTTCTTCCGGCCGGCAGAGGTCGACCTGCTCGTCGGCAGCCCGGCGCGTGCGGCGGAGAAGCTCGGTTGGACGCCGACGGTCGGCTTCGCCGAGCTCGTCGAGATGATGGTCGACGCGGACATCGAGCGTCTCGCCCGGTAGCTGGTCGCAGCGTCGCCCGGTCGGAAGCTGCGACCGCGTCCAGTCCTGCGTGGTGTGCACGTGCGGTTGCCACCTAACATGGGCGACCGCTCATGGTTCTTGCCGTCCGTCTCCGTGAAGCCGTGTCGCTCGCCGACCGGTTCCCCCTCCTCGCCGGCGTCACCCTCGACGTCGCCGAAGGCGAGGTCGTCCACCTGCGTGGGCCGAACGGTGCCGGGAAGTCGAGCCTGCTGCGGCTCTGCGCCGGTCTCGCGGCCGTCACCTCGGGAACTGCGGTGGTGCTCGGCCACGACCTGTGCGTCGACCGCCAGTCTCTCCGGCGTGAGGTCGGCCTGCTCGGGCACTCGAGCTTCCTCTACGAAGACCTGTCCGTCGAGCGCAACGTCGTGTTCGCGGTGCGGGCAGCCCGAGCCGACGTCGCCGGCGTCGACGCCGCCCTCGACCGTCTCGGTCTCGTCGGACGGCTGCGGACGACCTTGGTCGGGAACCTCTCGGCCGGCCAGCGCCGGCGCGCCGCCCTGGCGGTGGTCGTCGCCCGTGCGGCGCGCCTATGGCTCCTCGACGAGCCCCACGCCGGTCTCGACGCAGAGGGCAGGACGCTCGTCGACGACCTCGTGCGGGACGCGAGCCGGCGTGGCACGACCGTCCTGCTCGCCTCGCACGAGCTCGACCGGGCAGCCGACCTCGCGGACCGGACGGTTGCCGTCGTCGGTGGGCGCGTCGTCGTCGGCGAGCTACCGGGGGAGCGCAGGGGGGCCGCGACGGGAGCCGCTGCACCCGCAGGACCCGCTGGTGGGGTCCGCGCGGCGGACGCGGAGGGGGTCGGCTGCGATGTGGCGTGACGCGCTCCTCGTCGCAGGCAAGGACCTGCGGATCGAGGCTCGCTCGAAGGTTGCGATCGGTCAGGTCGTGCCGTTCGCGCTCGTCGTCGTACTGCTGTTCGGGCTCGCGCTCGGTCCTGCAGTCGGCCGGGGCAGCGTCTTGTCCCAGGCGGCACCCGGACTGTTCTGGGTCGCCGTCCTGCTCGCCACGGTGCTCGCGGTGCAGCGGAGCTTCGCGATCGAGGCGCTCGACGGGGCGAGTGACGGCCTGCGCCTCTCGGGGCTCGATCCTGCGGGGATCTTCGTCGGCAAGGCGGCCGCGCTCGGGAGCCAGCTCCTCGTCCTCGAGGTCGTGCTGACCGGGGCCGTCGCCTTGCTCTACGACCGGCACCTCGCAGGCGGCTTGCTCCTCGCGGGGAGCTGTGTCGCCGCGACGGCCGGCCTCGTCGCGGTCGGGACGATCTACGGCGTGGTCTCCTCCGGTGCGCGCCAGCGCGAGACGCTGCTGCCATTGCTCTTCTTCCCGATGGTGGCGCCGATCCTGTTGGCGGCCACCAAGTCCTGGGACGCTGCGCTCGCCGGCACTCCGGGCCGGGGCATCGGGTGGCTCGACGTGCTCGCGGTGTTCGCCGTCGCCTACCTTGCGATGGGGACCGTCGCATTCGGTCCGCTGCTGGAGGACGCGTGAGCCTGACGACGACAACCACCGAGAGCGGGACGACCCCTGCCCGAGCTGGACGAACGGGCGGAGAGCCACCGTCGACCGAGAGGGCGGCGCCAAAGCCGCACGCAAGTGGTCGAGGTCGTGCACGACCGCTCGCGGACGTCGCGCTGTCGGCCGTCGGCGCGTGCGCGCTCGTCGGCGTGGCCGTCACGGTGTGGCTCGGGCTCTGGGTCACGCCTCCGGACCGCTTCATGGGCAACCTCGTCCGCCTGTTGTACATCCACCCCTCGATCGCCTGGGTCATGTACATCTGTTACGGCGTCGCGTTCCTCTCGAGCCTCGCCTTCCTCTGGCCACGCACGAGGTCGCTCCGGTTCGACAAGCTCGCTGGGGCTTCGAGCGAGGTCGGGGTCGTCTTCACCGGCCTCACGCTCGTCACCGGCTCGATCTGGGGGCGACCGACATGGGGGACCTGGTGGACGTGGGATCCGCTGCTCACGACGACGGCGCTGCTATTTGTCCTCTATCTCGGCTACCTCACCGTGCGGCGCATCCCCGGCGAGCCGGAGGTGTGCGCACGTCGCTCCGCGATCGCCGCGCTCGTCGCCTTCGTCGACGTGCCGATCTGCTACTTCTCCGTGCTCTGGTGGAGGAGCCTGCACCAGGCGCCGTCGATCGCGGACCCGGTGACAGGCAAGACCTACATCCACGGCTCGATGGCGTGGACGCTGCTCTTGAGCTTCGTGTCGTTCACTCTCGTCTACGTCTGGCTTGTCGCGCGCCGCTACCGGCTCTTCGTGCTGGCGGAGCGCGAGGACGACGAGGGGCTCGCGCAAGCGCTCGCCGAGCGGCGAGCAGAGTCGAGCCAGGTGCGCGCGTGAACGGCTACGTCGAAGCCGGCTACGTCGTCGGCCTCGGGACGCTCGCCGCGTATGCGGCAAGCCTCGTCGTGCGCGAGAGGGCAGCGCGCCGACGGGTCGGGGCAGGCACGCCGACCGTGACCCGGCCACGGCAGGTCCGCGCTCCGGGCGACGCGGGATCGACCGACACCAGGCCCCTGCCGGGCTCTGGACCTGCGCTCGACCCGGCACCAGGAGACAGCCGGTGAGCCTCGACGCGCCCGTCGACGCGACGCACCCGGCCGACAGAGTCGTCGCCGACGACGGGTCGCGCGACACCGCCGAGCAGGGAGCGCTCGGATCCCCCGGGCTCTCCGCCGCGGGCGCGTCCGCGCGCGCCGCCCGGGCGCACAGGACCAAGCGGAGGCTGTGGGGCGTGGCCCTCGTCCTCGCCGCGGCGCTCGGCTTGCTGATCGACAAGGTGCTCACCTCCGCCATCGTCTACTTCAAGACGACCAACCAGGCGGTCGCCGAGCGCGCCCGGCTCGGTACGTCGACCTTCCAGATCGAAGGGGTGGTCGTGCCGGGCACCCTGCGCCACCGCGCCGGCGGGATCCTCGACTTCTCGATCAGCGGTGGCGGGTCGACCGTGCCTGTCGTCAATTCCGGCGCACCGCCGCAACTGTTCCAGGCGAACGTGCCGGTCGTGCTCGTCGGGCATTTCGTCGCGCGCTCGGAGACCTTCGCGTCCGACCAGATCCTCGTGAAGCACTCGAACTCCTACATCGCGGCGCACCCCGGCCGGGTGCGAGGGCCCACCGGCAAGGTCGTTCGATGAGCGGGACCGCGACGCGCGGGGACGCTGCGAGACGAGCGCGTCGCGGCGGTCGTCCGAGGTGAACGCGACCCTCGGTCACGCCGGGGTGCTCCTCTCGATGCTCGCCGCGCTCGCAGGGATGGCGACGATCGCGACCGGGCTGCTCCGCCGCCGCCCGGACCTCGTCGCCCGGGGCCGCACGTACAGCTACGTCGCGCTCGCCGGTATGGTCCTCGCGACGTTCGCGCTCGAGCGCGCCCTCGTCACCCACGACTTCGGCCTCGCGTTCGTCGCGGCGGACAACTCCCGCCAGACGCCGCTGCTGTTCTCCGTGACAGGCATGTGGTCCGGCCTCCAGGGCTCGATCCTGCTTTGGTCGCTGATCCTCTCCGGCTACGTCGCCTTCGCGGCGTTCCACTTCCGGCGGCGGGCCGCGGATCCGCTCGTCGGCTGGGCGCTGCTCGTCGGCCTCGCGATCTCCTGCTTCTTCTTCTGCCTGATGATCGGCCCCACGGATCCCTTCGCCGCCACGGTCGGCGCGATCCCCGCGGACGGCACGGGACCCAACCCGCTCTTGCAGGACAACCTCCTGATCGCCTTCCACCCGGTCTTTCTCTACCTCGGATTCGTCGGGTTCACGGTCCCCTACTCGTTCGCGATCGCGTCGCTCGTGACCGGCAGGGTCGGCGAGGGCTGGCTCGTCGAGACGCGTCGCTTCACCGTGCTCGCGTGGGCAGCGTTGACGCTCGGCATCGTCCTCGGCGCGTGGTGGTCGTACCAGGAGCTCGGCTGGGGAGGCTTTTGGGGCTGGGACCCTGTCGAGAACGCCGCGCTCTTGCCTTGGTTGACCTCGACGGCCTACATCCACTCCGCCATGGTGCAGGAGCGACGCGGCCTCCTGCGGGTCTGGAACATCTCCCTGCTCGTCGCGACCTTCAGCTTGACGATCCTCGGGACGTTCCTCACGCGCTCGGGCGTCACGCAATCGGTCCACTCCTTCTCCGATTCCGACATCGGTCCTGCGTTGATCGGGTTGTTCGCCGCAGTCGTCGCGCTCGGGGTCGGGCTCATCGGCTGGCGTGGCGACCGCCTCCACGCGCCCGGGTCCATCGACTCGCCGGTCTCGCGCGAAGGGGCGTTTCTCGTGAACAACCTGCTGTTCGCAGCCTTCGCCGCCGTCGTCTTGCTCGGGACGGTCTTCCCCCTCTTCGTCCAGGCGATCGACCAGCAGTCGCTCACGATCGGGCGGCCGTTCTTCGACGCCTTCACGGTGCCGCTCGGGATCGCGCTGCTGTTCTTCATGTCCGTCGCCCCGGTCCTGCCCTGGCGCAAGGCCGCACCAGGCGTGCTCCGGCGACGTCTCGCCATCCCGGCATGGATCGCTGCGGCCGTCCTCCTCGCCTGCGTCGCGGGCGGCGTACGGGGACTGACACCTCTCGTCGCGTTCGGCCTCGGTGCGTTCGCGGCGGCTGTCGCCGGCCGCCAGCTCGTCCTCGCGGCCGTGGCTGCCCGCCGACGCGGGCTCGGGCTCTGGCGCGGGATCGTCGGACGGGCGAACGGGGGCATGATCGTCCACATCGGCATCGTCGTCATCGCTGTGGGCATGACCGGAGCGACCTCGTTCGCGCACAGCACGGAGAGGCTGTTCCGTCCGGGGGAGTCGGTGGTCTTCGACGGTCACGACCTCCGATTCGTCGGATGGCGCAGGGTCGTGACGCCGAGCGAGGTCGCGTCCGAGGCGATGTTCGCCGTCGACGGCGCCCGCTTCTCGCCGGGCATCGGGACCTTCAACGGGAACCTCGAGGGCACGCCGATCCCCGCGGTCGACTCCTCGGTCGTCGACGACGTCTACTTGAGCATCGCCTCCGCACCGTCGATCCCCCGAGCCGGCGACGGCGTCACCGTCGACGTCTACGTGCAGCCGCTCGTGCTCTGGCTCTGGGTCGGCGGCGGGATCACCGCTGTCGGTGGGGTGCTCTCGGCGCTTCCCGGCCGCCGGCGCCGGCCCACGGACCCTGTCTCGGTCCCGATCCCGGAGATGCTCGACGAGGTCGTCGTCCCTGCCGGGATGTCGTCGTGAAGGCCGGTCGGGGACGCCGTGCCCTGGTCGCGTCCGTCGTCGTCGGTGCCGTCTCGGCCGTGCTCGTCGCCGTGCTCGCGACGCGCTCGACGCCACCGGGCTCGACCGTCGCGACGCGCCTCGGCGGTCGGATGGCTCCTGTGGTCGCCGGCCCTGCGCTCGTCGGGGGCGAGCCCGTGAGCCTCGCCGCGCTGCGTGGCAAGTACGTCCTGCTCGACTTCTTCGCGAGCTGGTGCGTCCCGTGCCAGCAAGAGGTTCCGCAGATCGAGGCGTTCTTGTTCGCGCACCGGCGAGCCCACGACGTCGCAGCCATCGGGGTCGACATCGACGAGAACGCCGCGGACGGTCGGGCCTTCCTCGAGCGGGTCGGGGCGACCTGGCCCGCCGTCGAGGACCCGAGCGGCGCCCGCAGCTTCG
>Ga0078972_1003125_pt1 | contig 50914 bp, 30 predicted proteins | sample YelNatPaOPGAMG01_FD_67568 | JGI IMG/M metagenome (GOLD analysis project Ga0078972, IMG submission 67568) | Hot spring thermophilic microbial communities from Obsidian Pool, Yellowstone National Park, USA - OP-RAMG-01 (SPADES assembly) (version 2) | ecosystem: Environmental > Aquatic > Thermal...
GGCCCGGTCCCGGGGTTGGCCCCGGGGAGCCGGTACGGCTCGGCGGCAATCATGAGCACCCGCCAGGGCGATTCGGTGGGGGCCTCGCCGATCACGGCCACCTCGGGACGGTCCACGCGCGGCGCCAATCGCGCCTCCATGGTGCGCCCCCGGGGCCGCGTCAGGTACAGCCCCGCCCAGTTCTCCAGATGGGCCTCGGTGATCGAGACCCACGCCACGCCCGGTGCCTCGAAGGTAAACGGCAGGGCGACGAGGTAGTCGGGCTTGATCGCCGTCAGCGGCAGCGCCACGTAGTTGTCCTCGTAGCTGGTCCGGAACCCGGCCAGAATGAGGGGGTAGGCAATTCCCTCACGGGCTGCCTGAAACTGCGTGAGCTCGCGCTCGACTGCGAACTTGCCCACTGCGGCCGGCAACCGGTACCGGAACGCGACACCATCGTTGTAGGCCCGGAGCTCGACCTCGAGCGGGCCACCGGCCGACTCGGTCTGGACGCGCGCTCCGCGCCACGGGTGTTCCACGCGGCTGGCGCGACCGTGAAGCAAGCGGTAGGAATCCGTCCCCGAGAGCGGCGTGGATTCCTGAATTGTCGCTTTCTCGCCCAACGCGGCCCGACCTTCCAGCTTGAGGCCGAGCCGGGACGAAGCGATCAGAGGCTTGCCTTCGTAATTGACCTCGTAGGTCAGCCATCCGGCGTTGGGGCCGGAGGTCGGGACCTGGACACTCAGCTCGATCCGATTGTCAGGACTGGCGATTTTCGCTGCCTGCGCGAACGCCATCCCGGCCAGCACAAACGTGATTCCGCACACAACCACTGCGCGCATACCACGTTCATAGCAGATCCTTGGCCGGGATGACGGCGCAGCCTGCCGGCTACCCGCGCAGCGTGTACGAGCTGAGCACCTTCATGTAGTTGGACCGCAGGAACGCGTTGGGATTGGCCACCGAGCGCAGGCTCATCGAGCCTTGCATCTGTTTCACGGATTCGTACTCGTGCTCCTGCATCCACGCCCGCATTTCGTCCAGGATCTTGCCGACGTGGGAAATGCCGTTCTTGAGCACGGCGGAGGCGATCTCGGCGACCTTGGCCCCGGCCATCATGGCCTTGAGCACGTCCTGGCCGCTGTGGAAGCCTCCCGTGACGGCCAGATCCACGTTCACGTGCCCGTAAAGAATCGCCACCCAATGCAAGCGCAGCAGCGACTCGTACGGGGTGCTCAACTGGAGCGTGTGCCTGACTTCGAGCGCCTCCAGATCAAAATCCGGCTGGTACAGCCGGTTGAAGAGCACCAAGCCGCGGGCCCCGGCCTGTTCCAGCCGCCGCGCCACGTTGGCCATGGCCGTAAAAAACGGCGTCAATTTGACGGCCACAGGAATGCGGACGCTCGAGGCCACCTCGCGCACAAGCGCGCAGTACGCGTCTTCGATCTGCCCGCCAGTCACCGAGGGATCGGTCTGGAGGGTGAAGATGTTGAGCTCGAGACCATCGGCGCCCGCCTGCTCGATGGATTTGGCGAACTGGATCCAGGCGCCATTGGAGACCGCGTTGAGGCTGGCGATGATCGGAATCGAGACCGCCGCCTTGGCCTTGCGGATGTGTTCCAGGTAGCCATCCGGCCCCAGGTTGTAGGAGGTCATGTCCGGGAAATAGGACAGGGCTTCGGCAAACGCCCCGGTGGTCTCGCTCAACCGCCGGTCCAACTCCTGGCTTTCCAGCGTGATCTGTTCCTCAAACAGGGAATGCAAGACGACGGCGGCGGCCCCGGCGTCCTCCATCTTGCGGATGTTGTCAATCTCCTCGCACAGGGGGGAAGCCGAGATGACGACCGGGTTCTTCAGATTCAGGCCGAGATAAGTGGTCGAAAGATCCATCGTTCACTCTCCCTCTTTGCCGGACGGATTGGCGGCGCCCACAGGTTCGGGCGTGGTGACCGGCATGGCCGCCAGGTATTCGTACTGCTTCCAGCGCCGCAAGACGGCTTCCTGGGCGGCCTCCAACAGGCGTTTGGCCGCCTCCGGATTGCTGTGCCGCAGCATCGAGTAACGCGTCTCGTTGTAGATGTACTTCTCCAGCGGCAGCGTGGGCGCCTTGGAGTCCAGTTGCAGCGGGTTCTTGCCTTGCTTGAGCAGCTCGGGGTTGTAGCGGAACAGCGGCCAGTAGCCGGATTGCACGGCTGCCTTCTGCTGGTCCAGCCCGTGAACCAGATCGTAGCCGTGGGCGATGCAGTGGCAGTAAGCGATGATGAGGGACGGCCCGTCATAGGCTTCGGCTTCCAGGAAGGCCTTGACGGTCTGCATGTCGTTAAAGCCGAAGGCGACCCGCGCCACGTAGACGTTGCCGTACGTCATGGCCATCATGGCCAGGTCTTTCTTGGGCTGAGGCTTGCCGCCAAAGGCGAACTTGGCGACGGCGCCGAGCGGCGTGGCCTTCGACATCTGACCGCCAGTGTTCGAATAGACCTCAGTATCGAGCACCAGCAGGTTTACGTTCTCGCCCGAGGCCAGCACGTGATCCAGCCCGCCGTAGCCGATGTCGTAGGCCCAGCCATCGCCGCCCACGCCCCAGACCGTCTTGCGCACCAACGCATCGGCCAGCGCGTAGAGGTCGCGGGCTTCCCGCGTGTTGACGCCTTCCAGCTTCTGGCGCAACAGCACCACCCGCTCGCGTTGCTCGTAAATGCCCTTCTCGGTCGTCTGGTCGGCGTTGAGCAGGGCTCCGGCCAGCTCGTCCCCGATGATGTGGGAAAGCTGCTGGACCAGCCAGCGCGCGTACTCGATCTGCCGGTTCAGCGCCAGCCGGATGCCGAGGGCGAATTCAGCCGTGTCCTCGAACAGCGAGTTGTTCCAGGCGGGACCGCGGCCGTTGTGGTCCACACAGTACGGCGTAGTGGGCAGGTTGCCGCCATAAATCGAGGAGCAGCCGGTGGCGTTGCCAATGACCAGGCGATCGCCGAACAGTTGCGTGAGCAGTTTGATGTAAGGGGTCTCGCCGCAGCCCGCGCATGCGCCCGAGAACTCGAACAGCGGGCGGAACAACTGATTGTCCTTGACCTGGGCCGGGCTCAGGACGCGGCGATCCATGTCCGGGATCTTCAGGAAGAATTCCCAGTTGACGCGCTCCTGCTCGCGCAAGGGTGGCTGCGGCGCCATATTGAGGGCCTTGTGCTTGACCTCGGTCTTGCTCTTGACCGGGCAGACTTCCACGCACAGGCCGCAGCCCGTGCAGTCCTCCGGCGCCACCTGAAGCGTGTACTTCATGTCCTTGAATTCACGCCAGCGCGCCGGAGCGTGCTTGAAGGTGGGCGGCGCCTCGGCCAGCCACTTGGGATCGTAAACCTTGGCGCGGATGGTCGCGTGCGGGCAAACCAGCACGCACTTGCCGCACTGGATGCACAGCTCCTCGTCCCAGACCGGGATCTCCAGCGCAATGTTCCGCTTCTCCCACTGCGCGGTGGCCGTGGGGAAGGTACCGTCGGGCGGGAAGGCGCTCACCGGCAGCGAATCGCCTTCGCCGGCAATGATGGGTGCCAGGGTGCGCTTGACGAACTCCGGAGCCTCGGGCGGCACTGGCGGGCGAATGTCAAAGGTGGCCGTGATCCGGTCAGGCACCTTGACCTCGTGCAGGTGGGCCAGAGCCGCATCCACCGCGGCGAAGTTCTTCTGGACGATCGCCTCGCCGCGCTTGCCCCAGGTCTTGCGGATGGCGTCCTTGATCTTCTGGATGGCTTCCTCGCGCGGCAGGATGCCGCTGATAGCGAAGAAGCAGGTCTGCATGATGGTGTTGATGCGGCTGCCCATGCCCGTCTCGGCCGCCACCTTGTAGGCGTCAATCACGTAAAAGCGCAGCTTCTTCTCGATGATCTGGCGCTGGACCGTGCGCGGCAGGTGATCCCAGACCTCGTCCGGACCGTAGTAGCTGTTGAGCAGGAAGGTGGCGCCCGGCATGGCGGCCTTCAGCACGTCGAAGCGTTCCAGGAACGAGAACTGGTGGCAAGCGACGAAATTGGCTTTCGTGATCAGGTAGCTGGAGTGGATCGGGTTGGGACCGAAGCGCAGGTGAGAAATGGTGACGGCGCCGGCCTTCTTGGAGTCGTAGACGAAGTAGCCCTGCGCGTAGTTGTCAGTTTCTTCGCCGATGATCTTGATGGAGTTCTTGTTGGCGCTGACCGTGCCGTCGGAACCCAGCCCGTAGAACAGGCCGCGGAACGCCTGGGGATCCTCGGTGGAGAACTCGGGATCGTAGTCCAGACTGGTGTGGGTGACGTCGTCGTTGATGCCGACGGTGAAGTGATTCTTGGGCCGCTCTTTGGCCAGCTCGTCGAAAACGGCCTTCACCATGGCGGGGGTGAATTCCTTCGAGGAGAGGCCGTAGCGCCCGCCGATCACGCGCGGCATCTGCTGGAAGGGCGCGATGCCGGCGGTCATGCCTTCATGGAGCGCTGTGATGACATCCTGGTACAGCGGCTCGCCAATGGAGCCCGGCTCCTTGGTGCGATCGAGCACGGCGATGGCCCTGACCGTAGGCGGCAAAGCTTTCAGGAAAGCCTCGGTCGAGAAGGGCCGGAACAGGCGAACCTTGACGATGCCGATCTTCTCGCCTCGCGCCGTCATGTACTCGACCAGCTCGTGCGCCACTTCGGCGCCCGAACCCATGAGCACGATCACGCGGTCAGCATCCGGGGCGCCCAGATAATCGAACAGGTGGTACTGCCTGCCCACGATCTGGGCGAACTTGTCCATCACGTTCTGCACGATGGTGGGGCAGGCGCGGTAGTAAGGATTGCAGGCTTCGCGGGCCTGGAAGAACACGTCCGGGTTCTGGGCCGTGCCGCGCAGCACGGGCTTGTCCGGCGTCAAGGCCCGCGCGCGGTGAGCCCGGATCAGCTCCTCCGGAATCATGGCCCGCATGTCATCCAGCGTGAGCTGCTCGATCTTGGCGACTTCGTGCGAGGTGCGGAAGCCGTCGAAGAAATGCAGGAAGGGCACGCGCGATTCCAGCGTGGCGGCCTGCGCGATCAGGGCGAAGTCATGGGCTTCCTGCACGGAATTGGACGCCAGCAGCGCCCAACCGGTCTGGCGGACCGCCATGACGTCGCTGTGATCGCCGAAGATGGAGAGTGCGTGGGTGGCGACGGTGCGGGCCGAGACGTGAATGGTCGCCGGGGTTAGTTCGCCCGCAATCTTGAACATGCTGGGGATCATCAAGAGCAGGCCCTGCGACGCGGTGAACGTGGTCGCCAGGGCGCCGCCCTGAAGGGCGCCGTGCAAAGCGGCTGAGGCGCCGCCCTCGCTCTGCATCTCGATGACTTTGGGCACCGTGCCCCAGACGTTGGGGATACCCTTCGCGGCCCATTCGTCCGCCCATTCGCCCATGGGCGAGGAGGGTGTGATGGGGTAAATGGCGCAGACCTCGTTGACGTGGTAGGCAACGTAGGCCGTGGCTTCGTTTCCGTCAATCGTTACTTTCTTGCGTGTCATCTCTCCGACCTGTCCTCGTGGCTGGTTGGCTCTGTCTGCCGGTTGTGGACGGCGCTGTTTCGCCGTCCGCTTTGGGGACGAGTTCCGGCAACCTTCCAGTATAGGAGTTTTTCGTCCTCTTTTCCGGCGCTACCGGCAAGCCTCCGCCATAAAGTGAAGTGCACGAGGTGTGCCACGCTCCCGATTGCCGGGCTGTTCGCCAAGTGCCTGTTTTCACAGCACTAGTGCCGGGGAGGTTGCACCGGCGTCCCCGTGTTGGGTCAAATCACCCGGACCGTTGCCGGGGTCCTGCGTTCCCAGTCCGCATCCGCGCACTTTCACCCGAAGCGGCAGCTTGTGCCGTCCCGGCTTTTGGGATAAATTTGTTTGGATTGCAATGCCGCCAGCGCGGAGGTGAAGCGTGCAAGTGCTGTGCCTCGTCTGGGGAATCCTGGCCCTGCTCGGGATGGTTGTGGCGTTCTTCCCCTGTCTGGGCGCGCTGAACTGGATCAACATTCCGTTCTCGGCGATCGGGTTAGTCTTGAGCATCGTCACTGTGGCTACCACGCGCGATCCGCGCAAGGGACCGGCCATCGCCGGTCTGGTGATGTGCGCGCTGGCGGTCGTGTTCGGGACGCTGCGCCTGATTCTGGGCGGTGGCGTAATCTGAGGCTCGACGCTTCGCGCGCTTCGGGGCGCCGCACTGCCGATCGGCGAGCCGATGACAAGCCGTTGCGGTGCAAGGCTGCGCGGGGCGTCTGCCAGCCGCGCCCGCTGCCTGAAAACCCCAAACTGCGAGCTGGCCGCGGGACCGATCTATGAAAGTCTGGATTGCGCTTTTCGAAGAAGCGGAGTTGGTGATATAATCCGGGCCAGCCGGCTTGGAACCCGCAAGGTCCCCGGCAGGTAACTGGCTCAGGAATCAACATGATAGGCCAGCGACCCCGGCCGTGCCCGGCTGCCGGGCGCCCGGAGCGGTTTGGCCCCTCGATTGCGGAGTGTGAAACTAGCTGGGTAGCTCCTCGCTACCACTCGGTAAAGTCAGGAGAAGCAGTCATGACCAAGAGAGCGAATCGGATTGCAAACTTGTTGCTGGCAGCGGTCCTGTGCTCTGCAGGTTTGTCGGCGCAAACCATCTACGGATCGCTGGCGGGCACGGTCTTTGATCCAACGGGCGCCGTGATCCCCAAGGCGAAGGTCGTGGTCCGGAGCCTGGACACGGGCTGGCAGCGGGAACTGACCACGGACGAGGCGGGTTTCTGGCGAGTGCCCGCACTGCTCCAGGGACGCTATGCCGTCGAGGCTTCTGCGCCCGGGTTCGAGACGCTGGTCCGCTCGCCGATTCTGGTTGAACCTACGGTCGAGCGCCGGGTGGACCTGACGCTGAATCCGGGCCAGACCACGGAAGTGGTAACCGTACAGGCGGAAGCTCCTTTGATCGAGTCCACCAAAGCGCAGCTCAGCCGCGGCGTGGATTCAAGCGCGATCCTGGCGTTGCCGGGTTTGAACACGCTGGATGGTCTGGCGCTGCTGGCTCCCGGCACCTTGCCCAACTCGCAGGGCCGTCCGGGGTCGGGCTTCGTCGTCAACGGAGCCCGTTCGCGGTCCAACAACTTCATGATTGACGGGGCCAACAACAACGATCAGTCGCTTTCGACGCCGCGGCAAACCGTCGCTCCCGAAGTTCTGGCCGAGTTCCGCATCATCACCAACAACTTCTCGGCGGAATTCGGGCGCAACTCGGGCTCGGTCGTCCAGCAGATCACGCGGTCGGGCACCAATGAGTATCACGGCATCCTGCGGTGGAGCTGGCTGGGCAACGGGCTGGATGCGCTGACCACGGGCCAGCAGCGGACGTTCAACGCGCAGAAAGCCGCCGGGCGCTCGGATTACGACGCGTTGCGCCGTTCGCGCGGAGTGCTGGTGCGCAATCAGGGCGTAGCCAGCGGCGGAGGGCCGATCAAGAAGAACCACACCTTCTTCTTCACCAGCTACGATTTCGACCTGCGGCGCAGCAGCGCCTCGCCTGTGGTCACCACCATCTCGCCCGAGGGCTATGCCGCGCTGGAAGCCAATCGGGCGGCGTTCGCACCCGGGGCAGTAGAGTTCCTGAAGAAGTGGTACCCGGTGGCCAACGATCCGACGCCACGCGGCAGCCTGAGTGTGCGGCTGCCGGACGGGCGCACGATCACGGTTCCGCTCCAGCAGTACAACCGGGCCTCGGCTGAGGGCACGCTTCCTTACGCGCGCAATTTCCACCGCGGCTTCATGAAGGTGGATTCCAAGCTGACCGACAGCGACAGCCTCAGCGTGCGGTACGCCATTGACGACGACTTCGACCCGGGCGCGCCGAACGCGCTCAAGTTCAACGAAATCGGCAGCGCCGGGCGCAATCAGAACGGCGCGATCCACCACGTGCGGGTCTTCCGACCCACGCTCATCGCGGAGAATCGCGCCGTCTACGGGCGTCGCTCGTTCCACTTCCCGGAGAACCTTCCGCCCCAGTTCAGCATCACGGGCAGCGGCTTGCCCGTACTGGGCAACGCGAACTTCCCGCAGTATCGGACGGACAATCTGTACGAATTCAGCAGCACATGGAGCTGGATTCGCGGGCGCCACAGCTTCCGCTACGGGGCTCACGTGTTGCGCTACCAGTTGAATTCCTTCTTTGCACCGAACATTCGCGGGACGGTAACTTACCCGAGCTTCTCCGACTTCCTTTTCGACCGCAATGCTTCCTTCTCTCAATACGCAGGAACCGGTTTGACGCCGGCTCGCACCACTGAGTTTGCGGGCTATTTTGGCGATGACTTCCGCGTGACCTCGAGCGTGACGCTGAACCTCGGAATTCGCTACGAGTACACCGGAACGCCGTTCGGCTACTTCTCCAACGCCAGGCCTGACATCAACAACTGGGCGCCACGGTTCGGTTTCGCGTGGTCGCCCCGCGGCGGCGGCTGGCTGACGGGCAATGGCAAACTGGCCGTGCGCGGCGGCTATGCCATCTCCTATGACCAGATCTTCCAAAACATCCTGCTCAACAACTCGCGTAACTATCCGCGCGGAGTTACGGTGACCCTGGACGGCATCAGTGGCCGGCGGCTGTGGGACCCGGCCAATTTCCCGTCTCCTCCCACGCCCGAGGATTTCGTCCGGCTGGGTGGCAATCCCAACTTGCTTCCTGTCCGCTTGTACTCGCCGGACAAGCGGGTCGCACAGCCCTACGGTCAACAGTTTTCCTTTGGCATCGAGCGCCAGCTTTACCAGGATTTCGCGCTCAAGATCTTCTATGTTGGCTCGCGGGGCGTGAAGCTGGTACGCGAAGTCGAAGCCAATCTGGGCTTCACGGCCGCAGCCATCAACGCCAACCCGTCCGTTTACCAAAGCGTGCTGCCCACGCTCAAGCCGGTGCTGGGCGCTGGTGGCGTCATCACGGCCTATCGCCGTGATCCGGACCGCGGCTCGATCCTGGTGGGCGACGGCTACGCCCAATCCGTGTACCACTCCTTGCAGGTCAGTTTCGACAAGCGGTTCCGGCGTGGCCTGCAATTCCAGAACAGCTACACCTGGAGCTCGTTCATCAACGACTCGGACGATATCCTGGGAGGCCAGGCCAATCGGACCCTGCCCTCGAATCCCCTGAATCTGCGCCACGACCGTGGCCGCTCAGGCTATGACCAGCCGCACCGCTTCACCTCCGGCTACATCTACGAGTTCCCCAATATCCGCGAGGGTCGCGGCGTGCTGGGCAGGATCGCGGGAGGCTGGTCGCTGTCGGGCGTGACCACCGTGGCTTCCGGAACACCCTACAGCATCTTCAACAGCTTCAACGCTCTTGGGATTCTGCCCGGCCAGATCTCAACGATCCATCTGTCCCAGCGCGCCAGCTACAACCCGGCCGGCCCTCCCAGGACCGGAACCAACCCGACCATACCGACGCCCCGGTTCATCGCCAATCCTGCCAACTCGGGGATCGTGGGCAACCTGGGCGCCAACACGGAGCGCGTGGGCAGGACCGTGAATTTCGACGCAGCCCTGTCGAAACGGATTACCACCTGGGCTGACCGCGGTCACGCGCTCGAGCTGCGGTGGGAGGTCTTCAACGCGCTGAACCATCGCAATTTCGTCTTGATTCCGGCCAACACGGTCAGCGCCAACACGGATCCGACCACGTTCATGAATTTGGGCTTCACCGACGTGGGCGGTCGCAGCATGCTATTCAACGTGCGCTACCACTTCTAGACGGCCAGACTGCGGCGTGCTGGCGGATTCAATCCCGAAGCGCCGCTTCGGGAGGAGGGCAGACGCGTTGCCGGTAGAGGCGGCGGTCCGCCTGGCGGGCCATGGCCTCGCAATCGAGCGGCATACCGAGGAAGTTCGCAATCCGCCGGGCCTGCTGGAACGGGTCCGCCAGCACGTCGTGATAACGGACCGTGCACAGAGCGACCCCTGGTATCTGGCGTACCAGCGCCAGCACTTGCTGCTGATGAGCCGCTAGGGCTCGGACCAGGGCCTCGCCTTCGAGCGGCGCAGCCCCGCCATGCCGGCGAATCATCGCTACCTGGGACGCAGCCACCTCCGCCAACGGGCGTTCCATGTACAGCACGCGGTATTCGTACCCTGGCGGCAACGCCCACAGGAGCGAGGAGACGATCTTGACCGCCTTGCCCTCCGCCATCCGGATGAGTTCAGGCTCGCGGGTCAGCCGTTTGGCAGGCTCCCACTCGAAATAGCCCCGCGGGTTGTCCTCGTCGGCCACGCGCAGCCCGTCGCTGAGCACGGGCAAGCCGCCGGCTTTCAGCATCTGCATGAGCAGCGACGTGCCCGAACGGGGAAGGCCCGAGACCACGACGATCACGTTCGAGTGCTCTCCTGTCGCTCTCGCAAGAGCTGATCATAGCGCAAGCGGTGCTGGACCGCTTTGCCCGGATCGCCTCCCGGACGCCCGTAGAGCGCAGCCAGCCACCGATGCGCGCCGGCCAGACCCGGCTGCATGGAGAGGGCGAGTTCGAAAGCCTGGATGGCGCGCTCGTAACGCCCCAGACGCGCCAGGGCGATGCCCAACAGATAATGGCCCCCGGGGAGAAAGTGCTCCAGCCCCACGGCCTCCAAGGCCGCTTCCGCAGCTTTCTCGAAGCGCTTCTGACGCAAGCGCACGCGGCACAGACCCAGGTAGGCGGCGGGCAAATCCGCGTCCAGCTCCACAGCCTTCAGGAAGGCGCGCTCGGCATCCTCCAGCCGACCCAGTCTGAGGTAGGCCGAGCCTAGACGGACGTAGAGAGCCGGCAGCCTGCTTTCGTCCTTTTCCAAGCGAATCAGCCGCTCCAGAGCTTCGTCCGCCCGCTCCTCTAGCAGATCGGTCATCGCCAGCAGCCATTCAGCCCACGGCCTCCGCTCCTCGCTTTCGAGCAGGCTTCCGAGGAGCTGGCGGGCGCGTTCGCGCTCCCCCAAGGACAGAAGGCACTGGGTCAGCGGAACCACGTAACGCGGCTCGCCAGGGTGGTCCCGCACAAGTTCCTCCAGTATTGGCAAGGCCAGGCGCGGCCGCTGCGTATGGAGGTACACCTGGGCCAGATTGAATCGGGACTCGCGGACCGCGGTCGCGACGGCTTGGGAGCGTTCGGGCGACGGTGGTTCGATGTAGCCCAGCGCCACGAACTGCTGGATCAGGGCCTGTGCCGCTACGGGATCCACCCGCTGATCGGCGCCGTGCATGCCTGCCTCGCCGGGAACCTCCTCCCAGCTCGGGATCGTTTCCAGGCGGGGAGGCTTCTCGAAGGCCTGCAACAGAACCTTGCCGTCCATGTCGCGCCCGACGGGCAAGCCGAACAGAGCGAGCACGGTCGGCGTAATGTCGAGAACGCTGGCGCCGTAGATCCGTTCGTCGCGGCGAATCCCGGGGCCGGCCAGACAGAAGATTCCCACCGGCCGGTGGGCGACAGCAGGCCCGGCGGGCTCGCGCGGGATGCGGCGTGGCAACAGCCGACCCGAATGGAAGCCGTGGTCGGAGACCAGCATGACGGTGGCCTCCGGACCGGCCAGTTCGAGCAGGCGTGCCAGCATCATGTCGTGGAAGCGATAGGCCCCGGCCAGTACGTCGCGGTAAATCTCGCGGTCGCGTTCGGGCACGCCTTCCATCGCCGGGGGATGATAGGCGGCAAAGGCATGAGAGAAATGGTCCAGCGCGTCGTAGTAGACCGCGGCGAACTCCCAGTCCTCGTGCTCCAGGATCCACGTGATCGCGTTGTGCACCGAAACGCACTCGGCCAGGATGATGGCGAAGCCCGCCAGTCGCCTGTCACGGTCTTGGTCAATCTCGGCAGCACGAGGGATGAAAGGAAGAATCTCTTCTTCCCCGAATTCGCCCGGATGAACGCGGAGAGCGGCGAAGGTTTCGCTCAGTTGCTGCGGGTGGATCGAGCCCGAGGGCAAGGGCCATGGCTGCCCATGGGGCGCCGTGGCGCGCTGGAACAGGGGCGAAACCGCGATCCCGCGGATCGGCTCGGCCGGATGCGTGGCCATCCACGCCACCACGTGGGTGCGCAGGCCTTGCTGCGTCAGGATGTTCCAGATGGCCTTGACCTTGCGGGATTGACTGGATGCAGGCCGAACGCCTCCGCTCACCGGATCCGGCTCGATGAAGCCGAGAATTCCGTGCTTGTCGGGAAGCTTGCCAGTCGCGATTGAAGTCCAGATGAGGGGCGAAAGCAGAGGCCGGATGCTGGCGAGATTGCCTATGACCCCGCGCTGGATGAGTCGTTCCAGCGCGGGCATGAAGCCCGCATCCAGCAGGGGATTGATGAACCGCCAGTCCGCGCCGTCCCAGCCGATCAGCAGGAGCCTGCGGGCGCTCATCCACTGCCCTCAGGCCGCGCGCGATTGCGCCTTGCGCTTGCGCCAGAGGGCAAGACCCGCAAAGCCAACAGCGAGTAGGCTCAGAGTGCCGGGTTCGGGAACAACGCCGGTGTCGCCCGCCCGGATGCTTGCGCCGGGCGTGCTGTCGTAGGCCCAGTCCTTGACCGTTGCAGAGATGGTCAGGAGATCGGCGTTAACCGAAACATCCATGCGGACCCAGCCGTAGTGGGTGTTGGGCCCGATCAGGAACCGCAAGCCCAGATAGCCATCACGGACGTTCGCCCAGGGCCCCCATATGTACCGCCCCCCATAGTAGCGATAGTAGGAGACAGCCGCCATCAGTCCGCTGGCACCGAACGGGGCGGCCGGACCGACCGAGTAGCCCGCCGGCAACGGGCTGACCTGAAACCCAGGCGCCACGACGCCATTGGCGCCCACCCGCAGTTGCCGCATGTACCAACTGTACGTGACCCATCTGGCCGCTGTCGTGAAGGTGACGTCGGGGCTACCGTCGGAGTTCAGGTCCAACTGAAATCCGGTGTTGGTGTAGGTGTGATCAGGTGGGTTGACATAGATCACGCCGGCTTCGGCGGGGGCGCCGGCCGCCAGCATGCCCGCTCCTGCCGCCAGCGCATAAGCAAAGAGCCTCTTCTCGTGCTTTCTCTCGGGGCTGGTATCGGATTTCGGGACTTGCATCGCCGGAATTCTAACATTCTTTCTGGCGCGGGGCAAGCATCAGATTAAGGCACCAGGTACTAGTACTCTCGGTCGGTAGCCCGGATCTCGAGGCGAAACGGTTGGGCCGCACTGGACGGCGCCACCAGCAGTTTGCTACACTGTGTGTTTCACCCGCAGTGAGAGAAACCCTCCGTGGGAGGTGATGCCCGAGGCGGGCGTCACCGTTTGTACCAGCGAGGTCATCATGGCTCACAAACCAGGCAAGAAGTATCAGGCTGCCGCCCAGCAGGTGCCGCGCAAGCCGCACACGCTGGAAGAGGCGGTAGCGCTGGTCAAGCGCATCAAGTTCGCCAATTTTGACGAGACCGTGGAGTTGCATCTGCGGCTGGGCGTGGATCCCAGGCACGCCGACCAGATGGTGCGCGGTACGGTGGTCCTGCCCAACGGCTTGGGCAAGTCCAAGCGCGTGCTCGTGATTGCTTCCGGCGAGAAGCAGCGGGAAGCCGAGGAAGCTGGCGCCGACTACGTGGGCGGCGAAGAGATGGTCCAGAAGATCCAGGAGGGTTGGATGGACTTCGACGCCGTCATCGCCACCCCGGACATGATGCGGTCCGTGGGCCGGCTGGGCAAGATTCTGGGTCCGCGCGGCCTGATGCCCAATCCGAAGACGGGAACGGTGACCATGGACGTGGCCCGGGCCGTCAAGGAAATCAAGGCCGGCAAGGTCGAGTTCCGTGTGGACAAGACCGGCATCATTCACGCGCCCATCGGCAAGACCAGTTTCCCTGAGGAGAAGCTGGTCGAGAATGCGCAGGCGCTCATCCAGGCGGTGCTGCGGGCCAAGCCGGCGGCAGCCAAGGGCAAGTACGTGCGCAGCGCGACGCTGTGCTCGACGATGGGGCCGGGCATCCCGCTCGACACCACGCCGTACAACGTGCGTGCCGCTTGAGGGACGACGAGGGGCGTCATGAAGAACAAGCAAGCCAAACAAGAGGAAGTAGAGAGTCTGCGGCGCGAATTGCAGCGCTGCCCCCACGTGTTTCTGACCGGTTTTGACAAACTGACGGTGGCCCAGGATTTCGAGTTGCGCAAGGCGGTACGGGCGGCCGGCGGTCGCTATCGCGTGATCAAGAACACGCTGGCCGAGCGGGCGGCGGAAGGGACGCCGGCGGCCAGCCTTTTAAAAGGGCTCACCGGGATGAACTCGCTGGCCTACACGGACGGCGATCCGGTGGCTCTGGCCAAGGCCCTGACCCGGTACGCAAAGGAAAATCCGGTGCTGACGTTCAAGGCGGGGATGGTCGAAGGCCGGGTCATTGACGTCAGCGCGATTCAGCAACTGGCCGAGCTGCCGCCTCGCGAAGAGCTCATGGCCAAGCTGTTGTTCCTGATCCAGGCGCCCGCCCAGCGGTTGGTCACCGCCCTCCAGGCGGTTGGTAGGAATCTGGCGGTGGTGCTGGATCAGGGTGTCAAGGAGCAAAAGTTTCGGGCTTGAGGCGCCGAACAGCGGGTCCTCGCCCGATCCGAGTTTTATCAGCAGGAGTTTGAGAAATGGCGGATATCAACGCGATTGCCGATCAGATCCAGAGCCTGACGCTGCTGGAGGCATCCCAGTTGGTGAAGCTGCTCGAGGAGAGGCTGGGAGTCTCGGCGGCCGCGGCGACGGTGGCAGCCGTACCTGCGGCGGCTGCGGCCGCGGCTCCGGCGGCGCAGGCTGAGGAACAGACTGAGTTCACGGTCGTGCTCACCTCGGTTGGGCCGAACAAGATCAACGTGATCAAGGCGGTGCGCGAGGTCACCAGCCTCGGTCTCAAGGAGGCCAAGGACCTGGTGGAGAGCGCTCCCAAGCCGATCAAGGAAGGGGTGAGCAAGGAGGAGGCGGAGAAGATCCGGCAGAAGTTTGCCGAGGTGGGAGCGACCGTAGAAATCAAGTAGGGCCCGTGTTCTAAGGATTGCCGGCTCGCGCAGGGTGGGGTGTCTACCGTGCGCGAGCCCGGCGTTTGACGGGCGGTGGTCGGGTCTGCTAAACTACGATGCGGGCCTCTTGCGTTACGCAGTCCCCAAGCAGCGATCAGCGCCCGTGAACCGAGTGAGGGGTAATCCTGTCCCGACTCTATCCCGATTTTGCTTGACCCGTTTCCCCAGCCGCCCTGTGTGTTCGCGCGCCTTGCGGGTTGTCGCGAACGGCGATGTTTCCGGCGCCGCGAGACCCTGGCAGCGGGCGGCCGCGCCCGCCGAGTGCTCCGGCGCACCAGGGGCGGCCGGATCTCGTGCAGCACCGTTAGAGGTGTCTTGGTTTTGAACGCAATCGTCCGGAACGTGTATCCAGCTTCCAGGTTCCGAGGAGTTTAGAAGCATGCAGAAAACGGATGGCGCCGTACGGGAGCGAATTGACTTTTCCCGCATCAAGACCGCGATCCCGATTCCCAATCTGATCGAGGTCCAGAAGAAATCCTACGAACGCTTCCTGCAAATGGACCTGCTGCCGCACGAGCGGGAGGACGTGGGCCTGCAAAGCGTCTTCACCAGCGTCTTCCCGATCACGGACTTCCGCGGCATGAGCCAGTTGGATTTCGTGGACTATTCCATCGGCAACTGGGAGTGCAAGTGCGGCAACCTCAAAGGGCTGCACCACCTGCGCTCGACCTGCCGCAATCCGAGCTGCGGCGCCACGATCAAGACCGATCCCTACCATCCGGGCGACGTGCTCTGTCCCAAGTGCGGCACCTTCAACCGCAACGTGGTCACTTTCTGCAATCGCTGCGGCGATCCGGTCAGCCTTCAGCTCAAGTACGACGTGAACGAGTGCCAGGAGCGCGGCATGACTTACGCCGCGCCCCTGAAGGTCACCATCCGGCTGACCATCTACGACAAGGATCCGCAAACCGGACAGCGCACGGTCCGCGACATCAAAGAGCAGGAAGTGTTCTTCGGCGAGATTCCGTTGATGACCGACAACGGGACGTTCATCATCAACGGAACCGAGCGCGTCATCGTTTCCCAGCTCCATCGCTCGCCGGGCGTCTTCTTCGAAAAAATCCCGCAGCAAGGCTATTACCTGGGCAAGATCATCCCCTACCGCGGCAGTTGGGTCGAATTCGAGTACGACGCCAAGAACCTGCTCTACGTACGCATTGACCGCAAGCGCAAGTTCTATGGCACTGTCTTTCTGCGCGCCCTCGGCCTGAAGACGGACGAACAAATTCTCCGCCGCTTCTACGTGGTGGACCGGATTTTCATCCGTGACAACCGTCTGTACTGGGCGATCCCGCCGGCGCCCAAGGAGGAGGCCGCGGCGGGCAAGGAGAAGGGCAAGGACGCCGAGCCGGTGCAGACCAATCTGCTGGGCGTGAAGCTGGCCCAGCCCGTGGTGGGGCCGAAGGGGGACACGCTGGTCGCCGCGGGCAAGAAGGTCACGCAGCAGATCGTGCGCGAGCTTTGGAAAGCCAAGGTCGAGCAGGTCGAGGTTTCCGCCGGCGACTTGGATGGGGCCTACCTGGTGGCCGACGTGGTGGACATGAGCACCGGCGAGGTGCTGGCGGAAGCCAACCAGGAGCTGACGCCGACCGTACTGAACAAGCTGATCGAGGCGGGGATCCCCAGCTTCGAGGTCTTCTTCCCGGAGAAGGACGAGGCGGGTCCGGTGATCTCGGCCACACTGAAGAAGGATCCCGTCAAGACGCAGAACGAAGCTCTGCTCGAGATCTACCGCAAGCTGCGTCCAGGCGATCCGCCCACTTTGGACACAGCCACCCAGCTTTTCCAGGGCATGTTCTTCGACCCGCGCAAGTACGACTTCTCGCGCGTGGGCCGAATGAAGTTCAACATCAAGCTCTATGACCGGGAGGATGCCACCCCGCTGGATCGCCGGACGCTGGATCCGGAGGATTTCTACGCGGTCATCCGCTACCTGCTGAAGATGCGCAAGATGCCGTCGGTGGCGGCTGACGACATCGACCACCTGGGCAACCGCCGCGTGCGCGCCGTGGGCGAGCTGCTGGAGAACCAGTTCCGCATCGGCCTGGTGCGCATGGAGCGGGCCATCAAGGAGAAGATGTCGGCCTACCAGGAGCTGTCCACGGCGATGCCGCACGACCTGGTCAACGCCAAGCCCGTGATGGCCGCCATCCGTGAATTCTTCGGCTCCAGCCAGCTTTCGCAATTCATGGATCAGACCAACCCGCTGGCCGAGATTACGCACAAGCGGCGATTGTCGGCGCTGGGGCCCGGGGGGTTGTCCCGCGAGCGTGCGGGCTTCGAGGTCCGCGACGTTCATCCCACGCACTACGGGCGCATCTGCCCGATCGAGACGCCGGAAGGCCCCAATATCGGACTGATCTCGTCGCTGGCCACCTACGCGCGCATCAACGAGTACGGATTTATCGAAAGCCCGTACCGGCGCGTGGTCAACGGGCAGGTGATGGACGAGGTCAAGATCGTCCATCCGGGCGACACCGGGTTGCGGGTCGGTCAGGTGATGTTGCGGGCCGAAGTCGAGCGTATCAACCGTGAACTGCCGCCGGGCAAGCAACCGGCCGAGTACGAAGCGCACTGCGTCTACCTGTCGGCGTGGGAAGAAGACAAGTACGTCATCGCGCAGGCCAACGTGGAGCTGGACGAAGAGGGCCGGATCATTCCCGAACTGGTCAACTGCCGGCACGGCGGCACGACCTCGCTGCGTCACCGCAACGAGGTGCAGTTCATGGACGTCAGTCCCAAGCAACTGGTCTCGGTGGCGGCCAGCCTGATCCCGTTCCTGGAAAACGACGACGCCAACCGCGCGTTGATGGGATCCAACATGCAGCGGCAAGCGGTTCCCTTGCTGCGCGCGGAGGCTCCGCTGGTGGGAACGGGCATGGAGGCGGTGACGGCGCGGGATTCCGGGGCGGTGGTCATCTGCAAGCGCTCCGGCATCGTGGACTCGGTGGATTCCGAGCGCATCATCGTGCGTGTGGAGGGCAACGTCCACGAGGGCGCCCTCTCGCGCGAGGTGGGTTCGGACATCTACCAGCTCATCAAGTTCAAGCGCAGCAACCAGAACACGTGCATCAACCAGAAGCCCATCGTCCAGAAAGGGCAGCGGGTGCGCAAGGGCGACGTGCTGGCGGACGGTCCCTGCACGGACCGCGGCGAGCTGGCGCTGGGGCGCAACGTCCTGGTGGCGTTCATGCCCTGGCGCGGCTACAACTACGAGGACGCCATAGTGGTCAGCGAAAAGCTGGTCAAGGAGGATTACTACACCTCGGTTCACATCGAAGAGCTGGAGATCGAAGCCCGCGACACCAAGCTCGGCCCCGAGGAGATCACGCGGGACATTCCCAATGTGGCCGAGAGCTTCCTGCGCAATCTGGATGAAAGCGGCGTGGTGCGCATCGGCGCCACCGTCAAGCCGGGCGACATTTTGGTGGGCAAGGTGACGCCCAAGGGCGAAACCCAGCTCACCCCGGAAGAGAAGCTGCTGCGCGCCATCTTCGGCGAGAAGGCGGGCGACGTCAAGGACGCTTCGCTGTACTGCCCGCCCGGCATCGAAGGCACGGTGGTGGACGTCAAGATCTTCTCGCGCAAGGGCGCGGAGCTGGACGAGCGCTCCAAGGCCATTCTGGAGGCGCAGATCGCTCGCTTGCAGCGGAACCTCGAGGACGAGAAGCGCATTCTCAACGACGAGCGCGTCAAGCGTCTGGCGGCCTTGCTGGAGGGCAAGGAGCTGGTGGCCGACTTGCACGACGAGAAGACCAACAAGCGACTGCTCACCAAAGGCACGCGGCTGACGCGAGAGATCATCGAGCGCATGAAAGCGCGCGATCTCAAGCGCATGAAGCTCAAGGATCCCGACCCGCGGCTCAAGGACCAGATTGACGAGATCGAAGAGATGACCTCGCGGCAGATCCAGGTCCTGGAGAAGATCGCCGAGGAAAAGATCGCCAAGCTGAAGAAGGGCGACGAGCTGCCGCCGGGCGTCATCAAGCTGGTCAAGGTTTACATCGCCATGAAGCGCAAGCTGTCGGTCGGCGACAAGATGGCCGGGCGGCACGGCAACAAGGGCGTGATCGCCAAGATCGTGCCCGAGGAGGACATGCCGTACCTGCCCGACGGCACGCCGGTGGAGATCATTCTCAACCCGCTGGGCGTGCCCTCGCGCATGAACGTGGGTCAGATTCTGGAGACCCACCTGGGTTGGGCAGGGCACAAGCTCGGGCGATACTACGCTTCGCCGGTCTTCGACGGGGCGCGCGAGGCCGACATCAAGCGCGAGCTGGCGGAGGCGGGTCTGCCCGTGTCGGGCAAGATCACGCTGTACGACGGCATGACGGGTTTGCCCTTCGAGCAGCCGGTCACCGTGGGCTACATCTACATGATGAAGCTGGCCCACCTGGTGGACGACAAGATCCATGCCCGCTCCATCGGGCCGTACTCGCTGATCACGCAGCAGCCGCTGGGCGGCAAGGCACAGTTCGGCGGCCAGCGTTTCGGCGAGATGGAGGTCTGGGCTCTGGAAGCCTATGGGGCGGCTTACATCTTGCAGGAGCTGCTCACCGCCAAGTCCGACGACGTTTACGGGCGCGCCAAGATTTACGAGGCCATCGTCAAGGGCGAGGCCCCGGTCGAGCCGGGCGTGCCCGAATCCTTCAACGTTCTGATTCGCGAGTTGCAGGCGCTTTGCCTGGATGTGGAGCTGATCAAGAAGCCGCGCGAGCATCTGGAAACGGCTCTCGCGGCGGATTAGGGATGAACCAGGGCGGAATCGGGAAGGCCCGCGGCTGACGATCCAGCGGGAGGATCGCGCAGCCGGGGCTGTTCCCGAAGCTGCTTGCAGCAGGAAGGAGCTGGAATGTACCGTTCGTCACCTTACGATCGAGCGAACCTGATCGCTGACTTCGACGCCATCCGGATCTCGCTGGCCTCTCCGGAGAAGATCCGGAGCTGGTCCCACGGGGAGGTGACCAAGCCGGAGACGATCAACTACCGGACCTTCAAGCCGGAGCGGGACGGGCTGTTCTGCGCCCGGATCTTCGGCCCGGTCACCGACTGGGAGTGCCTTTGCGGGAAGTACAAGCGGATGAAGCACCGCGGCGTCATCTGCGACAAGTGCGGGGTCGAGGTGACGTTGTCGCGCGTGCGCCGCGAGCGGCTGGGCCACATCGAGCTGGCCAGCCCGTGCTCCCACGTGTGGTTCTTCAAGGGCCTGCCGAGCCGGATCGGGTACCTGCTGGACATCACGATCCGCGACCTGGAGCGGGTCCTGTACTACGAGGCGTACGTGGTGGTGGATCCGGGCGAAGTCCCAGGCCTGCAAAAGGGTGAGGTGATCACCGACGAACGACGCCGGCAGCTCGAACAGGAGTACCCCGGCAAGTTCGTCGCTATGATGGGCGCCGAGGGCATCAAAGAGCTGCTGAAGCGGGTGGACCTGGACGCCTTGAGCCAGGAAATCCGCGAAAAGATGAAAACCGAGGAGTCGCAGCAGAAGAAGCTCAAGTACGCCAAGCGGCTGCGAGTGGTGGAGAGCTTCCGCAAGTCGGGCAACAAGCCCGAGTGGATGATCCTGGACGTGATTCCGGTGTTGCCGCCGGAGCTGCGCCCCCTGGTTCCCCTGGACGGAGGGCGGTTCGCCACCTCGGACCTGAATGACCTGTACCGTCGGGTCATCAACCGCAATAACCGGCTCAAGAAGCTAATCGAGCTGCGCGCGCCTGACGTGATCGTGCGCAACGAGAAGCGCATGTTGCAGGAGGCGGTGGATGCGTTGTTTGATAACGGTCGCCGCGGGCGCGTGCTGCGGGGCGCCAACAACCGTCCGTTGAAGTCGCTTTCTGACAACCTCAAAGGCAAGCAGGGACGCTTCCGCCAGAATCTGCTGGGCAAGCGCGTGGATTACTCGGGTCGGTCGGTGATCGTGGTGGGTCCCGAGCTCAAGCTGCACCAGTGCGGCCTGCCCAAGATCATGGCGCTTGAGTTGTTCAAGCCGTTCATCTACCACCGGCTCGAGCAGCGCGGCCACTGCACCACCATCAAGCAGGCCAAGGAACTGGTGGAAGCTCAGGACCCGGTGGTTTGGGACATCCTGGAAGAAGTCATCCGCGACCACCCCATTTTGTTGAACCGCGCTCCCACGCTGCACCGGCTGGGCATCCAGGCGTTCCAGCCCGTGCTGGTGGAGGGCAAGGCCATCAGGATTCATCCGCTCGTCTGCCCGGCCTTCAACGCCGACTTCGATGGCGACCAGATGGCGGTGCACATCCCGCTGTCGCCCGAGGCCCAGATCGAGGCGGCCACGCTGATGTTGTCTTCCAACAACATCCTGTCGCCGGCCCACGGGCAACCGCTAGCCGTGCCCACGCAGGACATGGTTCTCGGCCTCTACTACCTGACCAAGGCGCGGCCGGGGACCAAGGGCGAGGGCAAGAAGTTCGCCTGCCCCGAGGACGTTCTCATCGCGCTGGAAATGGGCGAGGTGGAGACCCTCACGCCCATCAAGCTGCGCTACACGGGCAAGGTCATTGACCTGGACAAGGCCTACGACAACCAGGACATTCTGCACACCCAGCCCATCGAGTACTACAAGCAGGACATGGACACCACGGTGGGCCGCGTCATCCTGAACGACGTGCTGCCCGAGGAGATGCCCTTCATCAACGGCCTGCTCAAGAAGAAGGGCATCACCCAGCTCGTGCAGTACTGCTACCTGCACTTCGGGCTGCAAACCACCGTGGAGATGCTGGACCGCATCAAGGATCTCGGCTTCCATTACGCCACGCGCTCGGGCATCTCCATTGGCATTGACGACATGGTGGTGCCCAAGCAGAAAGCCGAACTGGTGCGGGAAGCCGAGAAAGAGGTCATGGCGGTTCAGGAGCAGTACCTGGAGGGCGCCATCACCTACGGCGAGCGCCTGAACAAGATCATCGAGATCTGGTCCAAGGTCACCGACCGGGTCTCCGAGGAGATGTTCCGCATCATGGAGGAGGACGACCGCACGGGTCGCTACCTCAACCCCATCTACATGATGGCGGACTCCGGCGCCCGCGGCTCCAAGCAACAGATCCGCCAGCTTTCGGGCATGCGCGGCCTGATGGCCAAGCCCAGCGGCGACATCATTGAGACGCCCATCACGGCCAACTTCCGCGAGGGATTGAACGTCTTGCAGTACTTCATCTCGACCCACGGCGCGCGCAAGGGGCTGGCCGACACCGCGCTCAAGACGGCCGACTCCGGTTACCTCACGCGGCGCCTGGTGGACGTGGCCCAGGACGTCATCGTCACCGAGTACGACTGCGGCACCACCGACGGCATCTACGTGGAGGCCATCGTCGAGGCGGGCGAGATCATCGAGCCGCTGCGTGACCGTCTGGTGGGCCGGGTCGCGCTGGAGGACGTCTACGATTACGAGGGCAACCTGCTGGTGGGGGTCAACCAGGAGATCACCGAGGAGCTGGCGGCCAACATCGAGGCAGCCGGCATCGAGCGGGTGAAGGTGCGCTCCGTGTTGACCTGCGAATCGCGGCGCGGCGTCTGCCAGCTTTGCTATGGCCGGAACCTGGCCACCGGGAGGCTGGTGGAGCGCGGCGAGGCGGTCGGCGTCATCGCGGCGCAGTCCATCGGCGAGCCCGGAACGCAGCTCACCATGCGCACCTTCCACATCGGCGGCGCGGCGACGCGCGTTACCGAACAATCCACGCAGGAAGCCAAGAACGACGGTTTCGCCAAGTACATCAACATCCAGACGGTGCGCAACAAGGCCGGTGAGCTGGTGGCGATGAACCGCAACGGCATTCTGGCGGTGGTGGACGCCAAGGGCCGCGAGCGCGAGCGCTACCAGGTGGTCTACGGCGCCAAGGTCCGCGTGGAGGACGGCGCGCCGGTCAAGGCCAACCAGATCCTGCTCGAGTGGGATCCGTACACGTTCTCAATCCTCACCGAGGTGGGCGGCATCGTCCACTACCGGGACCTGATCGAGAACGTAACGTTCCAGGAGCAGTTGGACGAGATCACGGGCATGGCTCACCGCGTGGTGGTGGAGTCGCCCGACGTCAAGCGCATCCCCAAGATCGTGGTGCGACCGGTGGGCGGCAGCAGGGCGGACGAGAAAGAGTACCTGATGCCGACCAACGCGCACCTGATGGTCAACGACGGCGACGAAGTGCATGCGGGCGACGTGCTGGCGAAGATCCCGCGCGCCACGACCAAGACCAAGGACATCACCGGTGGTCTGCCGCGCGTGGTCGAGCTGTTCGAAGCGCGCCGGCCGCGCGATCCGGCAATCATCGCCGAGATCAACGGCGTCGTGCGCTACGGCGAGATCGTCAAAGGCCAGCGCAAGATTTACATCCGCGGCGACGACGGGCAGGAGCGCGAGTACACGGTGCCGCGCGGCGTGCACATCAACGTGCAGGACGGCGAGCGCGTCAAGGCGGGTGATCCGCTGATGGACGGGCCGCGCGACCCGCACAAGATCCTGGAGGTGCTGGGCGAGAAGGAGCTTCAGAAATATCTCGTCAGTGAGATCCAGGAGGTCTATCGTCTCCAGGGCGTCTCCATCAACGACAAGCACCTGGAGGTGATCGTGCGGCAGATGATGCGCTGGGTGAAGGTGGAGGACATTGGGGACACCGAGTTCCTCCCCGAGGAGATCGTGGACAAGTTCAAGTTCCGCGAAGAGAACGAGCGCGTCATCGCCGCGGGTGGCCGGCCTGCTACGGGTCGTCCTGCCCTGCTGGGCATCACCAAGGCGTCGCTTTCGACCGACTCGTTTATTTCGGCAGCCTCCTTCCAGGAGACCACCCGGGTGCTTACCGAAGCCGCCATCAGCGGCAAGGTGGATTACCTGCGGGGCCTGAAGGAGAACGTGATCGTCGGTCGCCTCATCCCCGCAGGCACCGGGATGGAGTATTACCGCCGGGTGCGCATCGCGGGCGAGGGCCTGGAAGAAGAGGAACTCGCCCCGGCCGAGGCCGAAGTCTCCCTGCTGGAAGGCCTCGAAGGGTACGCCGACGAGACGCGTCCGCGCTATCCGGGTGGCCTGCCCGAAGAGCCTCTGGACTTTGATTCCTTGGACGCCGAGTGAAAGGACGTCTTGGGAGCTGGCCGGGGATTCATTCCTCGGCCAGCCCTGCGGTGCGCGTGCGGGGCGGCGTCCGGAAGATCGCGTTCAGGAACAGTACGTTGAGGCCGTCCATGGCGGCCCTGAAATTGGGATCCGCCGTAAACGCGATCACGTAACCGCGACCTTCGCGGGCCACAATCAGCAACGGCTTGTAGGCGAGTTGCTTGCGGTTTTCCTCCCACAAGTAGCCGCTGGCCAGCAGTTGATCCGGTCCCAGAAAGACGGCGGCATTCACGCCCCGATCCAGCTTGATCGGCGAGTAAATGGCTCGCCCGGTGACCATTGCAACCACGGTGTCGCCCAAGCCCGCCGTAATCCAGTGATCGGCGTCCAGGCGCGCGCGAACCATGACTCCGAGAGTGCGATCAGGCAGTTCGCGCTCGGGCTGGATTTCCTTGAGGTAGTCCTCCTCGCTGGTGAGCAGCTTGCCTGGGACGCGGGGCTCTGCGGCGGCCTCGGGCTTGGCGGCTTCGGGCTTGGGCGCTTCGGGACGCCGGGCGGTTTCTCCTGGGCGGGCGAGGTATTCCTGGGCCACGGGCAGCAAACCTGTGCGTGAATCCGCCAGAAATCCCACCGCGCCGGCGATGCCGATCAGCGTGCCGCCCGAAGACACCCAGTCGCGCAGCCGGCGAATGCCGTTGGCGCCGAGCACCTGCGAGTAGCCGTCCCCGAGGCCCTGGTCGGGCAGGATCACGACGTGGAACCGGCTGAGATCGGCCATAGCCAGGGTCTGCGTGCGAACGATTGTGACCGGGTAGTTGTATTCGCGCTCCAGCACGAAGCGGGCCCAGCCAGCGGAGGTCGAGGAGACGGGGCGGTCCCAGGCCAGCGCGATCGCGGGAGCGCGCATGCGCACCACGTAACGGCTGCCGAAGTTCACTCCTTCCTCGACCCAGCCCGAATCCGTACCGAAGACATCAGCGCCGCTCTGGCGAGCCAGGCGCGCCATGGTTTCAGCCAGTCCTGCGGGATTGTCTTTGACTTTGAAAATGAGAGTGCCCGCAGGATACTTGCGCCCGTTCAGGGTGAAAGGCTTGTCGCTGGAAAGAATGTTGAGGTTTTCCTGGAGTGCGGCGGTGAGCAGACGGGCAGCCGCTTGCGTTCCCCAAGGAACGAGGAAGGCCACCTGCGCTTTGGGGTTGTCCACCGTTCCCGGCGGGACCCTTTGGGGATTGGCGACTTCGAATTTCCCGTGCGATTCCTGCGCAACGGCGACCGCCTCGACGTTGTAGGCCAAGGGCAGCGACCAGGCGGTGACATCGTAAATTTCATCGGGAAGTTTCTTGCGACGCCGCCGCTCCTGTTCCTTGATGAACTTTTCGTCCATGGGGACATTGGGATCGAGCAGGTTGCGGATCAGTCGCTTGGCGGGTTGCGCCAGCGAAATCACATAGCTGCCAGCAGGGAATTCGCGATCGCCGTTGCGGAAAGGCGCCAGAGCGCGTTTGATCTCGATGCCATGTTCGGCGAGTACGGCGGCCAGTTTGTCGACGGCGCTGGTGTCGCCGCGGCGCGGCAGGATGTACTCGCGGATTGGTTCCTTGCTGCCCTCTTCGATGGCAGTCCTGCGAAACCGGTAGAAAAGGTCGAGAAGTTTCTCCCGTTCGCGGGCCGCGGTTTCCAGAGTGGAGATCGAACTGACGAACTGCTGGCGGACGGTATCGCGGAAGTGGAAGACGCGGTCGTCGCTGCGGCGCATGCGCAGGCCGCGGGCGGAGGCCTGCTCGTAGGTCATGGCAATGGCGCCATAGTAAATGGGCCAACTGGCGCCATAGCCCGGGTAGAAAGCATCGTAAACCTCCCGCGTGAAGTAATCGAAGCCGAAACGGTCAAACCAGCGCGCGTTGTTGCGCCCGAACCAATGCAGGGCTTCCCTTTGTTCCCGTGTGATGTGCGGGTTGAAGGGGTCCGCCTCGGGCGCGAAATAGTAGGTGGAGTCGGAACCCATTTCGTGCAGGTCCACAAAGACCAGCGGGTACCAGCGCCGGAGCTCGGCGACGAGGCTGCGAATCTCGGGTTGCGTCAGAGGCAGCCAGTCCCGGTTGAGGTCGAACAGGTAGTGGTTGCCACGGCCGCCGGGCCAGGGCTCGATGTGCTCGGCGGCGGCGGGATTCTCGTCCGGGCGCGCGCCGACGGTTTGCTCGAAGTGACTAATGAAGCGCTCGCGACCATCGGGATTTTGAGACGGGATGAGCAGGAGGACGACCCGGTCGCGGATCTGATCCACCAGGGAATCGTTGCGCGCCGCCAGGAGATGATAAGCGACGAGCAGGGCTGCGTCAGGCCCGGAGATTTCGTTGCCATGCACGCCATTGGCAAGGCAAACCAGCGCAGGCAGGCTCGCCATGATCTTCCGCGCCTCGCTTTCCGGCGTGCGGCGCGGATCGGCCAGCCGCTGGTAGGCCGTGCGGATCTCCTCCAGACGCCGCAGATTGGCCTCCGAAGCTACCACGGCGTAAAAGAGCTTCCGTCCCTCCCACGTGGTTCCGTATTCAAAAATCCGCACCCGGCCGGTGGCGGACGCAAGTGCCTCCAGATACTGGCGCAAGCCGGCGTAGTGGGTGATTCTTTCGCCGGGCTCATAGCCGAGCACCTGTTTGTGGGTGGGCACGCGGGGATCGTACGTGGCGCCGGGCCAGAACTCGAAACGCGGTTCTGCGGCCCAGACCGTCAGGCACAGGAAAGCGAACGTCAGGCGAATGCCGGAGGTTCTCATAAGTTAGCTAGGATACGTCAACCGCGGCCCGTCGCACTAGCGAAACTTTCAGGCTCGGAGCGGGTTATACTGGATTGCCCATGAAGTGGATCCGGGGGTTTCTCGCCTGCCTGGTGTTGGCCGGAGGGGCGCTGGCCGCCACCTTCGGTACGGTGGTCCCCACCGTCGGCGGCCTGCTGGACATCGTGCTGGACGAAGGCCGCAACCGGCTGTACCTGGTCAACCCGTCTTATAACCGCATCGAGGTTTATGCGATCGCGCAGCGACGATTCCTGACGCCGGTGGCCGTGGATCGCCTGCCGATTTCCGCGGCGCTTTCGCGCAGCGGGAAGTATCTTTACGTGACCTGCTTTGACGGCTCATCGCTCAACGTCATTGACTTGGACACGATGACGGTGAGCCGCCGCGTCAGTCTCCCGGCCAAGCCCGAGGGAGTTGCCGTTGGCGCCGACGAGCGGGTGCTGATCACCACCATCGGCACGGGACCTAACAACCAGGCTTACACTTTGCTGATCTACGATCCCGCTGCGGCCGAGGGGCAGGCGATCGGCAACGTAGTGATCACGCCTCCCCCGGCTCAGTCACCGCGGCTGCCGCCGCCCAGCGGAAGGCTCGCTCTGGCCGCGCGGAGCCGGCTTGCGTCCACGCCTGACGGGCGGTACATCATCGGCCTGACGAACATCAACAACAACACGGGCGTCGCTTTCGTTTACGAGACCGCGTCGGCCTCGGTGCTGCGCTCTCGACAGATCGGGAATATCTCGACCGTCCTCTCGGTGGCGCCGGATGGTTCGAAGTTCATGGCCGGCTTGACCTTGTTCGACACCGAGACGCTCACGGTCCTGGCCCAGCAGAACGCCGCCAACGCGCCGTTCCCCTTCCAGCCCGGGGCCCAGTTCAGCCTGACCGACAACGTGGGCGGCAGCGTGTTTGCCCCCGACGGCAGCTACCTGTATTCCGCGTTCAACATCCCGCCCTTGTCCAGCCCGCCGGCGCGCCCGAATGTGAGCCAGTTGCTGCTCAACGATCCCGACAACCTCCTGATCCATCTGGCGCTGCAACTGCCGGAAAACATCGCGGGCAAGATGGTGATCACTTCGGATGGCGGCGTGATTTACGCCATTTCCGAATCGGGCTTCATGATCCTGCCCGTGGGGCGGCTTCTGGAGTACCCGATCGCCATGCCTGAATCGCGGGTGGTCCTCCTGGCGAATGACCAGTGCGGCGTGGTGGCGAACCAGCGGACTGCGACCGTGCGAGTCCAGAATCTGGGCCGCGGTCGGTTGAGCATCACGCCTCAGTTGTTGCAAATTCCGCAGACGCCCCAGGCAGGCATTCCCGGTTTGGGAGGAGGCGGGGCCGGTGGAGGCGCTCCGGGTGGGACGATCATCATCGTGTTACCACCAACTCCCGGCGCCCAACCCGCTCCGGTCACGGGCGCGGCGCCGGGGGCGCAGGTGCCCGCGGGACCGGGCCAGCAACAGCCGGCGGTGGCGCAGACCGCGCCGTTGGTGCGGGTACGGCAGGCTGAACAGGCGCTCGAGTTCATCTTCAACGCCAACGCGGCCCGGGCGCTCGGCACCATCACGCCGCACAACTTCGTGGTTCAGGCGCCCGAAGCCGTCAACATACCGCCGCGCATCCGGGTCTACCAGAACAATCGCGACGCGGAGGCGCGTGGTGACATCGTGCCCGTCGAGGTCGGCATCTCGGACCAGGAAGGCCTGGTGGACATGGTGCTGGACACAAAGCGAGAGCGCTTGTACATAGCCAACTCGGGTTTGAACCGCGTGGAGGTGTTCGACCTGCGCAACCGGCGGCTGCTCGAGCCCATCAAGGTGGGACAGCTTCCGCGCTCGCTGGCGCTCACTCCGGACGGCAACACGCTGTACGTGGCCAACTCGGGTGGAGAGTCTATCAGCATCGTGGATCCGGACCAGGGGCGCGTGGTGGGTCGTGTGCGCTTCCCGGCCTTGCCGTTCAACGCCAGCGCTCCGCTGGTGACCCCGAGCGTGATCGCTGCGGGCCTCAGCGGCTTGCAAATCGTGATGAGTAACGGCACGCTATGGCAGGTGATCGGCAACGAGGCGGTCCCGCGCCCGCTCAGTCCCACCATCGGCTCGCTGACTGTGCCTGCGCCGCGGACCATGGCGGCTACGCCGGGCGGGGAATACATCGTGCTGGTGGCCGGCGCCAACAACACCATGGCCTATCTGTACGACGCCACGGTGGATGAGTACGTCGTGGCGCGTCAGATTGTCACCGGCGCCGCGCAGGGATTCCTCGGACCGGTGGCCGCCGGACCGCGCGGACAGTATTACGTGATCAATGGCATGCTGTTCAACCAGTCGCTGACGCGCGTTGCCGACGCTCCCTCGGTCCAGGTGCCCGGCCGGGCAGGCCAGACCATGACGATGAACCGGCCAGTCGCGGCCGTGGCCCCAGCCAGCGGCAACACGTATATCCGGTTCATTCAGCCTGTGCTGACTGCCGCTACGGCCCTGCCCAGCGAACTTCCGGTGGTGGAGGTGGTGGATGCCACGACTGGCGCCGTACTGCGTAGCGCTGCCGCTCTGGAGGCGCCCCTCTCAACGGTGGTGGGCGCCGGGCGGGCCTTCATCAACGGTCGGACCATGGCACTGGATCCTTCCGGTCAGGCTGCCTACGTGCTCACCGCGAGCGGACTGAGCATCGTGCCGCTCGACCAGCCGGCCCGCGCCGATCGCCCGACGGTAAACCGCAATGGCGTGGTCAACATGGCCAGCTATACGACCAACGTGGCGCCCGGCGGACTGATCTCCATCTTCGGCCAGGCTCTGGGAGCTTCGGAAACCGCGACGAGCACGCCGCTGCCTTACATCCTTGGCGGGACCTGCGTCACCGTGGCCAACCGCGCGCTGCCTTTGCTGATGACCTCGCCCACCCAAATCAACGCGCAGTTGCCCTTCGATCTCGCCGCCGGACGGTACACGCTGGTGGTGCGCGCGGTGGATCGGAAAGCGGCTTCCGCAGCTTACAACCTGACGGTCTCCAAGTACGCTCCCGCCGTGTTCGTGGACCCGGTCACGGACCAGGCCGCGATCTACCACCCTGATGGCCAGCCGGTAACCAAGGACAACCCTGCCCGCAGAGATCATGTCGTGATCATCTACGCCACCGGTCTGGGCCCCACGCACGGCGGGCGGGCTGTGGCGGGCATGCCTGCGCCTTCCGAGCCGCTGGCCGTGACTGATCCCGTCAAGGTGTTCTTCGGCGATCCGCGTTACCAGCAATCGGAAATGATCGTGGAGTGGAGCGGGTTGCAGCCCGGCGGCATCGGGGTCTATCAGATCAACGTGCGCGTGCCCGGCTTCCGCAGTCGCGGCGACGCCCTGCCCGTGACGATCCGCATCGGGGGAGTGGACAGCCCCAGCTCGGCCCCGGTAGTCCCGAAGGTGGCCGTCGACTGAGTCGCTCGCGATCCCCAGCCCGCACGCGGCAGAGCAGCGGTGCATTATCCTGTGTTAAAGGCAAATCGCGGGAGGAAGCTCCGAATGAGAGGCTGCCGGCTGTTGTTCGTCGTTCTGATCCTCGGCCTGTCGTCGTGCAGCCGCGATCCGGAAGTCGTCAAACGGAAGTATCTGGAGAGCGGCAACCGGTACTTCGAAAAAAAGCAGTACAAAGAAGCCTCGATCATGTACCGGCAGGCGCTGCGCAAGGATCCCCGTTACGGGGAGGCGTATTATCGGCTCGCGCTTACGCAGCTTCGCCTGAACCGGATTCCGGAAGCGATCCGCTCGCTGCGCCGTGCGGTCGAGTTACTGCCGGATCGGCTGGAACCGAAGGTCCAGTTAGGCGATCTTTATTTGACCGGTTTGGCGTTCACCGCGCCCGGCAATACCCGCCAGATCGAGTATCTGCGCAACGAGATCAAAAACCTGGCGGACCTGCTTCCGCCCTCATCGCCCCACCGGCACCGGCTCCTGGGTTACTACTTCCTGAGTCAAAAGCAGCTCAAGGAAGCGCTGGCCGAGTTCCGGCAGGCCCACGAGCTTCAGCCTTTCCGTCCCGAGTTTACCTTGCCGCTGGTAGAAACGCTGTTCAACGCCGGGCAGGCCGAGGAAGCCGAGAAACTGGGGCGAGCGCTCATCGAAAAGCAGCCGCAACTGGCCGCTGCTTATGACGTGCTGTATTTGCACTACGTGCGAAGCCAGAGAGACGCCGAGGCGGAGGCGGTACTCAAGGACAAAGCGGCTCATCTGGGCAACCAGGCCTCCGTATGGCTGCAACTGGCGGCCCATTATTATCGGGCGAAGAAATTCGCGGAAATGCAGCGCGCGCTCGATCACCTCACTTCCAACCTGAAACAATTCCCGGATGCCTACCAGTTGGCCGGCGATTTTTTCCGTCTCCGGGGAGACCCGGACAAGGCTTTGCGGTACTACGATCAGGGCATTCAGCAGGACGCGGGACGGCGGGTGCGTTATCAGAAAGCGAAGGCGGCAGTACTGGCGGACGCGGGTCGGAGAACGGAAGCCATCGGTCTTTTGGATGAGATCCTCAAGGCCAACCCGCGCGATGACGAGGCGCGCTCTATGCGCGCAGCGCTCATCGTGGAAGGCGGGACACCCGATGAACTGCGCAGTGCGGTGGCCGAGCTTCAGGCGGCCGTGGGACGGTCTCCGCAGAACGCCGTGTTGCGCTTCCACCTCGGGCGGGCGCTAGTGCGGCAAGGTCAGTTGGATCAGGCGCGCGTGCAGTTCGAGGAAGCGATCAAGCAGCGGCCGAACCTGACGGCCGCGCGACTGGCCCTGGCCGAAGTGCACATGGCCCGGCGGGATTATGCCGCGGCCTTGCAAACGGTGCGAGAGCTTCTCCAGCTTGATCCGGGAAACCTTCCCGCCAAGCTGTTGCGGCATGCCGCTTTGGTGGCCACAGGCAACCTGGTCCAGGCGCGCGCGGACCTTGAGACCGTCCTCAAGGAGCATCCTGACTCGCGCGAGGCGTTGCTGGCCATGGCTTCGCTCAATCTAGCGGAGCGCCGTTATGCGGAGGCCGAGCAACAGTTCCGCAAGCTTCACGAATCGGCGCCTGCCGGAGACTTGCGCGCTTTGATCGGCTGGACGGAAACCTATGCCGCGCAAGGCCGCTACGATCAGGCGATCGCGGTGTTGAAGAAGGAGCTGGCGCAGGATGAAAAGCGTTCCGCCGTGCGCCTGGCGCTGGCGAACGCGCTGGCGCGCGCCGGGCAGTGGGACGAGGCCATCGCGCACTATTCCCGTCTCATCCAAGAAAACCCGAAGGCTGGGCACCTGTATCTGCGGCTCGGGGAAGCCCAGCGCCGCAAAGGCGATCTTCAGGGCGGCCTGGCCAGCTTTCGCAAGGCGGTGGAGTTGATGCCCAAGGAGCCTTCCGCCTTGTTAGCTCTGGCCCTGATCCAGGACCAGATCGGCCAGTACGGGGAATCCCAACAGACCTACGAGCGAATCCTGCAACTCGAGCCGGATCACCCCATCGCATTGAACAACCTGGCTTACTTGCTTGCGGAGCGCGGGGGTGATCTGGACCGTGCGTTGACGCTGGCCCAGCGGGCGCGCCAGAAACTGCCCCAGGACCACAACGTCGCAGACACTCTCGGCTGGATCTACATCAAGAAGAATCTGGCCGACAACGCCATCGAGATCTTCCGTGAGTTGACTCGCAAAGAGCCGGGCAACCCCACGTTCCACTACCACTTGGGAATGGCTTTGTACCAGAAGGGTGACCGAGTGGCAGCCCGCCAGGCTCTGCAAAATGCCCTGCGCAACAAGCCGGCGCCCGATGAGGCGGCGCGCATCAAAGAGCTGCTGAGCAAGGTGGGCTGAATCCGGCGTATGAGCCGCGCGACCGCCGCCTACGTGGCGCCCTTCGTCGTCTTCGTGCTCCTGATGAGTTTTCTGCCGCTCTTGGGTGTGGGGCCGGAGTTCAGCTATCCCGCTCGCAGCATGGCGGCGCTTGCCGTCTGGTGGGTGCTCTCGCGAGGGTTGTTCACGTGGCGGCCGCGGCAGGCGCTGGCGTCGGTTGCGCTGGGAGTCTTCGTCTTTGCAGTGTGGGTGGCGCCCGATGTGTTGTGGCCGGGATACCGTCAGAACTGGCTGTTCGAGAACGCGCTCACGGGCGCCGCGCGGAGCACCGCCGGCGTTTCCCTGCGCAGCGACCTGGTGTTCCTCGGGTTCCGGGTGCTCGGATCGGTCCTGGTAGTGCCGGTCATCGAGGAACTGTTCTGGCGGGGCTGGCTGATGCGCTGGCTGGTGCGTTCGGACTTCGAGCGGGTTCCGCTGGGAGCCTACGTGCCCCGGGCCTTCTGGGTGACGGCGGTCCTGTTCGGGCTGGAGCACGGTCCGTACTGGGATGTGGGACTGGCGGCGGGGGTAGCGTACAACTGGTGGATGGTGCGCACGAAGAGTCTGGCGGACTGCGTGCTGGCGCACGGGGTCACCAACGGCTGTCTTGCGGGGTACGTGCTGGCGGGAGGGGACTGGTCGTACTGGCTCTGAGCTTTGCAACACAAAGTACTTGACAGATCCGCGGCGCGGTTCTTATCCTGAAAGGGATGGCTTCGCCTGGCCGCTTGCGCTCCCATCGCAGTTCCCCGCGCTCCATGCAGGTCCATGCCCTGGATAACCTGCGCTACATCCGCGAGACCATGGAGCGCGCGAGCGCGTTCACGGCCATTTCCGGCTGGGGCTTGATTGCGGTCGGCCTGACGGCGCTGGGAGCTGCGGCGCTGGCTTGGGGAAAGCCGGCGGCGCGCTGGCTGGTGATCTGGCTCGCCGAGGCCGTGATCTCGTTCGCGATTGCGGCCATCTCTACCGTACGCAAAGCCCGTGCGGCTCGCATGCCGTTGTTTTCCATGCCAGCGCGGCGTTTTGCCCTCAGTTTCTCTCCCCCGATGGCAGTCGGCGCCTTGCTGACCCTGGCCCTTTACCGGGCGGGCTTGTGGGATGCGTTGCCGGGGATCTGGCTGTTGCTTTACGGCACGGGAATCGTAACCGGAGGGGCTTTCTCCATCCGGGTTGTGCCCGTGATGGGCTTGTGCTTCATGTTGCTCGGCGGGCTGACCTTGTTCCTGCCGCCGGCTTGGAGTTGCGCCATGATGGCGGCTGGTTTCGGCGGCCTGCACTTGCTTTTCGGCGCCTTGATCGTGAGGAGGTACGGTGGCTAAGGCCAACGTGGTATCGCGGCGCTCGGAAGCCAAGGCTTCCCAAACCGTTCGCTTGCGGGCTGTGGCGGCAGCCGGCTCGGCCCCGCCGGCGCTGGACCGGCTCATTCACGAACGAATCCGGCTGGGCATCGTCAGCGCTCTGGCCGTCAACGAGAAACTGAGTTTCAACGAACTGAAGCGCTTGCTGAAAACCACGGACGGCAACTTGAGCGTGCATGCCCGCAAGCTGGAGGAGGCTGAGTATATCGCATGCACGAAATACTTTGACGGTCGTGTGCCCAAGACCGAATACCGCCTGACGCCTCTTGGCAGGGAAGCTCTGGAGCGGTACTTGTCCCATATGGAGGCACTGATCCGGGCGATGCGGGAGCGATGACGATGGCGGCGGAGGAAATCAAAGGGGCCACGGGATCGCTGTCTGCCGGCGGCCTGCACGTTGCCATCATCATGGACGGCAACGGTCGCTGGGCGACCGCGCGGGGACTGCCCCGGGTGGCAGGGCACCAGGCCGGTGCGGAAGCAGTGCGACGCACCGTGGAGGCGGCTCCGAAACTAGGCATCAAGATCCTGACCCTCTACGCCTTCTCCTCGGACAACTGGCAGCGCCCGCCCGAAGAAGTCAATACTTTGATGCGGCTGTTCCACGACTATCTGGAGCGGCACACGTCCGAGTGCGTCGAACACGGGATCCGCCTCACCGTGATTGGCCGGCGCGACCGTCTCGATCCCCAGCTCCGTCGGGCGATTGAACGCGCCGAGGCAGCGACCGCGGAAGGGCGCCAGCTCCACCTGCGCATCGCGGTGGATTACTCGGCGCGCGACGCGATCGTGCAGGCCGCTCGTTATGTGAACGGTCGCCCCGTGGGGCGCGCCGAGTTCGCCCATCTGCTGGGCGAGGCGATTCATGCCGGCGAACCCGTGCCCGACGTGGACCTGCTGATCCGAACCGGCGGTGAGCAACGGCTCAGTGATTTCCTGCTCTGGGAGTGCGCTTACGCCGAGCTTTATTTCACCTCGCGCATGTGGCCGGACTTCGACGCGAAGGACCTGGAAGCAGCCGTGCAGGAATTCCATCGGCGTGAGCGGCGGTTTGGCCGGGTGCCGGCTCCCGGGTGCGGCGCCAGCGTACCAGTTCACGCCGACGGCATCGCAGTGGAACGCGCCTGAATCTCCCCTGCGGCCTTGTGCATCCCTTAGAGGGAAGGGAGACTCCTATGCCGGAACTCAAGGGCAGCAAGACGCACGAAAACCTCAAATACGCATTCGCGGGCGAATCGCAGGCCAATCGCCGTTACCTGTACTTCGCCAAGCAGGCTGACGTCGAGGGTTACCCCGACATCGCCGGGCTGTTCCGGGAAACTGCCGAAGGCGAGACCGGGCACGCGCACGGCCACCTGGAGTACTTGAAGCAGGTGGGGGATCCCGCGACCGGACTGCCTATCGGCGACACTATCTCCAATCTTAAGGCGGCGATCGCCGGTGAAACCCACGAGTACACGGACATGTACCCGGGCATGGCCAAGGTGGCCCGGGAAGAGGGTTTCCACGAGATCGCCGACTGGTTTGAGACTCTCGCCAAAGCCGAAAAATCCCACGCTGGCCGTTTCGAGCAGGGCTTGAAGTCCATTACCTGAGCGTCGTTTACGGGGCAGGGACCATCGAGGTTCCTGCCCCGTTTATCCTGATTGCATGATCAAAGGAACGCCGTCTCCCGGTCTGTGCTACAACCCTAACGATCCGAAGTACTGGGACGAGGAAGGACTCCGCCAGGAACTGGAACGAGTCTTTGAAGTCTGCAACTGGTGCCGGCTTTGCTTTAACCTCTGCCCGTCCTTTCCTGCTCTGTTTCAGGCAATAGACACGCATGGCGGTGATGTTCGTCATCTCACTGAGGAAGAGACCGCGCGGGTCATTGATCTTTGCTACCAGTGCAAGGTCTGCTACGTTAAGTGCCCTTACACGCCCGACGACGGGCACGAGTTCCAACTGGACTTTCCGCGCCTGATGCTGCGGGCTGTAGCGCTGCGGGCGCGCCGCGGCGGCTTCGGCTTGCGTTCGCGCCTGCTTTCACGCCCTGACAGGATCGGACGGCTAGGCAGCCTCGCCGCACCGTTAGTCAACTGGGCAAACCGCCAGCCCGTGCTGCGCCGCGGGATCGAGGCCTTGTTGGGGATCCACCGCGACAAGCGGTTGCCCGTCTACCACCGCGAGACCCTGGAAGCATGGCTGCAACGGCAGGCGCCGCGGCAGGGCCTGGCCGAGGAAGCGGTTCTGTTTGTGTCCTGCGCCGTCAATTTCAACGCTCCGGAAGTGGGTCGCGATTGCGTCGAAGTGTACGCTCGCAACGGCATCGCGCTTTCGTGCGCTTCCAACCAGTGCTGCGGGATGCCGGCGCTGGAGGCTGGGGACGTCCGCCTGGCGCAGAAGTTGTGCCGCGAAAACGTCGAGTCGTTGCTGCCCCATGTGCGCCAGGGCAAGAAGGTAGTGGTTCTCGAGCCGACCTGCGCTTACATGCTGCGGAAGGAATATCCGGAGCTGGCCGGCGTGCCTGAGGCGCGCGAAGTCGCCGCCGCAACACGCGACGCCTGCGAATTCCTGTTCGAACTCAAGCAGCAGGGCCGCCTGAACCGCGATTTTCGCTCCTCGCCGGGAACCATCGCCTACCACCTACCCTGCCACCTCAAGGCGCAGAATATCGGCTACCGCTCGCGGGATCTCATGCGACTGATCCCCGGCGCCACCTTACGCCTGGTGGACCAGTGCTCGGGGCACGACGGCACGTGGGCTATGAAAAAACAATTTTTCCCCCTCTCGCTGTTAACCGCGCAGAAGGCGTCGGCGCAGATCCAGAGCGGGGACGTTGACCTGGTGGCCAGCGACTGCATCCTGGCTGGCCTCCACTTAGAGCAGGTCACAGGACGGAAGCCATTACATCCCATCCAGGTTCTGGCGCGGGCCTACCGCGAAGACGGCTTTGCACGATCTGGGGAGGAAAGCAAATCGTGAGACCGATAGACGTCTCGGAAATTCTCGACATCGCAGCTTACGAGCGGGAGCGCAAGAACCTGCGCCCGCGGATCATGGCGCTCAAAGACCGGCGCCGGATCCGTCTGGGCGATCACATGAGCATGCTTTTTGAAAATCGCGACACGGTGCGCTACCAGATTCAGGAGATGATGCGCATCGAGCGCATCGTGGAGCCGGACGCCATCCGGCACGAAGTGGACACGTACAACGAGCTCATCCCGGGCCGGAACGAACTTTCGGCCAGCCTGTTCATCGAGTACGAAACCCCGCAGGAGAGGGAAGTATGGCTGCGCGCGTTGCTCGGCCTCGAGCATCACGTGGGAATGGAGGTCGCGGGCCGAATCGTCAAGGCGCGGTTCGACACGCGACAAATCGCTTCCGACCGGCTCAGCTCAGTTCAGTACATCAAGTTCCCGTTGGATGACGAGCAGGTAAGACGCTGGAAGGAGGGCGCGCGAATTTTCGTGGACCATCCCCGCTATCAAGCCGAGCACGTTCTCACGCGCGAACAGCTCGAGGAGCTGGCGCGAGATTTCGAGGAGTGAGTCACGCCGCGCTGGAAACCGGCCCGCTGCCGAACCGATCACCCACCGAGTGCTGCCATTCGGCGAGCATGGCGCGGTGTTCCTCGAGAATCTTCCGATACCGCGGGTCCCCGGCAAGGTTCACCATCTCGCCGGGGTCTGCTTCGAGGTCCACGAGCGATTCGCGCTGCCGGCCCTCGCTGTAGACGCAATACTTGTAGCGCTGGCTGCGAACCATCCGGCCTTCCGGTTTGGGCGTGCGTCCTTCCACCGGCGCGCCCTGCACCATCTTGTTACACACCACGATGTAGCGGCGGGGATCGGAAACCTTCCTGCCGATTGCGGTGTCGTACAGGCTGAGGCCTGCCAAACCCGGCGGAGTTGCAATCCCGGCAAAGCTGCACAGCGTGGGAATGAGATCCACGCCCGTGTGAACCAGCCGATCGGAAACTTGCGGCCGGATCACGCCCTTGTAACTGAGTATGAAGGGCACACGCGCGCTTTCTTCGTAGAACACCGTCTTCTGGTTCCAGCCGTGCGCGCCCTGACAGTCGCCGTGGTCGGCCAGGAACACGATGAGCGTTCGCTCCTCGAGCTGTGCGTCGCGCAGTGCGGTGAGCACCTGGCCGATGAGCCCGTCCACCTTCTCCACCAGGCGGTAGTAGGCCCAAAGATACTGCCGCCACTTGCCCGGCGTGAAGTTGCCGACGGGGAACATTGGCGAGCTCTGGTAGGAACGGCGCATCAGAACCATGATGTCCGGTTCGTCTTTCTGTGGCCCGTGATTGGGCCGGAGCGGTGGGCACTCCTCGGGAGGAGGCGGCGACCCAATGTCACCGTTCGGCAACGGCTCGCTGCGCGCCCACTGGCAGATGTCGTGCGGGTTGACGAACGAGACGACCGCGAGGAAAGGCTCGCGAGGCTTTTCGCGCAGGAAACGCGCGGCTGCCTCCGCCACCGCGGTGTCGCCTTTGAGCCTTCCGGGATTGACCAACTGAAAGCCGTGGGTTTCAGGGCGCGCCTCGCGATACGGCAAGTGCCACTTGCCGAAATAGGCGGTCGAGTAGCCCGCTTTCTGGAACAGCGTCCCCATCAAAGGGAAGCGCTCATGATCAATGGGCGTCGTGTCGTTGATCAGCACCTCGGTCTCGGGAGGATAGCGTCCCGTGAACATGGACGTGCGCGACGGAACGCAAAGCGGATTGGCGCAGTAGGCCCTCGTGAAGACGGCGCCGGACTCCGCAAGGCTGTCCATGTACGGAGTTCGCAGGTAGCGGCTTCCGATCCGGCAGCTCATGATGTCCCAGGATTGCTGGTCCGTCATTACGATCAGAATGTTGGGCGGCTTGGCGGCGCCGCGTGCGACCCAGGTGGCGCCCGTGGCCGCTGTGCCCAGAAGAAAAGTTCTGCGTTTCACCGCTGGGGTCCTCCTCCGGATGATTTTTGCAAATAGTAAGTTTCGCCCGGTTGTGTGGCGAACTCGATGACGCCTTTCCGTTCGCTGGTCTCTACCACGCTGCCCTGCTGTGTGATGACGCGAACCGGCGTTCCCGGCCACGGATTCACGACGCGGGCCGTTGCGCCTTTCTCGCTGTAAATCTGCACGTCGCCCACCTGCTTGCCATCCCACGAGGCACTTATCAGGAAAGCTCCCACGGCGCGCAGGCGGTGGAACCGCGCCCGCCCGAGGTTCCGGGTATTCGGAAACAAACGAATGACACCGGAGTAACTTTGCATGAGACACTCGTTGAGCACGGCAGGCAGCGAAAGATTTTCCACCCAGATGCCCATTCGCATCATGAAATCGAAGTCTGTGGTATCGCGATAGCGCCCGCCGATCTGGCGGACGCGATCCTGAGCGACGCCGTTGGGCAGAAGGCAGTAGCGCACCTCCCGCTTGAACCAGTCCAGATCTAGCATCCCGAGCCGGGCACGAATCAAGGGCTGAAAAACGAGGTCATTTCCGCCCTCGAGGCGAACGGTGCGGGCGGTCCGCCGGGCGATCTCCAGTTCCTGTTGGCCGGTGTCGAGGCCAACCTGCTCGCCCGGGAATACCGGGGCCAGCGTGACGGGTATGTTGTAGACGTATTCCGTCGGGGCATCCACCACGTCTATCCAGACTTCACCAAAAGGTCCGCGAGCCTTGGGATAGGGCGCGACGCGAGACTCGATCTCCAGCCACTGGCGGCGTTCGTCGGAGTCCTGCTTCAGAATTCGGGCTGCTTCGGCGGCGGCCTTGAACACGAATCGCGCCAGGGCGAGATCCATGATGCAATCGCGGTTCAAGCGGAAATCCACGGTGAATCCCCAGTTTTCTGGAGATACGGTGGGGATCACGTGATAGTAGCCGTCCTCGCCCTTGGTCATGTAAGCGGCCAGAAAGCGGGCGGCTGCGCGCAGCAGCGGGTAAGCGCGACGCAGGTAACCCTCATCCAGCGTGTAAAGGTAATGCCACCAGAGGCTCTGCACGGTCCAGGGAGTTTCGCAGACTTCGTAACCCCAGGGCGGGACGGGATAAGCGATCGTCTTGCTGGGAACCGGATAGGCAGAGTGCGGAAAGAAAGCGCCTGGCAGCGAAAATTTCTCGCGCGCGAAAGACTCCGCGATGGGCAGCAGGTTTTCGCATAACTCGACGTAGGGCAGGTGCTGCTCGACGTGATTGGAAGAGAAAACACCCCAGTAGACCTGCTGCGTGTTGTAGTTCATGTGATAGTCGCCGTGCCAGGCCGTGCCGATCCGCCCGCTGGTCCAGTTGCCGAACAGCCCGGGTGCGACCTTGCCTTCCCGAAGGCAGCACGCCAGCCAGTACTGGTTGTGATACCAGATGCGCTCCAGCTCGCGATCCGCGAATTCTACCGCGGAGCGGGACCAGAACGTGCGCCACCAGGCGGCGGAGGAACGCTGAAGCTCAGCGACCGGAATCGTCGCCAGGCGGCGTGCCTCGGCCGGGGCCCGGTTCACATTGTCCGGGTCGTCCCGCGTGGTGAAAAGAGTGAGGTCGAGGCGGAAGGTTTGTGTGTGCCTGCTGGCCAGGAAGACGCGTGCCGAATCGCCCGAGCCGCTTTCGCTTTTCCATTCCCCGTGCAGGCGTCCGCAGAGCGCGAAGCTGCGGTCCTCGGGGGAGGGCGGCGGGTCGGGTTGCTGATCCGTGGGCGCAATCGCAGGGAAACGTTGCACGCAGACGAACTCCGCATGGTCGGCTTCGCTGCGGTGACGCAGCTCCGGTGAGGGCAGGCGCGCTTCGCGGTCCGTGTACGGGTAGTAAGCGACCGAAAGGAAGGGGGCGGGTTCGCGCGTGGAGACTGAAATGTGACCCGTTTCCTGGTTCACGAAACACAGCACGCGGATGCGCCGAAGCGAGCCGCGCAAATCGTCGTGCTCGAGATCGAGCGTGAGCAGGCCTTCGGAGATGTCGAGGACCTGGCGGACCAGGCGAACCATGCGCGAATCCCAGTGGATCCAGACGATGCCGCAGGGCCAGGGACGCGGCCAGGGTTTGGCGTAGGACGAGCGGACGCGCTGGGTGTACTCGCGGAAGAACTCGATATTGGTTTCCAGATGGAGCATGTCGGGCCGCCCGCGTCGTTTGGCTTCCTCGCTGGCGCGGCGCCAGAGCTCGAGCAGGTCCTTGAAGTGCAGCACGTGAGGATAGTGATCCTCGCTGACGCGGATGTCCCACGCGTCTTCCTTGCCGATGTGCAAGCCGAGCGCGTCCGGACGTACGGTGACGCAAAGACCGATGTCTCCGTTACCCAGCAGCATGCCCTCGAAGAAATTAGGCGTCGGAATGTCGCGGACGATGCGATGCCGGCGCGCGATGCGGACGCCGTCCAGTTGCTGTGCGGGAGCCGGCGCCGCTGCGGCCACTGTGCTTCCCAGAAAGCCTCTTCTCGTGAGCTTCATAACTTCCTCTCCGCATTCAACCGAGCGCCCAGCACTCTTCAGGGGTCCAGTCGGGCACAGCGCCCGGGCGCGCGGCGATCAGCGCCCCCACACGGTTGGCGAAATCGGCGATCTTGCCCAGAGGCCAGTTGGAGTCCAGGCCATGCAGGAAGGCCGCGGCGAAGGCATCTCCTGCTCCCACGGTGTCCACCACTTGCACGCGATAACCCGGCGCTTCGACCCAATCGCCCTGCTTCCAGATCGCGCAGCCTTCCGCTCCGCGCGTGATGGCGACGGCCTCCCAGGCGTAAGCATTCGCAAAGCGCTCGGCGAACTCGGCGAGGTCACGACAAGATTGGTCGTACATGCGCTGGATTTCGACCGCCTCGGCGTCGTTGAGCTTGACCACGTCGGCTGCCTTCATGAGTTCCTCGACGAGTTCTGCGGTGTAATTCTGCTTGCGCAGGTTGATGTCGTAGAAGCGGCGCGTGTCGGGCAGGGCGTCCATAAGCCGGCGGGTCAGACCGCGCGCCTGGGGATGCATGGAGTGGAGGGTCCCGAAGCAGAGCCATTGTGGGCGCCAGGCGGAAAGTTCAGCCAGATCGCTGTCGTTCAGCGTGACAAAGTCGTAGGCAGCGGGGCGGTGAATCGTGAAATCCGGCTGTCCGGCAGCATCGAGCCAGACCGATACCCACCCGGTAGGTTGTCCCCCAATGACTTGAACGAACCGCGAGGGCAAGTCGAGCTCGCGCATGCGGTCGAGCGCCGCGCGCCCCCGGGCGTCATCCCCGACGGCGCTGATGAAGTAGACCTCGTGTCCCAGCTTTCGCGCATGAGCCGCGAGGTTGAAGACGGCGCCGCCCAAGTGCTCGGAGTCCGAGAAAACGTCCCACAGAATTTCGCCGACCGCTGCGATCTTCATGGCCGCGCCCGCAAGCTCCCTATGCTAACAACCTGCGGGCGGGCCGGGGTTCAGGCGCCGGTCAGGGAGCGCAAGAGCCGCGCGGGCAGCAGGATCAAGGCTCGAATGAGCTGAAGCACGCCTTCAACCGCGATCCCCAGGATCCGGAAAGGCAGAAGCAAGAGCCAGACCAGAGGGTAGAGAATCAACGCAGCCAGCGCCAGCGGCCAGCAAAGCACCAGTAGAATCAGCCAAGCAAGGAAAGTGAACATGCCTCCTCGTCGTGATACGGAGCCGCCGACGCCAGGTTCCCTACTTGAAACCCAGCTCGGCGAGGAGCCTTTGCGCTCGGTAGACCTTGTCCAGGGCCTCGATGATTGCCTGCGAGGCCACGTGGACCGAGCGGGCCTGCTCTTCGGTGTAGACGAAACGATTCGGCAGGCTCTCGAGGTTGCCGTCGAAGAGGATGCCTACGATCTCGCCCCTGGTGTTGACCGTGGGGCTGCCGGAGTTGCCGCCGTGCGTGTCCGCGGTGGAGACGAAGTTGAACGGCGTTTTCAGGTTCAGCCGGGAGCGCGCTTCGAGCCAGCGTTTGGGCAACCGGTATGGCGGCTTGCCGGTGGCCCGTTTGTAGAGGCCTTCGAAAGTCGTAGCGTAAGGGACCCAGCGCCCTTTGGAATCCTTGTAACCTTTCACCGCGCCGTAGGTGAGGCGCAGCGTGAAAGTGGCGTCGGGGTAGGCTTCCTGGCCGAAAATGGCGAAGCGGGCCTGCGCGATTTTGGCCGCGCTGGAGTTGAGAACCGCCTCGACTTCGTCCTCGAACCGTTTGCGCAAGCTGCGCGCGGGAGCGTCCAGGATGCGCGCCAACCGGATCATCCCGTCGTCCGAGCGGCGCGTGGCCTCAGCATCGGCCGCCAGTCGCTTGCGCTCAGCGATATCCTTGAGCCGACTCGTGCTTACGTACTCCTGTGCCGCCTGTTGCGGCGAGCGGCCGTTGAGGATGGCTTTCACCACCGGGTCTTCGGACCCCAGTTCGTTGCGGAGGAACTCGAAGTAATCGGTCAGCACGGCCACTTCCATCGAGTCGGTGATGGGCGCGGGCGAGTAAAGCTGCTGCTCGAGACTGGGCAACGCCGAGTCGCGATACTCTCGCAACCTCTGGTCGTTAGGCTTGAGGCGTTCTTCGGATAACCGCAGGACGTCGCGTGCGATGCGCAGCAGGTCGGTCCCGCGATGCGGGCTGAACTCGATCAGCCAGTAAGCCTTGTAGTAATCCCGGAACTTTCTGTAGGCTTCGGCGATCGCGTCCCAGGCACCGCCGAAGCGGGCGCGACGGTCGGGATCCGCCTCCACGGCCGCGCGCAGCTTGCGTTCCTCGGCGCGCTTCAGTTCCATGATCTTCGGGTTGCGCAAACCGGCGAGGAAGCCCGTATAAGCCTTGTAACTGTTCTGCTGCGAGAAGAGATTGTCATGGGCGATGCGCTCGTTATCCGGGCTCTGGGCGCTGTATTTTTCCAGCGTTCGGATCAGGGACGCCAGCCGACGGTGAATCAACGGGTAGTAATGATCACGCATGAATTCCAGTTGCGCCACCGTCATGAGCCTGCCCGTAGTGCCAGGATTGCCCGAGACAAAAATGAGCTCTCCTTCCTTCACCCCTTCGCGACTGAAGGAAAGATAGTGAGGTGTCCGCGCCGGCTTGCCGTTTTCGTAGGCGCGCAGGAAGGCGATGTCCAGGCAGAAACGCGGGTAAGTGAAGTTATCGGGATCCCCGCCGAAGAAGCCTATTTCCGACTCGGGAGCGAATACCATACGCAAGTCGGTATATTTCTTGTACTCGTAAAGGTGGTAACGTCCACCGGAGTACAGGGTAACGACGTCGCAGCGGTTGCCGGTTGCGGAAGCGCACTCTTTCTCGATGCGCGCGATCTCGGCAAGTCGCTGGCGGAGCGCTTCGGCGTCGGACGCGCCGGGTCGCGTGGCCGACGTGACCCGGTCGGTCACGTCCTGGATCCGCACGAGCTGGTTGGCCTCCAGATCGGGGCAGGGCTTCTCATCGGCCTGCGTCGGCGCCCAGAAACCGTTGACCACGTAGTTGTGCTCGGCCGTGCTCAGTTTTTGCAAGCAATCCAGGGCCACGTGATGGTTGGTGAAGATCAGGCCGTCGGGGGAAACGAACGAGCCGGAAGCGCCCACGCGCAGGGAGGCCAGCCGGAGCCGGTCCAGGAACTGATCGGTAATCTGAAAGCCGTATTTGGCAGTCAGGCGCTGCTTGGGAAACGCTTCGAACAGCCACAGGCCCTCGTCGGCTCGCAGGGCTAGCGAGGTCCACAGGATCAGAGCGAAGGAGAGAGGCAACGCACGGCGGGTTCTCATGCTCTCCATTGTGACGGATCAACCGGGCGTCGCGCAGCCGCCAAGGGCAGGAACCCGGTTTGTCAATCGAGGAAGCCCAGGTTGCGGGGCTCGAAGTTTGCCAGGTTCGGGAAGACGTTGGTCAGTTCTTCAGCGGGAACGCCGAACCAACTGGCAAGAGTGGCGCCGTATTGATCGAGCGAGGTAGTGGGAATCCAGACGCCTCGCCCGGTGGCGTCATCCGGGCCGTTGAGCGCCACGGTGGGGTACGTCCCGTAAAGCGTGCCGCCCTTGACCGCGCCGCCGAGCACGAAGTGGTGCGCTCCCCAGCCGTGATCGGAACCGGCGTTGGCGTTGGCGTTGAGGGTTCGCCCGAACTCGCTGGCGGTAAACGTGACCACGCGGTCCGCCAGCCCCATTTCTTCGGTGGCCTGGTAGAAAGCAGCCAGTGCGGCGTTCAGCTGGGTCATGAGCGGAGCGTGGGAAGTCAGCAGGTTGACGTGATGGTCCCAACCGCCCAGCGATGCAAAAAAGATCTGGCGCGTGGCGCCCAGCTCCCGTCGCGCGTGGATCAAACGGGCGATCTGCTCCATTTGCCGGCCCAGCGTCGTTGCCGGGAAGGGAGTTTTCAGAGGGCTGTTCCCGGTGAGGAGCCGCGTGAGGGTTTGCGAAATGCGCAAGCCCTCCTTGACTCTGAGATTGGCGGTCCGCACCAGAATCCTCTGGTCCTCGAGGTCGAGAATTTCCAGGAAGGCCTGCAAGCGCGCCTGATGCTCGCGTGTGTTGCTGAAGCCGGTCAAGGAAGGCGGGGCGCCGGCATTGAGCGCCATGGACCGCACGCGTTCTCCGTTCAGAAACGTGGCGCTGCCGCCCAGCGACAGGAGGCTGAACTCGCCTGTGGGGACCCGGTCGCCCACGCGTCCGCCCCAGCCGGTGCGTGCGTTGCCGCGCAGATCCGCGGTCTGCCAGAGCAACTGCTGGTCGGAATGCGAGAACAGGTTCACGGGCAGCGGTGCCAGGCGCTGCCGGTACTCGTCCCGGGTCGTAGGTCGCACCAGCACGCCGACGTTCGCGATCACAGCCACGCGGCGCTGGTTGTAAAGCTTCTGGATCTCGGTGAGTTGGGGATGCAGGCCGTAAGTAGCCCCGCGCGCTTCGATGGGTAGCAGGCTTTGTTGGGCGAGGGCCAGAAGCCCGCGGGAAGCCTGGTAGCTGCGGAAGGGTTCCGGATCCAGAGGCGCGACCGTGTTGTTGCAGTCGTTGCCGCCGAACAGGAACACGCACACCAAAGCGCGGTAATCATCGCCTTGCGCTGCCAGCGGCAGGAGCGCGAAGCGCTCCCAGACCGCGGCCGCCGTGCCCATGCGGAGAAAAGTTCTGCGCGTCAGCATGCCAGCCTCCTGTCAATCCTGCACCTGGTAACGATACGAAGCGGCCACCAGGTATGTGGCCGTCTGGGCTTGCAACCCGGGATCCGCAATCCAGTCCAGGGCGATGAGGATACGATCGCGCATCGGTTCATCCATGCGTCCAAACAGCAGGCCGCGGTTGAGGGCCTCCGTCAAATACCACTTGTGAACCGAGGCAAGCTCGATGAGCGGCGTCAGATCCACGTTCACCGCAGGGCCGAGCCGCTGGAAGACGACCGCGTCCGCGAAGTTGGCCCGGATCAGGGCCGTTGCGGGAGTGAGGATTTCGAGCTCGGGGGCATAGAGACCATCCAGCTCGGGCGGCTGGTAAAGCAGCGAATAGTAATTGAAGACCGAAGGAGCGAAAAACAGATTCTGGCCCATCGAGGCAGACCACGAAGGCAGGTTGTTGGCTTCGGCGACGGAAGCTCCCAGAGCGCGCAGCAATGCAGCGATGTAGAGCGCCGGTTCCCGGAGGTGTCCGAACTCGGGAGGGTTGTTCTGCGTGTCCCCGCGCCGGGCCTCGGGATCCAGAAGGATCGCCTTGACCACTGCTTTCAGGTCACCCCGTTCGCCCCGCGCGTTGGCGTTGAAGGCGCTCGCCACGCGAGCAACATAGGCCGGACTGGGATTGCTGGTAACCAGGGCGCGGATGAGTCGCTGCGCGACGAAAGGCCCTACGTTGGGATGACGGAACAGGTGTTGCAACGCATCGTCGAGGTCTTTTTCCGCGCTCTGGCCGGCGGGTATGACATAGCCGTCCAGTAACTCCTTGGCCCCGGTGTCATGGTTGCTCTGTGTCGCAACCATGCGTCCCTCGTAATAAGCGGGATTGGTCGCTGCCGGCGGCCGACCAGGCGTTGGGGGGTAAGTCCACCCGGTAAAAACGCGCGCCAGGTTTTCGATCGTTTTCTGGTTGTAAGTCGGAACGGGTACGCCGTCCGCATCGAGCACCGGAGTGCCGTCCAGATTCAGGCGCACTGTGCCGATCGTGAAAAGTTGCATGATCTCGCGCGCGTAGTTCTCGTTCGGACTGATGCCCCGCGCCGGGTTGGCCTTGGCGTTGTTCACCATGTCCAGATACCGGCCCATGGTGGGATTCAACGTAATTTCTTTCATCAGGGTGAGGTAGTTATCGAACGCCAGCCGGTGCAAGAGGCGCAGATACGGCGTCATCATGCGCGCCTGACCCGTCTTCAGGCCGGAGACCACCCAGATCTGATGCAGGGCGAAGGCCACGCGCTGGCGCAACTGGTCCTCGCCGTTGATCGCGTTATAGAAGAAACGGCGTTGCAGCGGGGTGAGCGACTGATTGGCGTCTTCCTCCGGCACCGGCGGATAGTCCGACATCGGAGCCTGGAATTGTTCCTCGATCCATCGCTCGAAGCCGAGCTGTCGCACGCGCACCAGGCTCTCGGGACTGGGGCCCCAGGCCGCCTGTTCCAGGAATCGCGCCGCGGCGCGCCACGAAACCACCGCGCCCGGCACCTGGACCTCCACAACCGCGCGCGTGGAGCCACCGCTGGGATTGCGCACTTCGACCACGGCAAGGCCGCCGAAAGTGAATTTGAGCGGCGCCTCGATAAGCACGCGGCCCGAGGATGCTTCGCTCACGACCGCCTGCTTGCCTCCTACACGCACGACCGCGCCCGGCTCCAAGCCATCCGCCTGTAACTCGACGAACACGGCGCCGCCAGGCTGCGCGGAGGCCTCGAGTTTCCTGACCACGACTTCCGCCGGCAGGGTGGCGACGGCAACTAGGAAGGAGAGAAACCACTGGGCAGGCTTCATGGTGCCCCTCCGAGTCTCACCCTTGGGACGATGACGACGGTGATAGTAGCACAGAGGCGGATCGGATTTCAAGTAGCGAGTTCAAGTTCCGTTGCCCTAGCCTCTGGTAAGTCGAACGCCTGAGGTCCAACTGGTGGGCGGTAGAGGACTCGAACCTCTGACCTTCTGCTTGTAAGGCAGACGCTCTGACCGGCTGAGCTAACCGCCCAAGCCTTTGTTTTCAGTGAGTCACAGCCTTGACCTTCGCGGCCAAGCGGCTTACTTTGGGGACTTCTTGGGGGACCCCAACTGAAACTTCCGCCCCCGCGCGTTCCAGCGCCTCAATCGCGCGCCGACGCGCCTCAAGCCGAATATGGGAGTACCGCTTCAGCATCGCCTGGCTCACATGACCCATCATATCCAGCATAACCTGCTCGGGGATGCCCGCCTCGGCCAGCTTCGTACAGAACGTGTGGCGCAGATCGTGCAATCGGCAGTTGACCCCTGCCGCGCGGCGTACGGCTTCCCAAGCCCGCTTCAGGCTCCCCACAGGGCGGCTAGGATCAACCGGCCTGCGCCGGTTCGATGCCGGGAAGACATACCAGTCCGGCTTGATCGGCCCGAACCAGCGCGCATACCTCGATGCGTGAAGCTCCAGCGCCGACCGCAGCGCGCCGCTCATCGGGATGGCCCGGCCTGTGCCTGCCGCGGTCTTCGACGCCCCCACGATGATCAGGTCTTCCTCAAAGTTGACCTGGCCCCAGCGCAGCATCCGGGCCTCACCTTCGCGCATCCCGGTCCAGATCAGCAGCATCAGGTACGGATAGATCAGAGGGGACGTGTTCCGCGCCGCCGCCTGCAGCAGACGGGCCTCTTCCTCGGCATCCAAGGCCCGGCCCACGTCGTGCCGCTCCTCCAGCTTGCGCAACCGCGGCCACAAGGCCTTCCATGTGGACCCCAGCGCCCGGCTCAGCACTTGAAGCTCGAGATTGATCGTGCGGCCACTGGCCCCCTCGGCTTGGCGTCTAGCGATGTAATCCAGCAAGCGGGCCTCGGTCAGATCCACCGGCAGCAGATTGCCCAGGATCCGCTTCAAGTGCGCCGCCCGTCCCTCCACCAAGGCTACGGACTTCGCACGATGATTCAGGCGGTAGCCCTTGGCGTACTCATCAAGTAAGACGTCCACGGGGCGGATGCGACGCTCGGGTTCATTGGTCGGCAGGCCGGCCAGCGCCCGTTCCAGTTCGAGCCGCCGGCGGTTCTCGGCCTCAATCGCTACAGTCTTGCGCGTCGTGCGCGCCGATTCGCGGATGCGCCGGCCAGCGATCCAGAACTCGTACCACCAGATCCGGGACTGCCGGCGCTCGCCTGTCTTGGGATCCTTGTAGGTCGGACGGAAGACGCTCATGCTTACTGCTCCGCTTTAACACGTCGCCAGCGCGCCAGCGCCGCCCGGCGGGCCAGGTCGGCTCGCTGCTGCGGGGTTAGCATAGCCATGCGCTTCAAGCCGCCGCGCCGCCCGAGCTTGACGGCAGCAGGATCTTTTCGCTTGCCCACGATCCCATCATATGCCAAGCGGCGGGCATGAATGCGAGCCGGCCCCGCTTGTCGCCCCGGCGGGCAAGGCTTGCCCAGCCATGCCTTGGCAAATCCCGACCCCGCGCGAAAACACCTTCGCGGCGGAGCGCTAGTGGCTTTAGAATCGTCCAATGGCCCCGGGGTGATATCACCCCCCTCGGGTCACCGCCGGCGATGCGGTACCTCCCGCTTGAGGGCCGAAGTTGACCCCTGAGCGTCCGAGGCCGACAGGTTCCGGGCCGACCCCGCAGACTCTTCCTGTTACCGCTAGTCGGCCCAACATGGCCCGTCTGCGTTATACAGGGACCGCCCCAAATTCCCCGGCCCCTTCGCCCAGGCAAAATTTCAAGGCCGACGAGCGGCCAGGACGTGCTTGTGGGCCGCGTAGCGCTCGTAAAGCACGTTCCCCCCGGGGCAAGCGTGAGACCAAGCGCATCCCGTGTCAAGCGGTAACGTCGGGGGCCACGTCATGACGGGCCAAGGAACCGGGCGCCGGTCTGCGCTCGCATAGGTGGGCCTGAGCCGCCAGCAAGTAGAGCGGCAAATTGACTGCCGCTCCACAAGCCCGTTGTCAGGCATGGTTCCAGGTTGCGCTTTCCTACCCAGGCACATGGTGACCCAGCCCGGCTGAGGTTGTTCACCGAGCCAATGTGGAAGCAATTTCAACGCAAGCTACAAAGCTTGGGTTTGTCCCCGAAGCCGAAGCGTAGCGAAGGCGAAGGGGACAAACCCAAACGGCCCGCCCGGACCCCCAGCGCCCTCAGCTGGGAGCTGGTCTGGCGCCGCCGAGGCTAAAAACATGTCGGCACAAGAACGTTCCTTTCCGCTATCCTCACGGATTAGCGCTCTCTCAGGAGGAACGCCTTGTGCCTTGACCTATCCTACCAGGAAATCATGAGCAGCCAAGACCCCAAATTCGCCGTCCGCTACCAGATGGTGATGAGCGCCCTCAGCAAGGGCATCCGCCCCACCATGCGCGACTTCCGATGCTCGCGCAACACCGTGCGCCTGTGGTTACGCCGCTACCAGCAACAGGGTTTGGCCGGGCTGGAAGAGCGCTCCCGCGCCCCCCACCACATCCCCCACAAAACCCCGCCCGAGGTCGAGCAGCAGGTCGTCGAGGCTCGCGACGCCATCCCCTGCTTTGGCCCCCGGCGCCTCAAGCGCTATTTTGAGCTGCCCTGCTCGACCGGGGCCATCGCCCGCATCCTCAAGCAGTCTGGACGCAGCCAGCGCCGCAAAAAGCCACGTCCCCCAGCCCGAAGCCTGGCCGCTGAGAAACTCAGCTGGCCGGCCTTCGGCCTGCTCCAGGTGGACGTCAAAGACCTCTCGGATCTGCCCGGCTACCGCGAGCTAATCCCCTTCGGGCTGCCCCGCTACCAATTCACCGCCCGCATCGTACCCGAAGGCGGCATCTGGCTGGCCTTCTCCGCCGTCAACGACTCCACCTACGCCTTGCTGTTCGGCGATCGCTTGCTGGC
>Ga0078972_1003126_pt1 | contig 50910 bp, 46 predicted proteins | sample YelNatPaOPGAMG01_FD_67568 | JGI IMG/M metagenome (GOLD analysis project Ga0078972, IMG submission 67568) | Hot spring thermophilic microbial communities from Obsidian Pool, Yellowstone National Park, USA - OP-RAMG-01 (SPADES assembly) (version 2) | ecosystem: Environmental > Aquatic > Thermal...
GACCTCGACGGGCGGGCCGTCCCGGTCGAGATCAAGATCCCCGAGGAGTTCCTGGCGGCAGCCTCGACGAACCCCGAGGACATCGAGCGCAGGGAGCGCGCCGAGGCGGCCCAACGCCAGGCCGCCCAACGCCAGGCGGCCCAGCACGACCAGGGCTGGCAGACGCCGGCCGAGGACCCGTTCGCCGGCATCGGTATCGCCCCGCCAGCCACCGAGCCCGAGCCCGTCCTTGTGCCGGCCCCCTCGTCGACGCCGCCGGTGGATTGGAGCGTCGACGAGGCGACGATGCCGGCGAACCCGAGCTGGGACTAGGCCGAGCTGACCCGACGAGCGACCCGATTCCACCTGTCCTGCACAGAGTCGTTGTGGACGAGACACGACTGGTTGTAGAGAAGGATGGGACCGGCCCATTGTTGACGCCTACGCTCCTGCGTGTGTTGAGCGAGCTGTTCAACGACGACGATCAAGCCCTCGCAGAGGGCTGCCCCGGAGGCCCAGCAGCATGACTGTCAAGCGCTTCGCCTTCTACGGTCGGGTCTCCACAGAGGACCAGCAAGACCCCGAGTCATCGAAGGGCTGGCAGCTCGCTCGCTCCCGTGGGCTGATCGAGCCCGTCGGGGGTGAGGTTGTGGCTGAGTTCTTCGACATCGGCCAATCCCGGTCTCTCCCCTGGAGGCGACGGCCACGAGCGTCGCTCCTCCTCGACGCTCTTGCTCGCTCTGACCGCGGGTTCGAGGCTGTGGTCATCGGCGAACCAGCCAGGGCCTTCTACGGCAACCAGTTCGGGCTCACCTTTCCCCTGTTCATGCACTACGACGTGGAGCTGTGGGTGCCCGAGGTCGGCGGGCGTGTCGACCCGGGTTCGGATGCCCATGAGATGGTGATGTCGCTCTATGGCGGGATGTCCAAGGGTGAGCGCAACCGCATCAAGATCCGGGTCCGCTCCGCGATGGCCGTCCAGGCGCAGCAAGAGGGGCGATTCCTCGGCGGCCGGCCGCCGTACGGCTACCGCCTCGCCGACGCCGGGCCGCACCCCAACCCCGGCAAAGCGGCAGTTGGCCAGCGATTGCACCGCTTGGAGCCTGACCCGGACGCCGCCCCTGTCGTGCGCCAAATCTTCGGGCTGTTTGCGGGCGGTGGGAGCCACGCCGGTATCGCCCGACAGCTCGATGCCGCAGGCGTCCCCTGTCCGTCGGCGCACGACCGTGGACGCAATCCCCACCGGCGAGCGACAGGTTGGACAGAGAGCGCCGTGCGGGCGATCCTCACCAACCCGCGCTACACCGGGCACCAGGTCTGGAACCGTCAGCGCCGCGACGAGGTGCTTCTCGACGTCGATGATGTCGCCCTCGGCAACGAGACCAGGATGCGATGGAACGACGAGACTGCCTGGGTCGTCTCCAAAGAGCTCGCTCACGAGCCTCTGGTCGACGACGAGCTGGCGGCCGCCGTCCGGGAGCGCCTGGCAGCAAGGGCACGTTCGACGGGGCCTCGTGCGGCACACGCCCCCGATCGCGACTACCCGCTGCGAGGCCTGCTCTCCTGTGCTCTCTGCGGGCGGAGGATGCAGGGGACGATGCGAGGTACCCGCGCCTACTACCGATGCCCCACCTCCAGCTCGGCCCACGGCGAGGGGCGCCTTGCTCTCTACCTGCGCGAGGCTGTACCGGTGCGCCTCGTTGACCAGTGGTTGGCGTCCGAGCTGGCAGCCGAGGCCCAAGCGACTACCGCCGCCGAGCTCGCTGAGCGCTGCGGCCCGACGCCGGACGAGCAAGCCCGCATCACAGCCGCAAGGAAGAAGCTCGTCGAGATCGATCGCAAGATCGCCCGGCTCGGCGAGGCATTCGAGGCTGGGCTCTCCCCGGATAGCTTCGCAGCCCTCGACCGTCGCTACCGGGCCGAGCGAGCGAACGCCTTGGCCGAGACGGTGCCCGCCCCCACGGTGGGCCTCTCTACCGAGGAGTTTCGCGAGGCCCTCGCTGACGCCGCCCGGTTGGCTGCTCGGCTCGAGCGCGCATCGGCGACACAGCGGCGAGCGATCTACGACGCGCTCGGCCTTGACCTGCGGTGGGACCCAGCGGAGCGTTCCCTGCATGCCCGCGTAGCTCCGAGTGGCGCAAAGAATCGTGTCGGAGGGGGGACTTGAACCCCCACGCCCTTTCGGGCACTAGCCCCTCAAGCTAGCGCGTCTGCCTATTCCGCCACTCCGACGTGGCCGCTCTCTCCGGCCAGGCCGGTTGGAGCACACGGAGATTAGCGCGCGGCCAGAGGCACTCCGCACCGGCAGGGACGAAGCTGTTGTCTTCGCGTCGTGGCGGTCTCGACGGTCGGACTGTCACAGCTCCCCCGGTCAGCCCTGTCCCTGTTCAGCCGGCACCCGTCGTCGACGTCGCGACAGATGGAGCGGTCTCGATGACCCAGTCCTCCGCATTCCAGAGAGGGCCGACCGGAGTGTCGGTGTTCGAGACGCCGACGATGTCGGAGCTCGAGATGAGCGTGTCCGGCATCTGGAACAACGGAACCGTCGGGAGGTCGAACCACAAGCGTGCGTCGACGGCGTTGAAGGCACTCGCCGCCGGCAGCGGTGCCTGCTGCGCGATTGCTCGACCGTAGAGCGCCGTCACGACCGGGTCGTTGAACCCGAGGACGTCCCGGCTCACCGCGCCGGACACGACTGCGCCAGGCTCGACGTCCACCCCCTTTGCCGCCGCAGGGAGGGTCCCCGGAAGAGTCGTCGGCGTCGCCGCACCCGGCACTGCCGACTCGAGTGGCGTCGGCCCGACCGGATCGGTGTAGAGAGTCTCGGTCTCCGACGGGTAGGCGAGCACCGGGTACGGAGCCAACGCCATCTCGTAGGATCCGCTCGGCAAGATGCCGCCGAGCAGGAGCGACTCCGGCACCGACCGCAGGACGACGGAAATACCGGCTTGGAGCAGCTCGGCCTGGATGAGCCCGGCGGCGGTCGTGATCGTCGGGTTGCCAGATGGCACGTCGAGGGTCAAGACGAACGGCTTGCCGGCCGGCGTGAGCAGCATGCCGTTCGTGGCGACCGTGTAGCCGAGCGTCGAGAGCATGCTGTCGGCCTGCGAGTCGTTCGCGTACCGGTAGCCGGCGCCGTGCCCGACGCTGTTCGACGCGCCGGCGGCGTACAGGCGGTTGTCACTTCGTGGGGTCTGGGCGAACAACAAGCCGACACTGTCGGCGAGTATCTCGTTCCGGTCGATCGCCGTGCCGATGGCACGGCGGGCGGCAGGCGGCGCGAGCGCGGGGCGAGCGAGGTTGAACGCGAGCTGCCAGAGCACGGGGCCGAGAGCCGTCTGCGACGTCAGGGCTCCTGCAGCCTGGCCGACGAGGGCAGTCGCCGCCCGACCAGGCGTCACCTGGCCGACGTCGACGGTGCCGCGGCGAATTGCAGCGAGCACAGCCCGGTCTCCGGGCACCACCCGGAACACGATCGTCTGGACGTGGGCGGGAGGGCCCCAATAGCTGGAGTTCCTCTCGAGCACCACCTCGACGCCCGGGACGACCTTCGCGATCTCGTAGGGCCCCCCGGAGACGTAGCCGGCCTGGTTCGACGCGGCAAACGCGGCTGGCCCGTCGCTCTCGGCGAGGTGCGCCGGGAGGAGCCCGGCGAAGAGCGCGTCCCAGTCCGAGTACGGCTGGGAGAACACGACCGTGACGGTCCGGCCGTGGTTCGAACCGGTCACCGATGCGATGTCCTGGTATCCCGTGATCGGGTCGTCTGCAGGTAGTGACGAACCGGCGGCGAGCTGGGCGTGCCAGAAGTAGGAGAAGTCCGAGGCCGTGATCGGCGCACCGTCGGACCACCGGGCACCGGGCGCGATTGTGTAGACGATTGTCTGCGGGCTGAGCGAGGTGAGGTACGCGGACGTGACGAAGCTCGAGACGAGGGTCGGCTGGAGGCTCGGGCCGACCACGAACGGGCGCGGCAGCACCTGCTCGGTGATCATCTGCGCGACACGTCCACTGCCGGCCGGAGTCAGGTCGTCGAAGCTCGTCGGGACGCTCGGCACGGCGACCGTCACCGTGCCGCCACCTGCGACCGCCGTGCCGGCGGTCGCAGGGAGCGTGGTCGTCGACGCCGGTGGCGGTGGGGTGCGTCGAGCGACGGCGAAGGCCGCGCCTGCAGTCGGCGACGCCGAGAGGGCGACGACGCCGGCGGAGCCACCGAGAAGAAGCGCCCAGGCCAGCGCTATCGCATAGGGGCGACGGCTCAGCCCCACCGCAAGCCGATGATGACCGACGTGAAGGCGAACACCACGGCGACGGTGACGGTGAGCCGATCGAGGTTGCGCTCGGCGACGGTCGACCCGGCAGCGGCTGAGCCGACAGAGGAGCCAAACATGTCCGAGAGCCCGCCGCCGCGTCCGCTGTGCAAGAGGATCAGCAGCACAAGCCCGAACGACGAAGCCACTTCGATGCCCACAAGAATGTCGGTCAACACGGTGTCACCTCCCGAGACGGCCCCGGCGCGTCGACCCCCCGGGGCGCCGGACAACCGACGCAGGCTAGCAGCCCCGATCGCGGTGGCACCCTCGCCCCGGCGAGCCGGGGCGAGCTCACCGGGACGCCCGCACGATCGAGACGAAACGCTCCGCGTCGAGGCTCGCACCGCCGACGAGCAGACCGTCGATGTTCTCGGCGTCGAGCAGGGCACCCGCGCTCTCCGGGGTCACCGACCCGCCGTACTGGATGCGCACGGATGCCGCCGCACCAGGCCCCGCGAGCTTGGCAACCTCGTCACGGATGACCGCGCACATCTGCTCCGCGTCCTCGACGCTCGCCGTCTGACCGGTCCCGATCGCCCAGATCGGCTCGTAGGCGATGACGACGCCACCGATCGTCTCGGCCGACCGGCCCGAGAGAGCGTCGAGGACCTGGCGGCGGACGTGGGCTTCGGCCCGACCACTCTGCCGCTGCTCAAGCACCTCGCCGACGCACACGATCGGCCGCATCCCCTGGACGAGGATCGCGTCCACCTTGGCCCGGACGAGGGCGTCCGTCTCGCCGCAGTGCATGCGGCGCTCCGAGTGCCCGGCGATGACGTAGACGACGTTGAGCTTCGCGAGCATCTCCGCGCTCACCTCGCCGGTGAACGCACCGCGCACCTCCTGGTGACAGCTCTGCGCGCCGAGCACGACGGGTACCTTGTCGGTCTCGACCGCCGTCTGCACCGTGCGCAACGAGGTGAACGGGGGGTGGATGCTCACCTCGCGTCCGTCCGGCACGCCGGTCACCCGCAGCATCGCGGCGAGCTCTTGGACGAGACGGAGAGCCTCGAAGTGGTTCTCGTTCATCTTCCAGTTGCCGCTCACGAGCACGGTGCGACCGGGCTCGCCCGCTTCCGCCGGGCTCACCGCGCGACCGTCACGCGCGCGGCGCGTTCGACGCAGCGCGCAGCGCCGCTAGCCCCGGGAGATCGCCGAGCTCGATCAGCTCGAGCGAGGCGCCTCCCCCCGACGAAACGTGGTCGATGCGGTCCGCGAGCCCGTAGCTGTTGATGGCTGCGACCGAGTCGCCGCCGCCTGCGACGGTGAAGCCCGGGCACGCGGCAACGGCCTCGGCGACTGCTCGCGTCCCGGCCGACAGCCGCTCGTCTTCGAACGCGCCCATCGGCCCGTTCCACAGCACGGTGCGAGCCGACGCGATCACCTCCGCGTAGCGCCGACGGCTCTCCGGGCCGATGTCCGCCGCCTCCCACCCGTCGGGGATGTCGCGACCGTAGACCTCGGTGCGCTCGCCGTCGGGCGCAGGCTGGCCTCGGTGGATGTGCGATCCCGGGCTCAGGGCGACGACGTCGACCGGGAGCAGGACCTCGACGTCGCCGGCGAGGAGCTCGGCGCAGGAGGCGAGATGGCGCTCGTCGAGCAGGGAGGCACCGACCTCGTGACCGAGCGCCTTGAAGAACGTGTAGCTCATTCCGCCGCCGACGACGAGCACGTCGACCTTGGCCGAGAGCGCTCGGAGCACGCCGAGCTTGTCGCCGATCTTGGCTCCGCCGACGATCGCGACGAAGGGCCGCTCGGGCGCGTCGAGCAGCCCCGAGAGGACCTCGGCCTCGCGCTCGAGGAGACGGCCGGCCGCAGAGGGCAGGCGGGCCGGCGGGCCGACGACCGAGGCGTGCGCGCGGTGCGAGACCGCGAACGCGTCGTTGACGTAGAGGTCCTGCCCCTCGACGAGCTTGTCGACGAAAGCCGGGTCGTTCGCCTCCTCGCCTGGCGAGAACCGGAGGTTCTCGAGCAGGCGGACCCCTGGCACGAGCTCCTCGAGGCGAGCACGCACCGCGTCGAGCGAGAAGGCGGGGTCCGGACGTCCCTCGGGACGGCCGAGATGCGTGCAGATCGTCACGTCCGCGCCGTGCTCGCGCAGCCACTCGATCGTCGGCAGCGTCGAGGTGATCCGGTAGTCGTCGGTGATGGTCTGCGAGCCGTCCGGCGCCGTCGCGATCGGGACGTTGAAGTCGGCGCGCAGCAAGACCTTCTTCCCCGAGACGTCGGGGAGGTCCTCGAGGTGTGGCAGGCGAGTGCCCATCAGGCGCCCACGGTGACGGCGAGGTCGACCAGTCGGCTCGCGTAGCCCCATTCGTTGTCGTACCAGCCGAAGACCTTGACGAGCGTCGTGCCGTCGCCGAGCGGAAGGGTCATCGTGAGATCGGAGTCGAAGGTGCACGACGCCGGCGAGCCGACGATGTCGCTCGAGACGAGCGGCTCGTCGCTGTAGTCGAGGACCTTCGCGAGCGGTCCCGTCGTCGCCGCGGCCTTGAACGCTGCCTTCACGGCTGCGGCGTCGACCTCCGCCCCGACGATCCCGGTGAAGTCCGTGATCGAGCCGTCCTTGACCGGCACCCGTAACGACGTCCCGTCGAGCTTGCCTCGCATGGACTGCAGGACGAGACCTGTCGCCCGCGCCGCGCCGGTCGAGGTCGGCACGATGTTGACCGCAGCAGCGCGCGCTCGGCGGAGGTTGTCCCGAGCGAGATCGAGCAGCTCCTGGTCGTTGGTGTAGGCGTGCACGGTCGTCATGAGGCCGTGGCGCACGGTGAAGGCGTCGTCGAGAACCTTGATCATCGGGACGAAGCAGTTGGTCGTGCAGGACGCGTTCGAGACGATCACGTGCTTCGCGGGGTCGTAGGTGTCGTCGTTCACGCCGACGACGAACGTCGCGTCGGAGTCGTCGGAGGGAGCGGACACTATGACGCGCTTCGCTCCGGCCTCGAGGTGGGCGGCGGCAGCAGCCCTTTTCGTGAAGCGCCCCGTCGACTCGATGACGACGTCGACGCCGATCGCGCCCCAGGGGAGCTTCGCAGGATCGCGCTCGGCGTGGACAGCGATCTCCCGGCCGTCGACGACGAGACCGCGCTCGGACACCGCGACGTCACCGTCGAAGCGTCCATGTGTCGAGTCGTAGCGCAGCAGGTGCGCGTTGGCCTCGACGGAGACGAGGTCGTTGATCGCGACGATCTCGACGTCGGCGCCCGATGCCCGCAAGGCCCGGAGGAAGTTCCGTCCGATCCGCCCGAATCCGTTCACTGCGACACGCACCGTCATACCGACACCACCTCGATCTCGTCGGACGAAGCGCGTGGCGCGCCCCGTGCCAGCCCCCGCACCGGCCCTGACAATCTCGCCCACCGGCGCCGCGACATGCAACCCGGGACCGGGACCAGGGACTTCTGCGTCGCCCCGACCGGGCTGACGAATGGCCCACGGGCAGACGCGCGTTCAGTCGAGGCCACGCAACGCCCCGCAGAGCAGGTCAGGGTCGTGCACACCACCACCCACTGCTGCGAGGCGACCGGTCCACAGCTGGGAGCTGCCCGGCAGCTCGCCGACGTCGATCGTGTCGGGATCAGCGACGACCCAGTGCGGGTGGACGCCGTGCGCGTGGAGCGCGCGCACGTGGTCTCCGACGTCGTAGCCCGCCGTCTCGGGCACCTGCTCACGCAGGTTGCACACGTAGACGACGCGCGCGGCGCTCGCGCGTAGCGCACGGCGGATCGGCTCGGGCGCGAGCGCTGCGAGAACGCTCGTGTAGAGCGAGCCGGGGCCGACGACGACCTGGTCGGCCGCGGCGATCGCCGCCGTCACCTCTGCGGGCACCTCGGCGTCGTCGGGCACGAGGGACACACGGGTAATCCCGGAGCTGGCCATGATCCGGACCTGACCCTCGAGCTCGCACCCGGCTGCCTCGGCCTTCAACACGACCGGCACCGTCGTCGCCGGGAGAACCGGGCCGACCGTGCCGAGCAAGCGGCATGCTTCGCGCATCGCGCCGACGAAGCTGCCTGCTGTGCTCGCGAGTGCAGCGATGAGCAAGTTCCCGAAGGCGTGCCCCTCGAGCTCCCCCGCTCCGGCGAACCTCTGCTCGAGCGCGTCGGACAGGATCGAGCGCTCGCCGACGAGCGCGCCGAGGCACTTGCGCAGGTCGCCGGGAGCGGGGATGCCGAGCAGCTCCCGGAGCCTCCCGCTCGAGCCGCCGTCGTCGGCGACCGAGACGACCGCCGTGACCGCCGACGCGTAGCAACGGACCGCCGTCAGGCTCGCGGCGAGCCCGTGCCCGCCGCCGATCGCGACGACGGCCGGGCCGCCGCGGTTCACCGCTCGATGTCCCGGTGGTGCACGACGGGGTCGAAGCCGTGCTGGCGGATCCGGGACGCCAGCTCCTCCGCAACCGCGACCGAGCGGTGGTGGCCGCCCGTGCAGCCGATCGCGATCGACAGATAGGACTTGCCTTCCCGAGCGTACGCGGGCAGCAGGAACGAGAGCAGGTCCTCGAGGCGCGCGAGGAACTCGGTGGCCTCGGGCTGGTCGAGGACGTAGCGCCGCACGTCGTCGTCGAGCCCGGTGTGCTCGCGCAAGGCCGGGATCCAGTGCGGGTTGGGAAGGAAGCGACAGTCGAGGACCAAGTCGACGTCGAGCGGGATCCCATGCTTGTAGCCGAACGACACGACAGACGTCTCCATGGCTCCGGCCGCCTCGCTGCCGGCGAAGAGCTCGACGAGACGGGCACGCAGCTCGTGGACGTTCATCTCCGTCGTGTCGAGGACGATGTCGGCGTCGTCGCGCATCGGCCCGAGCAGGTAGCGCTCGCTGCGGATCGCACCAAGCACGCCGTCGGCCTCGACTGGATGGCGTCGCCGTGTCCCTTCGAAGCGCCGCACGAGGATGTCGTCGGACGCGTCGAGGAACAGCACCCGGACCCGGGCGCCGCTCGCGCGCAGCGACGCGATCGCCGTCGACCACTCGCCGACGGTGTCCGCACCGCCGCGACCGGCGACGAAGCAGAAGCGATCGAGGTCCGCGCCCGGGCCGGACGTCAGCTCGGAGAGCTTGCCGACGAGCGCCGGGGGGAGGTTGTCGATGACGAACCAGCCGAGGTCCTCGAGGTCGGCTGCCGCGCTCGAGCGACCCGCGCCCGACAGTCCCGTGACAATCAGGTACTCAGCCACGACGCGACGACCTCCCGGGTCGATCATCGCACGCGTCGCGGGCGCGAGCCGGCACCGGTGGAGCTATCTCGACCCCGCCGGGCACCACAGAGCTTGGCGCCACGGCACCGGGCACCACGGGGCCTGGCACCTCGTCCCGGCGCCACGGCGGCCGGTGCTCGAAGCGCATGACGAGCAGCCGAGGGATCGCTCCCTCGAGCTTCGGGTCGACCGAGGTCGCGAGCAGCTCCGGCGGAGGCCGGGGCTCGAGCATGTGGGTGAGGACGAGGTCGTGCGCGGCGAGCGGGTTGACGTAGCGCGAGAGCGGGCGGTGCGCGAATGGGATCTTCACGCCTGCGTCGACGTCCTCCCACGTCACCACCTCGTCGAGGTAGGGACCTACCCGCCAGTAGGTCTCGCCGAGGATCTGGTCGTCGACGATCCCGCTCCCCGAGCCCTGGAGCAGCGGATGGTTGACGAGCAGGACGAAGCACCCGCCCGGCGCGAGCACCCTCGCGACCTCCTCGAGCACGGCGTCGACGTCCTCAGCGTGCTCGATGACGAGCGCGCACAGCACGGCGTCGAAGCTCCCGGCAGCGAAGGGCAGCCGCTCTCCCTCTCCCCGGACGTAGACCGGCGCGTGCGCGCGCACGTGCTGTTGGCTCGCGAGCTGTGCGTTCGCGAGCTGGGCGTTCGCGAGCTGGGCTACCGACCGGTCGCAGCCGACAAGGCCGGACCGGGCACGTCCCGACGCGAGCATGTACCGGGCGACCTGTCCCTCTCCGCAACCGAGGTCGAGCACGCGGGCCGCGCTCGCGAGCTCCGCCGCAATGCTCGGCAGGATCTCGTTCTCGTACTCCGGGTCCGCTCCAGCCGTGAAGGTGTCCCGCCACCAGTCGGCGTGGCGCTCCCAGACCTCGAGCCGCTCGGCGGCGCCCGGGTCTCTCGAGACGGCGCTCACGTCGCGAGCCCAGCAGGCGAGACCGTGGTCGTCGGGTGGAGGTGCGCGTAGACCGCCGTGGCCACCGCGTCGGGCATCCAGGCCAGTGCCTCGAGCTCGGCGAGGCTCGCCGCCCGCACGTTGGCGACGCTACCGAGCTCGGAGACGAGCCGGCGCTGGCGCACGGGTCCGAGTCCTGGCACCCCGTCGAGCGCCCCCTTGTGCGTGCGCCGGCGCCGCAGCTCGCGGTGGTAGGTGATCGCGAAGCGGTGTGCCTCGTCGCGCAGCTGTTGGAGCAGGTAGATCGCGGCGCTGTCGCGCGGTATCCGGATCGGGTCGTCGCGACCTGGTCGGAAGACCTCCTCGAACTGCTTCGCGAGCGCCGCCAGCTCGACACGACCGGTCAGGCCGAGCTCATCGAGGACTTGGACGCCCACGCCCAGCTGGCCCTTGCCGCCGTCGATGAGCAGCAGCTGCGGTGGGTACGCGAAGCGCGTCGGGCGGCCCTCCCCCGACGGTCGCGGCGCCTCGTCGAGCCGCTTCAGGCGCCGCGTCAGCACCTCGTGCATCGCGCCGTAGTCGTCGTTGCCCTGCACGGCAGTAACCTTGAAGCGCCGGTAGTCGGTGCGCTTGGGCAGGCCGTCCTCCATGACGACCATCGAGCCGACGTAGTCCGTCCCCTGCAGGTGGCTCATGTCGTAGCACTCGATCCGCAGCGGGGCCTCGGGCAACCCCAGATAGCCCTTCAGCTCCTCGAGAGCCGAGGCCCGCGTCGTCAGGTCGCTCGCCCGCCGCATCGCGTGCCGTTGCAGCTGCTCCGCGGCGTTCGCGCGGGCGACCTCGAGAAGAGCACGCCGCCGGCCCCGCAGCGGGACGCGCACCGCAACGCGGCCACCTCGCCGCTCGGAGAGGAAGGCCTCGTAGGTCGCGAGCTCCTCGGGCAGGGCGGGCACGAGCACCTCGCGCGGGTAGCCGAGCGGCGTCTCGAGGTACTGCTGCTCGAGGATCCGCGCGACGAGGCCAGCCGGCTCGAGGGGTTCGACCTTCTCGAGCACGAATCCCTGGCGGCCCACGACGCGGCCACGACGCACGTGGAGAACCTGGACAGCCGCCTCCAGCTCGTTCTCCGCGACGCCGACGACGTCGATGTCCTCGCCCGAGTCGGCGACCATCTCCTGACGCTCGCTCGCGAGCCGCACGGAGGCGAGCTGGTCGCGCAGCCGCGCCGCTCGCTCGTACTCGAGCGCCGCCGACGCGCTCCGCATCTGCTCGTCGAGGCGGGAGACGATCGGCGCCGTGTCGCCTTCGAGGAAGGCCATGAGCTCCTCGACCGCCTGGCGGTACGCACCCTCGTCGACCGCCCCGACGCACGGACCCGAGCATCGCTCGATGTGGTGGAGCAGGCACGGCCGGCCGAGGCGCTCGTGACGCCGCATCTTCGCGTCCGAGCACGTGCGGATCGGAAACGACCGGAGCAGCAGGTCGAGCGTCTCCCGGATGGCCCAGGCGTGCGCGTACGGGCCGAAGTACCGGGTGCCCTTCCGCTTCGCGCCGCGCATAACCGTCGCGCGCGGCCACTGATCCTCGACCGTCACGGCGAGGAAGGGATAGCTCTTGTCGTCGACGAGCCGGACGTTGAACCGCGGCCGGTGCGTCTTGATGAGGTTGTACTCGAGCATGAGCGCCTCGACGTCGCTGCGCACCTGGATCCACTCGACCGAGGCCGCCCGCTCCATCATCTGGGCGGTGCGCGGGTGGAGCGCGCCGGGCTGCTGGAAGTAGCTCGAGAGCCGGCTGCGCAGTGAGCGCGCCTTGCCGACGTAGATGATCCTGCCTTCGGCATCCTTGAACTGATAGGACCCCGGGGCGTCGGGTATGGCCTGCGGGCGCTCCAACACGGCACCAGAAGGGTACTGCGATCGACCTCCGGACCGTGCCGACCGAGCGACCGGGCCGACGAGCGACCGGGCCGACCGGGCGCACGCGACCTCGGCGACTCCGGGCGCACCCTACTTCCAGCGGAAGTGGACGAACACCCGGCCCCAGTTGCGCGAGTCCTTCTCGACCCGGTGGTAGAGCGGCCGCACGTCGTCTTGCGCGAGGAAGCGCAGGACGCGCTTTTTCAGCTGGCCGGAGCCCTTGCCGGGGATGATCTCGACCGTCGTCGCGTGGATCCGGACCGCCTCGTCGATGACGGCCCGCAGCGCCCGGTCGATGTCATGGCCACGGTTGTAGACGTCGTGGAGGTCGAGCTGGAGCTTCGACATCCCCCGTCATCGCCGCCGCAGCAGCGGCTTCAGGAACTTGCCGGTGTAGCTCGCCTTCACCTTCGCGACCGCTTCGGGCGTGCCCGCAGCGACGAGCGAGCCACCGCCGCTACCCCCCTCGGGCCCGAGGTCGACGAGCCAGTCGGCAGTCTTGACGACGTCGAGGTTGTGCTCGATGACAATGACGGTGTTGCCCTGGTCGACGAGGCGCTGGAGTACCCCGAGGAGCTTGCGGACGTCCTCGAAGTGCAGGCCGGTCGTCGGCTCATCGAGGATGTAGAGCGTGTGGCCCGTCGACCGCTTCGAGAGCTCCGAGGCGAGCTTTACCCGCTGTGCCTCGCCCCCCGAGAGCGTCGGCGCGCTCTGGCCGAGGCGGACGTAGCCGAGCCCGACGTCGACCAGGGTCTGCATGTGCCGCGCGATCGGCGGTTGCGCGGCGAACAGCTCCAGCGCCTCCTCGCAGGACAAGGCAAGGACGTCCGCGATCGACAGGCCCTTCCAGAGCACCTCGAGGGTGTCGCGGTTGTAGCGCGCGCCCTTGCACACCTCGCACGGCACGTAGACGTCGGGCAGGAAGTGCATCTCGATCTTGATCGTGCCGTCGCCCGAGCACGCGTCGCAACGGCCACCAGAGACGTTGAAGGAGAACCGGCCCGGCTGGTAGCCGCGCAGCCGTGCCTCCTGGGTCTCGGCGAAGAGTCGCCGGATGTTGTCGAACACGCCGGTATAGGTCGCAGGATTCGAGCGCGGCGTACGCCCGATCGGCGACTGGTCGATGTCGATGACCTTGTCGAGCAGCTCCGCACCCTCGACGGAGCGGTGCCGGCCCGGCACGCTCTTCGAGCGATACACGTGGCTCATGAGTGCGCGGTGCAAGATGTCGTTGACGAGCGTCGACTTGCCGGAACCGGAGACGCCGGTCACGACGACGAGACAGCCGAGGGGGAACTCCACGTCGATGTCGCGCAAGTTGTGCTCGCGCGCGCCGCGCACGACGAGCCTTCCCTCGCCGACCGGCCGGCGCTTGGCGGGAACCTCGATCGCGAGCCTGCCGGAGAGGTACCCACCGGTGATCGACCGCTCGCTCGCGAGCAGGTCCGCCACCGTCCCCGAGCAGACGACCTCGCCGCCGTGCTCGCCCGCGCCCGGCCCGATGTCGACGACGTGGTCCGCGACACGGATCGTCTCCTCGTCGTGCTCGACGACGATGACCGTGTTGCCGATGTCGCGCAGACGCACGAGGGTGTCGATGAGCTTGCGGTTGTCCCGCTGATGGAGGCCGATCGACGGCTCGTCGAGCACGTAGAGCACGCCGACGAGACCGCTGCCGATCTGGCTCGCCAGCCGGATCCGCTGCGCCTCGCCACCGGCGAGCGTCGCGGCGGAGCGGTCGAGGGCCAGATAGTCGAGCCCGACGTCGAGGAGGAACTGCAGGCGAGCCCGGATCTCTTTCAAGATGCGCTCGGCGATGAGCTGGTCGCGGTCGGACAGCACGAGGGTGCCGAGCAGTTCGCTCGCACGGCCGATCGGCTCCGCAGACAGCTCCGCGATGTTGCGCCCGTCGACGGTGACGGCGAGCGACTCCGGCTTGAGCCGGCTGCCGCCGCACGCTGCGCAGGGGACCTCGCGCATGTAGCCCTCGACCTGCTCGCGCTGGAAGTCCGACTCCGCCTCGGAGTGCCGGCGCTCGAGCCACGGCACGACACCTTCAAACGTCGTGTCGTAGTTGCGCGTCGTGCCGTAGCGGTTGCGGTAGCGGATGTGGACGCGCGTGTCGCCGGCACCGTAGAGAAGGACCTTGCGTTGGGCTTTGGTGAGCTTGCGCCACGGCGTCGCCGTCGAGAACCCGAGCGCGTCGGCGACTGCGGCGAGGACACGGGCAAAGTACTCCGTGCGCGCCCCCGCCCAGGGCGCAAGCGCTCCCGTGGCGAGGGTGAGGTCCTCGTTCGGCACGACGAGCTCGGGATCGACCTCGTAGCGGGTGCCAAGCCCGGCGCAGGCAGGGCAGGCGCCGTAGGGAGAGTTGAACGAGAAGCTCCGGGGCTCGAGCTCGTCGAAGGACAGCCCGCACGATGCGCACGCGAGGTGCTGGGAGAACGTGACGATCTCGTCGTCCCCGGCGTCGTTGTCGAGCATCTGGATCGCGGCGACGCCCTCGGCGAGCCGCAGGGCCGTCTCGATGGAGTCCGTGAGGCGGCGCTCGATGCCGTCCCGACGGACCAGACGGTCGACCACGACCTCGATGGTGTGCTGCTCGTAGCGGGCGAGATCGACGGTCTCACGCTGCGCGAGCTCGACGACCACGCCGTCGACACGGGCACGCGCGAAGCCTTGCTTCGCCAGGTCCTCGAGCAGGGCGTCGTACTCGCCCTTGCGCCCACGCACGACGGGCGCAAGGACGTGGAAGCGCGTCCCGTCCGCGAGGTCCATGACCCGGTCGACGATCTGCTGGGGGCTCTGGCGCGAGACCGGCTGACCACACGTTGGGCAGTGCGGCTGGCCGATGCGCGCGTAGAGAAGCCGGAGGTAGTCGTAGACCTCCGTGACAGTCCCGACCGTCGAGCGGGGGTTGCGGGACGCGGACTTCTGGTCGATCGAGATCGCCGGCGAGAGACCCTCGATGAAGTCGACGTCCGGCTTGTCCATCTGGCCGAGGAACTGCCGCGCGTAGGACGACAGCGACTCGACGTAGCGGCGCTGGCCCTCGGCGTAGATCGTGTCGAACGCGAGGGAGGACTTGCCCGATCCAGACAGGCCGGTGAAGACGATGAGGCGATCGCGCGGAAGCTCGATCGAGACGTCTTTCAAGTTGTGCTCGCGGGCACCCCGGATGACGATCGATCCCGACACCCGTGGCACGCTAGCGGCGCTCAGGAGACCTCCCGCAGCTCTCGTCGCAACGACTTGACCTCGTCACGCAGTCGGGCGGCGTACTCGAACCGCAGCTCGGCCGCTGCCTGGTGCATCTCGGCCTCGAGCGTCGTGACGAGCCGCGCGAGCTCGTCGGCAGGCAGGTCGCCCGGGCGTTCGGGCAGAGCGGCTCCGGCGTGCTCTGCCGCGCGCCGGCCTGCCCGGCGCGACCGGTCCGAGCGACCCGCCGGCAACGGTGCGCCCGACTCCGCGACGAGGTCGCCTGTGCCGGCTGCCGAGCGGAACTGGGCGACAAGGTCGGTGACTGCCTTGCGGATCGTCTGCGGATCGATGCCGTGCTCGAGGTTGTACGCGCGCTGCACCTCCCGCCGCCGCTCGGTCACCGCCATCGCCGCGCGCATCGAGTCCGTGATCGTGTCGGCGTAGAGCACGACCCGCCCCGAGACGTTGCGCGCCGCCCGGCCCATCGTCTGGATGAGCGAGGTCGACGAGCGGAGAAAGCCCTCCTTGTCCGCGTCGAGGATCGCAACGAGCGAGACCTCCGGCAGGTCGAGGCCTTCGCGCAGCAAGTTGATCCCGACGAGCACGTCGAACTCGCCGAGCCGAAGGTCGCGGATGATCTCGATCCGCTCGATCGTGTCGACGTTCGAGTGGAGGTAGCGGACCTTCAGTCCCGACTCGAGCAGGTAGTCCGAGAGGTCCTCGGCCATCTTCTTCGTGAGCGTCGTGACGAGCACACGCTCGCCCCGCTCGGTCGTCTTCCCGATCTCCACGATCAGGTCGTCGATCTGGTGCTTGGTCGGCTTCACGACCACCTCGGGGTCGACGAGCCCGGTCGGCCGGACGATCTGCTCCGCGACAACCGTCGAGACGGACAGCTCGTACGCAGACGGCGTTGCCGACATGAAGATGCACTGGTTGATCCGCTCCTCGAGCTCCTCGAAGCGCAGGGGGCGGTTGTCCATGGCCGAGGGAAGGCGGAAGCCGTGCTCGACGAGCATCTCCTTGCGCGAGCGGTCGCCGGCGTACTGACCGTGGAGCTGGGGCACCGAGACGTGGCTCTCGTCGAGCACGAGCAGCCAATCTTTCGGGAAGTAGTCGAGCAGCGTGAACGGCGCCTCTCCCGGGCGCCGGCCGTCGAGGTGGCGGCTGTAGTTCTCGATGCCCGAGCAGTGGCCGACCTCGGCGAGCATCTCGAGGTCGTGCTCGGTCCGCATCCGCAGGCGCTGCGCCTCGAGGAGCTTGCCCTCCCCCTCGAGCTCGCGTAGTCGCTCGCCGAGCTCGACCTCGATCGTCCCGATCGCACGCCGCAGGCGCTCGTCGCCCGCGACGTAGTGGGTCGCCGGGAAGACGACGAGCTCCTCGAGGTCTCCGATGATCTCCCCCGTCAGGGCGTCGAAGCGCGTGATCCGCTCGACCTCGTCGCCAAACAGCTCGACGCGCACGGCAGTCTCTTCGTAGGCGGGATGGAGCTCGATCGTGTCGCCCCGGACACGGAACTTCCCCCGGACGAGGTTCGCGTCGTTCCGCTCGTACTGAAGCTCGACGAGCTGGCGGAGCAGCGCCCGCTGGTCGTGGGTCTCGCCCGGATGGACGACGACGATCCGGCCCTGGTACTCCTCGGGAGAGCCGAGACCGTAGATGCACGAGACGGACGCGACGACGATGACGTCGCGTCGCGTCAACAGGCTCGCAGTTGTCGAGTGCCGGAGCCTGTCGATCTCGTCGTTGATCGACGAGTCCTTCTCGATGTAGGTGTCGGTCGTCGGGATGTACGCCTCGGGCTGGTAGTAGTCGTAGTAGGAGACGAAGTACTCGACGCGGTTGTCCGGGAAGAACTCCCGGAACTCACCAGCAAGCTGGGCGGCAAGGGATTTGTTGGGAGCAAGCACGAGGGTCGGGCGCTGCGCGTGCTCGATCGTCCAGGCGATCGTCGCGCTCTTGCCGCTGCCCGTGATGCCGAGAAGGGTCTGGAAGCGCTCCCCGCGGTCGAGCCCCGCGCTCAGCGTTGCGATCGCCGTCGGCTGGTCCCCCGCGGGCTCGAACTCGGAGACGACCTTGAACGGTGGCACTGCCCCATCGTACCGAGAGGGTGCGCGCGCGGCTCCAGGTGGCCGGAGAGAGGGCTGCGACACCGTCAGCTCGCGCGATGCCGCTCCTCGCCGCCGGGGAGTCGCGCGATCCAGCGCCACGCTTCCTCGGCCATTGCGACGAGCTCGTCGAGCGAACCGACGTTCACGATGACGTAGTCTGCCGCCCGGACACGCTCGCCCCTCGTCGCCTGGGCGGCGAGGCGCGCACGCACGTCCGCGGCCGACATCGCCCGGTCGCGCACGAGGCGTTCGACGACCATCTCCTCGGGCGCGTCGACGACGAGGACCGCGTCGAGGTCGTAGCGCCGGCGCCCGTCGGTCTCGACGAGCAGCGGCGAGTCGAGCACGACGACGCCTCCGGCGAGCCGAGCTCGCTCGATCGCCGCTGCCGTCGCCGCGTGCACGACCGGGTGGACGATCTCCTCGAGGACCGAGCGGGCATCTCGGTCCGCGAAGACGACCGCAGCGAGGCGCTGGCGGTCGAGCGCCCCGTCGTCGCCGAGGACGGCGTCCCCGAAGCGCTCCCGGACGGACCTGGCCGCGGCTGTGCCCGGAGCCAGGGCGTCACGGGCCATCGCGTCGGCGTCGAGCACGATGGCCCCGTTGCGCGCAAGGACGCGCGAGACCGTCGACTTCCCGGAACCGATCCCCCCCGTGCAGCCGACGGCGACGAACCGGGCGCGCCCTGGTCCCGACTCGACAGTCACCACTCGACAGTCACGAGGTCGCAGGGCGCGACGGCGCACGCCGCGCTCGGCTCACGCCTCGTCGGTGACCTCGGCAGAGCCTTGCGCCTCGCCAGTCTCGTCAGCCTCGACGTCACCAGCCGGATCGGCGTCGGCGTGCACCGCAGCACCGGGTGCAGCCGCTTCGACCACGAAGTCCGCCCAGGCTGCCTGGGCCTCCGTCTCGGGCGTGAACTCGGCGGCCGCGTAGTCGAAGTTGCCGATGTAGTTGCCCTCGGCGTCGTAGGCGTGCTCGCCGAAGGCCTCGCGGTACTCCTCGGCGACCTCGCCACCCTCTGCGGCCTGCTTGATCGACAAGCTGATCCGCCGGCGCTGGAGGTCGATGTCGATGATCTTCACCCACAGCTCCTCCCCGGGCGAGACGACCTGCTCGGGCAGGTCGACGTGGTGCGCCGCCATCTCCGAGATGTGGACGAGGCCTTCGATGCCGTCTCCGACCTGGACGAAGGCGCCGAACGGCACGAGCTTGGTGATCCGGCCGTAGACGAGCTCACCGATCCGGTGCGCGCCGGCAAACTCCTGCCAGGGATCGGACTGCGTCGCCTTGAGCGACAGGCTGATCCGCTCCTTGTCGAGGTCGACGTCGAGAACCTGCACGGTGACCTCGTCGCCGACCGCGACGACCGACGAGGGGTGGTCGACGTGCTTCCACGACAGCTCCGAGACGTGGACGAGACCGTCCATCCCGCCGAGGTCGACGAAGGCACCGAAGTTGACGACCGACGAGACGACGCCCTTGCGGATCTCGCCCGGCTTCAGGTTCACGAGGAACTCGCCGCGCTGCTCCTTCTGGGTCTCCTCGAGCCAGGCCCGACGAGACAGCACGACGTTGTTGCGGTTCTTGTCGAGCTCGATGATCTTGGCCTCGATCTCCTTGCCGACGTACGGCTGGAGGTCCCGCACCCGCCGTAGCTCGACGAGCGACGCCGGCAGGAAGCCGCGCAGGCCGATGTCGAGGATCAGGCCGCCTTTGACGACCTCGATGACCGGGCCGCGCACGACTCCGCTCGAGTCCTTGATCTTCTCGATGTCCGCCCAGGCCCGCTCGTACTGCGCCCGCTTCTTCGAGAGGACGAGGCGGCCTTCCTTGTCCTCCTTCTGCAGGACGAGCGCCTCGACCTCGTCGCCGAGGGCGACGATCTCGTGGGCGTCGACGTCGTGGCGGATCGACAGCTCCCGCGAGGGGATGACGCCCTCGGACTTGAAGCCGATGTCGAGCAGCACCTCGTCCTTGTCGACCTTGACGACGATGCCCTTGACGATGTCGCCGTCCTCGAACTCGACGATCGTCTGGTTGACCGCGTCGTCGAACGAGAGCGCCCCGAGGTCGTCCTCGACGATCGCGCGCGGTGTGTAGACGCCGTCGGCGTCGAAGGTGCCCATCGGCTCGGACCGGGTCGCCACCATCGTGGCTCCCGCGGCTGCCGCCGGGTCCTGCTGGTTCGTGGAGATGTCGTCGGGCATGGAGTGGTGGTCGCCTTAGCACTGAGAACGGCCGACTGCTCCTGCGAGCGCGGCGCGCTCGCCCTCGCCGCCGGCCACGGACGTGGACACCAAAGCCTACACCGCGGCTCTAGGCCTGCTTCGCGTCCGCCCAGCTCCTACCCCATGCGCAGTGGACCTCGAGGGGAACGTCGAGCTGCTCGGCATTGCGCATCGCCTCGAGCGTCAGCGACTCGACCTCGTCGCGCTCGTCGTCGGGCGCCTCGACCAGCACCTCGTCGTGGACCTGGAGCACGATGCGCGCACGCAGGCCCGCCTGTTCGAGCGCGTCGTCGAGCCGGACGAGCGCCTTCTTGAACAGGTCCGCAGCGAGCCCTTGGATGCCGGCGTTCATCGCCTGACGCTCGGCCGCCTGGCGCAGCCGAAAGTTCGTCGAGGCGAGCTCGGGAATGTAGCGACGACGACCCGTCAGGGTCTCGGTGTAGCCGCGCCGGCGCGCCTCGGCCACGGTCGCGTCCATGTACGCCCGCACGCTCGGGAACGCGGCGAAGTACTGCCCCAAGATCTCCACGGCCTCCTCGACCGGCACGCCGAGCCGCTGGGCGAGTCCGTAGGCCTCCATGCCGTAGGCGAGACCGTAGGAGATCATCTTGGCCTTCGAGCGCTGCGCCGGGGTCACCGAGCCGGGATCGACGCCGAAGACCCGCACGGCGGTCGCCGTGTGGATGTCGCGCCCCTCGGCGAAGGCGCCGACGAGGCCCGGGTCGCCCGAGAGGTGGGCGATGACGCGCAGCTCGATCTGGTTGTAGTCCGCGACGAGGAGCCCGGCCCCGGTCGTCGGCACGAACGCCTCCCGGAAGCGCCTCCCCTCCGCGGTCCGCACGGGGATGTTGTGCAGGTTCGGCTGGTCCGACGAGAGGCGCCCGGTCCGCGCGACGGTCTGGTTGAACGTCGCGTGGATCCGCCCGTCCGGCGCGATCTCGCCGAGCAGGCCGTCGCCGTAGGTGGAGCGGAGCTTCTCGACCTCCCGGTAGCGCAGCAGCGCCTCGACGATGCCGGTCTCGTCGCTCGCGCGCAGCTTCTCGAGCGCCGCGGCGTCGGTCGAGTACCCGGTCTTGGTCTTGCGACCGGGGCTCAGCTTGAGCTTGTCGTAGAGAACCCGCCGCAGCTGCGGCGTCGAGTTGACGTTGAGGTCCTCGCCCGCGATCCGCCGGATCTCGGCTTCGAGGCGACGGGCCTCCGTCGTCAGCTCGGCGTTGATCTCCCGCAGTCGGTCGGCGTCGACGCCGATCCCCACGACCTCCATCTTCGCGAGCACGCGCACGAGCGGCCGCTCGACCTCCTCGTAGAGCCGTCGCGCACCGACGCCGTCCAGCTCGGCCCGAAGGCGCGGCGCGAGCTGGCCGATCGCCCCGACCCGCTGCGCTGTCGCTTCGGCGTTTCGGGACTCGCCATTGCCGGCGAGGTCGAAGCCGAGCTGGCCGGCGTCGCCGGCCTCCCCGGCGCCGCCGAGCGCGAGCCCGAAGCGCTGCGCGAGCTGCTCGAGGCTCGGCTGGCCCGCGCCGGAGTCGAGCAAGTAGGCCGCGACCGACGTGTCGAGGTCGAGACCGGTCACGTCGACGCCCGAGGCGAGCAGCCCCCGCATCAGCTCCTTCACGCGGTGGCCGTCGATTCGTGGCGGCTCGGTGCCCCGGGCGAGCAGGCGCCCGAGACCGTCGCCGACGGCCGCCTCGCCGACGAGGTGCCCGCGCAGGTACGCGACGTCGCCGCCGGACTCCGCGGCGATCGCAAGCCCGTCGAGAGCCGACCGGCCGGGCGCTGCGGACCAGCACGGTTCGACGGCGATGTGGCCCGTCGTGGCTGCGAGGCCGTCCAGCCACTCGACCGCCTCCTCGACGTCGTCGAGGTCGCGCCGAGGGCGCGCCGGCTCCGCCGGCGGCGCGCCGGGGACGGCCCCCCCGGGCCGGCCCGCAGCCCGTTCGTAGCGGTCGAGCACCTCGACGAGCCGGTCACGCGGAGTGCGCATCTCGAGCAGGGAGAAGAGCTGGTCGAGCGCCTCTGTGTCGGCATGGCCAAGGGCCATCGACGCGAGGTCCACCTCGAGCGGCACGTCCCGCACGATCGGAGTGAGCAGGAGGTTCGTGCGGACGCGCCCTTCGTGCAAGGCCAGGGACTCCCGCAGCTTCGGCGTGCACTGCGCGAGGTGTGCGTAGAGCGTGTCGAGGTCGCCGTAGACGTTGACGAGCTTGGCAGCAGTCTTCTCGCCGACGCCGGGCACGCCGGGCAGGTTGTCCGACGGATCACCCCGCAACGCGGCGAGCAGCGGGTACTGCGCCGGGCGCACCCCCGTCCGCTCGAGGATGCCGGCCTCGTCGTAGAGCACGTAGTCCGAGACGCCCCGACGGTTGTACAGGACCTTGACGTGGGGATCCTCGACGAGCTGGAACGCGTCACGGTCGCCGGTCACGACAACCACGTCGTCTCCCCGGTCGCGCAGCATCGTCGCGAGCGTGCCGATCACGTCGTCTGCCTCGTAGCCCTCCGCGTCCACGGCGGGCACGCCGAGCGCGAGGACGAGCTGGCGGATCAGCTCGACCTGCACGACCAGGGGCTCGGGCATCGGCGGGCGGCCGGCCTTGTAGTCGTCGGCGATCGCGTCGCGAAACGTCGGACCGGAGCGGTCGAACGCCACGGCCATCGCGTCCGGTGCGAGATCGGCGAGGAGCTTGGTCGTCATCGACACGAATCCGTAGACGGCCTGTGTCTCCTGTCCGGACGACGTCGCCATCCCTGCCTCTTGGAGCGCGAACCAGGCACGGAAGGCGAGCGAGTGCCCGTCAAGCAAGACGCAGGTTGTCACGATCCCGATGGTAAGCGCTCAGGGCCGGAGGCTCCGGTACGCTGGCGGGCGATGGCGGACGGATTCCACCCGCCGCTCGAGGAATACCTCGAGACGATCCACGCTCTCGTCGAGGAGGGCGTGGACGTCATCCAGGCTCGCCTTGTCGAGCGGCTCGGGCACAGCCCCCAAGCCGTCTCCGAGATGGTCCGGAGGCTCGCGGACGACGGCTACCTCACGCGCACGGGCCGTGGCGTGGCACTGACCGAGCAGGGAGCCGAGCTCGCGGCGAGCGTCGTGCGCCGGCACCGGCTGGCCGAGCGCTTCCTCGTCGACGTCGTCGGGCTCCCCTGGTCGAGAGCGCACGTCGAGGCCGGGCGGTGGGAGCACGTGATCTCGGACGAGGTCGAGGCGCGCTTCGTCGCGATACTCGGCAATCCGACGACCTGCCCCCACGGCAACCCGATCCCCGGGGCACCCGTCGATCCCACGCCGCAGCGCCCGCTGTCGGCGGTACGCGCAGGCGAGCACGTCCGCATCACACGCATCACCGAGCAGGTGGAGATGGACGGCGAAGCCCTCGCGTACCTCGACGCGAGCGGCCTCGTCCCCGGCTGCCGAACGTCGGTCGTCGCTCGGGCGCCCGACGGGACGGTGCTGCTCGAGCTCCGAGAGGGCAGCGAGGCTCGGCGCGCCGCGATCGGGACCGCCATGTGCGCGCAGATCTTCGTGACCGACGACTGACGGGACCCCTGACGGGGAGGACCGACTGGGCCCGTGACGGTGACTGCTGTCGGGACCCGAAGAGGTCGAGAGCCGTCAGCTGCCGGGGACGGCGAGCGTTCCCTCGACGATCTCCTCGGCGATCCGGCGCATCGAGGTCCGCCTGTTCATCGCCGTCTGCTGGATGAAGCCGAACGCCGCCGACTCGGTCATCCCGTGGTCGTCCATCAGCCGACCTTTGGCTCGGTCTACCCACCGCCGCGTCTCGAGCCGGTCCTCGAGACCACGCTTGTCGTCGGAGAGGGCGAGGTTCTCCGCCTCGAGCGCCTGCATCTCCGCGTAGCGCCCGAGGGCCACCTCGATCGCAGGGAGGAGCTCCTCTTTCTGGAACGGCTTGACGAGGTACGCAAGGGCGCCTGCGTCACGGGCCTGCTCGATGAGGTCACGCTGGCTGAAGGCCGTGAGGATCAGGACTGCCGAACGACGCTCGGAGTTGATCTCACGGGCGGCGGCGAGACCGTCCATCCCCGGCATCTTGATATCGAGGATGACGAGGTCCGGCTGGTGAGCCCGCACGAGCGCGACGGCTTCGTCGCCACGGCCCGTCTCCCCGACGACCTCGTAGCCCTCCTCCTCGAGGATCTCGCGCAGGTCGAGGCGGACGATCGCCTCGTCCTCGGCGATGACGACTCTGCCTGCCACGAAGGTCTCCTCGCTCCCGATCAGACGACGAGCCGCGACAGCAGCTCGTCTCGTGCATGTTCGAGCTCTACGACGGCCTGACGGGCCGCGTCCCTGCTCCGTAGCATTACCTCGGCGTGACGGCGCGCCTCGTTCCACTCCTTGTCCGCGAGCGGGGTCTCGGAGACGAGCATCCGCGTCCGCAGGTCTTCTGCCGTCTCCTCGAAGGCGCTGAGCTGCTCCTCGGCGAGCGCGAGCTCGGCGCGTGCCCGCTCGAGCCGGGCGTGCACGTCGAACAGGCGCCTCTCGACGCGCTGGCGGCTGTCCGAGATCCCGTGTCGCACCCCTCCAGTCTAGGGGCAGGCCCGACCCCCCCTTGCTCGCCTCGCGCCCGCCAGAGCGACCGAGGTGAGATGCCAGGCCGGGTCAGCCGCACCGCAGGGACGTCGTGCGGACCGCCGCGCCGAGGACATCGGCGCGGAGTCGGACCCCGATCCCCGGCGCGGCCGGCACCTCGATCTCGCCGCCGACGAGGACGTGCGGCGAGGTGATGTCGGGATCGAAGTAGCGGCTGCTCGGCCCGAGATCCCCTCCGAGGTCGACACCGGGAAGGGCAGCGACCGCGAGCGAGCACGCCCTCCCGAGCCCGGCTTCGAGCATCCCGCCGGCGAAGACGTGCAGGCCGGACTCGACGCAGCGGTCGTGGAGCCGGCGCGCGGCCAAGGCTCCACCGACGCGCGCGGCCTTCAAGGAGATGCCCGCGCACGCGCGAAGGGCGATCGCCGCGTCGAGCGCCCCGAGACCGGTGATCGACTCGTCGAGCAGGACCGGGGTGGCGAGCTGGCTCTGAAGCTCTGCGTGACCGACGAGGTCGTCTGCGGCGAAGGGTTGTTCGATCGCGACGAGACCGAGGACGTCGAGGCCGCGGAGCTCGTGTCGGGCTGCCGGGTCGCCCGATCGGTACGCGCCGTTCGCATCGACGCTGAGCGCAACGTCGGGAAAGGCCGAGCGGACCGCACGAACGACCTCGAGGCAGCGACCGGGCACGATCTTGCACTTGACCTGGTTGAACCCCGCCGAGACGGCCGATGCGACCGTCTCGACCACCTCGGCGGGCTCGTCGAGCCCGACGACGGCCCCCGCCGTCACGCTCCGCCGTGTCGCTCCGAGGAAGCTCGCGAGCGAGCGCCCGTCGCTCGCAAGCTCCGCGTCGAGAAGTGCCATCTCCACCGCAGCGAGTGCCATCGGGTGACCGCGCACGCCGTCGAGCGCGGACAGGGCGTCTTCTGTCCCGTCGAACACCGCGTCGGGGCGCAGCAGGAGCGGGACGAGCCACTCCCGGAGAACGTGCTCGGCACCGTCGGCATACTCGCAGCTGTAGTGGGGCGCGAGGAGCGCTTCGCACTCGCCCCAGCCCGCCCCCCGGTCGGTCTCGAGGTGCACGAGCACGACCGGCCGGCGATCGTGCGTGCCGCCGCTCGTACCGAGCGGGCGCACGAGCTCGAGCTCGAGGCGCACGATGTCTGCGGCGAGAACCCTCACCTTCGTGACGCTACCGCCGGAGCGGTAACCTGCCCGGGCCGGGACACGACAGCTCCTCCCGGCCCGGATGGCGGAATGGCAGACGCGGCGGCCTCAAAAGCCGCTGTCCGAAAGGGCGTGCGGGTTCGAGTCCCGCTCCGGGCACACCGAGATCGCCGCACGCGGCTCAGGCGTCGTCGGTCGTCCGACGGTCCCGTTTGCGCTGGGCGAGCAGGCGCTTGGCCTGCAGACGGCGCTCTTTCGACCCGAGGGTCGGCCGCGTCGCCCGTCGCTCGACGTCGACGCGGAGCGCGTCCGCGATACGCTCCTCGAGCCGCCGCAGGGCGATCTCGCGGTTGCGCAGCTGCGAGCGCTCGTCCGAGGCCACGACCCGGACGAGCGGGCCCAGGCGCTCGATCAGGCGCTGACGCTGACGAGGACCGATCGACGGGGAGCCCGCGACGTCGAATCGGAGCTCGACGCGGGTGTTCGCCGTGTTGGCGTGCTGGCCACCCGGACCGCCGCTCCCACTGAAGCGCCATTCGAGCTCGTCGGCCGGCACGAGTGCGCGCCCGACCCGGAGCGGCCGGCTGGACGGATCGGCGGTCACGGCGAGGGAGGCGACTCGGCACTCGGGGTCGTGCCGCTCTCCGGCGCCCGAAAGGTCCCGAACGCGTCGGCGGCAAAGACGACGAGCACCTCGGGCAGGGCGAAGTCGGGATCGAGCTGAGCCGCGAGACCTTCGCACATGACGACAGTCTTGACGAGCAGGGCGAGCTCACGCGGGAACGTCAGGCGGTGCCGCCTGCTCACCGTCATCAGATCTGCGACGAGCGGTGCCAGCCGGAGCTCGCCGAGGGGCTGCTCGATGGAGGCTGCGGTCAGCCGGTCGAGCTCGGCGACAAAGGAGTCCTCGTCGACGGCGTCGGGCGCCACGCCGAGACCCCGCATCGCCGCGACCGTCCGGCGTGTGTCGTGGGTGACCAGGGCGAGGAGGATCTCGACGAGGGCGTCGCGCACGCGCGGCGGCACGGTCCCGACCATTCCGAAGTCGACCATCGCGAGCCGTCCGCCCGCCTCGACGAACAGGTTCCCCGGGTGCGGGTCCGCGTGGAAAAAGCCGTGCGAGAAGACCATGGACAGATAGACGTACGCGAGGTTCCGCGCAAGGGCAGGACGGTCGACACCCGCCGCGTCGAGGCCGGCGAGGTCGTCGATCTTCACCCCGACGATCCGCTCGAGAGTCAGCACGCCGTGCGTCGTCGCCTCCCAGACCACGTAGGGCACGTGGACGGGGAGCGCCGCGAGGTCCGCCCGCGCCCGTTCGGCGTTGTGCCCCTCGGCGACGTAGTCGAGCTCGCCCCGCAGAGTCTCGGCGAACTGCTCGACGAAGCCGACGATGTCGACGCGGCGCAGGGGTCCGGGGACACGTGCGACGAGCGCCGCCCCGAGGGCGAGGACGTCGAGATCCTCCTCGACAGTCGAGACGACACCGGGGCGACGCAACTTCACGACCACCTCCCGGCCGTCAGCGAGCGTCGCCCCGTGGACCTGGCCGATCGAGGCAGCTGCGATCGGGACGTCGTCGAAGCTCGCGTAGAGCTCGGACGGGTCGCGGCCGAGCTCGCGGCGTAGCGCCCGCCGGACCGCGTCTGCGGCGATGCGCGGCGCACTGTCCTGCAGCGTCGCCAGCTCGGCCTCGTAGCGCGGCGGCACGATGTCCGGTCGAGTCGAGAGCACCTGGCCGAGCTTGACGAAGGTCGGCCCGAGCTCGGCGAGCGTCTCACGCAGCTCGTGCGGCAGTCCCCCTCGCCGGCCGTTCAGCCGGTCGCGCACCGTCCCCGCGGCTCGGCGGCTCACCACCCGGGTCACCGCCAGCGCGCGGGACGCGGCCGTCCGACCCGTCTCCCGGCGTCCAGGACCAGCCATCGGCTACCCTGCCCGACCGACGGGCAACGAGACGGGCAACGAGTCGCGGGACACGCCGAAGAGTAACCCTCGAAGCCGCCGGGGAGTCCAAAGGCAGCGGGGAGTCGAGTCGACGCGTGCGGCACGGCCACGGGCCCGAGCCGGCCGAAGGGAGCGAATGGGTGCTTGCGTTCACCTTTCCAGGTCAAGGTTCCCAGCGACCCGGAATGGGCGCGCCATGGCTCGACCACCCGTCCTGGGAGCTGGTCGGGCACGCGAGTGACGTCGTCGACGTCGACGTCGCCTCGCTCCTGCTCGACGCCGACCAGACGACGCTCACCCAGACGGCGAATGCCCAGCTCGCAACCTTCGTGTTGAGCCTCGTCGTGCTCGACGCCACCGAGCGGCTCGGGCTCGAGCCCGCCGCTGCCGCCGGTCACAGCCTCGGGGAGTACACCGCGCTCGTCGCGACCGGAGCGATCGGCTACGAAGACGGCCTCCACCTCGTCGCCGAGCGCGGCGCGGCGATGCGAGACGCCGCCGAGCAGTCCCACGGCACGATGATGGCGGTCCTCGGCCTAGGCGACGACGACGTCGAGGCGGCGTGCCTGCGCGCCGAGGACGACGTCTGGGTCGCCAACTACAACGCGCCCGGTCAGGTCGTCATCGCCGGGTCGCCCGCAGCGCTCGAGGTTGCTGCAGGCCTCGTCCGCTCGCTCGGCGCCAAGCGTGTCACCAAGCTCGTCGTCGGCGGGGCATTCCACACTCCTTACATGGCTCCAGCGCGCGACCGCCTCCGCAAGGCCATTGCCGCCGCGACCTTCCGCGAGCCGAGCCCGGCGGTGGTCGCGAACGTCGACGCGCGCTCGCACACCGACCCGGCCGACTGGCCGGGCTTGCTGTCTGCCCAGCTATGCGGGCCCGTGCGCTGGCGTCAGAGCCTCGACACCTTGTACGCAGCCGGAGCGCGGACCTTCGTCGAGCTCGGGCCCGGTGGCGTGCTCACCGGCCTCGCGAAGCGGACACTGCCGCGCGAGGGCACCGTCACCGCATCGGTCGCGACTCCAGAGGAGCTCAAGGAGCTCGTCGAGTCGCTCGCAGGGCGGTCTCGAGTCGCCTCGTCGAGCGCCTCCGTGGTCGGCGAGCGCTACAAGATGACCGAGCGCCTCGTCGTGTCGCCCGCGACCGGCCCGTTCACTCCCGCGCCACGATGCCTTCCCGCCGTCCCGACCCTTCCGGGCCCGACGCCACCGGGCGTGCCCGACGGGGTGGACGACGTGGACGCTCGGATCGAGATCCACGTCGGAGACCTGGTCGGATGGGCAGGCGCGACCGAGATACGCTCGTCGTTCGCGGGAAGCCTCGAGGGCATCATCGTCCTGCCCGGCGAGCGCGTCGTCTCCGGCCAGCCGGTGGCGTGGTTGCGGGTGGAGACGGACCACGGGCACGAGTCGGGCCTGCGGAGCGAACAGAGCTAGCCAGGCCCGGCGTCGCCCGCACGGGCGCGCAGAGCTGCGCAGTCGGTGTCGGCACCCCGGACCCGGCGCGGCGAACAGTTTGACCGACAGCGGACAGGAGCCTTCGATGGGATCTGCGATCACCGGCTGGGGCGAGGCGCTGCCCGAGCGGATCGTGACGAACGACGAGTTCGCGGCGCGGCTCGACACGAGCGACGAGTGGATCGTCGCCCGCACGGGGATCCACGAGCGACGGATGGGTAGCTCGACGTCGAAGCTCGCCGTCGAGGCCGGCCGCGCCGCGCTGGACAGGGCAGGACTGCTTGGCGCAGACGTCGACCTCGTCGTGCTCGCGACGACGACTCCGGACCAGGCGATCCCCGCGACCTCCGCCGCCGTGCACGACGCCCTCGGCTGCCGGGGAGGCGCCTTCGACCTCAACGCGGCGTGCGCCGGCTTCGTGTACGCGCTCGTCACGGCCGACGCGCTCTTGCGTGCTGGTCACCGTCGTGCGCTCGTGATCGGGTCCGAGACCCTGTCGCGCGTCACCGACCAGGACGACCGCTCGACTGCCGTGCTCTTCGGCGACGGCGCCGCCGCGATCGTCGTCGAGGCGGGAGCTGCCGACGACCTCATCCTTGCCTACGACCTCGGCGTCGACGGCTCCGCCACGTCGCTTCTCTACGCGGACCACGGCGGCCATATCCACATGGAGGGCCGCGAGGTGTTCCGCAGAGCCGTCCGCACCGAGATCACCTCGATCGAGCGGGTCCTCACCGACGCCGGGATCGGGCCGGACGACGTCGACTTGTTCGTCCCCCACCAGGCGAACGTCCGGATCATCGAGGCGGTCAACGAGCGCCTCGGCCTCTCGATGGACAAGACGGCGATCGTCCTCGACCGGACCGGCAACACCTCCGCCGCGTCGATACCGCTCGCCCTCGCCGGGGCGGCCGACGCCGGCCGACTGCGCGAGGGCGACACCGTCCTGCTCTCGGGCTTTGGCGCCGGGATGACCTGGGCGAGCGCGGTCGTGCGATGGGGTCGCAGGGGGCTCGTCCGATGACCGGCCGCGTCGTGCTCGTCACGGGTGGCTCGCGCGGCATCGGGCTTGCCGTCGCGCAGCGCCTGCAGCGCCGCGGTGACGACGTCGCGGTGACGTTCCGGACCGATCCACCGTCGCTGGCTGCGCCTGGCGAGGGAGCACGTGCCATCCGGCCCGTTCGCTGCGACGTCACCGTGCCGGACCAGGTCGAGGCGGCCTTCGCGGAGATCGAGCGCACCGCCGGGTCCGTCGAGGTGCTCGTCTGCTCCGCGGGCATCACCGACGATGCCCTGCTCATGCGGATGAGCGAGGAGCGCTGGGACCGCGTCATCGAGACCGATCTCACGGCCTGCTATCGCACGGTCAAGCGAGCACTGCCCGCGATGCTGAAGGCCCGCACGGGTCGCATCGTGCTCGTGTCGTCGGTCGTGGCTTTCCTCGGCAATCCCGGGCAGACCAACTACGCCGCGGCAAAGGCCGGCCTGGTCGGCTTCGCCCGGTCGCTCGCCCGCGAGGTGGCGAGCCGCACGGTCACCGTCAACGTCGTGAGCCCCGGGCTCGTCGCAACCGACATGCTCGCGGCCCTCGGCAAGGAGAGGACCGACGCGATGGCCGAGCATGTCCCCCTCGGCCGGGTCGGCGACCCCGACGAGGTCGCAGCCGCCGTAGAGTTCCTCGTGTCACCCGAGGCCGCCTACGTGACCGGCACCGTGCTGGCCGTCGACGGCGGGCTCGGCATGGGGCACTGAAGTCAGCAAGCGGCGCGGGACGGCGATGGACAGGCGTCGATCCGCCCGGCCTCGTGTGGCGCCGGACCGTCCGGCACGCTAAGACAACCAGCTTGGACCGGGACCGCCCGGCCGATACCGAGGAGGCAGGGACGTGGCAGACGACGCGACCTTCGAGAAGTTCCGGGCCTGCGCTGTTGAGGTCCTCCAAGTACCAGCAGAAAAGGTCGTGCCTGAGGCACGCTTCGGCGACGACCTCGACGCGGACAGCCTCGACCTCGTCGAGTTCGTGATGGCGCTCGAGGAGTCCTTCGACATAACCGTCGAGGAGTCCGAGCTCGAGGGGGTGGAGACCGTGGCGCAGGCCTACGAGCTCGTGACCGCCAAGCTCTGATGCCAGCTGGTCTGGCCAAGCGCCGGGTCGCGATCACCGGGATCGGCGTCGCGTCGTGTGTCGGCATCGGAGCCGACGCGTTCTTCGACGGGATCTGCGGCCCTGCTCCCGAGCGCGAGCGCCGGGTCGAGGACTTCGACCCCGCCAACTGGTTCGAGGTCAAAGAGGCGCGGCGCACGGACCGCTTCGCGCAGCTCACGCTCGCGAGCGCGTCGATGGCCGTCGAGGATGCCGGCCCGATCGGCGTGGTCCCCGATCGCGCAGGGGTTGTCTTCGGTACCGGCGTCGGCGGTCTCTCGACGCTCCAGGAGCAGATCACCGTGCTCGTCGAGCGGGGTCCGCGCCGCGTCTCGCCGTTCCTCGTGCCGATGATCATGGGCAACGCGGGTGCAGCTGCCATCTCGATGCGCTTCGGCTGGCGCGGTCCGTGCGAGACGATCGTCACGGCCTGCGCCGCGGGCACCCAGTCGATCGGCAACGCCTACCGGCTCATTGCCTACGGCCGCTGCGACGCGGCGATCACCGGTGGAGCCGAGGCCGCGATGGAGCCGGTCGGCGAACGGCCCGCGATCGGTGCGGTCGCGTTCGGCAACATGACGGCTCTGTCGAGCTCGGGAGTGTCCCGCCCGTTCGATGTCCGGCGGGACGGCTTCATCCTGGCCGAGGGCGGCGCCGCTCTCGTGCTCGAAGAGCTCGAGCACGCGCAGGCCCGCGGTGCCCACGTCTACGCAGAGCTGATCGGCGCGGCGTCGACCGCCGACGCCTACCACATCACCGCGCCCGCGCCCGAAGGGGCAGGGGCACGCTCGTGCATGGAGCTCGCTCTCGACGACGCCGGCATCGGGCCCGCCGACGTCGCCCACATCAACGCCCACGGGACCTCGACCCCGGTGGGCGACCTCGCCGAGGCGCAGGCGATCGAGAAGATCTTCGGCTCCTCCGGGCCGCCGGTCACCTCGATCAAGGGCGTGACCGGCCACGCGCTGGCCGCAGCCGGAGCCCTCGAGGCCGTAGCTGTCGCGCTGACGATCGAGCGCGGCGTCATCCCTCCGACGGCAGGGCTCGAGCAGCTCGAGCCCGAGATCCACCTGGACGTCGTGACGGGCGCCCCGAGGAGCTTCGTTCCCGGGCCGGTGCTGTCGAACAGCTTCGGCTTCGGCGGCCACAACGGCTGCCTGGTGATCGCGCCGTTCGCCGACGCGCCCTCGCGCGGCTGAGCCGTCCGCAGCAACCGAGAGCCGAGGCAGCGCGATCCCCGACGACACGACTGCATCGAGCCCGGCGTCGACGGGAGACGACACGGCGAGCGGTCCCGCGGACCTCGCGGTCGGCGCGTTCAGCGACGACCCGCCGTGGATCGTCGACCCCGAAGACCTTCCCTGGAAGCTCGGTCTCGACCTCGTCCGCGCGCGGACCCACGGCGACGTCCCGCTGCTCACGCGGCGCCGGCGCATCCCGCCCGGGCGCCGGATCGTCAAGGTCGCCGCGACCCTCGGGTGGGCGCTCGGGATGTGGTACGTCCGGGAACGCCGGCGTGGTGGCCCGACGTCGAGGGCCGGACTCGCGCATCGGCTGCGCGTCGCGTTCCAAGAGCTCGGGCCGACCTACATCAAGCTTGGCCAGATCATCTCGTCCGGCGAGGGCATCTTCCCCCCGGAGCTCGTCGGCGAGTTCCGCCAGCTGCGCGACAAGGTGCCCCCCGAGCCCTTCGAGGTCGTGCGCGAGATCGTCGAGTCCGACCTCGGCCGGCCGCTCGCCGAGGTCTTCCGGGAGTTCGCGACCGAGCCGCTCGCCGCCGCGTCGATCGCGCAGGTCCACAGCGCCGTCCTCGTGACCGGCGAGCCCGTGGTCGTCAAGGTCCAGCGGCCCGACATCGCGACCCTCGTCCGCAGGGATCTCGCGATCATGAGCTACCTCGCCCCGTTCCTCGTCGGGCGCATCGCGATCGCCGTGCTCGCGAACCCCCCGGCGCTCATCGAGCTGTTCGCCGAGACGATCGTCGAGGAGCTCGACTTCCGGCTCGAGGCGGAGAACATGCTCGACATCGCGAGCGTGCTCGCAGCGAGCGACCAGCGCGCGATCGTCGTGCCTCGCCCGCATCCCCGCCTCGTCACGCCGCGCATCCTCGTCATGGAGCGGCTCGACGGATTCGCCTGGGACGACGTCGCGGGGATGCGGGCAGCGGGCATCAAGACCGAGGAGGTCCTGCGAGCTGGAGTGGTCTCCTTCCTCGAGGGCGCGATGCTCTACGGCGTCTTCCACGGCGACCTGCACGGCGGGAACCTGCTCGTTCAGGCCGACGGCCGCGTCGCGCTGCTCGACTTCGGGATCACCGGCCGGCTCGTCGAGGAGCGCAGGGTCGCGTTCCTCCGCCTCGTCATGGGCGGGACGCTGAACGACGTTCACGCCCAGGTCCAGGCGTTGCGCGACCTCGGAGCCCTCGACGCCGACGCCGACATCGAGCAGGTCATCGCCGACCTCGGTCTCGACGGGCCACCGCAAGACGTGGTCGAGATGAGCGCAGAGGAGCTCACCGCGCAGCTGCGCGACCTGACCAAGCAGCTCCTCGGCTACGGCGCAAAGATGCCGAAGGAGCTGATGCTGTTCGTGAAGGACATCTTGTTCCTCGACGGGGCGGTCGCGACGCTCGCTCCGGACATCGACCTGCTCGGCGAAGTCGCCTCGATCTCCGCCTACTTCGCGAGCCGCCACGGCGGGCGTATCGCATCCGAGATCGGCATCGACCCGCGGGTACGGCCGACCGACCTCGACTCGGTGCGCTCGTCGCTCGGCGTCGCACCCGAGACGGACCGGCTCTCCTATCGCGAGATCCAGGAGCGGCGCGCTCTGCTGCGCCGCAAGTTCGAGACCGAGCGCCACGGCCGCGCCCCGGGAGCGACGTGACCGCACCGGCCCCCCGTGCGAGCATCGTCGCAATGCCAACCGTCCGCACGCACCGCCACACCCGACGAGCGCGCCGCGCCGCCGCGCTCGGCGTCCTCGTCGCGTTCCTCGCGACGACGGCCGCGACGACGGCCGCGACGACGGCCGCGAGCCGGGTGGTCGAGGGCCGCGCTGCCCACAGCCGCGCACCCCAGGCGGCAACTGCGGCCGCGACCCCACACGTCCTGCTCGCACTCGGCGACTCGCTCGCCTCCGGCTACCAGCCGATGGACGGAACGACGCCACCACCGGTCGACCCGGCCACCGGCTATCGGGACCAGGGCTACCCGCACAGCTACCCAGCCGACCTCGCCCACGTGCTCGGGCTCGGGCTCGTGGATCTCGCGTGCCCCGGCGAGACGACCACGTCGATGACGTCGACCCCTGCCCAGTCCGGCTGTGCAGCGACCTACCGGGCAGAGCTCGGTGCGACGTCGCAGCTCGAGGCCGCACGGGCCTACCTCGCACGCCATCGTGGCCTCGTGCGCCTCGTGACGCTCGACATCGGGGCGAACGACCTCGACCGATGCCTCTCGAGCGCGCACGTCGACCTCGCCTGCCTCGCGCACGCGCGTGCAACGGTGTCCGCGAGACTTCCACGCATCCTCGGCGCGCTCCGCAGCGCGCTCGCCGTCGACGACCCGAGCGCGCGCATCGTCGCGATGAACTACTACGACCCGCTCCTCGCCGTCGCCTACGAGCCCGGCGGCGTCACGGGCGACGCCGAGGCAGCGCTCTCGGTGCTGCTCGCCGACGGCTTCAACACGCTGCTCGCCGACATCTACCACCGCGCAGGAGTGCCGGTGGCAAACGTCGCCGGCGCGTTCCACACAGGCCAGGTGGCGCCGGCGTTGACGTACGCGGGCCGCTCCCTTCCCGCCGACGTCGCGTACGTCTGCCACTGGACGTGGATGTGCCCGCTGACCGGATCGTCGCGTGGGGCCGACATCCACCCGGACGACGCCGGCTACTCCGTCATCGCGCGGACCTTCGCGCGCCTCGTCGACTCCTAGCCCTCACCGGGGGCTCCATCGGTAGCGCGGCCACCTACGGTGCACGGCGAGATCGGAGCCGCACCGCGTTCCCCAGCTGCTCCCGAGACGACAGACCGGCCCGAGCGCCGGCGACGCGAGCGACGGAGGGCCGATGGACGCGACAGGCGGCTGGGGCGAGCAGGCGAGATCGGCCGGGGCGGGAGCCGAGGCAGAGACGCGGAGCAGAGCCGTTGACGGGGCACGTCGCTGCGGCGAGTTGGCCGGGCGGGACGACGTCCGGCATGCGTCGATGCGCGCGGTCCAGGTCCTGCTCGAAGAGCTCCCCGAGGCTGGGCCGTCGGTGGCCGGGCTCGTGGAGGACTTCGACGACGGCCTGAGCGCACACAGCGTGTTCGCCGAGCTCGCCGCCATCACGAGCCAGCTCCTCGAGCGTTCGCCGACCGACGAGGAGGACGAGGACCTCCTCGAGCGCATCTTCTCCGCCATCGAGGTGGTGACGACGACGCGGGGCGTCGACGTCGTGACGACTGTCGCATACGGCTTTCTCGACCAGCTCAGCCTTTCGGCGTACGACCGAGCGCTCCCCTACTTCGGTGCAGCCACGGAGCGCCTTGCCGTGCTGCTCGACCAGGACGCCCTCGAGCTCGACGAGGACGAGGACGACGACGACGACGACGAGGACGACGAGGAGACGCGCCGGGTCGGGCGGTAGGTCAGGCGCGCAGCGTCGCCGGCAGTGCCTCCTCTGCCGCGGCGATGCAAGTGGCTCGCAGCTCGGCGAGATCTGTCTCGGTGAGCGTCCGGTCCGGAGCACAGAAACGGAGCCGGTAGGTGAGGCTCCGTCGGTCCGGTGCGATGCCCTGTCCCCGGTACGCCTCGAGGAGCCGGACGGACTCGAGGAGCGCCCCACCGCTCGAGCGCAGGACCGCCTCGAGCTCGGATGCTGCGATCGCATCGTCGAGCAGGAACGACAAGTCGACGTCGCTCGACGGGAACCGGCTCACTGGTCGGGCGCGGCGGTCGAGTGCGGGAAGGTCGTCGAACGCGACGAGGTCGAGCGCGAGCCAGCCGACCCGGCGGTCGCTCGAGATCCCGTAGGCCTCGAGCACGCGCGGATCGACCTCTCCGACGACGCCGACGACACGGCCTCCCGCCGTCCCCGTGACGTCAGAGGAGCCCGCGTCGGGCACTCGGTGTGCGGTCGCGCGCAGCAACGCGCGCCTGCTCGGGTGCGTCCCGAGGGCAAGCAGCGGCTCGGGAGCCTCGACATGCTGATCGAGCGCGAGAGCGCCACGCGCCCGTCCCATCTGCTCGACGACGACCTCGAGCGCGTGCACGGCGCTTGTGGCGTCGTCGCCGTGGCCAGCGAAGAGCACGCCCACGTGCTCGCTCTCGACAGCCAGGCCGTCGTCGCTCGACGGGGAGAAGACACGGCCGATCTCGAACATCCGCACGGCGGGATTGCGGTGCGCGACGTTGTGGCGCAGCGAGCCGAGGAGCCCGGGTAGGAGATGGGCGCGCAGCACGGACTCCTCGCGGACCATCGGGTTCGCGATCTCGATGACCGGACGAGGCGCGCCGGCACGCTCGAGCAGCGACGGGTCGACGATCGAGCTCGTCCACGCCTCGAGCGCTCCGAGGCCGACGAGGACACGCCGCAGCCGCCGCCTGCTCGCGGTCCGCTCGCCGAGCCGGCCGACGAAGGGCGACCGTCTCGGTGTCCGCACGATCCGCTCGTAGCCGACATGGCGCGCGACCTCTTCGACGACGTCGACCTCGCGGACGGCGTCGGGCCGGAACGACGGGACCTCGACGTCGAGCACGTCTGCTCGGCCCGGGCTCTCGCCGTCGAGACCCGGTGCAGAGGTGACGGCAAACCCGATCGGCGCGAGCAGACCGACGACCTCGTCCGTCGAGAGCGAGGTCCCGAGCAGCGCGTTGACGCGCCCGACGCGGACACGCACGTGGCGCCGAGACGTCGCGACGGGGTGCGCGTCCACGTCGTCAGGGGCGACCACCGGGGCCGGCGCGCCCTGGAGCCGCGCCGCGTCGGCGACGAGGGCGCAGAAGCGGTCTGCCGCCCGGACAAGTCCGTCGGGATCGACGCCACGCTCGAAGCGCGCCGACGCCTCGCTCCGCAGACCCTGGCGCTTTGCCGTCCGGGCCACGACGACGGGGTCGAAGTGGGCGACTTCGAGCAGGAGCCGCTCCGTCGCGTCGCCGATCTCCGTCGCGGCTCCGCCCATGATGCCGGCGAGACCGACGACCGTGTCCGTCGCGTCGCAGATCACCAGGTCGTCGACGTCCGTCGTGCGAGCGAGCGTGTCCGTGTGGCGTCCGAGCACTCTCGTCGTGCCGTCGAGGGTGACGAGCCGCTCGCCGGGGCGTGCGAAGCGAGCCGACAACCCGTGCCCGCCGAGCGTGTCGAGGTCGTAGGGATGGCTCGGCTGACCGAGCTCGAGCATCACGTAGTTGGACGCGTCGACAACGGCGCCGAGCGGGCGCATCCCGGCGAGCAGGAGCCGGCGGGCAACCTCGGGGGGCGACGGCATGGGCGACAGGCCGCTCACGACGCGTCCGAGCAGACGGCTGCAGGCCTGCGGTGCCCCGATCGCGACCGACGCGAGCTCGGCTGCGGGCACCCCGGAGCGCTCGACGGCGGGCACGTCGAGCTGGAAGGGCAGGCGGAGGCGAGCGGCGAGGTCACGGGCGACCCCGACGATGCTCAGGCAGTCGGGCCGATTGGGCTCGACGGCGATGTCGAACACGGCGTCCGGCACGATCCCGAGGTGGTCCGCGAGAGCCATCCCGACCTCGACGCCGGCTGGCAGCGCGCCATCCGGCGCACCAGTCGACGCCAGGACGAGCAGGCCCGCCCCGTCGCCGCCGAGGCCGAGCTCGCTCGCCGAGCAGAGCATCCCGTCGGACACCACCCCGCGCAGCTTGCGCCGGGCGATGACGAACCCGCCCGGCAGCTCGGCGCCGACACGCGCGAGGGGGACGACGTCGCCGACGGAGAAGTTCGTCGCGCCGCAGACGATCTCTTGTGCATCGGAGCCCCCGGCGTCGACGACGACCTGCCGGATGCGCTCGGCGCCGGGGATCGGGCGGATCTCGAGGACGCGCGCGAGCACGACGCCGTCGAGGCCCCCCCCGACGTGCTCGATGGCCTCGACGACGAGGCCGAGCGAGTCGAGGACCCGACCGAGGTCCCGCACGCCGTCCACGTCCCGTGGCGACGTCGGCAGCGGTACGAACTCCTGCAACCACGACAGCGGGACGCGCACGTCACCCCTTCCTTCTCGATGTGGAGCCCGATGAGTCGACCGTCACCAGGACCGACGGACCACGCTCAGAACTGCGTGAGGAAACGGACGTCGTTCTCGACGAAGCTGCGGATGTCCTCGATCTCGTGCCGCATGATCGCGAGCCGGTCGATGCCGAAACCGAACGCGAAGCCGCTCCACTGCTCGGGGTCGGCGCCGCTCGCCTCGAGCACGGCCGGATGCACGAGACCGCAGCCCCCGAGCTCGATCCAGCCTGTCTGGCTGCACGTCCGGCAGCCGGCGCCCCGGCAGATCGTGCAGGTGATCTCGAACTCCGCAGACGGCTCGGTGAACGGGAAGTAGGCCGGGCGCAGGCGCGTCGCGACATCGGCGCCGAAGATGGCCGTGACGAATGTTTCGATCGTACCGGCGAGGTCACCGAAGGTCACGCCGCGGTCGACGACGATCCCCTCGATCTGGTGAAAGACGGGGAGGTGGCGCGCATCGGCGGTGTCGCGGCGGTAGACACGGCCGGGAGCGACGGCGTAGAGCGGGAGCGATCCCCGCTCGAGAAGCCGGACCTGGACGGGCGACGTCTGCGTGCGCAGCAGGTACGACTCCCGGTCACCCAACGCGAGGTAGAAGCTGTCCTGCATGCTGCGCGCCGGGTGGTCCCGAGGCACGTTGAGCGCGGTGAAGTTGTACCACTCGGTCTCTATCTCGGGACCGTCGGCGATCTCGTAGCCCATCCCGACGAAGACGTCCTCGAGCTCCTCGCGGACCTGGGTGACGAGGTGGAGATGGCCTGCTCCCCATGCGGCAGCGACCTCCGTCAGGTCGAGGCGGTCCGCGGCGACGAGATCGTCGCGCATCGCTTCGGCAAGGACCGCTCGCCGGCTCTCGACGAGCGCCGAGACTCGCGCGAGGGCGGAGTTCAGCACCTGACCGAGCGCCCGGCGCTCCCCGGGGTCCACGGTGGCGAGCGACCGCTTCCAGGTGACGAACGGCGACCGCCTTCCGGACAGCTCGGCAGCGAGGGACTCGAGCGACTCGAGGTCGGCGACGTCCGCGACGCGACGCTCCGCCTCGAGGGCGAACGTCTCGACCTGGCTCGGGTCCGGCGCTGCGACGTGCTCCATCGTGCTCATCGTAGGCGGAGGGCCGCGCCGGGCACGTCGGGCCCACCGCCGGCACCGGCGCGCCGCCGTCGAGCGAGCTCGAAGCAGAGGACGGTCGCGGCCATCGCCACGTTGAGCGACTCCGCACGCCCGGCCATCGGGATCGAGACGAACGCGTCGATCGACGCCGCGAGCGCGTCGTCGAGGCCGTGGCCTTCGTTGCCGAGCACGAGCGCCACGCGCGCGCCGAGATCGGCGGACGCGTAGTCGACGCCGTCACGCACCGCCGTGCCGACCCGGAGGTAGTGCGCACCTTCGAGAGCCGCGAGGACCTCCCCTGCGGCGCGGTCGGCGACGATCGGCACGTGGAAGAGCGAGCCCGCCGAGGCGCGCACGGTCTTCGGGTTGTAGAGGTCGGCGCTTCCTGCACAGCAGACGACCGCCGCCGCCCCCGAGGCGTCGGCGCTCCGGACGATCGACCCGAGGTTGCCCGGGTCCCGGACATCGACGCAGACGACGACCGGCGAGGGCGGGTCCCCGACGGGGCTCGCGCCGAGCAGCACCTCCAAGTCGACGTCGACCTTGCCGACGACGGCGAGGACGGGCTGCGGTGTCGTGGTGTCGGCGACACGCTCGACCACGCCAGGCTGGAGGGCGAACACCCGTAGCCCCGAGGCGCGCGCCTGCTCGAGCAGTTCGACGGCAGAGACGACCCGCAGCGCCTCGGGACCGTAATAGACGGACTCGACCGGAGCTCCTGCGCGAAGCGCGGCGGCCAGGACCTTCACGCCCTCGACGACGAAGGCGCTGTCCGCCCGACGCGTGCTGCGTTGACGCAGCAGCCGTCGGAGCCGCTGCACGCGCTGGTGCCGCGGCCCGAGGGCCTGCTCGGTCAGGAAGCGACCTCGGCGGAGTCGTCGCTGTCGTCCTCGGCGACGAGCGCGTCGTCTGCCGCATCTGCGGCGGCCTCGGCCGCCGCGACCTCGCCGTCGCCCGCGACGTCGCCGCCGAGCGCGTCGCGCGCGATCGAGACGATGTGCCCGAAGGACTGCGGGTCACGGACCGCGATGTCCGCGAGGTTCTTGCGGTCGACGGTCACCCCAGCACGGTGGAGGCCGGCGATGAGACGCGAATAGCTCATCCCCTCGAGTCGCGCCGCGGCGTTGATCCGCTGGATCCACAGCTTGCGGAAATCGCCCTTGCGTGCACGCCTGTCGCGGTAGGCGTACTGGAGCGAGTGCATGACCTGCTCGTTTGCTGCGCGGTAGGAACGAGACTTGTTCCCGTAGTAGCCCTTGGCACGTTCGAGTACTGCTCGGCGGTGCTTCTTGCCATGGACGGCGCGCTTGACCCTGGCCATGGGTGCTCCTTTCGACGTGATCTGACGTGGCGACGCGTCGGGGGCTCACGCCGCCCGGCGCGGGGCTCCGGCACGAAGCCGGAGCCGGAGCCGGCCACCACGAGATGGCCGGCGTCGGTGCGAGCTAGATGCCGAGCAGGCGCTTGACCTGCCGGCGGTCACCGCTCGACACCTCGACCGATCGACCGAGCCGGCGCGTGCGCACCGAGGACTTCTTCTCGAGGAGGTGGCCACGATTCGCCTGACGGCGCATGATCTTCCCGCTCCCGGTCACCCGGAATCGCGCGGCAGCGCCACGGTCCGTCTTCATCTTCGGCATCGTCTCAGCCTTCTTTCGTCGTGTCCGTCTCGTCGGGCGCACTGCGCGCGCCACCGTCCTGCTCGGCTGCGTCCGGAGCCGACGCCGGCGCCTGCGCCGGAGCCGGCGCCCCAGCGACCACGCCGTTCGCACTGTGCTCGTCGCCCGCACCGTGCTCGTCGCCCGCACCGTGCTCGTCGCCCGGCGCCACCCGAGCCGCCTGTGACTGGCGGGCGCGCTTGTCCGGCGCGAGCACCATCACCATGTTGCGACCGTCGAGCCGGGGCTCCGATTCCACCTTTGCCGAGCCGTCGACCTGCTCGGCAATGCGGTCGAGGATCTTCTTGCCGAGCTCGGGGTGGAACACCTCCCGACCCCGGAACATGATCGTCACCTTGACCTTGTGACCTTCCCCGAGGAAGCGAGCGACCTGTCGGGTCTTTGTGTCGAAGTCTCCCTGGCCGATCTTCGGCCGGTACTTCATCTCCTTGATGCCGACGTTGCTCGCCTTCCGGCGTGACTCCTTCGCCCTCTGCGCCTCGTCGAACTTGAACTTGCCGTAGTCCATGATCCGGCAGACCGGAGGCGACGCGAGTGGCGCCACCTCGACAAGATCGAGGTCCATCTGGCGCGCGATCGACAACGCCTCGGGGAGCAGCTTGATCCCGAGCTGGTTGCCGTCGGGGTCGACGAGGCGAACCTCACGAGCTCGGATCCGATCGTTCATCCGGGGCTCGTTGAGCGTTGGGGCGGTGGAGATCTGGCATCACTCCTCTCGGTGGGAACCGTGCCGACCAGCGTCATGCCGTCCTGCACGGGAACGCGACGCCTCACGGCTCGACCACCGAGTACCCGGTGCACACCATCCCACCTGCGGCGTGCCGCAGAGCTCGAGGTGACCAGGTGGGAGTCGCACCACAACGCGTCTCCGCTTTCCCCTATTCGTTTTGGCCGTAGGATAGCAGCCGTGAGCAGCCTCTGGACACCCGAGGGTGAGCACCGAGTGCCACGCGGCGACCACGATGTCGCGGCGTCGGGCGGTGCCACCGACTCGAATGCGCGCAGTCGCGTCGGCTCGACCGAGGCGTCTCCCACGAGCTCGCCGGGGCGGGCTCCGACCGACCGCCAAGCGGCGCCGGACCGGGAGGCGCTCGCCGAGGAGATCGCCGAGATCGAGAAGGAGCTGGCCGGAGCTCCTGCACGAGACGTCGTCGCGAACCACTGCTACGGACTGTTCCAGCTCGCGGCGCTCCATCTCGGGCAGGCGCCCCCGCGGCTCGACGATGCGCGACTGTCGATCGACGCCCTCGCAGCGATCGTCGAGACGCTCGGCGACCGCCTCGGCGAGTCGGCCGCCCCGCTTCGCGACGGGCTCGCGCAGATCCGGCTCGCATTCGTCCAGATCGCCGGGGCCGCACACGCCGGCGACGCCGGGCAGTCCTAGGACGTCGCCGCGGGAGCGGTCGCAGCTGCGGCTCGCGCCCCGTCCACGACGACGATCCGGACCGCCTCGATCTCGCCGCCGAGGCCGGGTCGCAGGCCGAAGACGATCTGCCTGCCCCGCTCGACGTGGCGGCTCCCGTCGGCAAGGGACGTGCAGTGGAAGCCAAACTGCTCGCCGCTCGTCGCCTCGACGATGCCGAGACCGGCAGCGTCGTCGAAGCGGACCACGCGCCCGGACCAGGGATCGCCAAGGCGCGCCAGGCTCGCCGGGCCGGCGGGGCGCCGAGACCCTCCTGCATGCTCGGCGAGCCGTGCGTCGGCGGGCACCTCCGCGGAGCTGGCGTCGTCGATGCCCGTCACTAGTGGACGATCTTCTGCAGCGCGATCTCGAGGATGTCGGTCGCGCCCCGGTCCTTCAGCTCGGGGATCAAGACGTTGATCGTCGACTTCGCCACGACGGTCTCGACCGCGTAGCCGCCGTCGCCGAAGAGCTTCGCAACCGTCGGAGCCCGCATCGAGGGCAGGACGTCGATGACCTTCTCAAGGTCGGCGTCTGCAACGTTGAGCTTGACGAGCACGTTGCCACGTGCCTCGAGAGCACCTTGCAGGAGCGTCATGAGCTGGCGCATCGCGTGCGCCTTCGCGGGATCGGCCACCGCGGCGCGGTTCGCAACGAGCTCGGTGTAGGACTCGAGGATCGTCGCGACGATCCGCAGACCGGCAGCGCGGATCGCTCGACCGGTCTCGGTGATCTCGACGACAGCGTCGGCGATGTCGGGGATCTTCGCCTCGGTTGCCCCGTGGGAGAGCCGGACGTCGGCCTGCACGCCGTGCTCGACAAGGTAGCGGGCCGTCAGGTTGGGGTACTCGGTCGAGACGCGCACGCCCGCGGGCAGTTCGGCGGGCGAGGTCCATGGCGACGAGCCGTCGACGGCGAGCACGACCCGGATCGGGCGCGTCGTCGCCTTCGAATAGGGCAGCACCCCGAGCGAGACGACGTCTGCGCCCGTCTCCTCGATCCAGTCGCGTCCCGTCACGCCGATGTCGAAGATTCCTTCGGCGACGTAGACAGGGATCTCTTGCGGACGAAGGATCCGCACCTCATCGAGGCGCGGATCGTCGATCGCAGCGCGGTAGTCGACATCGGATCCCCGCTGCACGGCGAGATCCGCGGCAGCGAAGAGCTCGAGCGTCGGGCGCTCGAGCGAGCCTTTCGGGAGGACGAGTCGGAGCATCCCCTATGGTCGCTCAGCGACCCCCGAAGCGCCAGACGAGCTGGCTGGCAAGGCTGCCTGCGCCGCAGTGCGGATGCGCTGCACCGCGTCCCACGGTCGCGGGTCGCCGAACACCGCGCTTCCCGCGACGAGCACGCGGGCGCCCGCACGGGTGGCGAGGGCTGCCGTGTCCTCGTCGATGCCCCCGTCGACCTCGAGCGCGACGTCGAGCGAGCGGCGGTCGATCGCCGCCCGGGCTGCTTCGACCTTCGGGAGCACCTCCGCCATGAACGACTGCCCCCCGAAGCCGGGAAAGACGGTCATGACGAGCAGAAGGTCGATATCGCCGAGGAACGGCTCGACCTCGTCGAAGGCGGTGTCGGGATTGCAGGCGAGCCCGACGCCCACCCCGAGGGCACGGGCGGCTGCGATCACCTCGGCCGTCCGCCCGACCTCGACGTGCACCGTCACCGAGCTCGCTCCCGCCCGGGCAAAGGCCTCGACGTAGCGAAGGGGCTCGGAGATCATGAGATGGCAGTCGAAGAACGCACCGCTATGGCGGCGTAGCGACGCGACGACAGGCGGTCCGATCGAGATGTTCGGTACGAAATGACCATCCATCACGTCGACGTGCAGCCAGGGCGTCACGGATGCGACCTCGCCCGCCGCTGTCGCGAGATTCCCGAAGTCGGCCGCGAGGATGGACGGCGCGACCTCGACCTCCCTGCCTGCTCCCACGTCCGCGAGGCTACCCATGCGCAACCGGCTCGCCAGTCCGATCCTCCACGGGCCGTCCGAGCTGCTCACCGGGCCACGGGCGCGCCCCGTGGGCCCAGCTGTCGAACGCGACGGCCGACCGCCCCTCCGGCTGGACCTCGACGAGCTCGAGGAGGCCGTCGCCCGTCGTGACCGTCGCGCCATGGAGCTGTCCAGGCTCTGCAGCCGGGGCGACGACCGACGCCCCGGCCACGAGGCGCGCCCGTCGTACGACGAGCCGCCTGCCGCGAAAGGTCGTCCACGCGTGGCCGACGCGCACGACGCGCTGGCAGTGCGCAGCACTTTGCGACCAGTCGATCTCGTGCTCGTGCGCGGCGAGCTTCGACGCGTAGACGGGCTCGCCCTCCTGGGGGATCGCAGCGGCGAGCTCGACAGGCCACTGGTCGAGCAGCTCGAGCACGAGCTTGGCTCCGAGCCTGCCGAGCCGTTGCGTCAGCTCGTCCGCCGACTCGTCGTCGTCGATGACCGTCCGGGCGGAGGCATAGACAGGACCGGTGTCGAGACCTTCCTCGAGGGCCATGATGCTCACACCCGTCTCGGTGTCGCCGGCGAGGATCGCCCGCTCGACGGGCGCGGCCCCCCTCCAGCGCGGCAGCAGGGAGAAGTGGACATTGAGCATCGGAAGGCGTTCGAGCACTGCCGGGCGGACGAGCCGGCCGAAGGCGACGACCAGACCGAGCTCGGCTCCCGAGTCGACGACGTCGGCGACCGTCTCGGTCGTCGGGATCGCCAGCTCCATCGCAGCGGCCTTGACCGGGCTCGGCGCGAGCCCTCCCCCCCGACCCCGGCGCCGGTCTGGCCCGGTCACGACGAGGACCACCTCGTGACCCGCATCGTGGACCGACCGGAGGACGCCGGCCGCGACCTCGGGGCTGCCGAGGAACGCGAGCCGGATCAGGACTGCCCGCGCGAGCTGACGACCCTCCCGACGAGGTGGCCGCGCGTCTGGGGAGCGTCGAGCGCTCGCTGCCGCAGGACCCGCATCGCCTCCTTGCGCTGGACCTCGTCGAGCCGCTCGACAACCAAGACGCCGTCGAGGTGGTCGATCTCGTGCTGGAAGCAACGGGCGAGGAGCTCGTCGGCGTCGATGTCGATCTCGTTGCCGTCGAGGTCGACTCCCAAGAGGCGCACCTGCTTCGGCCGGACGAGCTCCCAGCTGAGACCCGGGATCGACAGGCAACCCTCGTCGTAAGCCCACTCGCCGTGCGACTCGACGATCCGGGGGTTCAGCACGACAGCCGGCCCGTCGCCGACGTCGTAGACGAACATCCGCCGCTCCACCCCGACCTGGGGCGCGGCAAGGCCGATGCCGGGGGCCTCGTACATCGTCTCGACCATGTCCTGCGCGAGCCGCACGAGCGCCTCGTCGACGTCGGTGATCTCGACGGCACGCTGACGCAGCACCGGATCTCCGAAGGTCCTGATGTCGTAGATTGCCACGCCTCCATGCTACCGGCGCGCCATCGCCAACCTCACGTCGACGCAGCCGGAGCCGATCGCCCGGTCGGAGCCGACCCGAACCGGACGGCCAGGACGTCGCCAGGCCGCAGCGCTGCCAACCACACCGGGACCTCAGCGCCTGCGAGCAGGACCGAGATCTCGACAAGGTCGCCGCCGTCGACGGAGAGCCGAACAGGGACCAGCCCCTCGGCTCCCTCCGCCGCGCGCACGGCGACGCCTTCGTAGTCCCCCGGTGGAGGGACCAGCAACCCGGGCGGCACGAGCAGGTGGAAGACCGTCGAGGAGTCCGCGGCACGCAGCTCGCCGAGCGGGGCTCGGACTTCGAAGGGCCGGCCCAGGAGCACCTCGGCGAGCTGGAGCTCACCGGTCGACACCAGCGATCGCACGAGCGAGGACGATACGATGCTCGCCGACTCGCCCACCTCGTCGGTCACGAGGTCGACGCAATCGACGTCGAAGCCGAGCACGCGTCCCATCGACTCGAGCAACGCCACGTCGCCGTGTTGGTGGTGGCCAAACCGGAAGTTCGTGCCGACGACGACCGTGCGCGCGTCGAGCCGGCCGACGAGCACGTCGCGCACGAAGTCCTCGGCACCCTCGGCAGCCCGCCGCTCGTCGAAGCGCAGCACGGCCACCTCGTCGACGCCGGTCGAGCGCAAGAGCTCGAGCTTGTGCTCGACGCCGGTCAGTAGCTTCGGCGCGCGGCCGGGGCGCACCACCGTCGCCGGATGCCGGTCGAAGGTCAGCACGACGCTCCGCAGGCCACGCGCTCGGGCATCGGAGACGGCGCGCGAGATCAACAGCTGGTGCCCCTTGTGGACGCCGTCGAAATTGCCGATCGCGACCACCGAACCGGTACGCGCGCGGTCCTGTCCGACGTCTCCGGGCTCCACCGCGGCCGACGCTAGTCGAGCGCGTCGACGGCGCCGGACAGGCCAGTCGGGCCGGACGGGACGGACGCCGCTGGACCAGGTGCGACCGGGGCGGGTGCGACCGGGGCGGGCGGACCAGGGGCGGAGACAAGCACGACGGTCGGCTTGGCCCGGTCGCGCTCCCAGGGCTCGTAGACCGCGAGTAGCTCGCCCGTGGTCGAGAACACCGACCATGGCCCGTCGCTCGTGACGCGCAGGTCGCGGCGATCGAGCACCTTGCCGTGCGCGACCTGCTCGACGAGATCCTCGCCGACCGTCGACGCGGCGAGGCCTGCGAGAAGACCCTCGGGTGGGCGAACGTCCGCGAGCCGGAGCTCGTCGAGCGGGACGGCGTCGGACACCGTGAAAGGACCAACGGCGGTGCGACGCAGTCGACGCAGGTGCGCGCCGCCGCCGAGGGCCACGCCCAGGTCGTCCGCAAGGGAACGGACGTAGGTGCCCGACGAGCACTCGACCGTGACGTCGTAGACGCCGGGCTCGGCTGTTGCGTCCAGGTCGAAACGTGTGACCTCGACCGGACGCGGGGGCCGCTCGACCTCGCCACCTTCACGTGCGATCTCGTGCAGCCGTCGACCGCCGATCTTCACCGCGGACACCATCGGAGGCACCTGGAGGATCTGGCCGACGAAGCCCGTCGCTACTGCCCGCAGCTCTGCAAGGGTGACGCCGGACATGTCGAAGGTCGCGACGACCTCTCCGCTGTCGTCGAGAGTCGACGTCGCTGTTCCGAGGACGACCTGGCCGACGTAGGACTTCGAGCAGGCTCCGACGAAGCGCAGGAGCCGTGTCGCCTTTCCCAGACCCACGACGAGCACCCCCGTCGCGTCGGGGTCGAGCGTTCCCGCATGGCCCGCCTTCGGCTGACCGAGCAGTCGGCGACAGCGCGCCACGACATCGTGCGACGTCATCCCGGCCGGCTTGTCCACGACGACGTAGCCGTGGACAGCGGACTCCCTCGCAGAGCCGCGACGACTCACAGCTCCGTCCTCATCGCTCGTCCCTCATCGCTCGTCCCTCATCGCCCGGTCCAAGTTGATCGGTCCTGGTTGATCGGTCTCGGTTCGCCTGGTCTCCCGTGACCCCAGCTCGCACCTCAGCGACAAGACGAGACGTCCTCAGACCGGCCCACCGTCGGCGAGACCACCGGGGCGCTGGCGCGCGCGCCGCAAGGCCTGTTCGACGGCGTCCCCAGCTGCGATGGCCGGGTCGGCAGCGAAGCGGAGCGTCGGCGTCCACTTCATCCGCACCTCCGCTCCGACGGTGCGCTGCAAGATGCGTCGGTGGTCTTCAAGCGCCTCTGCGACGTCGGGCGGGAGCGACGCGACGTAGACCGTCGCGCTCTGCAGGCCGCGATCGCAGTCGACACCCGTCACGGTGACGAGCCGCAGCCTGTCGTCGACATCGGCAAGGCGCTCGAGCTCCTCGGCGAGAACCTCGAGCAACACGGCATTGACCCGGGCAACCCGTGGATAGGGCCGCTGCGGGCCGTGACGACGACCGGTCACCATCGCGGCTCGTGCTCTCCTCTCGCCGGCGCGCTTCCTCCCTGCTCGGATCCGAGCCGGGAACTCAGGACCGCGGCACCTCGCGCTCGTCGTAGGTCTCGATGATGTCCCCGGCGTGCAGGTCCTGGAAGTCCGTAAGACCGACACCACACTCGAAGCCCGAATGCACCTCACGGACGTCGTCTTTGAACCTGCGCAAGGAGGAGATCGCACCTTTCCAGATGACGACGCCGTCACGCAGGAAGCGCACCTTCGAGCCGCGGGTGATGGTCCCGTCCCGGACGTAGCATCCGGCGACTGCACCGACCCGCGGCACGCGGAACACTTCGCGCACCTCCGCTTCGCCCGTCACGACCTCCTCGAAGGTCGGCGCGAGCATGCCGACCATCGCCGCCTCGATGTCCTCGAGAAGCTTGTAGATGATCTCGTAGGTGCGGACTTCCACGTCGTGCACGGCCGCGAGCTCGCGCGCCCGGCGGTCGGGACGGACGTTGAAGCCGATGATCGTCGCGTTCGAAGCCGCAGCAAGCGTCGCGTCATACTCCGTGATCCCGCCGACCGCACGGTGCACGAACGCGATCTTCACCTCGTCGCGCTCGAGCTTTCGCAAGCTCTCCGTCACCGCTTCGAGAGATCCCTGCGTGTCGGCCTTCAGCACGACACGCAGCGTGGCATTCTCGCCGCGCTGGATCTGCTCGAAGATGTCCTCGAGCTTCGCGCCGGCCCCCGGAGCGACGGGGACCTGGCCGTAACCGGCGAACCTGATCCGCTGCTCGCGCGACTCCCCGATCGTTCGGGCGATCGACAAGTCGCTCGTCACGCGCAGCTCGTCGCCTGCGGCAGCGGGCTCGGAGAGTCCGAGCACCTGGACGGGCATCGACGGCAACGCCTCTTTCACCTGGTCGCCTCGGTCGTCGATGAGGGCCTTGACCCGCCCCCAAGCCGGCCCCGCGACGATAGCGTCTCCGACGCGCAGCGTCCCGTTCTGGACGATCACCGTCGCAACCGGACCGCGCCCGATGTCGAGGTTCGCTTCGAGAACTGTGCCACGCGCTCGGCTCTCGGGGCTCGCGCGCAGCTCGAGCACCTCGGCTAGAGCTGCGAGGTGCTCGAGGAGGTCGTCGACGCCGAGGTTCTGCAGGGCAGAGACCTCGACGGCGATCGTGTCGCCTCCCCAGGCCTCGGGCACCAGCCCGTGCTCGGAGAGCTGCTGCAGGACGCGATTGGGGTCGGCGTCCTCTCGGTCGATCTTGTTGACGGCGACGACGATCGGCACCTCGGCGGCCTTCGCGTGGTTGATCGCCTCGATCGTCTGGGGCATGACGCCATCGTCGGCCGCGACGACGAGCACGACGATGTCGGTCACGCTCGCACCGCGGGCACGCATCGCCGTGAACGCCTCGTGACCAGGCGTGTCGATGAACGTGATCCGGTGCCCGTCCATCTCCACCTGGTACGCACCGATGTGCTGGGTGATGCCCCCGGCCTCGCCGGCGATCACGTTCGAGGAACGGATCCGGTCCAAGAGCAGCGTCTTGCCGTGGTCGACGTGACCCATCACGGTCACGACGGGCGGGCGCGGCCGAAGGAGCCCGTCGTCGGCCTCCTCGTCGTCGTCCCCGGCGAAGTACCTGGCCTGGAGCGCCGCTTCTTGCTCTTCGCCCGGGTCGACGAGCTTGATGCGAGCTCCAAGCTCTGCAGCGAAGAGCTCGATCATGTCGTCCGACAGCGACTGGGCAGCCGTCACGACCTCGCCCTGGAGGAAGAGGAACCGGATGACGTCGCCCGCCGAGCGGTTGAGCTTGGGTCCGAGCTCCTGGGGGGTCGAGCCACGCTCGATGATGATCTCCCCCTCCGGCACGGGCGCGTTCGACGGCGAGTACGTCGCGACCTGGATCGGCTCGAGCTCCTCCTGAACACGGCGGCGGCGCTTCGAGCGACGCTGCGGTGGCCGGCCTCGCCCTGGAGGACCTCCTCGAATGCCGCCCGCAGGTGGCGAGCCCGCAGCCGGCCGAGCACCGACGCCGCCGCCCGGACCGGGGCGCGGACCACCGAAACCGCCGGGGCGCGGACCACCGAAACCGCCGGGGCGCGGCGCACCGGTGCGTGGACCACCGAAACCGCCGGGGCGCGGCGCACCGGTGCCTGACGGACGGGCACCTTGTGACGGAGCGCGTCCACCAAGACCAGGTGGCGGTGGGATGGGTCGCCCAGAGGCCGAACGCGGCGGACCGCCCGGCGGCGGGGGGATCGGCTTTCCCGACGGCCCCATCAAGCGGCGGGGCTGCTCCGTGGGCGCCGACGGCGGGGCGCTGCTCGTCGCATCGCCAGCGGGGCTGACCGACTGTGGCTGCGCGTCGACGCGCGCCGCGACCGCACCCTCGCCGGCTGGACGTACAGGTGCAGGTGCAGGTGCAGGTGCAGGTGCAGGTGCAGGTGCAGGTGCAGGTGCAGGTGCAGGTGCAGGTGCAGGTGCACGGTCCTGGGCCGGTCG
>Ga0078972_1003127_pt1 | contig 50896 bp, 37 predicted proteins | sample YelNatPaOPGAMG01_FD_67568 | JGI IMG/M metagenome (GOLD analysis project Ga0078972, IMG submission 67568) | Hot spring thermophilic microbial communities from Obsidian Pool, Yellowstone National Park, USA - OP-RAMG-01 (SPADES assembly) (version 2) | ecosystem: Environmental > Aquatic > Thermal...
AAACCCGAAATAGCAGCGGCACAACAAGAAGTGGAAGATATTCACGCGACTAATCAGGAGTTCGTTAGCATACTGCACTGGCAATTACCGGCCGTTGCAAGCGAAGTAAGGGAGTTGCTTAAGAAGCTACTGCCCGCCGTTTCAACGGTTAATTTCTAACGGTGAAACCGTATGGCGGACCGGGACGAACATGGCCGTTTCCTTCCAGGGTGCAAGCCCGGACCGGGGCGACCGCGGAAGCGGTACAGTGCCGCGGAGTTGCGTGACGCCATACTCAAGGCTGTTTGCCCCGATGATATGGTAGCCATTGTCAACAAGCTGGTGGAGCGTGCCAAAACAGGCGACGTGCCCGCGGCAAAACTCGTATTAGAGCGTATCCTTGGCCCGGCATTGCCGTTAGACGTTCTGGAACGCCTTGAGGCTGTAGAGGGGAAAGTACGCGATGAGCGGATCTCAAATTCGTAGTATATTGAACCGGTTGGAACGGGCGTTGGGCAGACCAAGGACCCAACGGCTATGCGTTGTCACTTGGCCGCAAGAACCGCCGTGCGAAAATTGCGAATATCGTGACCGGCCGGATATTGAGTGCATCGTCATTGTTCAGAGAATTATTGGCCGCGACGGTAATCCCATCGAAACTATCGACAACGCCGAAGATACACGCAAGCAGACCGCGTAGGTAAGCGTGCGCGACTCCTTTTCACCAGGTGGTGGTCACGGCAAGGAAACTGTGGCCACCACTGCTTTTTGTATTGAGGCACACTGGTCGCGGCGCCCCTGGAACTGTGCGCACAGAAAAGTGGTAGTCTACCACTTTCCGCTCAGGCCCCTACTGCGAAACCCTGGAAAAGACCGCACTTTTTCGCAACCACTTGCAAATGCGGAAAAAGACGGGTATACTGGCGTAAGTGACGATTGGACCGAGCGCTTACGAATCGGGCCCAAGGCGTCTGAAAATCCAGGTGTCGGCGGTTCGATCCCGCCCCTGTCCACTGGATGTAATTTTGGCTGAATCATGGGTTACGGATACCGGCCGGCGGTTGGCCGTGCGTGTTTGGTCTTGGAAAAAGTGGTGTTCTACCTGTTTGCGGGCTGAGGGACGCACGCATGGCGGAACGTGGCCGTGTTTCGGTGTATCGCGGCCACAAACCGAGTTGCCGGGCAGTCGTCAGAAGCGACGGTAAAGAATTTCTATCTCGGAAAGCACGGGACGCCGGAAAGCCGTGCGGAATTCGAGCGGCTCATCGCAGAATGGCTAACCGCGGGTCGGGTTCGTCTCAACCGTCTGGCCCATCTCACAACTGAGCATCTCTTGAGGTCCTGGATGGAGTTGGTCGCCCGGTAGGGGCAGTGTGAGCAACACTTCCGCGCGGAATGCCTCTCTTTGTAATGACTCGTGTGAGCACGGTGTGAAATGCCCCGGGCAAGTTCCATGTTTGATAACGGATCTTGCGCGACAATCACCTGATTAATCGGTTCGGACCGCGTGCTTCTCGCCAAATGGCTCTGGGTGATGCAAGGGTACGTTAATCTCCCAAAATCTCGCGAAAAGTCATGCTTGCCGGGATCACCAACGCTATTTGACATTAGAAAGTGACGAACGCAGCTCGAAAATCGAGCGTCTGTGGTGTTTCCCCCGATTCCACCGCAACCCCGGGAAGCGAATTAGCCGAACGTTGTTTCGGTTCTCTCGGCCGGATTGTTATGGAGCCATCTTTCCTGGGTTATCTTCTCAGGTTTTACCCCGCTGCGGAGCGGAGTGTCGCCGAAGACCGAGAAGAACCTGACATTTGTCGATAAAGACGAGACGCCAAGCCTTATTCCGTCGTCAAAACTGGCGCAGGTTCGACGGTCACCGGGCGCGTGCCTCGAGCTTTAGGCCTGATACCAGTGCTTCTCGCCAGGAAACAGATAAAGGGTTTGCACCCGCAGCCCTCGCCCCCAGTTTTGTTCGCCGATATGTCGATGGAAAATGGATCCCAATCGCGCTGTTGTCAGCTCCGGAAAATGATGGCTGTCGCTGTCTTGTTCAGAGGCGTGGGCACAACTTGACCAATGACCAGAAGGCAGCACGGCAGCAGAGGGAGATCAACCTATGGTGGCTTGTCGTCCTCGGATCAGCCCAAATTGTGGGCTTGCGGATTTGACCGCTGTGGTTGTCGTCTGCTGGCTCATCCAGGGTGGCGTGTGTATAGGGGAGCCACCTCGCGTTCCCTGGTTGGATGAAGTTCAGGCGTCCCTGGTACAGTCCACGGATGAACAGACTGGTCCGCGCGTGCTCACAACCGCTGATGGCTCGCCCATTCGGGACCTGTCACAATGGCAGCAACGAAGAGAAGAGATCCGCCAATGGTGGCTGAGTTTTTTGGGTTTGCCCCAGCGGGCTCGTGACCTGCCGCCACGCACGCTTCGAACACTCTCCCGAGAAGACCTGGAGGACGTCTCCCGATGTTTGATTGAGTACGAAACTCAGGAAGGCTGGAAAACGAAAGCCTATTTGCTCTATCCGCGGGGCTACGAAATCTTTTCGCAGCGGAACAAGCGGCTTCCGGGGATTGTTGTCTTTCATTCCACAACCAACGACACGATTCGGCAGCCGGCCGGTCTCACTTCGGAGAAAACCAAGGCTTTCGGACTTGAGCTGGCCCGTCGCGGCTATGTAACGCTCTGTCCCGAATGCTTTCTCTGGTCGGGCGGCCCACCTTACGACTATCACAAACAAGTGGAACGATTCAGGAACCAGTTTCCCGGTGCCAAAGGCATGGCCAAGATGCTTCTCGACGCTCAGGCCGCTGTGGACCTTCTGGTGTCTTTCCCGGGCGTGGATTCCGGTCGCCTCGGTGCGGTGGGACACTCGCTGGGTGGCAAGGAAGTCCTCTATCTTGCGGCATTCGACGAGCGAATTCGCGCAAGCGTATCAAGCGAAGGCGGGATTGCATTGAGCTTCTCCAACTGGGAGGCACCATGGTACCTGGGCCAAGAAATTCGTCAGAAGGAATTCGGCCACGATCATCACGAACTTGTGGCGCTGATCGCACCGAGGGCCTTCCTACTGATCGGAGGTGACTCTGCAGATGGGAACAAAAGCGTTCCGTTTCTTCGAGCGGCCTGGCCGGTCTACGGGCTTTTCGGAGATCCACCGGCTTTAGGGTTGTGGAACCACCGGGAGGGACACTCCGTGCCGGAGAACGCCCTGAATCGGATCGCTGAATGGTTTGACGCGTACCTCAAAAGCTCGTCGAGTGAAGACAATTAGGAAGATATTTGCTTTTTGGAGCCGGATTTCCCACTGGAATCGTCGGGAAAGAACCAGTAGGCTGCGAGGATAATCTGGCAACCACCGCTCATAATTGCACAAAGTCAAGGGCAAGATCCCCACCAGCTCAAGCGTTCCGAGCACCAATGGGACATATGTGTTAACGGCTGGCTATTTGCGTAGGACATTCGGTTGTGGATCCTGAGCCGTCTGAGCAGGGTTATCAGCCACAGGTGCGGCTGGCAACGCGGCTGGCGTTTGGGAGTCGGCAGAGTTGGGCGGTGTGGTTTGATCAACCGGATTGGCATTCGCTTGGGAAGCGGCTTGCTGCGACTGAGCGGCCCGACGTTCGATTTCCTGGGAAAGTAATTCAATCTTTTTCAACGTTTCCGGCATATTCTCGAAGTCCAAAAGGAGGGGCGGCTCGCCTTCAAAAATGACGGTCGCCATCCCCGCAATCCGCCAGCCGTCGGCTTCCTTGCGAAGCATCCAAGTGATTTCATCGGTGCGCGGTTTCCCCTGGGAATCCAAATCGGTCCAGGTGCTTTTTACCCGTGCGCCATCCGGTGCCAAGTACTCCACATCATTGAAGACCTCATATCGCGCTGTGTCGCTCCCAACAGGTGCAAATTGCCGATTGAGTTTCCCTGCCTGCTCTCTGGCCAGTTCACTGAAAAGCTGAATGACTTTCTCATCGTCGCCGGTCCGGACGGCTTCGAGAAACACTTTGACCGCAGAAACAGGGTCTGCTGTCTGCGATTTGAGATCGTTTTGCCCCGCGGGTGCGGGCTTTTTCTCCGTGTCAGAACTCGATGGGGCGGCTGGGCGGCCGGCGGACTGAGCTCCATCCGGCTGAGGAGACGGCTTCTGGCAACCCAGCACCAAAACTGCCACAAAGATGCATACTGTGGACCACTTCAAGCTGCCCGTTTTATTGCCACTTCGGGAACTGGTATATCGACCGCCATCCATGGTATTTCTCCGAAGACCCAAATCGCTCCACCCTATCCAAGCCTACCATGAGCAAAGCATGTATCCACCTGTGTCAGAATGCAGTAGTTTGGCCCAGGAATGGCAAATCTGTCAAGGGAGATTCTTGATACCCACGTTGAACCTCCGCAATCTGCTGCAGTTTGACGCGGTCAAAATAAACCGTTCTCCCATCCGGCAACCGCAGGTAGTGCTCCCGGAAGATTGGCACCCGCGGGATGAGGAGGAATTGCTCACTATCCAGTTGTTTATCGAGAGTAATGGTCGCCATGCTTTTCCACCTATAGTTGTGCGATTACACGACTAATACCAGAAACAGGCAGACCGGAGTCAATAGCTCGATCAGGGGGTGTGCTTTTATCTTCCAATGTCCGCCCTTGGGGGCAGCCAGGAAGTCGCCAGGCTCATGGGGCGAAAAAAAGAACCGCCTGTGCACGGGGGGCACAGGCGGCCTTCGTGGAGGGCAACACGAAGAGAACAGAATGAAACGCTAAGCCTTACAGAATCAGGTGTTTAATCGCTTCCCACTCATTGTCCCAATAAGGTTCACGAAATTGATAAAGAGGATTGTCCTTGTAATTGGCCCCGTAGATCGACTCTGTCAACCATTGCTTCATCTTCTGTTCGTATTCCGCCTCGGCCTTCTTGTACTCCTCAGGAGGGAGATCCTCCGGGGGCGGTTTGGGCTCCGTGAGTTTGGTCGGAATTTGAACGAAATTCTTCGCCAACTCGTAAGCCTCTTCTAAGGTCTGCGGTCGCCTTCTGGTGTGTTCAGTCATGGCGAATCCTCGACGAAACCGATGGGGTAGTCTTTTGAACGGAACTCCCCATAATATCCAGTTTCCGCCCGACGGCGAATCTCCTCGGGGTCCCGGGTGTCTCCCACATACCGCATGAAATAAATCGGCGGGCGGTCGTTTTCTTCGTAGTCCCAACCCTCGGGGGCGTACTGGTCATCCCAGGGCACGACTTTGTAGACGCGAAAGCCGTACTTGTGATAGATTCTTGCTAAACCTTCGCCGATACAATCCAGCGTCGTGGCCCCTTGGCTGATGGCCTGGATCACCGCCGCTTGGCCCGCACCCTTGGGGCCCTTCGGCGTCCGAAATACGTTACACAGGTCGTATTCGCCGGGCGTACCGGGAATCGGTACCAGCATGTATCCGGCGGTCCCATCTGAAGTTAAAAAGATCTTAGCCCCGTGCTTAATTTTATCCTCGATTTGCTCCTCAGTGTACGGCGACAAGAAGGCTCGCATATCTGGAGTAAGAGAATCCCTCGCTTCCACAAACTTTTTTGGTTCAGCGGTGACAAATTCGACGGATGAAACCTTGGACGCCGATCTCTTTTCTGCCGGGGGCTTGGGCGCTGATTCGGGTGATCCTCCTCCCTTTCCCCCTGAGGCTACCGCCCCCTGATCAACCCGTTGCCATTGATGCCGGCCCGCTGCATCGGGGAGATAGGCATAGGTCTTCCCGTCAATCGTTGCCAGCGTTCCTTCCTGTGGATCTTCGGGCAATCCCTTGGGCAAAGCATATTTAATTAAATCGTGGCGTTCGTACTGAAAAGGGAGCGCGTCCCCCTCGCTCCCTGCCTGCCCCGGCAGCTGGAGTACTTCATCATCCGGCCCCGGCGCGGTAGCTCCCACTAACGCCCGCACCTCGTCGGCCTTAATCGCCAGCACCATGCCACGATGATCGTGTGCAGTGACCTGGAGGAGGTGGCCCAGTGGGACACACACTTGAAAAACGTGTTCGGAGAAAATGTCGAGCGATCCAGCCTCGCAGGCTTTGTTCGTTGGGTTACAACAAAGGACGGAAGAAGATTAGCTATTGTCGTATGGAATGGCCCCCCAAAGTCAGTCCATGAATATTATCTTTACGCCCACGAGCTGGCACACATCGTGGATCGGGACACGTCCGGCGACAGGATCAGCAACTCAGACGAATGGCGGGCGGCATGGGAATCGGAAAAGGAAGAAATTGTTCATTCCGTTTATCAGCCCGACCTGAAAGAGGCTATTCTAAGAAACCCTCAGGAAGCATTCGCCACGTTGCTGGCCCTGTATTGGGTCAATCCTGGGGTTTTTCGCACTCAAAGGCAAACCATACGTCGGTTCTTGGTGGAACGTCATCTGGTTCATCGCGAGGGGGAGAAGTTCCCAGCATAAGGGGAAAGTAAACAGAATCCGGCATTCGGTCCTCAAACGGCACGTAGTCTGAATAGTCATGGCCCGGAACAGGAAGACAGATTGACTCGATGTCTCCTGTTTCGGGGCAGCACCAGGTGATGACCTTGACCTTTTCCTTGTGCATGTCCCTATCTCGGACCACCACGTACCATCGGCCTTTGTAAAACCTCCAGGGGCAGCGCCAGCGCCGCCAGCGATAGTGGGCATAGGCCAGGAACACACGGTGGGCCAGCCGCTTGAGAGGGTCCAGAAGAGCCGAGAGCCTCATGGCGCCAACCTCCCGCACTTGTTGAGTGCCGCCTGATGATAGTGGCAGCATTTTGGAAAACCGACCCCTTATATTATCGTCATGAGTCTGGCCGTTGACAAACCCAAAAACCGAACCGCCGACAGCCTGTTTCCCCCGGACAAGTACGTGAACAAGCCCGGGGTGGTGGTGTTCGCCGAACACAGCACACGCCTGCGGGATGGGACGCCCGTGACCTATGATCGGGAGGCCCTGGAAAAGATCGCCCGCAATTGCAACCGGCGGATTGAGGAAACCGGCAACTATGCGGCGGTGTGCATCGGACACACGACATTGATAAGCCGCTCATCGGTTTCGCAGTCCGCCTTCCGACGTTCGATAATCCACTTTTATCCGCCTGGCACGACAAGCGTTTCTCTCCAACCGGCTTCTCCGCGAAAGGCAAATGTCGGGTTACGTTCCAGCGTTTGGAGCATCCATTTCACTGACCGGGCTACAACTGCTCAGCTCCGTTGCTGATTAAACAGCCAGGGCGATTCATGAATTGCCGCTACAACTCATTGTGCTCGCGGCATGTCGTACCAAAGTGGGGCGAGTCAAAGCAGCCCGGATAGGCTAATTGTCAGGCGTCTCTTATACTGAAAAAGTAGCGCGTCGGTGGGTAGCGCCATCCACGAAACTTCATTACCAATCATTGTGAGGCTTACTGGCGATCTGCCGGCATCTGGTGAAGAAGGGGCAAAACGCTGAAAGTTGGCTGTGGCCCAAAATGGCGGCATTTGGGGGCTTTGGATCCAGGAACGTTACACCGTCGGTGATGACGGCGACTTCCCTTTGGTACGTGGAAAGAATTCGGCTATGACAGCAGCGCGAAAGAAGAAGAGTGCGCCACGGGGTGCTTCCTCTGCACAACCCGGCGGAACGGTCATCCAACCCGGTCCTCAGCGACTTCAGAAAATCTTGGCAGCGGCCGGGATTGGAAGCCGGCGGCAGTGCGAAGAGCTAATCAAAATGGGCCGGGTGGAGGTGGATAAGAAGGTCGTTACAGAACTGGGCTTTAAGGCAGATCCATTCCGACAGAAGATCTGTGTGGATGGAGTTCCCATCAAGCTCGAGCCGCCGGTCTATTATGCCGTTTACAAACCGGATGGAGTGGTTTGTACGAATCGGGATCCGGCCGGGCGAACACGTGTGATTGACCTCGTCCCCGAGAGCGAACGGCGTTTGTTCACGGTGGGGCGGCTGGACCTTCACAGCGAGGGCCTGATTCTGGTGACCAATGACGGGGCCCTGGCAGAGCGGCTGACACATCCACGCTATGGTGTGCCCAAAACATACCTGGTACAGGTGGCGGGAGAGCCAACACGCGAGGTGCTCCTTAAACTCCAAAAGGGAGTGCATCTGGCAGAAGGGATTGCCCGGGTAGCCAAGATTCGAATCCGCCGTAAGCATAAGAAAAGTACCATCCTGGAGATGGTGCTCAATGAAGGTCGGAACCGAGAAATTCGGCGAATCATGGCGCGTGTGGGCCACAAGGTGTACCGCCTCAAGAGAATCGCCGTGGGACCCATTCGATTGGGCAAGATGAAACCTGGTGAGGCCCGACGCCTGACCCCCGAGGAGGTGGCGGCGCTGTATAAGGCAGCGGGGTTAGCTTCCAGGCTTAATGGCGGGGCTTCAAAAAACGAACATAAACGGCGATAAGGGCTACGACTTGCGGCTGTTTCCAGTCACACAATTTGCGACACAGGAAAAGCTGATAGGCGGTCTATTGAGATGCACGATCAATGGCGACTTTTGACCGAACCAGGGGATCGCGAAGTTTGGTTCGGAAAAGCAACTATTATCGAAAACGAGTCAATTGGACGTGACCTGTTCAGGTTACGGCTGGTTTGCCCGCCGATTGCCAGAGGGATCGTGCCGGGGCAGTTCGTCATGCTGCGGTTGCCGAATCACTATGACCCGCTTTTAGGACGGGCCTTTGCGTTATTCGACATATTCAGCGATGCGGAGCACGGAGAGCCAGCGGGACTGGAGATTGTCTATTCGTCGATAGGAAAAATGACTAAATTGCTGGCCCGGTGGCCTGTTGGTGACTATCTGGAAATATGGGGACCGCTGGGCAATGGTTTTCCGCCTCCTTCTTATCGAATTCTTGTGATGGTGGCAGGCGGCATCGGCTACACGCCTTTCATGGCGGTCGGACGGGAAGCAATGGGTCAAAGGCGATACGGTTATCCGCCGCGTCAGGTGCTGCCGGTTACACGCGCCCAACTCCTTTTCGGGGTGCGCACGGCGGAGTTACTCCCGAAAGACCTTTGGCGATTTGAAGAGGTCGGTATAGAAGTGAAAACGATTAGCGATGACGGTTCAACCGGGAAAAAAGGGGTTGCCAGTGAGCTTTTGCTGGAAGAACTTGGAAAGCTCGACCGCGATGAGTTGGCCGTGTACTGCTGTGGTCCGGAGGCCCTGATGAAGGCGGTAGCCGAGATCTGCCTTGGCCAGGACATTCCCTGCTACTTGTCGCTGGAAACGCCGATGGCGTGCGGGCTGGGGCTGTGCTACAGTTGCGTTGTGCGTGTGAGAGATGAACGCGAGTCCACGAGCTGGGACTATCACCGCGCATGTATCGAAGGCCCCGTTTTCGACGCACGTCGGATTGTGTTTGAATGAACAGGTTCGTTATATCAAAACTTTCAGAGGTGGTCAGTATTTTGTCGCGGCAGAGGAAACTTTCAATAACCAGCGTGGCGGATACCCACCACTAATAATCCTATTTAAAGCAAAGATAGCTCGAAGCGTTTACTAGATTGTGACCTGCCTCATAGACACGACAATCTTCTTGCTTATCAATAAGACGGATTTCCCTTCCTTTTTCGGGAAAGGCTGTAAATCTACGTCACCACTTGGGTGACTTCGCAACTCGGTTCACGGTGCACCCGACTATGTGATTTTTCAATGTGGAGTGTAACGCCCGGAAGCTCCAATGCGAAGTTCATGCCGAAAGCCTGGCTAGGGGTGGCGAACCCGGGGGCAACCTCTTCTTTTAGGACTCGTTGCACGGCACCTAGAGCCGCCGCAACAGTGAAATCGTACCCGTCCGGTGTTATCATGGTGCCAGTGATGGAGCGCCTTTGTGAATCACGGACACAACCCCACAGTTCGACATGGCGAAGAAGCCTGACGTTCGGGCTTCTGAGGCCATCGATACTGTTACCGGCCCCGGCCGGCGGTAGGCGAAGAATGGCTCGAATGAGTTTCTCGACATCGGCGCCGCTGCTGGCGGAGGCGAGTCGGGAGATCATCGGTTGGGCAAGTTTGAGCACGGCGATGGCCGAGCGGGGCATCGCAAGGTAAACCTCGATGTTGGGTATTCCCGTGGAGTACCACGCGCTGGCCACATCGCCCCAGGGAACGAGAGCCGCCCAGCGTCTGCCGGAAGGAAACGGAATTCGCTGACTTTTCCAGGCCAAGGGTACCGAACGCAGACGGCCATTCTTTCGAATTCGGCCGCCCTTTTGAATAACCTGCCACATGGTTCTTGCCGTGCCCGGGCTGAGAGAACCCGTACTGGTGAACGCCAAAAGGAGCGTACTCGCCTCGGGCAGGGCCTTTTTCAGGTGAACTGCCAGGGCATCCGTGGGCACAACGTCGAAGCCTACAGCTGGAATGAGCACAACGTCGCGACAGACAGCCTCCTCATGTCGGGCTGCGATGGACTCGATAACGTCGATCTCACCGGTGATATCCAGGTAGTGGCATCCTGTGCGTAAACACGCTGAGACCAGGGACGGGGCCGTTTCCGCAAACGGGCCAGCACAATTCAGGACGCACCTGCAATCGGCGATGTTCGGCAGAATGCGTTCAACAGAACTGAGATCGAAAACCCTGGTTGGGCAGCTGAGTTGCTGACCGAGGCTGGCGAGGCGTTGCGGATTGCGACCAGCAAGTATAGGCCGCAGTCCGCACTTGACAGCTTCACGTGCTATTCGCTGGCCGGTGTAGCCCGTCGCCCCGTAAATCATCCAGTTCATGAATGCAGACATGTATTCGATCTCAAAAGGAAAAACTTCTGAACCCCTCCGGTAAGACTCTACCCGTCTGCCAGTCGTCATCCGGGCTACCGGAGGTTAGTGCGATCACATGGCGCAGAAACGTTTAGCTTATAATCTCCCTGCGGCGACGCAAGTAGTCCCACACCACGTATCGGTCGAGTTCCTTACCGGCCGTGAAAAAGACACGACCTCGAGTAGCCTCAGCCAGTTTGTAGGCGAAACGAATATCCTCGCTCGACTGGCTCCAGCCTGGCAGCAGGAAAAGGTTGATGGTGATACCCTCCCGAGCGCACAGGAGGCCTTCGCGAAGCGTGGCCTGCTCTGTGCGGTCATGGGGTGGATACATGAGGTAAAGATACGGACCCTCAAAGTGGGCCGTTGGCAGACCATCGGTGATGAGAATAATCTGTCGGTTGGGCGTATCCTGGACGGAAAGCAACTGGCGGGCAAGCTGAAGACCGCGCTGGATATTGGTGAAGTGCCAGGGGACATCCATTTCCGTGATGCGAGGATCGCTCATGTCCGCCCGGAGCCGCACCACCGGATCGGAAACGCTGACCAATTTGGGCATAAGGGTCGGAATCTCGCTGGGGTGGACTCGCCGGGCAAAGGTGTAGATCTCCACAAATTCAAGATAGTCACCGGGATACTCTTTTCGGATCAAACCATCCAGCGCCAATCCCATTCTCTTGACGTCCACGTACAGCCCCCCGTAGCGCATCGAGCCGCTCATGTCCAGCAGGACGACCGTTGCACATTTCGGCACATTGCGGGTCTTGTGTATCACGATGTCTTCGGGAAGGAGCTTCACGGGCAGGCCTGGCCCCTGACGCACCAGCGCATTGATCATCGTCGCAGGGATGTCCATGTGGGCCAGGGAGTCTCCAAATTCGTACGGCTTGGTTTGCGGCAATTCGATGTTACCTTCGCCGACAATCGGGCCGGTATGCCGACCACTTCGCGCGGCCTGGAGTTGACTGAAGATTCTTTCCAGAAGGCGGCCCTGGAAGAGTCGATACGCCTTGGGGGTCAGCCGATAACCATTCTTCGTTTGCTCCAGCCCTTGTCTTTCCGCCAGCTCCCGGATGAGATCCTCAATTTGCCGCATAAATCCGCGAAGCCGCTGGATATCCTCCTCTTCCACAAACCGCCGGAGGGCTTCCAGATCGATCACAGCCAAACGCGCGTTCTTCGCAGCTTCCTCCAACTGTTCGAGCAGTCGATCAATCGTTTCCAGCAGCTCCTTGATCTCCAGCGCTTCGGGAATGGTCATGGGTCGATCACCGGTGAAATGATACTTCGCGGCCAGTTCGTCGATGAGGTATTTATCCCCGAGGCGCTGAACGAGGTGCAGAATCTTCCGCGCGAATTCGCTGTTTTCGTTTTCGGCGAGATACCACAGACGTTCCAGCTCGAAAATGTGTTCTTCGCGGAAAGCCCGTTCGTAACGTTTGGCCAACCGCTCTGGCGGCTGGAGTTGCTGGCCAAATTCGCGGTAACGCCGCGCGGCTTCCGCGTGGACGGTCTCCACCTCGTACGTCGCGAGGATCTTGGCCTTGCGTTGCCGAAGCATTTCGATGAGCGACTGGAGAGATGGCCCCAATCCCGCGAACATACTGGGGTCCAGTTCCACCGCTTGAGCAAGCTCCTCTTCCGTGAGTTCCCGCAGCGACCCGAACATGAGCATGTGGTTCATGGCAGCCGAAAGCATGTCGGGCATCCCGCGGGTTGGGCTGGGAAAGCGAACAGGATTGTATTTCTGATAAACGTGGATGACCCCACCGTAGCGATTAGGGGATTTCATAGACAATCTTTCCACGATATTCAGCGCGGGAAATTCGGTCGGTTACATAAAGTCCGGCGAGTATGAATTCCACACACGAGGCACGAACCGCCGGATCCTGAGACACATTCAGTTCGAAAGCCTTTTCCCAAACGGGCGGTACACGTTTTATTCGCTCGGCATAGTAGCTTGAGGGGAGTAAATCACCCACTTCAATTTTCACGCCACGGCCGAAGATCTCGGCGATTTCCGCCAGACCGTGCTCCTCAACATATTCCTGAAACACATCGCGAATTGCTTCCGCCACGATCGCGTCGAGCACCTGTTTTTCGTTCATCTGGTGCCCGGCCATCAGGTCCAGCTCCAGCTTGCCGAGAGCCGAGGAGTTTAGATGCCCCAGGTCGCTGATGCGGGGAACCGCGGGTTTCTCGCCGAGAATAATAGCGCGGCGCCGCGCGCTGGCAATCATTGTTCGATAATTGGCAATACTCAGCCGGGCACTGACTCCTGATTGTTGATCGATGTATTTAGAACGTCGGGCCACGATGCTGATCTGTTCTATAATCTCCTTCATAAAATATGGCACGACCACGGGATACTCACCATCCAGAGGAATTTTTGCCTCCTGCTCGGTGATCTGAATGGCAACGTGGCGGTCTCGTGGATAGTGCGTGTGGATAACGGACCCAATTCGATCTTTTAATTGCGGGATGACTTTACCGCTACGGTTATAGGTAGCTGGATTGGCAGAAAAAAGGATCAAAATATCCAGGTCAAAACGCACCGGATAACCGCGGATTTGCACATCGCGCTCTTCAAGAATATTGAATAGACCGACCTGGACCAATTCGTCCAATTCCGGGAGTTCATTGACGGCGAAAATTCCCCGATGCATCCGGGGAATCAACCCGAAGAAGAGGGCCTCCTCTGCGGACATGCTCACGCCGCCAGCCAGTCTCGCGGGGTCGATTTCACCGATAATATCTGCGAATTTGGTACCCGGGGCCAGCCGCTCGGCGTAGCGCTGCTCCCGCGGCCACCACGCAATCGGCACTTTATCTTCGGGTGTCGTCGCGAGGAACTCTTTTGCCCGCCGTGTGATGGGCCGATAGGGATCCTCGTGAACCGGCACGTCCGGGATGTCGAGATACGGCACCCAGGGATCGAGGAATCGGGTGATCAGCCGCATGAGGCGGCTTTTCGCCTGCCCTTTCTCACCCAAAAAGAGCATGTCGTGGCCGGAAAGAATGGCCAAACTGATTTCAGGAATAACCGTGTCGTCGTAGCCGATGATGCCGGGAAAAAGTTCTTCTCCTCTCTCCAGGGCGCGAATGAAATTCTCCCGGATTTCCTCTTTAACGGAACGCGAGACCCAGCCGCTTTCTCGAAGTTCTTTAAGCGTGCGAGCGCGCGGCACCGTGGAGTCCATCGAGACCTTCCCCTCGCTTGAACGCATGACACCTCCTTCGATGGTGTGGCTGCCGGGCGTGTTATCGCCGTCCCCGCGGTTTTCCGCATCTCTTGCCAGAACGGCGACCGGCCAGCTTCACTTCATTTTAGCGCCGACCGTCAATCGGCCAAGCGTTAAAGGATGCGACCAAGCCCCGGAGGTGCGCAGTAACACTTTCTCTAAAAAGCACGGTAACCAAGCGGTTTCAATCGGCACGTCAGGCGAACGGGAGGTGCAACAGCCAAATGGGTGTGTTTGAAATACCGTCTCACGGTCGCCGCCAGAGCCTCGGGAAAACAGGATGATGCGAACGCCGGGGCCTTGGCATAATTTCCGGCCGGTGATGAATGGATTCCTCGGTACCGCGCGAAGGACGCGCTCGGGCCCGTCCAAAATCGGGTATCGAAATGCGCTCCCCACCTCGCAAGGCCGATTGATGAGCCAGGATTCCGGGAGCGGTGTAAGCCACCGCCTCGTAGACGTCCACAGCGGGTAATCTTTCGTGAATGAGAGAATCCACAAACTCATGGGTAATGAAGGTGTGGGAACCCTCGTGTCCAGAATCGTGTCGCAGCGGCTCGGGGAGCATGTCTGTGGCCCACCATTTGGGGACCGAATAAGCCTCCACTCTGGCGGCTGATCTGACGAATCCTCCGCTGTCGGTTTCCTGCTGATCGCCGGCGAAAATCAGGGTGGCCTGAGTTCCCAGACGATTGTCGCAGAGAAAACTCATTTTGGTGCCATACCACTCGGCTCGTTCGCAGCCCAGGTGGGCCCCCAGCCACCACACTTCGACGCGGAACGAGTGGCCTCGATCGGTGGTGAATTCCGCCGTTTCATTCCAGAAGGGATTGCCATACGGATTACCGCGCAACAGGGGAGAGTCGTCTCCCCAGCCTGTGCATGACACGGCTGCCAGCCGTTCTCCAGTTACCCCGATCAGATGGGCCGTGCAGTGCGTGGGATAGTGCATGGGTGGGAAGCCGTGTCGCCAGGTCGGGCGGCCGTCCTCGAACCAAAGGGACTCTAACCCCGGGTGACGGTACATGGAGTAGGCGGCATAAATTTCACCAAATTTGCCCTCCTGGTAGAACTGCCGTGCCGAAATGGTGTGCTGCTGCCAGTAACTCGTTTCGGCCATCATGTAGGTCAAGCCGGTTCTTTCCACGCAATTGATCAGTTCAGCGCATTCTTCCAGGGTCATGGCTGCCGGGACGGCGCAGATCACGTGCTTTCCGGCGCGGAGCGCTGCCAGGCAATGCGGAACGTGGTTGGGAGCCTCCGTGAAGATCCCTACCGCATCCAGGTCTTTTGCCTCTTTGAGCATGATTTCCAAGGACTCATAAGCTCGATCACAGCGATAGACTTTCTGCAGGTGGGCGCGTCGCTCTGGACGCAGGTCTGTTACCGCCGCGACAATGCACTGCGGATGTTCATGCCATTGAAACGTGGAACCGAATCGGCCGCCCGCTATTCCAATGCGAATTTTTCGTTGGGGAGGCTCTGCCGCGTGGACGGCACGGGAAAGGAAAAAGCTCGCCAGACTCACCGAACCGCCCACAAAGGCCCGGCGGGTCAAGCGTTGGCCGTGGCTTTGCGAAACCTTCGAAGCGGCATTGCGTGAAATTCTCCTCGGCATCGGATTTACTCCTCTTGGCATTCAGTTTTTCAAGATTTGCGGTAGTTACGCCGCTTCCATCTTGATTAGTCGTTCGAGTGTGTCAAGCTCCTCAAGTGCGGGCACATCCCCACTTTTTAGGGATCTATGAAGTACCAATGGGTCAGCGTGTTATAGAGACGTTTCACGAATTGCCCCCACGTTTAAACAAGAAAACCACCCGACGAGGAAGCTTATCCGAAGTTGTAATCTGGACCTGACAAGCCAGGGCTCTCCGGGCTGAATCTCACTTGTTGCACAAGCGCATGTCGAAATGGGCTTCCTTCTTTAGGAGGCAGAGGAAAAGGGGATGAGTCAGCCTCAGGAGGTGTTGGTGCGCGGGGATGGTGTGTGGTTCGGGCGTCTCGCGCGGGGAAGGGCGTTATGCCGCTTTCACCCTTTTTGGGCAACTTATATAATCGGCAATTCGGGGGGAGGTGAGCTAAACCTTGGGGAGCAAAAAGGGAATCGGGTCAGTAGTCCAACGAGAACCTCATGACACGGAGTGCCCAGGTATGACGCTCGGTTTTGGAATCATTGGGTGCGGTTTGATTTCTAAATTCCACGCGCGGGCGATTGGAGAGGTTCCGGACGCCCGGTTGGTGGCCTGCTACGACGTCGTTAAGGAGTCCGCCGAACGACTGGCAAGTGAATTTGGATGTAAAGCCTATCACGATCTGGACGCGTTCCTGTCAGATCCTGACCTGCACGTGGTGACTGTGGCGACCCCGAGCGGAGCCCACATGGAACCGGCCGTGGCGGCTGCTCGGGCAGGAAAACACGTGATCGTGGAAAAACCCTTGGAAATCACGCTGGAGCGGTGCGACGCGATTATTCGCGCTTGCGAGGAGGCCAAGGTGGTTCTCTCCACAATCTTTCCTTCGCGGTTCCACGATTCGAGTCAAATCTTGAAGCGGGCCATCGATCAGCAGCGCTTTGGTCGACTGACACTGGGTGACGCGTACGTCAAATGGTGGCGAACCCAGCAATACTACGATAGCGGCGCGTGGCGTGGAACCTGGCAGCTTGACGGTGGTGGGGCCTTGATGAACCAGGCCATTCACAGTGTGGATCTTCTGGCCTGGCTGATGGGACCTGTGAATGAGATTCAGGCGGCCACAGCCCTATTGGCCCATGAAAGGATCGAAGTGGAGGATGTCGCCGTTGCCGTGCTCCGTTTTCAAAATGGGGCCTTGGGAGTGCTCGAAGCGACAACCGCCGCGTATCCCGGCTACCTGAAGAGAATTGAGATTCACGGCAACCGCGGCTCGGCGGTGATGGAAGAAGAAGACATCGTCAAATGGGATTTTGCGGAGGAGCATCCCGACGATCAGATCATCAAAGAAAAGATGAAAGCCCGGGTCAGTGGGGGCGGCGGGGCTTCTGATCCGGCGGCGATCGGTCATCATGGCCACGCGCGGCAATTCACGGACGTGGCGAAGGCTATTCGGGAGGGTACCCGACCGCTCATCGACGGGTACGAGGGGCGGCGATCCGTGGAGATCATCCTTGCTGTGTACAAAGCGGCGGAAGAAGGACGCGTGGTGAAACTCCCGTTGGAAAAAGACCCAGACCTTCAGGCACGCAAGGTGGGAGTCGGCAATCTCCGGCGGGCATCGTAGGAATTGGTCGCCTCTCCGGCGTGGGGAGTCCAGAAAGCCACCCACGGCGATGTTCGGAAAAGCTGAAAGCGTTCTGGTAAAAGCAATACTGTCGAATGTCGGGACCTCTGGGGTGAGCTGCCGCGCGAACTGATCGTGGTATGAGGGTGAGTTACCAAATATCGGAGTGGTACATCGGGTTCTAGCGCTTCATTGGAAGAATGGTTGGCAGAGGTTTCGTGGAAAGATGGTCTTGGCGGAACGGCTTATAATTGATTAATTTGATCAGCCCGAAATGACGCAGGCCGCACGTTCCCCTTGTTCAAATGTCTGGCGAAGAGCCTGTGGAGGACTGTTCTTTGCTGGCGGTGGCCCTTGAAACGAGTTTTCGGCGAGAATGCAAGGGAAATTGCAATGACGGTAGAGTTTAAAATTCCCAACCTTGGTGAAAATGTATCCTCCGGCGATATTGTTAACGTACTAGTCAAGGAGGGAGACACCATTGTCGGCAATCAGCCGGTGGTGGAATTGGAAACCGATAAGGCAGTGGTAGAGATTCCCTGTCCGTACGCGGGGAAGATCAGCAAGGTACTCGTCAAAAAAGGAGACACAGTCAAGGTTGGTCAAACGATTTTAATCGTTGAAGAAGAAGGGGCTGGCGCGGCGGTAGTCCCCTCGGCACCCTCCGCCGCCGGGGAAGTTAAAGAGGCGAAGAAACCGGCTCCTGCCGTCGAAACAACGGTTTCTGAAAAACAGGCAGGACCTGCTCCATCGCCCGCGGCCGAGGTTCCACAGGCTCCGAGTGAGCCGTCCGTGAGTGCCGGGAGACCGGCCGATGATGGACGGTCAACGACGGAACCGATTCCGGCGGGGCCGGCCGTCCGGCGACTGGCACGCGAGTTGGGTGTGGATCTGCGGACGGTTACGGGCACCGGGCGGTTCGGACGCATAACTCCGGAAGACGTTCAAAAAGCCGCAACAGGGTTGGTTGCCGGTCGGGTGGGTGTTGGCGTGCCCAGCCCTGTGGTTCCGCCTGGGGAACCGGATCGCGATAACTGGGGCAGTATCCGCCGAGAAAAGATGAGCAAGATCCGCAAGACCATTGCGGCGCAGATGACCAAGTCGTGGACCACCATTCCACGCGTGACCAATTTCGATGACGCCGATGTGACAGATCTGGAGAATCTCCGAAAGTCTGTGCCACCCGACTTCGTTGGACCGGGGATTAAGTTGACGATGATGCCGTTCATTATGCGGGCAGTGGCCATTGCGCTGCGTCATCATCCGCTTTTGAACGCGTCCATAGACGAACAGAACGAGCAGATTGTTTACAAAGAGTATGTCAACTTGGGGATTGCCGTGGACACACCGCGAGGGCTGGTCGTGCCCGTGGTTCGTAACGCGGACAAGCTATCGATTCCAGAGCTTGCCCGAGCCCTGGCGACGGTGGCTCAAAAAGCCCGCAATGTGGACTTTACCGTGGATGATTTGCGTGGCGGTACGTTCACAATCAGTAACCTTGGGGCCGTCGGTGGAACTTACAGCACACCGATCATCAACTATCCGGAGGTGGCCATCCTGTTGGTCGGACGTTCCCGATGGATGCCGGTCGTTCGTGATGGGCAGATCGTCCCACGTTACATGATGCCGCTGAGCCTTTCTTATGACCATCGTCTGGTGGATGGGGCAACGGCGGCCCGGTTCTTAAACGAGGTCATCGATTGGCTGCAATCGCCGGGAAAACTATTGCTGGTGAGCTGATTGACCGGCAGAAATCACACTGGCCCAGCGACCGTGATACGCGCGAGAATCCAGGTCGTCACTTGCAAAAAGACAGGCGGCAATCTTGTGAAAGCAACCAGGCCGTCTTCGAGGGCGAAAAGCATCGTGGGGATAGAGAGGAGAAGGAGAATTGTCATCCATGGATCGTCAACTTGTGGTGCTGGGCGGAGGCCCGGGCGGATACGCGGCAGCTTTCCTGGCGGCGGACCTTGGCTTCCAGGTCACCATCGTGGACCAGGAGTCCCGACTTGGAGGAGTGTGTCTGCTGCGAGGATGTATTCCATCCAAAGCCCTCCTCCATGTAGCGAGGGCCATGCAGGAAGTCCACGAGCTCAGCGAATGGGGAGTCGAGTATGGAAATCCCAAAATCGATATTCAAAAGCTCCGGGCTCGTAAGGAACAGGTGCTGACCACTCTGACCTCCGGACTAGCTCAACTGGCTAAGAAAAGAAAGGTTGAGGTGATCCAAGCCCGGGCAAGGTTCAGGGATTCCCACACTCTGGAGTTACATGCGGTCAATGGAAAAGCAGTCCCTGAACCACAGTTAAGATTCGAGCACTGTATTATTGCGGCAGGTTCGCGGCCGGCGATTCCCAGTGTGTTTCAAATCGATAGTCCATTGGTTATGGATTCAACTGCCGCCCTCGAGCTCGCGGCAGTTCCAAAATCGCTCCTCGTGGTCGGCGGTGGGTACATCGGTTTGGAAATGGGAGCAGTTTACGCGGCGTTGGGAAGCCGGGTGACGGTGGTCGAGCTGACGGACGGACTTCTGCCCGGTGCCGACCGCGATCTCGTTCGACCGCTCGCCAAGCGGCTCGAATCGTTGTTTGAGGCCGTCCACCTTAAGACCAAGGTTGTCCGGCTGAAGGTGGCCAGCGAAGGTATTGAGGCGACCTTCGAAGGTGATGTGCAGAAGACGAGCACGTTCGAGCGAGTTCTTGTGGCCGTGGGACGACGGCCCAACAGCGATCAACTTGGGCTGGAAAATACGAAAGTGCATGTCAACGAGCATGGATTCATTGCAGTTGACCATCAACTACGAACCAGTGATCCCAGCATTTCAGCCATTGGAGATATTGTTGGTCAGCCGATGCTGGCTCACAAAGCAGCCCACGAGGGAAAAGTTGCCGTCGAGGTGCTCGCGGGACATTCTGCCGCGGTTTTTGAGCCGCGTGCCATTCCAGCAGTGGTTTTCACCGATCCCGAGATCGCGTGGACAGGCCTGACAGAAACTGAGGCCAAACAGAAAGGAATCACCTACGAGGTGGCCGCCTTTCCCTGGGCCGCCAGTGGTCGCGCTCAATCTGTCGGACGCACGGAGGGACTGACCAAATGGTTGGTCGATCCGGTCTCAGAACGTGTTTTGGGGTGTGGAATCGTCGGCCCCAATGCCGGCGACCTCATCGGAGAGGCCACGCTGGCCGTGGAAATGGGAGCCTCCGTGCGCGACGTCGCGGAGACGATCCATCCCCATCCTACGTTGTGCGAAACGCTCAGCTTTGCAGCCGAGGTGTTTTTGGGAACGGCCACGGACATTTACCGTCCCCGAACGACCAAGGCATCGGGTTGACCGTTCGAAAGTGGGCAGCCGCGGGGTCAACGATGTGTGCAAAACCACGGAGGACGTGCCAAATTCGTATCAGAGTGCTGCCGCGATCCGCTGCACTCCAGGGCGAGGCGATATCAAACAGCTTCCAAGAGAAGACAAGATAAGCAACACAGCCGGACGGCATCGTATGCTAGCAGTGATGTCACGGGGCGTAAAGTCTAATTGGTGACCCAAGAGGCGTCACAGCAGCAACCACATTTGAGCCTCCGAAGAGTCGAATCTGCGCGGATCAAATGTCCACGTCAGGGCCGAACGGCCAGGTGACCGCGTGGGTGGACTTCCACCGGTAATTGACCAGATGAGATTGACCAAACGACTCGGTGTGCTCGCCGTTATTTGAAGCTTGGTCGCCTGGCTTCGCACCACCGTCGGCCTGAAAAGCCGCACCGCAGTGATGGCACGTGACATACTTGCCGAGATAGTCCATGCGGACCTGGACCCGGCGTCCGCACGTTGGACATCCCTGAATGAAATACAATCCGTGCGCCATCCGTCGCTCCTCCTTTTCCTCTAAAGATAACTTCCTCTGCGAATTATCGTAGCTTTCTGTTGTCATGACGACAATCCCCACCGCATCTGCACCTTGGGTCGGAACTGTAGTTGGAAAGTTCCTTCCCTGACGACGTAACCCCGTTGGCGTACCTTAAGTAAGAGGCTTGTCAACGAGACGAGGTTCGCGACCGACTAGACTCGTATTCTGAGCGTCAAGCGCTGCGACAGAGCACAAGCTTTATTATGATCAAAACTGGCACCAACTGCAAATGTCCCTTTGATACAGACAAAATGGGCGTGCCAGAAATGCTGGTTCGTAATGGGATACCCGGCGGAGAGTTACGGGGTTTTCTCGCCAGGAAGTTGCTGGAGGACGCTCAAATACTGCCGGATGAGGCCTATGTTGCTCGATTGCCTTGCCAGGGTCAAACCGGCCTGGGCCAGCCTACGGGCTTCTTCCCGGCGGTTTTCTCGGAGAGCGCGATCCACAAGAGGAAGCAGCACCTTGGCAATAGTCTGGCTTTCTGCGGAACGGAACCTGTGCCCTGCCCAGGATTCCGCGAGTTGAGCGGCTTCCGTCCAGAAGTCGACTTGAAAGACTCTGGAGAGCCGATCGATTGCGTTGATTCCCGAATCGGCCAGCCCGTACCTCTCGGCCAGTCGGAGAACCTCTCGAAACACCCGATATCGTATAGCAGGAGCAAGCGCAGGATTCTCAGCGGCTGCCATCAGGTCCTGCGCCAGAGCCTGGGCATCTGGGATTGACGCGATTTGTTTGATTCTTGCCCCGAATTGTTGCTCCAACCATCTGTCCGCTTCAAGCACTTCCGCGCCACTTGCTGGGACGGGTAGCCGGCTGGTGCCGCTACCACCGTTCGGCCTGTATCGAAGCGCCTCCGCGATCAACTCGATATCTCCACCTTGTGCCCGGGCACGCTCCAGAAGTCTTTGAGCCTCGGCCAAATCGCCCTTAGGGTCCACGGCCAGGAATGCTGCCAGCAAGATGTCGCTGTCTGGTCCTGGGTGCAGTCGCCGCCGCGCAAGGCTCTCAACAAGAATGGTGGGAATTTCGCGCAGGGCGTAGCGGCGATTCTGACCGGCTGCCCGAAGGACCAACGAATCGCGCGTAGCCTCGACTACGATCACATAGGTGTCGCCTACCGGAAGTTCCTCGGCGCTTTGCAACGAGGCGACGATCTCCGCCATAATTTTCCAGAATTGCTCCACGTCCCGAACGAGTTGGTCCATTGCCTCGACAATTCGGCGATGACTGTCCGATCGCACCTGGGAAGCCAGCCGGTTGAGCCCCGCTCGGGCCCCCTCCAGATCGCGTTGTGCCAGCGATTCCCAGATTTGATTCAGTGTGGTACGAAACTCTTCGGGTAAATCGCTGAACGCGGGCGGATTCCGTGATTCGGCCGACGCCTGGGGGTGCTCCGAAGAATGCCCCGCCCCGCCGGCCGTGGTTTGTCCCGAATTCTCAGTTGCCTGCGGCGGAGGTGAAGCTTCGCCTCCCTCGCCCGACGGAATGGCTGACATACTGCTTTCGCTTGGTGTGGGTGCCTGGGGAGCAGTTGGCGGAGTTGAAGAATTGTGCGAGCGAGAATTGGAAGCTTCCGCTCCGGGGTTCGATTTTTCGGCAGAGGACGTATTCTCGGACGGTTGGTCGATGAATGGAGCAGATTCTTTGGCACGCTTTTCGCGCTGCGGCGCTGCTCCGCCGATATCACCCTTTTGAGTCGCCGCATCTTTTGTGATGGGGCGTGTTCCAGGGGCCACAGGGAGATCGGCTGTCTGATCGCTCGGTTTCGACTCGCCACTCGTCGCGGGACTTGATAAGAGCAAGCTCACCCACCCTATGCGCGGTCGGAACGTCCGATAAGTGACGACTATTGCCAAAACCAGAAAAGCGATCGCTCCCAGACGGCCCAGCACGGCAAGCCATCTTACGGAGGAAAGGGAATCGCCTTCGTCGGAAACAGTCATTTGCGACGCGGGCGAAACTTTGTCTGGGGCGACCGTGGTGGGAGTCGGTATTGACTCGAGCTTTGTGACGGCGGCAACTTGACTCACTTTGCTTTCCGCAAGAGGCCTTGGGGATTCTTCCGTTCGCTGGCTTTGGGTGGGCCATGTGAAGTGGAGCGACGTGACGTTTCCAGCCTCCAGTTGCTGGTCGTAGATTTTTTTCTTTTGGGGGTCGCACAACCATTCTTTGGCGTTGCGAATGGTGTCAAGCAACTCGGTCCATTCGGCGACATGTTCTCCGGGTCGAATTTGCCGCACATGAGCCAGCATGTTGTCCGCTAGCTGTGCAATCAGTTTAGTGTCGGGTTCAAACAAGGGCACGCCGAAGAGGGCGTAGTAATTGTTTGGGATTCGACCCGGTGGAAATCCCAACCAAGTTTGGAACGGATTAAAGGGAGATCGAGGATCCGAAGGCGGGTTAGCGGACTTGGACATGGTAGCAGTATCGCCCCTGCTGATAAAGCGTTCTCTGTTCCGGGTGCAATTTGCGAGTGTGCTTACGGGTAACTGGCTTCCACGTCGAGAGGCTGACCTGGCTTCCAGTGAAAACGTGGATCCCCCTCCTCCAGTCGGCCCACAGGCCTCGCTCCTCGCGGCTTCATTTTCTTTGCGGAATCTCCTAAATCCTCGCGCATGGCGTCTGCCAGCCTTTGGATTTGCGCAACAATGTCTGGATGTTCTGCCGCTACATCCTGGGTTTCACCGGGATCTTTTTCCATGTCGAAGAGGGCCAGGCCGATATGAGCCCTTTCATAGGGTACAGGCATTCCGTCCTTCCCGCCGGGCTGTCCGCCCAGAGTGGGATACTCATGAGGAAAGTGAAGCTTCCATTTGCCCATCCGCACAGCATGCAAAGCATCGCCCCAGTAAAAATAGAGTGCTTCGTGAGGGGATTTTGCCTCCGGCTCGCCAACGATGAGTGGCCAGATGTTTTTACCATCGATTTTGTGGGGCGGCAGTTGCGCATTAATGCGATAGGCAATTGTGGGCAAAATGTCGATGGTCATCACGGGCTCCCGACAAACCGTCCCAGCTGGCACCGTCCCAGGTTGCCACATGACGCAGGAAACCCGGCAGCCCCCATCGAACATTGTTCCCTTCCCCTCGCGCAGCGGTTTTGCCGACCCCGCGTGGTCCCCGTAGCTCAGCCATGGACCATTATCCGAAGTGAAGATCACCAGCGTTCGGGAGGCGAGGCCCAATTCCCGGATGTTGTCCAAAATCTGTCCCACCGACCAATCCACCTCCATCATCACGTCTCCGAACAGCCCACGCTGGGTTTTACCGCGAAACTTGTCGGAAACGTGCAGAGGTACGTGGACCATGCTGTGTGCCAGGTAGAGAAGGAACGGACGATCCTTGTTCTTCCGGATAAAACTCACGGCACGCTCGGTGTACCAGGTCGTCAGCATGTTTTGATCTTCGTGGGTTACCTCGGGATCAATCACCCGATTCCCCTCCATAAGCGGCAGGTTTGGGAAATTCTTACCCGAAGTCGGATGGTAGGGCCACATGTCGTTGGAGTAGGGAAGTCCAAAGTATTCGTCAAATCCCTGGTTGAGAGGCAAGAATTTTGGGTGATGCCCCAGATGCCATTTACCGATGCAACTGGTGACATATCCTTTTTGCTTCACAATTTCCGCGAGGGTCACTTCTTGAGGATCCAATCCGATCTGCGCTCCTGGTCCCAGTGCACCGAAGATTCCGACGCGTACGTTGTAACATCCCGTCATCAAACTGGCACGAGAAGCTGAACATACCGCCTGCGAGACATAGAAATCAGTGAAAATTCGGCCCTCGCGAGCCATTCGATCGATATTGGGTGTTTCGTAACCTTCCGCACCAAAAGGGCCAATATCCGCGTAGCCCATGTCGTCCATGAAAATGATCACGAAATTGGGCAACTGAGCATCGGCGGCGGGCTCGGCGGCACTCACCCCACCCGTGCTGCCGAGAAGAATGAGGCACCCAATCATCCACGCCCAGCGGATTGGATTCCACATCGCTAATCCTCCCCTGTATAAAGCGACAATGGACGCAAGCAACAAGGGACCCTGTTTATTCTCAAAAGGGCTTCTCAGGGATTTAAAACACGCAATGCGAATGTGTCAAAAAATTGAGCATGGCACTCTGGGATACGGTCAATGCGTTGAATGCTTCTTATTCATTCCGTTGTCCCGAGAAATTTTGAGAATATGTCCAAGCCCGGAAGCGGCAGCCCGCCCGTAAACTCTGTCACGAGCTGCATGTGGCGTTCTCGGGCCTTCTGGATAGCATCTCGCATGGCCCCCACGAGCAGCTCTTCCAGCAAATCTTTATCCTCCGGCTTCAAAAGCGCTGGTTCGATCGTCACGCGGCGAGGGTCGGCAAGACCATCGACTTCCACTTTGACCAGCCCGCCCCCGGCGCTGCCCACAATCCGCTCTTCCTTCAGCCGGGCCATGACGCCTTCCAGCTTTTCGCTGATATCTTTCGCGTTTCGCAGCAAAGCAGTGAGTTGCGCGAGTTCTTTAAGCATGGTTGAGAACTTCCTGGCTTTTTCTCCGTCGGTGCTGGATGCGAAGTTCCAGATACTGGGTGCTCGTCCGATGTTCCTTCCAGAATACAGCTTGGTGGAGAGAGTGTCATTAACCGCTCGGAGATATTTTAACGCAAAACCACAAGCCTGGCACCCGCAACAGAGCTTGACACGTCCCCATTTTTTCTCTGGGGATGGGAACGCGGACGTCCGCGCGGGTTTGCGTCAGCCCGGAGAAACCTGCTTGTCAGGTCCGCCTCTCCACGTTGGATGCTCCGGTTTGAATCGGCGGGCACCACATGCGCGCCCCACCGTGTTCGACGGGCGCCGTGGAAGGTGTCCCTCCAATCGGCGCGGGTTCCACGCCGAGCGAGCGTCCCGGTTGCATCCGAATCATGTAAGGGACTGGAGAGCTTGGTTCAACCCGGACCACGGTACCGGTAGGGGCAATTCATGAATCGCCCCTACAACACTTTGCGCTCATGGCATGTCACATGTTTTTGCGAAAGTGGGAATGGCTCAGCGACAAAGCCCCTCGTCAGGTAGCAGGGGTCGTCATCCAGTAGCCAAGTTTAGAAGAAAGCCGTTGAAACCGCGTGTTTGGCAGGGGCAATGATCTGCTAACCGGGCATTCCCACTTTTTGAGCTGAGTATGCCGTTCGACGAGCGAGCGAATTGTCCCCCAAGTTACCAGTGGTAGTTTGTTCCCTTCGCACCGCCAAAACGTCAGTCAAATTAATCCTCGAAATCGTCACTTTCATCCTCCATGGAATCGGCGGCTTCCCCGACCTCCATTTCCGGTGGTGTTTCGGCAGGCTGATCGACGGGTTTTTTAGTCGGCGGTAAGATGGCCACTGGCCTTGCCCCGAAGATCTCCACGGTCTTCCGAATCATGGGTTCCTGAAGCACATCGAAGAGCGAACGCTCCCCTGCGGTAACCGGTCGAGATGAGGTTGCCCCACCTCCCTCCTCAGAAACCACGAAATCAAGCTTTACAGGATGTCCGACGATTTGCCTGAGCGCTCGGTTGAATTTCTCCTGATTTTCAGGACGACTGCAGTAGTCACACGAGAACTTCTGATCTTTCCGAAACGTCACGATCAGCTTGCCGCCATCCTCGAGATGAAGATTGTGATACGCCTTCGCGTGGTCCGCCGCCATTCCGCCCACCAATTCGTAAACGTGTTTCCAAACAGCCGCCAGATTGTCGGGGGTGAGTTGCGTCACATGTCCGCCTGGTTCCATCGCTTCTGTTTTCACAGAACCGGCTCCAAAGGCCTTCTCCCGCTGGAGAGCGACCTCCTGTTTCGCGCTTTCGATGGCTTGCCTGGAATTGGCAAGCGGTTGAGCCGGAAAACCGGCATCCGGGAGGCCTTCAGGAGACCGCGAGGGATGTGAACCAGTACTGCGCGGCAGGACGGTGCCGGTTTGGGGAGGACTCGCACTCTGCGATCTGCCACTTGCAATTGTTGGAGCCCCGAAAACGATCTGTTGAAGGCTTTCGATTTGGCCGCTTTTTAGAATTTCCACCAAATGATGGACATGCAGGAGGTCGCCCAGGCGGCTGATTCGCACCAGAGCCAGCTCTGCCAAGACGCGGTCGTAAGTGACGGCGCGCATTCTGGCCAGAGTGTGGTCCAAAATCTGCATCGCAGCGAGTAAACGTGGAAGCCCCCATTTTCGGGCAATTTGTTGCACGCGCTGACCATCCTCGGTTTGTGCCGTGAGGAACAGTTGCGAGGAGCTTCCCACTTCCGCCACCATGCAGTCTCGCAAGAAGGTGAGAAACTGCTCGAGCAGCAAGGCCGGATCAGCCCCCTCCGTGATGGCCTGGTGAAAAATCTCCACCACCCGGCCGACATTTCCATCGGCTGCGGATTTCGCCAGGGCTTCCAAAACATCCGAGCGCGTCATTCCGAGGAGATCGAAAACATCCTGAAGCCTGATCTCCTTGTCGGCAAAGGCGAGCAACTGTTCCAGGAGGGACTGCGCATCCCGCATCGATCCGCCGGCCCGCTGCGCCAGCAGTTCCAGAACCCCGGCTTCCGCCGAGATATTCTCAGCTTCAAGTATCTGTTTTAAACGGGCAACAATCGTGTGGCTCTCGATACCTGCGAAGTCAAACCGCTGGCACCGAGAAAGAATCGTCACCGGAACTTTGTTAGGCTCGGTGGTGCAGAAGATGAACTTGACATGCTCGGGAGGCTCTTCCAGCGTCTTCAGCAACGCGTTGAAGGCCTCTTTTGTGAGCATGTGAACTTCGTCGATAATGTAAATCTTGAACCGGGCCCGGCTGGGACGAACGACGACATTCTGGCGGAGTTGGCGAATCTCTTCGATACCCCGGTTGCTCGCCCCGTCGATCTCCAAAACGTCGATGTCTTCCCCGGCGCTGATGCTGCGGCAAATGTCGCATTGATTACACGGCTCAGTCGTCGGGCCCTTCACGCAATTGAGAGCTTTGGAGAAGATCCGCGCCGTGGATGTTTTTCCTACTCCACGAGCCCCTGTGAAGAGATAGGCGTGGCCGATTCGCCCCGTCTTGATGGCATTTTTCAGAGCGGTCGCGACATGCTCCTGGCCGACGAGCTCGTCAAAGGTTTGCGGTCGGTATCGCCGAGCGACGACGAGGTAACCGCTGCCTGGCCTAGGTTGCGATTCCGCTACGGACTGAGGGGATTCTTGCTTCTGTTTCAAACGAGCTGCCATGTTTCCCCGCATTTCCCGCCACGCGGAGATTGCATCCCCCGATGATTCCTTTTGCCTTCGCCAGGGGGATGTCTACTTTCGAGGGGTAACCCCTGGGTTGAGATCCGCGTTTCCGCGCTCACGGTAACCGACCCGTGGCGAGAGGCCCGCTACACATGGAGATCACTGCTTATGGCTGCTGACTTTCGTCCCTGACCAGGTTCGCAGCTCCCCATTGTAGGGACCTCTCGCCTCGGGCCCGTCACCTGTCCTTATTGTTACGTGTCCTCCCCTGTTAAGTCAAAGGGGACTCCCTCCGTTGGGGTGTCTTTCTTTCGCAACGAGAACTCGCACGAGCAGCTTTTTCGTGATATTTTTGAATAACGTTTCGCGATGAGCACGCAACTATTGGCAGCCGTTAGGTGGTTGAAAGCTTGAACGGGGCAAAAATGAACTCAAGAATCTGGAAAAAACCGTCGTTTCTGGACGTGGAAAGAGTTTGCGGGCACTGGAAAAGCAGGTAATTCACTATCATCAAGGGAGCTTCAGGCCGTGGTTCGGAAGGTTGTCATTCTCGCGCGGGGACTCGGGACGCGGATGCAAAAGGAAGATCAATCGGTAGTTCTGGACGAGCAACAGACTCAGGCCGCCCGAAAAGGATTAAAGGCACTCATTCCCCTCGCCAACGGACGGGTTTTTTTGGACTATTTGCTTTCATCGGTGGCAGATGCGGGCTACAGCGAGGCGTGCCTGGTGGTAGCTCCCGAGCATGAGGAGCTTCGCCGCCGGTATCAGGAAGAAATACCTCTCCGGCGATTAAAAATCACCTTCGCGGTTCAGGAGAAGCCGTTGGGGACAGCTAATGCCGTGGCGGCAGCGGAAGAATTTGCCGGCGATGATGACTTCATCATGATTAATTCCGACAACTACTATCCTGTTGCAGCATTGACCGGCCTCCGCGAGCTGAAAGGAGCCGGAGTGGCCCTCTTTGATCAGGACACCATGCTCACGCGGAGCAACATTGCGGCGGAGCGCATCAAAGCGTTTGCCGTGGGACTTGTGGGAAGCGATGGGCGACTTGTTCGCATTCTGGAAAAACCTACCGCGGAAGTGCTGAGCCAATTGCCGCGCCCTTTGTGGCTGAGCATGAATTGCTGGCGTTTTCGGCCATCAATCTTCGAAGCCTGTCGACGGATTGATCTTTCGCCCCGGGGGGAATACGAAATCACTGACGCAGTCCAGTATGCGATCGATCGATTGGGCGAAGAATTTCGGACGGTTCTCGTGCGAGAACCTGTTTTCGATATGACAAGTCGGTCGGACATTCCAAGTATGGCGGCGAGATTGGCCGACGTTCCTGTTGTGCTGTAAGCCCGGCGCGACCCGGCAACAGGCAGCCCCCAGCACGGTCCTGCTCATGGTTTTCGATGGCTACTTGGTGACGTATTCGACGATATTCCGTTCCAGATTGCCCCAGTTTCGCCCAAAACTTGCTTCAAAGTCCCTGATGCGGGCTGCACTCGGGTAGGATTTAAACGGCGGCCTGTTCTGGACGCACCGAAGATACCCGACGAACTGGGAAAGATGGCGGTCGCTCAAATAGGAAACTGCAGCCCAGGAGGCCAGGTAGGCCTTCCGAGGCTGGATATCGAACCAGCCGTCGCTCGCCACGATGTTGTGAAGCCACCCTGGAGGAAGCCCGGACAGCGATTGAACGGCAATTCGCCGCAGCGAATTACTCGCGGCTAATGAGGGCAAGTCGGTGCCGCCTTGATGACTGTCCTCGAACATCATGGCCAGTCCCTCCGCGAGCCAGGATGGCGTTGCGGTGAATCGACCGAGCAACCCGGTGTTGGCCGCGAACTGGTGAAATGCCTCGTGCCGAAGCACATTCTCTGTCGATTCCGAACCGACAGTTGACCACGCTGGGTTTTGGGTAGCTTGCCGATCAAAGGTGAGGCAGCGGTTCGACAACACGTCATAAAGGCCAAGTACCTGGGACTCATGTGATTTGAAGCGGCGAAACTCGGGCGAATTCTCAAATGCTCTTCTGTCCCGATAAACGACCGCGACAAGTGGGAAAACAGGTTTTGTGACCGGCAGTTTGCGCTGTGCTGCGAACCGCCATGCCTCACGAAACAGTGATTCGAAAACGGAACCCCACTGCGAATTTGCGCTGGCCGGCAGAACGACGAGGTAGTGCGTCGTGCTCTCTACCCGGTATTCGGTACCGAATTCGCGTTGCAGCTGCGACCGAACGTCATGAATGGGCAGCGGCACCAAAGTATCCGATGTTTTGCGAAAATCAGCAGCCAGGGAGCGGGGGATATGTTTTACTGAGCCATCCCGAGTCAGGAGAATGATCTCGGAAGAGCTCCAGGTCAGGATCATGCCCTCTGTCCGGATTTCACCCACGCGGCATTCGACCATACCTGGGAGTGGGCCCACGGGTACGTCGCCTGCGCACGTCGTCCCTGCCAGGCCGCGCAACGGCAGGCAAATGGCCAGGATCAGTACAAACCTGGTCTTGTTGGACGGTCTCGCATAGTCTATAGGGTTTTTAATACTTCCGGCCATATTCGCAGGCTTTTAATTAATTCGAGAAAAGCTGAGTCGACATTGCTTTTCTGTAATGAGCATCCGTAATCGCACTTTTTTCATTAATCACATTATAAAGCGTTGTATGACAAAAGAATGATGAAAATAACTAACCGTTCGGACGGGCCACGTGGCGCTGCTCAGGAGTAATGTTTCCGCCGTTGTTTTCAGGGAATTTTAGAAATGGTTGAATTCCTCGCAGAATCCCCGGACCGATGCCCCGAATTCGCAGCAGGTCCTCTGCTCTCGTGAAGGGGCCGTGCTTCTCGCGGTCTGCAACGATTCTTTGCGAGAGAATCGGTCCAATGCGGGGCAGAAGCGTTAATTCCGGCCAATCCGCCGAGTTGATGTCCACGAGGAACTCACATGCTCGTCGCGAACACGCAGCCTCCGGCTGCCAGCCCAACCCGTAAGGCAGGACAATCCACAGCACTCCGTTAAGTACAATCCACAAACACAAGGCGATTTTCGCAAACTGTCGATTAACGTACTCCGTCCACCAATCCGCCAGACGAATACTGCGGATCTCATCACTTAACAAACCAATAAACTGCAGGCCCTTGACGAGAGCACTTTGTACGATGCGGAATAATAAGGATAAATAAAGGTGACATAGTCTGACGCCGCGTGCGACCAGTTGCGCGGCGAGTGAAAACCATGGGGACAGTACGCGGCTGATCCTAAAGAATAGACCCGACTTCATTGCGAACCCTTGGAAATTCGTTGGAGAAACCGCTGAACTTCATTCTGGGCCGTAGCGTCTTGGTACACAATTGCGGTTTGGCCATCCTCGGTGAAAAAAATCCGCCCTATTCCGCCCTGCTCGTACCAGGTCTGAGGCTGACACTCTTTGACAACACGTTCTCGCAAAGCCCCGACCGTCAACCCTTGCTGGAGTACCTCCCTAAGTGGATAGGCGCGAAGATATGGCCGATCAAAACGATTGTGTGTTGTTATGAGAAGGGTTTTGTCGTTCAGAATATAAACGCTCGCATTGATCGTTTCTGCCAGCCTCTGCACGACTTTAAAAAAGGGTTCTTCGTGAGCGGAGCAGGTTACCGGCACAGAGGGATGCACTTCCTCAGAGAGGAGCAAAGGCCAATCAACGAGTATTTGAACCTGCGTCAGACGATTGAGCGCGGCGAGTATGTCGACAAGGGGAGTCGGCTCGTAGTAATTCATCGAGATAATCTGCTGGAGGGCCGAGTTCTCCCCAGCGGCTTCCGAAAGCGATCGTGGCGGAAAGCGTTGTTCGAGGAAATTGCGAATCGTTAAAACGTGAATAAACGGGCCTTGGAGAATCCGTTCGTTATTGTTCGGCTGATATTTTATCCCCGAGTCAGACGGACCGAACGTGCTATCCAGTGTTGTGATGATCGCTTGGAGTAACTTGTCTGAAACAAGCGCAGATGGGTCCGTAATGTGACAGTTGACGTTGTTACTGACTCTTTCGGGACGGCACAACACCACCAGATTGCCGCAGGACACGACAGTCCAGTCGTGCTGGCCGGCAATCTCCTCCAGAATCTGTTGTATCGTCTTTTTGCCCGGCTGGAGGGCCACAGTTCCCAGGTCGGAAGGGTTGTCCCAGAGCAGGGTTTCCGGGTCTACGCAAATCGGTATGGAACTCCATTCGGTCAGGCGGGCAAGCGCGAGGGCGAGGGGAATCTCCGGCCAGGACTCTATTTGTACCTGAACCTTCAGCCCCGCGATCGAAGTGTTTGCCGCATCACCGCGTGGTGGAAAATTCTGGCCGCAGGGTGTTTCGCCAGGCCAATGCTGGACCGTGCGAGGTGAACTTTCATGGCCGGCACCGGGTTGTGGTTGGACGGATGGCTGACTGCTTAAGGGTTTACCAGGCCATGCGGGCGCCACCGTTTCCAAGTTAATCGCTTCTCCCCCTGCGATAGTAGCGAGTTGTTCCATGACGTGCGAATCAACGTCGCGGCGGATAAATCGTACAGAACCGTCGGCCATCACGGCGAGCATACCGTCAGGCAAGGCAGAACCGAAACCGTCAGGCCCTTTTACGTACGGAGGCTTGGTCAGCCCTCGGGCCGTAGCTGTTCCGCCTGCCGCCCATGGACCAAGGTGGTTCTCGGCTGGTAGAAGGGCCAGCGTGTTGGAGAGCCCATCTTTCACATCCTCCTTTCTGACTGCCTGACGGAAGTTAAAAAGGCCTGCCCGGGGACTGGAAAGAGGAAGGTTCCCGGAGTCGGGGCCGACGCCAGTAACACCGACGATGTGGGCGTCGTAGTATCCGGCAATACGTTGCGTTGCACCGAGGAGAGGGTTGGTCACTTCTGGAAGAAACCGTTTGGTGACCGGTTGATTTTGCGGGGCATTCCACGAATAGCCCGGCTGAAGACTCTTCGACCATTCGGCGTAACCGAGGTGAGGAAGGATTTCTGAAATCCAGCTCAGTCTGGTTTCGGGAGGCAAAAGATCCCCGCCGATCGCGGCCCGTGGAAAGCTCGTCTGGCGTTCGGCATATCGGCTAAGACTCCCGCCGAGTGTTTCTGCGTGGAGAAAGGCCTGGGTTGTGGCAAGGGCGTGCCAGAGCTGGGCGAAAGCCTCGCCGGTTGTCGCCACATTTTGAATGGAACCGGACTGTTGGTCGGAAGACCACTCAATCGCGACCGTCGCCTCTTCCGCTACAACTGTGCTATGTTCCAGAAATGACTTGACTGCCGTGATTGTGTGAGACCATCCCTCTGGGGTCATTCCTGCGGGTGCCGTTTTCGCAAGCAGGTTTTCCTCCTTTTCAGCCGATTTCACCTCTTCCAGGGCCTGAAGTCGGAGTTTCTCAAGTTGATCATGGAGGGAGGCGGCATCTTCTTTTCGGCGACACGACAGGCGGACGGTCAACCTATTTTGATCGCCGGAGAGGGCCCATCCGGCAAAGAAGGTGTCACTTTTCTGTTGCAGGGTTTGCAGAAGTCCAAACGCTTGCGGAAAACCGGCCAGCCATTTTGCCCCGAACACAGAACAAACGCTGTGAGACTGCCCCAGGAAGAACACCTGGAAATGCCGGGCGTCATTGAGAACATTTGCCAGCGGATGCTGTGACTTTTTTTCGGATTTTTCGGTGGTTGCGTGCTGCCGTAAAATCCGATCCAGGAAGTCAACGTCGCCCACCAAAAGGGTGTGAGAATCCAGGACCGCAAACACAAGGTTCCGCGCTGAATCGGGGAGGCGTCGGAGTGTAATGTCGGCGTAACGCGTCAGCTCCTGTCCAAATTGATTGAGCGAATCGACCTGCTGGTCGGACGCGAGTTCAAAAATGCAGGCGTAGGGCTGTCTCCATTTGCCAAAAACCAGGTGTGTGGCGAGGCTTTCCGTTTTCAATCCCATCGCATGCTGGCAGTCAGCCGCGAACGTCCGATAAGCCTCCAGTTCTAGCGGCACCTGAAGAAATTTTAGAAGTGCATCAGCCGGTGGCACCTTGTCGTCCATACCGAAAGCTTCTGTGATATCTTCCCCGGCTGCCTCCAGGATCCACTGGCCCGGGGGCACTGGTTTGGCCTCTTGAATTTGTTCGGGGGTCGCGGGTTCACGCTCTTCCTGCGGAACTGGGGCAGGCTCCACCGGTCCAGCACGTCGGGGCACAAGAAATCGAAGGCTGATTCCTGTAATGCAAGCCGCGAGCACGAGTAAGGCAACGACCGCTATCCATCTGCGGCGGCCACTTGCCCCCTCATTTGTGGTAGTAATCTTCGCTGGTTCTTCGACGCCGGACGATGATAGTACGCTTGGCTCCGCGGGTTTTTCACCGGTTTCCGCCCGTGGACTTTCCGCCAGACCGCCCGATGGTGTTGGGCGTTCCGGGGCCCCTGTCTCCGCAGTTTGAGCAGCATGTTTTTCCAACGACGGGCCAGCTTTCGGACTTTCCTCAAGCGGATTTTCCGCAGCGTGCTGTCCGTCAGGAAAATCCGACCGGCTGCCGGTTGAAGCCGGTGGTTGCCAACCCGGCGGAGGTGTCACCTGGACCAGACTGCCGCACCTGGGGCACGGCCAAATCGCGCCGATAGCCTCAAGGCGTCGGACGCGGAGCCTTGCCAGGCATGTAGGACATTCGATTGTGAAAAGACTCTCACCCACCGACTAACCTGCTGGAGAAGTTCGCGACCGAATTGACGCTCCCACTCGTTACGGGCAATACTATCTGAACCTAGCACACGGGCGGTGGCAAGGGAGTGCCCATTGCCAAGTTTTTCAGGCGGAATACGCTGAAATCATATTGGCTTGAACAACCGTGTCAGAGACGCGGAGAAACTCTCGCAAGATTGAAGTTGCAGGAGAACAGTTCGAATGCTAAAGATCCCCTGGGTTGATTGTCGGTCGGAGGACCCGTCTCATTTACTCTCCTCCCTGCGCCGAAAACTGGGTGTTCAGGGAGACATCGTGAGTCCTGCGTCTCGGGCTAAAACGAAAGAAGTTTTTGGGGAGGAATTGCCCCCCAGCCAGGTGGTGGAACGCATCTGTCGCGACGTGCAGAAACGCGGCCTCGCTGCCGTTCTGGATTACTGCGCGAGAATCGACAACGTCAAACTCGACGCAGAGAGCATCCGCGTGCCGGCCGATGAGTTTGAGAAGGCTCATCGCGATGCGGATCCGCATTTCCTCGCCGCGGTGCGTCGCATCCGTGCCAACGTTGAGCACTATCAGAGAGCCATTCTCCACCGGGATGTGGTGGTCCAAACGGTGGGAGGCTACCTCAGAGAGCGATACCGTCCAGTCCGGCGGGTGGCGGTTTGCGTTCCTGGTGGCGCGGCGGCTTACCCTTCTACCTTGCTCATGACGGTGGTACCGGCCCAATGTGCCGGCGTCAAGGAGATAGCCGTCCTTGTGCCGCCAACCAAATTCGGAGCCTACAACCCCGACATTCTGGCCACCTGTTTCGAGTTGGGTGTCAACGAAGTGTATCGTTTGGGAGGCGCTCACGGCGTCGCCGCCTTGGCCTACGGCACCGAGTCCACACCCAAGGTGGATAAGATCGTGGGACCGGGCAATTTATTTGTTGCTCTAGCGAAAAAATATGTGTTCGGGGAAGTGGACATCGATTCGATTGCCGGTCCCAGCGAGGTGGTCGTCATTGTGGATGGTACCGCTACGCCCGAGTTTGTGGCTTTCGATCTCATGGCTCAGGCCGAACACTCGCCAGGCTCGAGTGTCCTTATCGGATGGGAGGAAAACATTCTTCGCGATACATTGAGCGTGCTTGAGGCTCGCCTGCACGATATGGAACGGGGTGACCTTGCGCGATCGGCCCTGGAAGAATTTGGTGCGGTTATTCTTGCCAAAAATGCTGAGCAAGCCTGTGAACTGACCAATGAGATTGCACCCGAGCACGTCCACATCGCGACTGCGAACCCGGAAGCCCTCGCGGAGAAAATTGATAACGCGGGAGCTATTTTCCTGGGACATTTCACGCCGGTAGCACTGGGCGACTACGCCGCCGGACCATCCCATGTGCTTCCCACGGGGGGAACAGCCCGATTTGCCGGTCCTCTATCCGCCAACGACTTTCTCCACGCCACGAGCGTGCTCCACTTTACTCAGGACGGTCTGGAACACCTTGCTGAGGACGTGATCATGCTCGCTCGAAGGGAAGGACTGACGGCTCACCTGGCAAGCGTGGAAATAAGACGCAGGCGGGCTAGATGAGTCAACGGCCGCAAGAGAATTAGCCCGGGGCTCTTCTTTGCGATTGGCCTTTTTCCTGTAGAGCGCTGCACAGGTTGGAATGGTGCTCACAGGATAGATGTCACGTGAAGTTAATTCGAGAGCGGTTTATGTCGAGAAGTGCTGTTGATTTTATTCGCAAAAATATTCTTGAGATGGCGGGATACGTTCCGGGTGAGCAGCCGCAGGAAGCGGGTTACGTCAAGCTCAATACAAACGAGAACCCGTACCCGCCCTCGCCCGCCGTTGGGGACGCCATTGTAGAGGTATTACGGCGCGGACTGCAGAAATATCCAGATCCATTGGCAACGGTGTTCCGGGTAGAGGCGGCCAAGCTTCTGGGAGTGGAGCCGGACTGGATTCTCACGGGAAACGGAAGCGACGATATTCTGACGATTGTCACCCGGGCTTTTGTGGGAGAAGGCGACTATATTCGACTGGCTTATCCCAGCTATATTCTCTATCGTGTTCTCTCGCAGCTGCAAAATGGCGCGTGGGAAGAGGTCTTTTTTCAGGGTGATTGGACTCTGACCAATGACTTTCTGGCGTCTAATCCGCGATTGAAATTGATATTTCTGGCAAATCCGAACAGCCCGTCGGGAACAATGATCCCTCCGGCTGTGATATCGAGGTGGATTGAACAACTTCCATGTCCTATCCTCATAGATGAGGCCTATGTCGATTTTGCTGCCGAGAGTTGCGTCGATCTGGTGAAACTGAGCGATCGCGTAATGGTTTCCCGGAGCCTCAGTAAATCGTATGCCCTGGCGGGCCTGCGGTTTGGATATCTGGTCGCGCAACCGCATATCATTGAACAACTTCGCAAGGTAAAGGACTCTTACAATTGCGATGCCCTCTCGATCGCTGGAGCTACCGCTGCGATTCGGGATCAGAATTGGTTGCTGGAGACGACCCGAAAGGTCATCCGGACACGAGAACGAATGACGGAGGAATTGCGCGCTCTGGGATTTGACGTGGTACCATCTCAGGCGAACTTCGTTTGGTGCACGAGGAAAGACAGGCCGGTAAAACCCATTTATGAAGAGCTCAAAAGACGTAAGGTCTTAGTGCGTTATATGGACTACCCGGGTTGGGGCGATGGGCTGCGGATATCCGTGGGAACTGACAGCGAGGTAGACTGTTTGCTGGAACGATTACAAGAAGTTTTAAGCACGGACGGGAAATAAACGTATCCCGTCGCATCGGCCTCCGGTTGAGCACTGAACCCCAGGAGATACAAATTCATGGAAAGAACCGCCGAAATTACTCGGAACACCCTCGAAACGAACATAACCGTCCGGGTCTGCCTGGATGGCCAGGGTTGCGGCGATATTGAGACGGGCATCGGGTTCTTTGATCATATGCTTCACCTGCTGGCTCGTCATTCGAGCATCGACCTGTACATTCGATGTCGTGGGGATCTGCACGTCGATCAGCACCACAGTGTGGAGGATGTTGGCCTTGCCCTGGGGCAGGCCGTTGCAGAGGCTCTGGGAGATAAGAGCGACATTCGTCGCTACGGCCATTTTACGCTCCCGATGGATGAGACGCTTGTGACGGCTGCGATTGATCTGAGTGGTCGTCCGTATCTCGTTTATAACGTACCCATTTCCCAGCCGTTTATCGGGCAATTTCAAAGTGAATTGGTTCGCGAGTTTTTCCAGGCCTTTGCAAATCAGGCAGGTGCCAACGTGCATTTACTGCTCCATTACGGCACCAACAGCCATCACGTGGCGGAGGCCACGTTCAAGGCCTTTGCCCGGGCGCTCCGCATGGCCGTGGAAAAAGATCCCCGAGGGTCCGGCATTCCGAGCACCAAGGGCACACTGTAAAAGAGCAATGCGATACCTCGAGTTTGCGGCTTCTGTCTCGCTGGAATCAGTCCCGCCTGAACCAGGGTGCCGAACGAAGATTCTGCTTTTTCTCTTCTATTCGAAAGATCCGCCGTGCATTTTCGTGCATGATTGGGTCAACAAGCCGGAGCGCATCGTCTAGGCTCAGCCATCCTTCTTCCACCAGTTCGCAAAGGGCCAGGGCAATCCCTTGTCGGGCGATGAGGGCGTGACCAAGAACAGGCTCCACAGGGCGGTAGTCGCCGCCGAACGTGAAGATCTTGTTGGCGGGCGCGGTAACGAGGAACTTCTTGAGAAAGTCTTTGGCAGCCACCGGGTTGATGATCCAACTCCAGCACATGTCCACGTAGGCGTTCGTGTAATGTTTGGCTACGCTGATCAGTTCCTCGTAATAAGGATAGCAAATATGCATGAAGACAAACGTTGTCTCCGGCGACAGGCGGCAAAGATCACAGGCTGCGCTGGCATTATGGAGAAGTCGTGAAAGTGGCATGTAATTATCGCCCGCGTAGTAGCCTGTATGGAGTTTCACGGGAAGGTGATTCTCTGTCGCTTTTCGGACGGCATACCAGAACAGGTGATCTTCCAAGGCTTTTTGTTCCTCCGGGCTGAGCACCTCGCCACGAAGGCGTTTCGCGAATATGGGTTCCGCCCGTTCTTGAGGCACCTTTTCGTAATCGATGTTACGGCTATACGCGTTTTGCGATTTAACGGCCACGGCATATCGTGAATAACGTTCGAACCACCAGTCGATGACCCGATACCAGTCACTCAGAGTTCTGACCTGGATACCCGTCGGTGATCCGAATGCCCGCAGGTTGGGACCGGCAAACATCCCCACGATGCTGATGTCCTGCAGCAGCAGGAGGGGCTGGCGCGACTCGTGGAAGGTCCCGGTATTGACCTGACAGGAGTCAATCTTCGCAAGATCGCACAAAATGTGTTGATAGAAACCGGGGCGACGCGTGGTTTCGAATTTTTCGGGAAGTTGGAGGACGGTTTTCTCCGATAGATCCTCGATCCCGTAAAGTTCCTTCATGGCAATCCGGACGGCCAGGCCATAGCCAGTATTGCGGACAGCTGGCCAGTAAGGGGCGAGAATACGCCACTTTTCCTCGGGTGCTCCCGGTTGCTGGAAGAAGGAATCGTATTCCGCTCGCGTCATTCCTGCAGAGCGCAGGTCAGAATCAAGATAATGGTGCAAAATAACCGTCCACTGCTCCTGGGTTTTGCCCCCCGGTCCGCGCAGGACATCCTGTTCGTCAGGAAGATGTTCGTGGCTATCAATCAGAGGCGTTTCCCAAACTTTCGTAAATATTGTTCGCCTAACGTCACTGGCTCCTGGTATTTTGGGGACTTCCACGGTTGGCATTCCGCCGGACGTAGTCCCCAGAAAGCCCATGGTTCCCAGGGTCCCCAGCACTTTCAGCGTTTCCCGGCGTGTGAAGTGAGTCATGACCTCTCCTCCCAAAGCCTGTAAAATGACGGCCGTTCAACCCTTCGCCGGACAAGATTGTAACAATTGGGAGATAGCCCCGCGAGTTAGACTCAAGTTTAGCCCCTTTGAAGGTAGCCGCTCGATGAGAATGTAAGTCGGGCGTGAGCAAATTAGCGGTTTGCGTGACAAGCTTGTCAACAACCTCGGCGGCTTTTCGGAGGATCGCCAGGATTGGAAGGGCATTTCCATGCAAAGCGGTTTCTGTCTCTTTTCGTCTCACCCGACGCCCGATAGAGGCAATTGCAGATTGCCTTCACAGCACACTGATCACGTCCAAACTCGTCAGATATCAACGGGAACAATTCATGACCTATCGATGACCCAAACAGGCTGAGTATGAAGCGACGCAAGCGCGACACTGTACCCCACCACCGAGGGTCGAAGGTGGCCGATTCGCCGAAAAGCAAAGTTTTTCCGGAGCGTTCCGAAAAGAACCAGCCTTTTTGCCAGTTCTCCCTCGGCTAGCCCGTCGCTGAACGAACTCCACGCCTTTTAAAGTGTCGTACCTGGGACGCTGTGCATTTATAATGAAAGAGGGTGACAGCCTTGCCCCGCGTTGGGTATCGTGCGACGCGTTGGTGACGGGCTGGAAACTGCCGGGCGTTCGAACATGGGAATTCGCTTTTACTGCCCCAACGGTCACAAGCTGCATGTCAAGGCTTTTCAAGCCGGCATGCGCGGTATTTGTCCTTACTGCGGGGCCAAGGTCCAGATTCCCCTTCACAGCACCCGGCCGAGCACGAGGGAATTGAAAGCCCAAAGGGCGGCACAGCGCCAGGCTTTGCAGTCATCCGCTGGTCCGCAGGGTTCCTCCTCCCCTTCTGGGCTTCAGATCCCAGACCAGACTGCACCTTTTTCTCCAGCCAGGACCGATTCTGCGCCGGCAACTCCTTTTGAAAACCTGACGGACTTTCTGGAACCAACTCCCACACAGAATCCGCCCGAGCCACCGGGTGAATTTCGGGCCATGCCGGTCCCACTTGACGCATCACTTCGAGGCCCTTCAGAGACAGCACCAGCTTCGGACGTTGTGCTTACAAATAAGCCAGAGCCGCCGCCTTTATTGACGGAGAAGCCTCTGGTAGATCCTCTGTCGGACCCGGACGTGGCCTGGTATGTGCGTCCGCCGGCCGGGGGACAGTACGGACCGGCTGCGCCCGAAGTTATTCGAGTGTGGATCGCGGAGGGGAGAATCACGCCGGATACGCTTGTGTGGCGAGAAGGCTGGCGCGATTGGCGAGAAGCACGCGAGGTCTTCCCATCCTTGGGTGGGGCAGAGTTTCCGCGTGTGTCCCCGGACGAACTGCCCGAGATGCGCTTCATCCGCGCGGCTGAAAAGCCCCGGCGAATGCAAACTTTGGCTATCGCCATCGGTATCATGGCGGCTCTTGTGTTGGCAGGACTTGCCGTGTGGTTTTTCCTGCAACCGTCGACCGGCCAGTAAATCAGACTCTGGATCGATCGCAGCTCAGAAAAGGCGGTTCTAAAAAAGGCCTGCCCGAGGGGTACTCATCCTTGACGATTATTTGCAGCAGATGATAATTACCCGCGTTGGTTCTGTGTTGTGTTAGTTTCCGTAGAACGTATTCGTTCAGCCGCGTGTGACGAAAGCGAAAGTTTGTCTGGGAGGAACTAACATGGATCATCGGCCTTTATTACCCCGTCGGGAGTTTATCCAGCAATCCGGTGGTGTGCTGGCGGTGTTGGCTGGCATGGGCGCCCCGGGAGCACAATCGGTCTCGGCTTTTGAAACTGCTAATTCAGAAAGAAAGAAGCCGTCTTTTCGGCTGGCACTCGCTTCGTACACTTTGCGAAAATTTCCATTGCCGCAAGCCCTGGAGATGACCAAGCGAGTGGGTCTCAAGCACATCTGCCTCAAGTCATTCCATCTCCCCCTTGATGCGTCGCCCGAGCAAATCAACGAAGCTAAAAAGCAGGTTGCGGGTGCGGGAATCGACCTCTACGCCGGAGGCGTTATCACGATGGCCAATGAGCAGGAGGTGGTTCAAGCATTCGATTATGCCAAGCAGGCGGGAATGCGGATGATTGTGGCATCTCCACGTCCGGACGTGCTTCCTCTGGTGGAAAAGAAAGTGCGGGAGACGTCCATTGCGGTGGCGATCCATAATCACGGGCCAGGCGACAAGTTTTTCCCTACGCCCGAGAGCGTGTATGAGCAGGTGAAGGGCCTTGATGCACGCATTGGGCTTTGCATGGACGTGGGGCACACCGCCCGAATCGGGGCGGATCCGGTGGCGGATGCGCGTCGTTTTGCAGACCGACTTCTCGACGTGCACATTAAGGACATCAACGTGGCGGCCCCGTCCGGAAAGTGCGTCGAATGTGGGCGAGGTGTCCTTGATCTGCCCGGCTTCCTGCGGGTGCTCATCGACATTGGGTATGGTGGGATGGTATCCTTCGAGTACGAAAAAGATGAGAACGACCCGCTGCCGGGACTGGCTGAATCAGTCGGCTACGTTCGGGGAGTTCTGGACACAATCCTGGGGATACAGGATCGAAGCATTCAGCTCGGCTGAGGCTGGAGCGAGCAATCGAGGCTGCCAGCCGTTCTTCCATTCATGTTCGGTCTGCTGACAAAACTTTGAGCGCGATCGATCGCCAGTAGGGCGGTAGCGGGGCCTCTACCGTTTTCGGTGTTTTTTCAATGGGGTGGAGAAATGTGATCTGCTTGGCATGCAGAGCAATCCCTGTCGGGAACGGGTTTTTTGCGCCATATTTTCGGTCACCCAAAATGGGATGGCCACAGGAGCTGAGCTGGATTCGGATCTGGTGCTTTCGACCAGTCTGCGGCGCGAGTTCCAACAGGCTGCACTGAGGGGAGGCCTCCAGCAGCCTGTAAGAAAGGACCGCTTCTTCCGCATCCGGGTCTTTTGCATGCGTGATGTGAACCCGGCGAAACCGAGGATCGTGTTTGATCCAGTGCAGAAGCGTGCCCTCTGGCTTCGGCCATTTTCCCTCCACAATCGCCCAGTAGATCTTGGATACCGTTCGCTGACGAAACTGTTCTGCCAGTCGGGCAGCCGCTTTCGACGTTTTTGCCAAAAGAACCGCCCCCGTGACGGGTGTGTCCAGACGGCTCACGATCCCGAGAAACACGTTGCCGGGCTTGGAGTCGCGCTCTTTGATCATTCTTTTCAGCCATGTGAGAAGGGTCTCCTGCCCCTCGGGAAGCCCCATGGTGACCCAGCCTGCCGGCTTGTTGACCACCAGAACATGACGATCTTCATACAGGATGGTTGGTTCAAGTTTCATCCGGATGAACGTAGTGCGGACAAAGTGCGACGACGAAACGGTGGGCATCCACTGCACCATATTATCGACTCTTTTCCCTTTCTAGGATGATCCTTGCAAGTTTTTCAAGTGGATAGATTGCTAACCCTTCCCCGCTTTGCCTCTGCGGCTGGGAATGGACACGGCGCGCAACGCGGCTTTGCGCAGGGGTGAAACTCAGGCCGGCAGGACCTGCTATTCAGCTTCATATGGCAAGCCTGGATGATCCATTTCGCCGACCTGGATGCGTATGCTTAGTTGAGTTGCTGTCAAAACTTAGGGGCAATGTATGAATTGCTCTTACGACAGGCTTGATGAGTTGTCCCTACAACACACTACGTGTTCGGCCTTTTACAAGTCCTCGGAAAAAGCGGATGTGCGACCGACGAGAGTGCGATATCCTCACCGTATCAGCAATAGGCTGCCAGGTACACCTGCGTTTGCGATCAACAGGCCGTTGAGATTCGTTTCCAGAGTATTGTCCGCGCTCTCGGCCGTTACTATACTGGAACCGCACATTAGGCGTGGACGCTACACACTGAGTTATTAAAGCCGAGTTTGATTGAAAGGCATGAGCGAAAAGGAGGGGAAGTCAATGAAGGCTCTTTCCACGTGTCCTATCACAGCTTGCTTGGTAGCCGCTGGGTTATGGCTGAGTTACGGTCATTTACTCGCGGAGCAGGCCCCGCCCCCGCCTGTGGCTGTGCTTAAAGTACAGAGTCCTCAGCCGGGCGCAGTGGTATCGGGGAATTTGGCGATCCGTGTCGAGGTTGAACAACCCGCCGGCGCCTCACTTCCAAAGAGGATGTTCGCCGGGTTTGGTGGGCCCCCGTGGGCAGAATTGAAAAACCAAGACAGCGTCTGGGTTGGTGAGATCGACACGACACTCGTTCCCAATGGATCCCAAAATCTCCGGATCGTGACCGATAATCGCCGGGTGACGGCCACTGTCGGGGTGACAGTCAACAATCCGTTACGGGTGTGGTTTGCTGATTTACACAGTCATACGTCGTATTCGGATGGAACGTACTTTCCCGCCGACGCGTACAGTTATGCCCGAGATGTCGCCAAAGTGGACGTGTTCTGTCTCACCGACCATCTCGAATCACTGGACGAAAACGAGTGGACCGACATTCAAGAGGTGGCATGGGAGGCCAACGAGTTGGGAAAATTTACTGCCCTCATTGGGTTGGAATGGACAAGACAATGGGGACATCTGTGCATCTATAATCCGCCGACTTTTCGCTGGCCAAGCGATCCGGAGGCGTTTTACCGCGCCGCGGCCGAAGCCAAAGTTGTCCTCAAATTCAATCATCCAGGTGACGGAACCAAGTCCCATGGCGGCCTGGCGTATTCCGAATTGGGCGATAAGGTGGTCCAACTGATGGAAGTGCGAAACCCCGACGAGGAAAAGGCTTTTCGGCGGGCCCTTCGACTGGGCTGGCACCTGGCACCGGACGGCTCCACCGACACCCATTCGCCCAATTGGGGGAATGTGCGAACCTGGACGGGCATTCTGGCTCCCGGTTTGTCGGTACGCAATATTCTCGATGCCCTGGCGAACCGCCGTTGTTTTTCCACAGGAGATCGAAACTGCACCGTATACTTCGAGGTCAATGGCCTGCCTATGGGGACAATCCGCAGCCTGCCTGTGGAAAAGGTGGATGTCTCGCTGGTGATCTCGGACCCGGATGAAACTGACAGTATCGCGAAGGTGGAGCTGTACGTGGACGACGAACTCGCGGAGAGCTTCGAACCGAAACAGCCAAACGTGAGTTGGCGTAAAGAGCTTGCTTTGCCACCAGGGCCGCACTACCTATGGGCCAAGGTTATCCAGTCCGACAGCAACTCAATTTGGTGCGCTCCTGTCTGGATCACTGTGCGTGATTCGAAGCAGGGAGGCGACCAGCCCTCGGCTCCGCAGTCTTGAGCTCGGTTATCAGCGATTGAACTGCCGCTAGGATTTTCTGCTCGATCTCCGGTTCCCACCGGGTGGCCGGCAAGCCATAGACTGCAAATGCACCGCTTTCATAGCCGCCTTCTTCCCACACTCGCCGGGAAGGAATGTAGGCCATTACGTCGTTTGCGTAGCCGGCCACCCAAATTGTGGGCGCAACCGTGTTTTGCAAAATGTTAACGTAATCAACGACAACTTCGCCACCCAGTGCCACCCAGTAGTGATCGTCTCCGAGCCGCCAGACCTGCACGGGATACGGATAGGTGTCCGCCCATTGCTTGCCGGCTGCCTTTTCTGCTAGAAGCCGATTGGCCCATCTGGCCTGGTACCCGCCGGCCTGAACTGCTCGCTTCAGCGCGGTGTCGTCCACCAACTCGAACCGAAGATCGACCGTAGTAAACGCTGTTTTCAATTTTGGAGTGAGTGTTTGACCTGCCTTCCCCCAAGTGGATAGGACGGCACTGGCGAGTTGGTCGCCATATTTCTGGCACAGTTCTATCGAACGGCGCGGGATGGGGTTTTGATCGGCCCCACAACCGGCAAAAAACATTGCTGTGACGCCCGGCATAGCCTTTTCGACCGAAAGCTGTGCGAACCCTGGGTAATCACCGCACCATTGATAGATGTCCAGGGTCGTCGCATGGCAGGCGTATCCAAAAACTACGGCCAGGGGTTTCCCAGATGTGTCCATCACCCAGAAACCGGGCACCCGATGATTGACGGGCCCCCGCGGTTCTTCACCCCGGGCCAGGAGCGTTGGCACCTCGCTCTCTTTATTGTTTCGCCGATTGACAGCAAAATGGGCTTCACTTTCAAACGCCGATAGGGTAGCAGGACGAAGCGTCTGGAAAGCATGCTTGACCGTTGCGACGGCCCCTTGCTCCAGTTGACGCGTGTAGCGGGTGATGAGCTCTTTTTGCGCCTCGTCCAGCGGGTAAATATCGTAAAGTGCATTTTCCAGGACCGGTCCACAGTGGGTATGGCTGGCGGCAAGCATGATCTGATCTCGTTCCAGCCTAAGTTGCTCGTGCAGCTGCTGACAAATTTTCTCGCTTACGTGTCGCGGAAATCCCAGAAGGTCCGCAGTGATCAAAACCGCACGGTGTCCCTTCTGGTCTTCCAAGACCAGAGCCTTCAGCCACAAGTCGTGGATCTTTCCTTCAGCCGGCCGCTCCCGTGCGGCATATCCAGCCATCCACTGGCCAACCGGAGGCGTGATGACCTGCCGCGCCAAACCCGCTCGCCAGGTGCGGCCTGCACCTTCGAAAGCAAGGATGGCCGGGCCCGATAGACCGCCCAATACCCCAACAAGGACCGCAGCCCCAATCAAGGCGAAAGACGCAAATCTTCGCAGCATGCCGACGACTCCGCGTGTGAATGTGACCCAACCCGTGTCGAAAACAAAACGAGGACATGCATCTGCGTCACGGTGTTTTTTGCGAATCGCGACCCCATTGTTGACGTAAGACGTGAAATTGGTCAAGATACTTTGGCGGATGAGTCCCCTGAATTTCTTGAACCAGTAGGGAGGTATCGCTATGGCCCGCCGAAATAATCGTCGGCAGTTTTTGGTGAACACGGGTGTTCTGGGGCTGGGTAGTATCGGTAGCGGATCGCTGATGACCGCGTTCTCTCAACAAGTTAATGTTCCCAATGTGGTCCCAGACCTTCAGGAAAAACCGGCCCTCCTCGGTGGTAAGCCCGTTCTGTCCCGTTCCTGGCCTTCCTGGCCGATGGTCCATAAAACGGACGAAGATGCGATTATGGAGGTGCTCCGGGCGGGCCGGTGGTATCGTAACCGCTCCGTCGAAGAATTCGAAGAACGATATGCGGAATTGAATTCAGCGAGGTTTTGCATTGCGACTTCCAGCGGAACGACAGCCCTCTTCACATCCCTGGGAGCTCTGGGAATCGGACCCGGCGATGAAGTGATCGTCCCGCCCTTCACATTCATGGCGACTGTTACCGTAGTTCTCCTGCACTACGCTTTACCCGTTTTTGTGGATTCCGACCTCGAAACATTCCTGATGGACCCCAAGAAACTGGAAGCCGCCATCACGCCCCGCACCAAGGCGATCATTCCCGTTCACATTGGCGGCAACGTGGCGAATCTCGATGAGATTCTTGCCGTGGCAGAACGGCACAAAATTCCTGTTATCGGTGATGCGTGCCAGGCCCACCTCGCCGAATGGCGCGGCAAAAGTGCCGGAAGCTGGGGAACCACAGGCTGCTACAGCTTTCAACTCAGCAAGAATTTATGTTCAGGGGAAGGAGGCGCGATCCTCACCAACGATGAAGCAATCGCGGATGCGTGTTTCGCTTTCCACAATTGTTATAGGAAGCGTCCAAAGGCGGCTGCTACAGCCGATTTTAGCTTCGGACGAAATGGCAATTTCCGAATGACGGAATTTCAGGGGGCCCTGCTTCTAAGTCAGATGGAAAGAATTCGAGAACGCGCGGATCTCCGCAGCGACAATGCAGCCTATCTCACAAAGCTGCTTTCGGAAATCCCGGGTATTTCACCGGCACGGCAATATCCGCAGTGCACACGCAACGCCTACCATCTCTTTATGTTTCGCTACGACCCGGCGGAATTCTCGGATCTCCCCCGCAACCGCTTCGTCAACGCCCTTCGCGCTGAAGGTGTCCCCTGTTCGCCGGGATATAGCCCGTTGAATAAGGAAAAGTTCCTCCTCGACGCACTCCGGTCGGAGGCTTATCTGCGGGTTTACGGCCGCGAGGCTATCGATGCATGGCTCCAGAAAAATGAATGTCCTGAGAACGACAAGCTGTGCGAGCATTCCGTCTGGTTCTATCAAAATGTGTTACTGACTGACCATCAGACCATGGAAAAAATCGCTCTGGCCATCAACAAAATCAAAAAACATGCCGGTGACCTTCGCAAGGGATGATACAAGGCCGCTTCCCCTTGACAGGCACCGACGCGTGAGCGTGGGGGACCACGTTTGCTTACGCGTGGCAGCGTGGGAACGTCACCTTGTTATGAGCGTCGCACGGTAAAGTAGCGCGTCATTGTTTTCGTGTGATTATCCTTGCGAAAATCCACGCGCACTTCTCCGCGCTCACCACGGGGAGTCGCGCGACATCCAAACCAGCCGTCGTCCCGCACAGAAATCGGAGTCCCATTCACCAGGACTTCCGTTCCCGTTTCCACCACGCCACGGACCTCCAGATTGATGGGACCATGGATAAGGGGCGTGCCCTCTGGTGGTTGAGTGACAACTAGACCGAGAGGCGGTTGATCCAGGGCTTCAATTTCGTCGGCAATAAGTTTTCGAGTTTGCCAGATTACCGAACTCTCTCGAGTTACAGAGCCCAAGTCGGGAACCACGCGTCGGACAAGCTCCAGCGGTCGCTGGCGGGGATCAATAAATCGCGCGGCCTCACCTAAACGGGTGCGAATTTGTTCTATCTTGCTTTGAAGTAGGTAGAGGTATTCAAAATCCTCGAGACTTTCGCGCTGGATTTCCCACCGGATGGAGTCGAGTGGACCGTCACGCCCGGGATAGACGACATGCGTGTCGCCCGGAGGAAGGTTTTCGCGCGGCACCCCAAAGGGATTTTCACCCCAAAAGTTCCATCCCCAATGGAGATACCCTTTCAGATCGTAGCGATAGTTGATCCAGTGAAGCACCCGCACAGATGTTCCTGGGAAGTCGAGAAAACGGTTCGGATACACGTTTCCGAACGGATGGCAGCAGATATAGTACCACAGCTCGGCCGAGTTTCGGCGTTTTTCAAACGCTTCGCGCCATGCATCATACTGAGAAAGCTTGGGAACCCAGATTTCGAGAAAGCCGTCAAAATCCGTTGTTTCAATGGCGTCAATTCTGCGGAGTCGAGGGGCCGCTTGATGGACGAGAGCCGAAGCCTCACGCCAGGAGTCCACATTCATAATGGCCGGCTCATCGCTCACATGGATCATGGCCTTGGATAGCCAACCCTTTTCTTCCAGATGACGTTCCAGATTTTCCAAAAATGGCTTCAGTCCTTCTGAATACTCAAGCGTTACATAGGATCCAGTCTTGGCATCCCTCGCACGAAGCCGCGACAGAACCACCCGATTGCCCCAACCTCCCTCTGGGTAACCAACATGAGAAATCTCAATCCCGTCGCTGACCCCCGCTCGGAAAAAAGTTTCGACAAACCGATCGAAGCGGCTGTAATCGAAGGAGAGTGAGCCGTCTTCCCGACGAACAACTTCAATGAGCGACCATGGAGTCAGCACGACGTTCTGCCGATGCTCGGCCATGTCGCAGGCATATCGTTCCAGAATCGACCAAAATGCGTCACTATACAGTTCAACACCGTGGGCCTTTGCAATATTGCCCAGATTAAACCAGTTCGTGACAAAAAGATGCCTTTCCCCAGGCAGAGCGAAACTGAAAACCCTCAAAGTCATGGGCAATTGTGTTTCCTGTTTATCGAGCGAAACAGTCACCGTACCGGAATAGGAACCGGGCTTGGCATCTTCAGGCACAAACACCGTGATCCAGATCGGTTGTGCCTGACCGGGCGGCAGTGCGATCGTGGAGTCTTCCAGGAGGGGATCAGGTATCTCGCACGGTGCTGCGACAACCCGGATAAGTTCCGAGTCTGGGGTATTCTTATTGAGAGGAATGTAGCCCACGAATCGTACGCGAATATGGTCTGCGGAAATTCGGTCTATCTGGTTTTCATGCAGAAGGTCGGAAATCTTGACAGTGAGCTCTTTGACAGGTTCAGGACTCCTCACCACGAACTGCGCCGATTCATACTCATTGCGGGCGGATTCGAGATGAAATTCCTGGGACGCGTTGTCTGACGGCCGGGCATCTCGCAAAACCTTCGTGTGGACGTCTTCGACCCACACCTCGGCTACAACCCCGTTCAGCCAAGGCGTCCACAGTGTGCACAGCAAGCCGATGGTGGTGAGCAATCCTGCAACTCTCATCGCTTTTACTCCTTTGGATGACCGTGATGCTGAAGCAGCCGTTCCTAATCGCCGCTGTTATTCTAAAGAATGCTGATCACTGCCAAAAGTGGACCGATCATAGTTCGGTACTTCCGCTACTCCATGCACAGCGATTTAGAGCCACCATCAACCGAGCGTGTACTCGTTGGAAGACAATGTACTATCCAACGTCGGAAGGCGGACGAAAGATGCACGTTCCTGCGAGAACCAGGACGGCTTGCTCGTCGTGCGTGTTCTCTGCAACTGAATAAAGTTTGCAGAAAGTCCGTCGCCGCACTTGTATAGTGTTTTCATTCCACTCCGGACTGCAGGGAACAGATCGTAAAAGGGACATCGCGGCACCTATAAGCCGGTTCCATGGTGACTTTTCCTGGGAGGCGCGTTCATCGTGCCCGCCAAATGAGAGCGGAGGATCCAACGTTGGCGAGTGGACACGACCGGCACCGTGTTCTGAATACCGGGATAAGAGGCTGGTCCCACTGGGTAAAATCTCGCTCCTCTTTGGTTTCCACCCATCGAACAAACCCTCCGAGGCTGAAGCGCTGGACGTTTTTTCCAAACACGTCTTTCAAGTGTGTGTCCCACTGGGTCACCTCTTCCAGCTCGCTGCACAAGACAATCGTGGCATGGTGCTGGCGATTAAGGCCGACGAGGTGCGGGCGTTAGTGGGAGCTACCGCGCCGGGGCCGGATGAT
>Ga0078972_1002718_pt1 | contig 50886 bp, 30 predicted proteins | sample YelNatPaOPGAMG01_FD_67568 | JGI IMG/M metagenome (GOLD analysis project Ga0078972, IMG submission 67568) | Hot spring thermophilic microbial communities from Obsidian Pool, Yellowstone National Park, USA - OP-RAMG-01 (SPADES assembly) (version 2) | ecosystem: Environmental > Aquatic > Thermal...
GCGGTCATCAACAACGCGACCCTCATCTTCAATCGCAGCGACAACCTCCTTGTCGGCAACAACATTTCCGGCAGCGGCCGGTTGATCCAAGCCGGCACCGGCACAACCATCCTCACCGGCACCAACACCTATTCCAATGTTACCCTCATCAACAGCGGTGTCCTCCAAGTCGGCAATGGCGGCGCCAGCGGGACCCTCGGCACCGGGAACATTACCAACAGCGCCGCCCTCGTTTTCAACCGCAGCGATGCCTTGACCGTGCCCAACCTGATCACCGGCACCGGCGCGCTCACGCAAATCGGCCCCGGCACGCTGGAATTAACGAGAGACAATTCCTACGCCGGCGGCACGATCGTCAGCAACGGCACGTTGCTGGTCAACAACACGACCGGCTACGGCACCGGCAGCGGGGCGGTGACCGTTGTGGCCGGCGCCACGCTCGGCGGCACCGGCGCGGTGGCGACGCTGACGTTGCAGTCCGGCGCGGTGCTCGCCCCGGGCAGCTCGCCGGGCACGCTGACGGTGAACACGCTGACGATGAATGCCGGCTCGACGAACCTGATTGAGATTACGAGTCCGGGGCTGGAAGCGGGGACGTATGACGTGGTCAAAGGCTCGTCAGTGACCTTTGCCGGGGTGTTGAGCCTGGCGTTCAGCGGCGGCACGTACACCAACGGTTCGACCGTCCAAGTCTATGACTACACCACCTACACCAACAACTTCGATGCCGTCGTGTGGAGTGGGTTGCCGGGCAGTCAGCAGGCGACGTTTGATCCTCTGACCGGCTATGTGACAGTGATTCCCGAGCCGGGCCCGGTGGCGCTGGTGGGCGGCGGGTTGGCGTTGCTCGTGGTGTTGCGGCGGCGGCGGAAATAATCGCGGCCGTTGGGCGTGGATTCGCGGGGCGGACAAGTGTCCGCCCCGTTGCATGGGGGAATTGCGCCGCCGCAAAACGTTTTGGTGCCGTACCGGTGTTGCTCACCCATTGTAAATCCTGTCGCCAAGTGGCAGCGGGTTTGGCATCTTGTTGATCCTCGCGGGACGCTTCTTTGCCGAGACGGCGGCCGGAGGATAACCAGATGAACACACAACCAAACATTCTCTACATTCACTCGCACGATACCGGGCGATATATCCAACCGTATGGTCACGCGGTGCCGACGCCGGCTTTGCAGCGCCTGGCGGAGGAGGGTGTGCTGTTCCGGCAGAACTTCTGCGTGACTCCCACGTGCAGTCCGAGTCGGGCGGCGTTGCTGACCGGCTGTTACCCGCACGAGAACGGCATGACCGGGTTGGCCCACCGCGGATGGAAATTGAACGATTATGGGCAGCACATCATTCACACCCTGCGCCAGGTCGGCTACACGTCCGCCCTGGCCGGCGTGCAACATATCGCCACCGACCGGGCGGTCATCGGCTACGATCATCTGATGAAAGGCGACGATGCGGTGGCGTTTCTCGAAAACGCGCCCCGGCAACCATTCTTCCTCGATGTCGGCTTTGGCGAAACCCACCGCGAATTTCCCCAGGCGGAAGACGCCCGGTATTGTCTGCCGCCGGCGCCGTTGCCAGATACGCCGCAGACCCGGCAGGACATGGCGCGGTTCAAGGCGTCGGCGCGGATTCTGGACGAGAAGATGGGCAAAGTGTTTGCCGCGCTCGAGCGGACCGGGTTGGCCCAGAACACGTTGGTCATCTGCACGACCGATCACGGGATCGCGTTCCCCCGGATGAAGTGCACCCTGTACGATTCCGGTATCGGCACGATGCTCATCCTGCGGTTACCGGGCGTGTTTGCGGGCGGGCAGGTGGTGGAGGCGATGACGAGCCATCTGGATCTGTATCCAACGGTTTGTGAGTTGGCCGGTGTGGCAAAGCCGGCGTGGTTGCGCGGCCGGTCGCTGGTGAAGATGACCGGCGCGGTTCACGACGAACTCTTCTTCGAGATCAATTACCACGCCGCCTACGAGCCGGTCCGCGCCGTGCGGACGAAACGCTGGAAATACATTCGGCGCTTTGACGGGCGCACGACCGCAGTCCTTGCGAACATTGATGACAGCGAGAGCAAGTCGGTCTGGATCGAACACGGCTGGCCGGAGCGGGCGGTCCCCCAGGAGGCGCTCTACGATCTGTGTTTTGATCCGAACGAAATGGAGAACCTGATTGCCGATCCCCGGCGGCAGGCGGTCGTGCAGGATTTGCGCGACCGGCTGCGCCGCTGGATGGAGGAGACTCGCGACCCGCTGTTGACCGGGCCGGTGCCCCTGCCGGCCGGCGCCGTGATCAATGATCCCAACGATCTTTCTCCCAAACGAAATACTCAATCACGCCCAACCGGGAAATAATCACCATGCTGGAAGTCACCACAAATCATGGCGGGAACCGACGGCCAACCCGTTCCCGGGGGATTGACCGGCAGGAAGTCGTGCGGGAGGAAGTGGCGGCCGGTGTGGACCGGCTTGAACTGAAGAGTGTCATGACTGAACAGCCGGCGCTCGGGAGTTTAACGGGGGCACACACCGCGGCGGGCAAATTGCCAATCGGCGCCCGGCCGATTGATCCGCAGCGGATGCGCGAAACGCCGGTCGCGTGGCAGGCCCGGTGGCTCCAGGACCCGATTTTTGCCGGGGTGGCGCCGGTGGAAAAAATTCATCCGCACCGTTGTGCGGAGAACAATGGCCGGATCCAGAACATCCACACCTTGTTTCGCAGGGAGTTTCTTCTGCCGGCCCGGCGCATTTCCACGGCGCACCTGTATCTCACGGCCGACGATACCTACCGGCTCTACCTGAACGGTCAGTTTGTGGGGCTGGGCCCGGCGCCGAGTTTTCCGTTTGATTACTTTTACAATGGGTACGACGTGACCGGGTTTTTGCGGGAAGGCCGGCCGAACGTCATCGGGGCGCACGTCTTTTATCAGGGCCTCCACAACCTTGCGCACGTCAGCGCCGACAACTTGCAGGGATTGTTGGTCCAACTGGAAATCCGTTTCGCGGATGGCGCGCCGCTGCGGATTGTCAGCGACGGCTCGTGGCGGTGCTGTCGAACCGCCGCCTACGAGGCCCGGCAGATCTACGGCTACCAGACGGCGTTTTCGGAGCACATTGATTTGCGCCGCTGGCCGGCCGGCTGGGAGAGTCCGGGGTTTGATGACCGCGACTGGTCCGCGCCGCTGGTCGGGGACATTCCGAAAATCTATTCGCTGTCGCCGCAGCCGACCCCGCCGGTGGCCGTGTGCCGGACCGCGCCGGTTCGGCTCGTGAAGCGGGGGGCCGGCCATTATTTCATTGATTTTGGGTGCGAGCTTGCCGGCGAGGTTGCGTTCCGCGTCACCGGCGCGCCGGGGCAGGTGGTGGAGATTCGGCACGGCGAGGAGACGGACGGGCCGGACAGTGTGCGCTACCAGATGCGGTGCAACTGCAATTATCAGGAGTTCTGCACGCTCTCCGGGCGGCCGGCGGAGTTGTTGACGTTTTTCGACTACAAGGGGTTCCGGTATGTCGAGGTGTTGGGCTGGCCGGAGGAATTGCGACCGGAGAATGTCTGGGCGCACGAGCGGCATTATCCGTTTCCCGACGGGGCCGCGCGGTTCCAGAGTTCCAACCCGCTGCTCAACGACATCTGGCACATGTGTCGCAACGGAGTGCGCGTGGGGACGGTGGACACCTATCTCGATTGTCCGACCCGCGAAAAGGGCGGGTTCGTCGGTGACGCGTTTGTGACCGGCATCAGTCACCTGATCCTGACCGGGGACGCGCGGATTCTTCGGAAATTCCTCAACGATGTGGCCAATACCGGCCGCTATTGTCCGGGGTTGTTTTCGACGGCGCCCAACCGGGTCAGCGGCGAGATTGCGGACTACTCGCTGCTATGGCCGGTGTTGCTGGAGTACTACTACCAGTGGACGGACGACCGGGCGTTGGTGGGCAAACTGCTGCCGGTGGTGCGCGGGCTGGTGGATTATTATGCCGGCTACGAGAACGACGACGGGTTGTTGCAGGATGTCGTGGGGCGGGTGGGCGGCGGCTATTCCGTTCTCGTGGATTGGCCGGCCAACCTGCGGGACGACTACGATGACCCGTGTTTGATGGGGAATCGCCGGACGGAAGCATCGCCGCGCGGCGTGGTCAACACCCAACTGCAGGGCCACTATTACGCCATGCTCCGGGCCGCCTGCCGGCTGGCGGATCTGGCCGGTGATGGCGGGTTCGCCCGGCAACTGCGCGCCCGGGCGGACCGGCTGCAGCAAGCCGCCCTGCGGCGACTGCGGTGCCCGGAGACGGGGTTGTTTGTGGACCGTCCCGGCTCGACCCACAGTTCCCTGCACGCCAACGTGATGCCGCTGGTGTCCGGGCTGGTGCCGCCGGACCAGCGCGCGCCGCTCCTGGCGCAGGTGAAACGCAAACGGCTGAGTTGCGGCGTGTACTTTTCCTGGTTCGTGCTGAAGGCGCTGTACGACAACGGCGAGGGGACGCTGGCGTATGAGTTGATGACCAGTCAGGACCGGCACTCCTGGCATTCGATGTTGCAGGCCGGCGCCACGACTTGTCTGGAAGCGTGGGCGCCTGATTTGAAGTGGAATACGAGCTGGTGCCATCCGTGGAGCAGCGCCCCGATCGGCATGATCGCGCACGAACTGATCGGCCTGCGCCCCGGCGCGCCCGGCTGGAAATCCATCCGATTTGCTCCCCAGATGCCGGAGGATCTGCAAGCCGCCGCACTCACTCTCACCACCCCGCGCGGTGTGGTGGAGGCGGCATTTCGCCGCGCAACAGACACGATAACGTATCAACTGGTTGTCCCCACCGGCTGCACGGCGACCTGTCGTTTCCCGGGCCGGCACGCAATGATCCGCGTGAATGGGACCGAGCGCGCCGGTGTGGTGGACGGGCGCGACACCACTCTCGCGGAACCTCTTGGCGACGGCAGGCACACGGTTGTAGTATGGGCAGCGTGCGAACGAGATCCATAACCAAACCGAATATCATTCTCATCAACTGCGACGACCTCGGCTACGGCGACTTGGGTTGCTATGGCTCGACGGTCAACAGCACGCCGACGCTCGACCGGATGGCGGCAGAGGGGATGCGCTTCACGGATTACCACGTGATGTCGCCGGTCTGTTCGGCTTCCCGGGCGGCGTTGATGACCGGGTGTTATCCGCAACGCGTCGGCATGAAGCCGGTCTTGTTTCCCGGTGACCCCATCGGGCTGAATCCGAAGGAGATTACGATTGCAAAGGTGCTCCAAGGTCAGGGTTACCGGACGAAGATCGTCGGCAAATGGCACTGCGGCGATCAGCCGGAGTTTCTGCCGACCAACCACGGGTTCGACGAGTATTACGGCCTGCCGTATAGCAACGACATGGGGATTCAAGGGCCGCCGGAGAAACGGTCACAGCGCGTGCCGTTGCCGTTGATGCGCAACGCCGAGGTGATCCAACAGCAACCGGACCAGCGCGGGTTGACGGAACGCTATTGCGAGGAATGCGTCCGGTTCATCCGCGACAACCGGCAAGGCCCATTCTTCCTCTACCTCGCGCACATGTACGTCCACGTACCGCTGTTCGTGCCCCACCGGTTTCTCCGCCAGTCCCGCAACGGCGGATATGGCGGGGCCGTCGAGTGCATTGACTGGGTGGCCGCGGTGCTGTTCTTCGAGTTGAAACAGTTGGGCTTGGACGAAAACACGCTGGTCATTTTCACCAGCGACAACGGTTCGCGCGCGCGCGGCGAAGGCGGGAGCAACGCGCCGTTGCGCGGGACGAAGGCGGAGACGTGGGAAGGCGGTCAGCGCGTGCCGTTCATTGCGCGTTGGCCGGGGAAAATCCCCGCCGGCACGGTGTGCCACGAACTCATCACCGCCATGGATTTGCTGCCGACGTTGGCGCGCTTGACCGGTACGACTGAGCCGCAGGACCGGGTGATTGACGGCAAGGACATCGCGCCGTTGTTGTTCGGCAAGCCGGGCGCCAAGACGCCGCATGAAAGTTTCTTCTATTACCGGGGCGACAATCTGCATGCCGTCCGCAAAGGAAAATGGAAACTCCATTTTTTGATTTGCGACGGTTTTGCCAAGCCGCAACCGGTCACGCCCGAGTTGTACGACCTCGATGCCGATATCGGCGAACAGCACAACGTCGCCAAAGACCATCCCGATATTGTGAAAGAACTCACGGCCCTCGCCGACCAAGCCCGGCAAGACCTAGGCGACGCCTTTACCGGCGTGACCGGCACAGGCCGGCGCGAGCCGGGGAAGGTGGAGAACCCGAAACCGCTGGCCGTTTATGACGAGACCCATCCGTACATCGTCGCCTACTACGACATGCCGGACACGAATGTGATGGGCGGATGATGAAAGGAATACCTCTCCCGATTGTCACCCTGAGCGAAGCGAAGGGTCTCTGTTGTTCTGAAAATCGCCGAAAACGGCAGAGATTCTTCGCTTTGCTCAGAATGACACCATTCAGGAAAGAGGTTTGCGGATGCGGGCTAGGTGTTCTACTAGCTTGCGCCGTGCACGCGCAAGTGATTGTGGAACAGGGGCAAAGCAAGACGGTCCGGATCGGGGAGCAGGGCCGGTTGGTGTATGCGACCGATGCCAAAGGCAACCGGCTACCGGACTTTTCGTATGTCGGCTACCATTCCGGAGAAAAACCCATACCGAACATGCCGGTCAAGATGACGTTGGAACCGGTGCCGGGCGATAACACGGCGGCCATTCAGAAGGCAATTGATAAAGTCGGGTGCGGGGCGATTTTGCTGAAGCGCGGCGTCTACCGGGTCGAAGGCGTGCTCCGCATCAACACCAGCGGGATTGTGCTGCGCGGCGAGGATGCGACCATTGTGGCAGCCGGTTACGGGGACGCCAAATACAAGCGCACGTTGATTACGGTGGGCAATGGTGACCGGCTCAAAGTCAAACCGGCCACGAAGCGGGTGATCACGGACGACTACGTGCCGGTAGGGGCGCAGACATTCACGGTGGCGTCGGCGGAAGGTTACCGGGTCGGAGATCGCATTGCAGTGTATCGTCCCGGCACGGCCAAGTGGATTCGTTCGATTGGCTGTGACACGATCAAAACCATGCCGTGGACCGAGGGTGACTACGATTTCTACTTTGAGCGCACGATTACCGGCTTGGAAGGCAACCGGGTCACGATTGACGCGCCGGTGGTGCAGGCGCTGGACAAGGAGTTCGGTGGCGGCGCGATTTTCCAATACGAAACGCCGGGTCGCGTCACCGAGGTCGGCATCGAGAATCTGCGGCTCATCTCCGAGTTTGCCGCGCCGGTTCCGGGGAGTCCTTATGGCGACCCGAAAGAAACCGGTAAGTCAGAACTCCACGCGTGGAATGCCATCAAGTTGAATCGCAACACGGAAAACACGTGGGTACGCAACGTGACCGGCAACTATTTTGGTTGGTCGGTGGTGTCCGCGTCCGGCACGCGGGCGACGGTGCAGGATTGCGTCAGTCTCGGCCACGCCTCGCAGATCACCGGTGGCCGGCGGTATCCGTTCATGATTGATGGCCAACTGAACCTCGTGCAGCGGTGCGTGACGTTCGCGGGCCGGCATGAGTTTGTCACGCAGGCGCGCACGGCCGGGCCGAATGTTTTCGTGGATTGCATTGGGTACGATTCCAAATCCAGCGCCGGGCCACATCACCGGTATTCCGTCGGAACGCTCTTCGACAACGTGAAAAGCGAACGAGAAATGGAGTCGCGCTTCCGCGGGAACTCGGGGACCGGCCACGGCTGGGCCGGTGCCCAGACGTGTTTTTACAACTGCGTCGCCCCCAAGTTTGCCGTCCAAGCCCCGCCGGGCGGCATGTCGTGGGTGCTGACCGGTGTCGCGCCCCCCAGTTTGTATTACCGGCAAGTGGAAGAGCGGCTTGGCAAAAAGGCGCTCGAGTATCTGACCATCCCCGGCCAACTGGAAAACATGGGCCGGTACCTTTGGGTGAAGAAATATGAGTAAGCCAAATATTGTATTGATCACCGCCGACGACATGAACTGGAACTCCGTCGGCGCGTATGGTTGCCGGACACCGGAGTGCACGCCGAACATTGACGCGCTCGCGGCGGCCGGGATGCGGTTCAACTTCGCGCACATCACCATCGCGGTCTGTCAGCCGAGCCGGGGCGCGATCATGACAGGCCGGTATCCACACAAGAGCGGGCAGGAAGGGTTTCATCACATCAACCATAGCCCGGTGCCGTTGCTGACCGAGGAACTTCGTAAAGGCGGTTACATCACTGGTATCCTCGGCAAAGTTGGGCACTCATCGCCGAAACAGGAATACCGGTGGGACTATTTACAGGACATGCCGGAGTTGGCGTGGGGACGCGACCCGGAGTTGTATTACCGGTTCACGAGGGAATTTCTCGCGCAGACGCAGGGGCGACCGTTTTTCCTGATGGCCAACTCGCATGACCCGCACCGGCCGTTCCACGGCAACGACGCGGAGCTTTATGGGAAACAAGGCATCACATACCCGCCGCCGTCGCGCGTCTTCAAGCCAGAGGAGGTGGAGGTGCCGGGGTTCTTGCCGGATTTGCCGGAGGTGCGCCGGGAGATTGCGGAGTATGCGAGCAGTTGCCGGCGTTGTGACGATTCGGTCGGCCGCATCATCGCTGCGCTCAAGGAGGCCGGCGTGTATGAGAACACACTGATCATGTTTTTGTCCGACAACGGCATGGCGTTTCCGTTCTCGAAAACGAATTGTTATTTGCACAGCACGAAGACGCCGTGGATCGCGTGCTGGCCGGGCAAGATCAAACCCGGCAGCGTGGACGCGACGCATTTCATCAACGGCATTGATTACATGCCGACCGTGTTGGAAGCAGCCGGACTGCCCATCCCGGCAGGGGTGGATGGCCGGTCGTTCCTGCCGGTGTTGCTGGGCGGGAAAGATGCGGCGCGGACGCGGGTGTTCACGCAGTTCCACGAGACGCACGGGAAACGCCGGTACCCGATGCGGTGCGTGCAGGATAAACGGTTCGGTTACATCTTCAATCCGTGGTCGGACGGTCAGCGCGTGTTCAAGAACGAGTCGCAGGCCGGGCGGACGTTCAAGGCGATGCAAGCCGATCCCGGCAGCGCGGCGCGGGTGAAGCTGTTTCTCTACCGGGTTTGGGAGGAACTCTACGATTTCGAGAATGACCCCGATGCGTTGGTGAATTTGGCGGATGATCCGCGTTACCGGACGGAATTGGAAAGACTTCGCGGAGAATTGGAAGCGTGGATGGTGGAACACGGTGATCCGGCGTTGCCGGTGTTTCGCAAACAGCAATCGGCGGCGGAGTTCATGGCGGAACAGGAACGGCGGAGCAAAAAACTTCACGCGGAAGGAAACCGGCAATGAAACTCTGCTGGTCAAGCCGTGATACGCCCGCTGAGTTGCGGGGGGCATTGCGGGCGTTAGGGATCGCGGAGGGCAATCGCGGGATTTCCTTGAAGTTCATTCCGTCGCAAACGCCCGGACTTTGCGAGGTCGTGTGCGCGGGCAAAACGGCGACCATCACGTATGGCGGAGTGGCGCAGGCGTTGCGCGGGGTGGGGGCGGCGCTGAGCGGAATCACGACGCGCGAGGTCACGCCGTTTTCCACGCTCGGGATCATGCTCGACTGCTCGCGCAACGCGGTGATGACCGTGGAGCATCTGCAAGTCTGGCTGCGGCGGCTGGCGTTGCTGGGCTACAACCAGATGATGTTGTACACCGAGGACACGTATGAGTTGCCGGGCGAACCGTATTTTGGTTACCAGCGCGGCGCATATACCAGGGCAGAACTGAAAACGATCGTCGCCTCGGCGGCGGCGTTGAATATCGAGGTCGTGCCTTGCATTCAGACGCTGGGGCATCTGGAAAAGATTTTACGTCACGGAGCGTACCGGGACGTGAAGGACACGGACTCGGTGTTGCTGGTCGGCGAACCGAAGACCTATGCGCTCATCGAGAAGATGATTCGGTTCTGGAAAGAGGTGTCGCGTTCCGAGCGGATTCACATCGGGATGGACGAGGCGCACGATCTGGGGCGCGGCCGGTATCTCGACAAGCATGGTTACCGGCATGGGTTCGAGCTGTTCAATGAACACTTGAAACGTGTCGTTGCCATCTGCAAGACGGTGGGGCTGAAGCCGATGATTTGGTCGGACATGTACTTCCGGCTCGGTTGCGAGAGCGGTGAGTATTACGACCCGAAGACCGTGATTCCGCTGTCGGTGGTCAAAGGCATTCCGCGCGAGGTGGAATTGGTTTATTGGGATTACTACCACGACAACAAGGCATTTTACCTCGATTGGATCAGGCGTCACCGGCAAATGGGCAAAGAACCGATCATGGGTTCCGGTATCTGGACGTGGAACCGGTATTGGTACGATCACCGGACAACGGTGGCGCACGCGGGTTCCTGCATCGAGGCGTGTGCGGAGGCAAAGGTCAAAGAGTTGTTTTTTACGCAGTGGGGCGACAACGGCGCGTACTGTGATCACGATTCTGCGTTTGCCGGGATGACCTACTGCGCGGAGAAGGCGTACGGCGCACAGCAGCCGGCTGATGAGTTGCTTCAGAAACGATTTGCCGCGATTTGCGGGAGCGACTACGCGGCTCATGTCCGCGCGGGGGATTTGCACGCTGGGGCGGTCAAGGGGTTTCATCCCAACATGTGGGACGACCCGATCTTTGATACGCATTGGCGGCGGTTCCATCGCGACAACCCGGCCGCGATGGCCAAGAATGCGGCGGCGTTTGATCAATTGGCGAACGATTTGGCGCGCTGTACCGGCGACGTGCGGTATGCCGCGCTGGTGGCGCGGGCGGTTGCGGACCGGTATGCCTTGAGCGCTGCGTTGTTGGCGGCTTACCGGCAGAAGGACAAGGTTGCGCTGAGGAAAGCGGCGGCCGGTATTGCTTGCACACGCAAAAGCATTCGCGCCATGGCGGCCGGCTTCCGGACCATGTGGTTGAGTCACAACAAGCGCGAGGGTTTGGAAACGATTCAAGCGCGCTTCGGGATGTTGGATGCCCGGTATGCGGAACTGTCAAAGTGCGTGCAGGAATACCTCGCCGGCACCATCCCCTCGATTGCCGAATGGGATTGCCCATGCCCACCGAAGTGAAGTCCCGCGCCGCGCAAATCCATGTTTCCCACCCGGAGGGGTTGCGGTAGGATGCGAACGGAAAGGAAACAACGACATGGGTGACACATTCAATTTGGCGGGTGTGTGGCAGTTTGCCCTCGATGCCAGAAACCAAGGGATTCGCGAGCGATGGTTTGCCAGAAAACTGCGCCAGACGATCTCCCTGCCGACCACGACGGATGAAGCCGGGTACGGCGAATTGACCGGGGAAGCGTGTGAGGACCGGCTGTCCCGCGTTCGCCGGTGGATCGGGCCGGCATGGTATCAGAAGACCGTCACAATTCCGAAGACGTGGGCCGGTAAGAAGATTTTCCTCTTTCTCGAACGCACCAAGGACAGCCAGGTCTGGGTGAACGATACCTGGGCCGGCAGCGATGATTCGCTTTCGACGCCGCACGAATTCGATTTGTCGAAACTGCTCACGCCCGGCAAGCACACGATCACCGTGCTCGTGGACAACGCCAAGCTCCCGCCGGTCGGCCCGTGTCACCAAGTGGACGAGCGGACACAGACGAATTGGAACGGCATCCTCGGTCGCATCGAGTTGCGCGTTTGCGAGCCGATTTACATTCGCTCGCTGCAGGCCTATCCCGATTTGACTCCCGCCAATTGCCCCAATCCCCACGACGACGAGCCGATCCATCTGGGACTGAAACCCGGCCAGTGCATCATCGAACTGGTGGCCGAGGTCGTCAACGACTCGGGCTGGTCCGGCAAGGGCGGGTTCACGTTCACGGCGGAAGTGGTCGGCCGGGAAAAGGAATTCAAAATCCCCGCCGTCGAGACCGGCATGCTCGTCAACCACGGCGTGCAACAGGTCAAGGCGCGGCTCATTCTGCCTGCCGGCATTCCCCGTTGGGATGAGTTTAATCCGACGCTGTTGCGGATCACGGTGGAATCCGAAGCGATGCCGCGCACCGAGTGGGTGCGCGACCGGCTGAGCATCACGTGCGGTCTGCGCAGCTTCACGGCGTCGCGCGGACAATTCGTCGTCAATGGCCGGCCGACATTTTTGCGCGGCAAGAACGATTGCGCGCTGTTTCCGCTGACCGGCTACGCGCCGATGGACAAGGCGTTCTGGTTGAAGTTCCTCGGTATCGGCCGGGAATACGGCATCAATCATTACCGGTTTCACAGTTGGTGTCCGCCCGAAGCGGCCTTTGCGGCGGCGGACGAACTCGGCATCTATTTCCAAGTGGAGTTGCCGAACAAACGCGGCATCAACGCGCCCGAAGATCCCCACTACACCCCGCCGGCCGAGGCTTACGAGACGCTCGAAGAATTGAAAGGCGATGCCGGCGATCCCGCCGTTCGCACCGCGTACCTGAGGCGCGAAGGAGAGAGGATTTTGCGTCAGTACGGCAACCATCCGTCGTTTGTCATGTTGACGCTGGGCAATGAGATCGGCGGCGACGAGCAGATCATGAAGGGGATGACCGATCACTTTCGCGCCCTTGACCGCCGGCATCTCTACGCGATGGGCACAAACGCCTGGCACTGGGACATCCGCCACCGGGCCGGCAACGATTTCTGGGTGATCAAGGGGACGCGCGCAGAAACGCATATCCGCGGCGCGTCGTGGGACAAGAAGTGCCACATTGATTTCGAGCCGCCCTCGACGACGAAACGGTACAGCGATTCGTTGCGCGGTGTGCCGGTGCCGGTGGTCGCGCACGAGATCGCGCAGTATGAGGTTTATCCCGACTACACCGAGATCAAGAAATACACCGGCGTGCTCAAACCAAAAAACCTGGAAATCTTCAAGGCGCGGTTGGAAAAGGCCGGTATGGGTGATCAGGCCAAGGATTTCCAGCGCGCATCCGGCGCGTTGTCCATCGTCTGCCGGAAAGAGGACATCGAAGCGCAACTGCGCACGCCCGGCATGGCGGGGTTTCAGTTGCTCGACATTCAGGACTTCAGCGGTCAGGGGACGGCGTTGGTCGGCATCCTTGATGTGTTTATGGAGTCCAAGGGGTTGATCACGCCGGAGCAGTGGCGGGAGTTCTGTTGCGAAACCGTGCCGTTGCTGATCATGCGGAAATACACGTGGACGAACGATGAAAACTTCCGCGGACGGATCGAAGTTGCGCATTACGGCCCGGCCAATCTGACCGGCCAGCCGGTCGCGTGGGCGTTGCGCGGTCGCGAGGGAATACTCGGCAAGGGAACGTTCAAAGCCGACATCCCGACCGGCGACGTGACCGAGATTGACGTGGTTTGCGTGCCGCTGGCGGCGGTCGCCACGGCGCAGAAGTTGACGTTCGAGATCGCGTTGCCCGGTACGCCGTATCGCAACCGTTACGATGTTTGGGTGTACCCGGCCCGCGTTGACACAACTCCGCCGGCAAATGTGCTCGTGACCCGGTCGTGGACGTCCCGAGTGGAACGCAAGCTGGCCGCCGGTGGTCGCGTGCTGCTGATTCCCGAGCCGGGCGCGTTGAAGCGCACGGTCAAAATGGCGTTCCAGACCGGGTTCTGGTCGCCGATGTTCCGGATGAAAGGCCGTGTCTGTCCCGCCACCGGCGAGGAAACGCCGGGCACGCAGGGCATCTTGTGTGATCCGAAACATCCGTTGTTCGCGGATTTTCCGACAGAGTTTCACAGCAACTGGCAATGGTGGCAGTTGGTGAAACATTGCGACCCGATGATCCTCGACGACACGCCCGCGGATTACCGGCCCATCGTGCAGGTGATTGACGGCATTGACCGCAATCACAAGCTCGGTCTGATTCTCGAAGCAAAAGTCGGCAAAGGAAAACTGTTGGTCTGCACGATTGACCTGCCGGGGTTGCAGCAGCATCCCGAAGCCCGGCAACTCCTCGCCAGCATCCACGGCTACATGGCGTCGAAGGCGTTCAACCCGCAACACACCCTCGTGCCGGCAACTATCAAGAGCATCACGCTGTGACTCACCGGGAAAATGTGTTGCGGTGCATCCGGTTTGAGAAACCGGAGCGGATTCCGATGGCATTCCACATCAACGCCGCCTGCTGGCATCACTACGAGCAGGAGGCGCTGAAGGATTTGCTGGCCAGTCATCCGCTGCTGTTCCCCGGTTATGAACGTCCGGCCGGCAAGGTTGAGCCGCATTATGCGCTGAACGCCCGCGCCGGCCAGCCATACACCGATCCGTGGGATTGCGTCTGGGAAACCGAGGACGATGGAATTATCGGCGCGGTCCACGGGCATCCCTTGGAAAGCTGGGACCGGTTTGACCGGTATCAAATGCCGGACCCGGCCGTGACAGACGGCACGTTTCCGGTGGACTGGACGAAAACGGCGGCCCGCGTCCGGCAGGCAAAAGCGACCGGGGAGCTGGTGTGGGCGGGGTTGCCGCACGGACACACTTTCCTGCGGCTGCAGGACATTCGCGGTTACGAAAACCTGCTCGTGGACATGGCTGACGACGACCCCCGGTTGCGGCGGTTGATCGCGATGGTGGCGGAGTTCAATTACCAGTGCGTTCTGCGCTGGTTGGCGCTGGAGCCGGCTGTGATTGATTACGCTGAGGACCTCGGGATGCAGGTTGGCCCGATGATTTCGCCGGCGCAGTTTCGCCGGTACATCAAGCCGGTCTACCAGAAGATCATGCAGCCGGCGCGCGAACGCGGGTGTATTGTCGCGATGCACTCCGACGGCGATATTCGGTCGTTGGCCGACGATCTGGTGGATGCCGGCGTGCAGGTGCTGAATCTGCAGGACTTGGTCAACGGTCTCGATTGGATTGCGGAGAAGTTTGCCGGGCGGGTGTGCATCAATCTGGACATTGATCGCCAGAGCATCACCCGGTTCGGGACGCCGGAGCAGATTGACACGTTGATCCGAGAGGAAGTGGCGAAACTCTCTTCGCCGCAAGGCGGTTTGATGATGATTTACGGGTTGTATCCAGGCGTGCCCTTGCAGAATATCCAAGCTCTGATGGACGCGATGGAGAAATACGCCGCCTATCATGCATGAGACGCCATGACCCGTGCGCTCCTACAACAAGGGAAAAACGTTCGGGAGATTTGATCGGAAGAATTCTTATATGAACCGCCCCAACATCCTGTTCATCCTCTGCGATGATTTAGGAATCAACGACCTCGGTTGTTATGGGCGGCAGGATCACAACACCCCGAATATGGACGCTTTGGCGGCGCAAGGGATGCGGTTCACGTCGGCGTACGCGTCGCAGGCGATTTGCTCGGCGTCGCGCGCGGGCTTGTTGACGGGATTGAACCCGGCGCGGCTGCATTTGACGACGTTTCTGCCGGGGCGTCCGAATACGCGCTCGCAACGGTTGTTGCATCCGGAAATCATGATGCATGTGCCGTTGAGCATCAAAACGTTTCCCCGGTACTTCAAGGAGGCCGGGTATGTGACCGGCTTCATCGGGAAATGGCATATCGGTCGCACGCCGGGGCCGCGCGAGCATGGGTTTGATTTTGTGTATCATCCCGGCGACGGGAAAGACACAATTCCCTCCGAGACCGAAGGCGGGAAGGCGGAATACGAGCTGACGCAGGAGACGATGAAGTTTATTGAGGCGAACAAGGAGCGGTCGTTCGTGGCGTATCTCGGGCATTACACGCCGCACATTCCGTACACGGCCAAGCAACATTTGATCGAGAAAAACAAAGACGCCTTCGAGCCGGTGTATGCGGCGTTGATCGAGACACTGGACGACACGGTCGGGCTGTTGCTGCGGAAACTCGAGGAACTGGGCTTGGCGGAAAACACGATTGTCGTGTTCACGTCCGACAATGGCGGGCTGCACGTGCCGGAGTTGCGGCATGTGCGGGTCACCCACAACACGCCCTTCCGGGCCGGCAAGGGCTACACGTATGAAGGCGGACAGCGCGTGCCGGTGATCGTGCGCTGGCCGGGACGGATACCGGCCGGGCGGGTGACGGATGTGCCGGTGAACAATGTGGATTGGATTCCGACGTTGCTGGAACTGGCCGGTGCGTCTGTGCCGACCGGGCTGGATGGCGTCAGTTTTGCCGGTGGATTGCGGGGCGGAGAGTTCCCGGAGCGCCCGTTGTTTTGGCATTTCCCGCACTACACGAATCAGGGCGGACGTCCCAGCGGGGCGATGCGGGATGGCCGGTGGTTGTTGATTGAATTGTACGACGAGGACAAGGTGGAGCTTTACGATTTGGCGACGGATATCGGTGAACATCAGAACGCTGCCCCGGCGCACGCTGACCGGGTGAAAGCGATGCAAGCGGCGCTGGATGAATGGCGGAAGCAGAACGACGTGCAATACAACACGCCCAATCCGGACTGCCGGGAAGAGTTGTGGCGGCAATTGTATGTGGATGTGGATCCGAGCCGGTTTGATCCGCTGGCGGCGGATGCGCGGCAGTGGGACCGGATGCGGGCGTGGCGCGCGGCCATGGATGAGGCAGTCCAATCCCGATGACCGGCGTGATTCAGGAAGGAATGACAGCGCTGTGATCTATTTGTTGATTTTTCTGTCCGGTTTTGCCGGGCTGGTTTATGAAGTGTTGTGGATGAAGCAACTCGGGCTGCTCTTCGGCAGCACCTCCCAAGCGGCGGCGGCGACGCTGGCGGCGTTTTTTGCGGGGTTGGCGGCGGGGAGCTGGTTCTGGGGCCGGCGCGCGGCGGGGACCGCGAATGCGTTGCGGCTGTATGCGCGGTTGGAAATCGGCATTGCGGTCACGGCGTTGCTTTACTTCGGCGTCTTGCACATCTTTTACGCCATTTATCCGTGGTTCTATCAGAGCGTCGCGGCCGGTGTTTGGTTGTTGCTGGTGAAATTCGGGCTGGCGCTGTTGTTGGTTTTTCCCCCGGCCTTTTTCATGGGCGGCACGATCCCGGCCATGGGCCAGCATCTGATCGTGGAGCGCTCCCAGTTCGGGCGAGCCGCGGCCCTGCTGTACGGCGTCAACACACTCGGCGCCGCCGCGGGCGCGTGTCTGGCCGGGTTTTATCTGCCGCTGGCTCTTGGTTTCCGGGCAACGTGCTGCGGGGCGATGGCGGTCACGTTGTCGGTGGCGGCGGCGGCCTACTGGTTGTCGCGGACTGCCTGTTCCGGGGCCGTTGTGGCGCCGGTCGGTGTGAGGAACGACGGCAACCCCGCGGGCGTGGCTCTGTTTCTCTGTTTCCTGTCGGGGTTTGGCGTGCTGGCGTTGGAGGTGTTGTGGACGCGGATGTTCGCGCAGGTGGTGGAGAACTCGGTGTACACGTTCGCGGCGATTTTGGTCATCGTGCTCGTGGGCTTGGCGGCCGGGGCCTATGTCAGTTCCCGGTTGGCGCGGTTGGCGGTTTCGCCGCCGCTGATGCTGATCCTGGTCTTGCTGGGCGGCGGGGTGGCCGTCGCGGTGACGCCGTTTGTGTTCATGTGGTTGACGGATTCGCTCCAGATTCTGGCCGTCCGGTCGACGTGGCTTCGTTACATGGGATTGATTTTTCGGAAGGGTTTTTTGGCGATTGGCCTGCCGGCCTTGTTGTTGGGGATTGTTTTCCCGTTTCTGATGAAGGTGGAAGAGCAGCGCGCGGGGCAGCCGGGGCGAACCCTGGGGCGGCTGGCGGCCATCAACACCGTCGGGGCGATTTTGGGGGCGTTGTTGTGCGGGTTTGTGTTGCTGCGGCTGTTTGGGATGTGGCGCACGATGCAACTGATCGCGGCGTTGTATCTGACCGGGGCCGTGGCGCTGGCGTTTTCCACGCGCCGGTTGCGGGCGGCGAGTGTGGTCGTGTTTGTGGCGGTGGTGACGGTTCTCAATCCGTCCCGGTTGCCGATCACGAGTGTGGACCCGGCGCGGGGTTGGGAGGAAGTGCTCGAAGCGTGGGAGGGGAGCGATTGCACGGTCGAGGCGGTTCGCAGTCAGCATGGATTATCCCTCAAGATCAACTCGCATTACGGGTTGGGGTCCACGGGCGGGAGCGCGTTGGAGCGGTTGCAAGCCGGTCTTCCGCTCCGTGTCTATCCCCAAACCAAGACCATCTTTTTCTTGGGGATGGGGACGGGGATCACCGCGGGGGAGGCGTTGCACCCGCGTTTCAGCAACGTGACGCGCATTGTGGTTTGTGAGCTGGTGCCGGAAGTCGTCACCGCCGCCCGGAAATACATCACCAGCTTCGAGGGGGTGGACTATACCGGCGGGCTGTTCACGGATCCGCGCGCCACGGTGCTGGTCGAGGATGGCCGGCATTATTTGATGGCGACGCGCGAGCAGTTCGACATGATCAACTCCGATTTGTTTTTGCCCTACCGGTCCGGGGCCGGCAGTCTGTATAGCCGGGAGCATTTCGTGAGCGTCAAGGCGCGGCTGGCGCCGGCCGGTGTGTTCGTCCAGTGGTTGCCGCTCTATCAACTGACCGAGACCGAGTTTTTCATCATTGTGCGGACGATGCTGGAGGTGTTTGACGAAGTCGCGCTGTGGCGCAGCACGTTTCAGCCGGGCGAGGAAGTGGTGGCGTTGGTGGCGCACCGGCAGGCCGGCCCGCTGCCGGCGGCGACGGACGGCAGCGTGGCGGAGCGGCAGGCGGCGATTGCGGGGAAAGATTACCGGGACCTGGACCGGCTCCTGTTGCCATTGAATTCGCAGACGATGCCGTTCTTTTACTGCGGGAACCTGACGGCAGCGAAGGAACTCTTTGCCGGGTATCCGGTCAACACCGACGATCATCCGTACATTGAGTACCTGGCGCCGCGCACCTATCGCAATCAAACGGCGACGCGGATCCCGTGGTTTGTCGGGCCGCGGCTGGCGAAGTTGGTGGATGAGATTCAGCGGCGGTGCCCGCCGGACCGGGATCCGCTGCTGGCGAACCGGTCGGTCGAAGACCGGCGCTTGCCGGTGGCGGGCGCGGCGTTTCACTGGGCGCGATTGTGGCAGATCATGGGCAACGAAGCGGAATGCCGGCAGGCGTGGCAACGGTTCGCCGATGCGTGGGTGGGCCGGGCCGTGTCGTCATCCTCGCAGTTCCGCGGCGGGGTTCAACCGGCGAGTTCCGATATGTGATGAAAGGAACGACAATAAGCAGCGATGATGCGGAAAGAGGGGCGCGGTTGGCCTGGTGGCACGACGCCAAGTTTGGGATGTTCGTGCACTGGGGTTGTTACAGTGTCTTGGGGCGAGGGGAGCAGATTCTCCTCCGCGATCTCATGCCGCTGGAAGAGTACCGGCAGTTGGCCGACCGATTTCAACCGGCTGCGGACTGGGCTGACCAAGTGGCCGATCAGGCAGTTCGAGCCGGTGCCCGCTACGTGGTGCTGACGACCCGGCACCATGATGGGTACTGCCTGTTCCGGACGGAGACCGATCCGTTCAACGCCACCCAAACAGGTCCCGGCCGCGACTTGGTTGCCGAGTATGTGGCCGCGCTTCGAAAGCGGAACCTGCGCGTCGGGTTTTATTACTCCATCCTCAACTGGCGCTGGCGCGGATTTTGGGCACCGAACAAGTATGCTGAAGAACTCCCGAAGATTGTGGACGAAATCCACCGGCAAATCCGGGAATTGATGACCCATTATGGGAAGATTGACATTCTTTGGTACGACGTTTCCCAAGTGCCCGGCGGCCCCACACCGGGCGCGTCCGGATATCAGGCCCAGCCGGTCAGCCAATCCCGGGCGGAGTTCTATCGTTCTGCCGAGTTGAACGCCATGGTCCGGTCGCTGCAGCCGCACATCCTAATCAATAACCGCAGCGGCGTGCCCGAAGACTTCGGCACGCCCGAACAACACATCAAACCTGAAGAAGGCGGCCGAGCTTGGGAAGCGTGCATGACCATCAATTACGCGCCCAACTGGGGGAACATCCGGTATTCGGTTGCCGACAAGACGGCCGGCCAGATTCTCTACAACTTCATGGACGCCGTCCGGCTCGGCGGTAATTTCCTGTTCAACATCGGGCCGGATGAACGCGGGTATGTTTCCGAGCGCGACCGGCAGGCGCTCGACCGGGTGGGCCAGTGGTTGGAAAAATACGGCGAAGCGGTTTACGGCACCACACCGACCGGGATCTATGCCTCGGCCAGCCAGGGACCGTGCTACCACTACGGGATGTTCACCTGCCGGGGGAACATCGCTTATTTGACCCTCTTTTATTATCCCGGCGACTACGTTATCATTTCCAAGATCGGGCCGGCCATCCGGTCGGCTGAATTGTTGACCACGGGAGAGAAATTGACGGTGACACCGATGAAAAACGCGCGTTGGAAGATCAGCGGGCTGCCCGCCGCGCCGCCGGGCGACTTGGCGCCGGTGATCAAGATTGAATTTACCGGCCCGCCGCACTTGTTAGAGTTTTCAGACGCAGCATGGCTGGATGGGCAGTATCAACCGACAGGAGGAAAATAAACATGCAGACGATTGGAATTGGATTGGTGCTGTTGCTGGTCGCAGTCGTGCCGGCGTTCGCCAAGCCGGTCAAGGTGTTCATCCTGGCCGGGCAATCGAACATGGAGGGACATGCGCGGGTCGAGACGTTTGATTACATCGGCGACGACCCGGCGACGGCGCCGTTGCTGAAGCAAATGCGCAATGCCGACGGCACGCCGAAGGTGTGCGAGCGCGTCTGGATTTCGTATCTGACCGGCGAGAATACCGTCAAGGAAGGCAAGCTGACGGCCGGGTACGGCGCGTTGGGGCGCGGGCCAAAGATCGGGCCGGAGTTCACGTTTGGGTTGCGGATGGAGGAGAAACTCAACCAGCCGGTGTTGTTGATCAAGACGGCGTGGGGCGGCAAGTCGTTGCACACGGATTTCCGGCCGCCGAGCGCGGGGGAGGCGGGGCCGTGTTACCGGTTGATGATCGAGCATGTGCAGAAGGTGTTGCAGGACATCCGGCGGATCATCCCGGACTACGACCCGAAGCAGGGCTATGAGATTGCCGGGTTTGTCTGGTTGCAGGGATGGAATGACCTGGTGGACGCGAAGGTTTATCCGAAGCGGGCGGAGCCGGGCGGATATGCGTTGTACAGCGAGCTGCTGGCGAAGTTCATCCGCGATGTGCGGAAGGATTTGCCTGCGCCGGACCTGCCGTTTGTGATCGGTGTGTTGGGCGTGGGGGGCATGGAAGCGAAGGGCCACATTGTGAATTTCCGCGAAGCGATGGCGGCGCCGGCGGCACTGCCGGAATTTAAGGGGCGCGTGGTGGCGGTGCCGACCGCGCCGTTTTGGGACGCGCGGTTAGCGGCCATTGACGCGAAACTCGGTCAGATCAAAGCCAAACGCCAGCAGTTGGGCAAGCAAGTGCAGGAAGGCAAGCTGACCAAAGAAGAGGCCGACCGGCAGGTGAAGGAGTTGGCGGCGAAACTCATCACGCCGGAAGACGAGGCGCTCTGGAAACGCGGCGCGTCGAATGCCGGGTATCATTATCTCGGCTGCGCGAAGACGTTCGCGCTGATGGGCCGGGCGTTTGCGGATGCGTTGCTGCCGTTGCAGAAGCCCTGAGGAAATCAGGTGGTTACACGGGAACGCCGACACAGAAGTCTGCCGGTCATCCTGTTGGCGGCATTGACATCCGCATCTTGCGCCTGCGCTGGTGGGGACGCAGAAGCGCGCATCTCTGTTGATGCTGCCAAACCGCTGTGGAGGATTTCGAAGTATCTGACCGGCATGCATTTCGTCTACGGCCATGAGCCTGATGCGCTGTACCGGAACAACCCCGAAATCCTGGACTGGATGCGGCAGGCCCGCGTCGGCATCATTCGCTGGCCGGGCGGGACCGCGGTGATGAGTTACCACTGGAACGACCTGAATGGATACAGTTTCCCGAGCATGGCCAAAGAACTCACCGGCGATGAACACTCCGATTCGTGGGATCCGCAGTACCAATTGCCGAAACGCGATCCGAGTCAATTCATGGATCTGGAGGAGTTCATCGCCATCTGCCGGCAGGTCGGCGCGGCACCTTGCATTGGCATCAACGTGCTTTCAGGAAAAAAGTTTGGGCGGCTGCAGGATTCGTATGCGGAGGCCCGCGCCCTGATCCAGCACTGCGTCGACAAAGGATACGGCGTGAAATTCTGGTACATCGGCAATGAAGGTTACGCGAAAGGATTCTCCGCGGAAACGTACGCGCAGACCGTTGATACTTATGCCGCCATCCTGAGAAAAGTCGCCCCCGACATCACCATCATCGGCGACTGGAAATACGGACCACAAACAGAAAAAAAGAACCGCTTCCAGGAAACGCTGAAAATTGTGGCGTCTTCAACGGAACTCGACTTGATCGAGTTTCACGAAAAATGGGCTGAAGATTGGGGACTGGTGAGCGGCCGGACCGTGGCGGATTGGCTGGGCGAGGCTCCCTATCTCTACCGGGGTCGCCTCACCGATTGCGCCCATCGGGTCCTCGACTTTGCCAGGAAAATTGGGAAAGACAAATTGCGCGTTGGGTACAATGAATGGGGATTTGGCGACCCCCGACTGGATGCGAACGGGGAACCGTTCGATCTCCACCGGATGGGGCTTCTGGGTGCCGATTACCTGATTGAGATTTTCCGGGCACCCATCGCGACCGCCTGCTATTGGAACCTGAACATCGGCCGCCCGCAGACCCGCATTTTCACGGTCAACAAAGACGGGACCGTCACGATGAATCCCATCCGTCATCCGTTCACCATGGTCGCCAAGGCCATGGGAGAAGACCTCTTGGAACTCCAGAGCACGCTCCCCACGGTTTACGGTTTTGCGAGCAAGTCAGAGAACGGCATTCAACTCTTCCTCATGAACAAGAGCGAGAAACCGGCGACGGTTCATCTCCAGGTCTCGGGAGTCAAACTGGACCAGCTCATGGAAGTGGAATCCTACGAGCCTCCCGGCGTCATCAGGACCAGAACCATTGAGGGAACATCTGCCCAACTGCCCGCGCTTTCGTTCACGCGGATCCAATACCGATTGTCCGCTGCTCCTGAAAATCGGTAGCTATTTCTTCAGCTCAAGCTTGGGCGTCACGCGCACGGTGCGCCGGTAGCCACCGGCGCCGGTCACGGTGACGGCGTAGCCGCCGTCGGCTTCTGTGGCGAGTTTCAGGCCCAGTTTCTCGGAGCCGGGATTCAGCGCGGTCACGTGCAAGTTGTCGCGGCCACGGTTGCTCAACCAGCGGAGAATCTGTGTTTGTTTGACCGGGCCAGCCGGCAGTCCCCGTGATTCCTGCAGCGTGCCCTGGCCGAGTGCGGCAAACGTCAGCGTCAGTTCTTCGCCGCCCCGCTGGAGTTTGGCCCAGTCCGGGCCGCGCGTGACTTCGGCATAGGTGTGAAAGCGCGATTCGAGATTGGAGCCGGCTGCCGAATCCATGACCAGCCAGTAATTGTTTTCCACCATCAGGAACAGGCGGCCGATGAACTTTCTCCGCCACCGTTTCATGAAAATACCGGACCCGTCAATGCGGATGCCAAGCAGCCCCTCGGCTCTGACCACCTCGGTGGTGGTGCAGGTCGAATTCTCTTCACAGCCCAATCCATCCACGAAGATGGTGCTCTTGCCGGCGGCGCTCCGGCTGTAAACGTCGGAACCGCGGCCGGTAAAGGTCACTGGGGTGTAGCCGGCATCCTGTTGATCCTCGATCATCCGCTGGCCGTTGACCATGCACTTGAAACTCAAGAGGTCAATGTGCCCATGGCCGGTGATCTGGCTGGAACCGCCGCGCGCGGAGAGCCGGAGTCGCGGAAAAACCGAGTCATCGGCCAGGATTGCCCAACCCAGTCCGTCATAGACTCGGGCGATGGGTTCCTTTTGGAGGGTGTGGCTGTGTTTGAGGCGCTCCATTTCCTGGGCGGTGGGAAGGCAATCGGCTCCGTAGAGAATATCGCCCGTGGCCGTCCGCTCCAACCGGTTTCGGGCCGTGGTGCGCGGTTTGAAGGTGGTGGGCAGAAACGCGGCGGCGCGCCGCGCAGCCGCGGGATTGTTGAGGCGCTTGGCCGTCAGGAAGAACATGCCGGTGGGCCCCCAGCCGTCGTTGTCGCCGAAGCTGAGGCCGGTAAAATCGACCGGGAAATTCAGTGACACCGCCAGTTCCGGGATAGCGAACGCGGGATGTTTTTGGCCGGTGGCATTTTCCCAACTCAAGAGGTAGCGGAGGGCGTAGTGCATCCCGTAGTTCCAATAGCCGGTCCCCTCGTGGTTGCCGCCGCCGTTCTTGATGTAGGACTTGAAATATTCGCCGAGCGACTTCTCGACAAACGGAATCAGCGGCCGGCACTCGGGCCGATCATCGTAAAATGCCAGCGCCAGCAGGCCGATGCCACCGGCGCAGACGCCGTTCCAGTTGGACCATTCCTTGTTCGCCCACCACGGGGGAGATTTCAGGCAGTTCAACGCGGCTTTCAGGTAAAACCGGTCGAGCACGGCGAAGAACACCTGTTGTTCCTCGGGCGTGATGTCGGCGCGAAACAAGTCGTACATCAACGCGATATCGGCCGAGTGCTCGCCATAACTCAGGCAGAACGGCATCACCGTCTCGGCGGGAATACCGGGGTGCGCCTCGCAACTGATCTGTTTCCAGTTCAGCAGATTGCTCAGATGCCGGATGGCCGCGGCCCGGTATTTCGCGTCCCGGGTCAAGACCCACGCCGCAGTGAGGCATTGCAGATGACTGGCAATGGCGCGGGTGCCCTGCTGATACGTTCGCGCTTCGCCCTCGGCAATGGGCCGAGCCGTGACCAACCAGTCGGCGTCCTCGATGACGCGCGCCGCCTCGCTCTGGAGGCAGGGCGAATGCAACTTGTCCTTCAGGTGCAACGCCGTATCTTGGCTGACCCAGAGCCGGGGGGATTCCTTGAGCTTGAGCACGGCGTCTTCAGCCGGCGCAGCCGCCCCGGCGACACTGGCCCCAAGAAACGCAATCCCGAGAATCAGACGCATGGTGGTGGATGACATTGGCCGACACTTTATCGTTGCGGATGCAGTCCACAAGTTCATTTTGGCGATTCCACAATCTGATTGTTTGCCTGCCGGAAAGGGAGTAGAAAGGAGCAGTAAAGAGCACGTGGATAACATTCTTTCCAAGATTTTCATGACCGGCTGGCTCATCGGACTGGCCGGTTCATTGGCGGCGGCGAAACCGGTATCCGAACCGCCGGATTTGACCCGCAGCAATGCGGTGGACCGGACGCGGACGTACAACCTCGGACCGACCGGGTTGCGCGGGTGGATTTTCACCGCGCCGGAAACGTATCTCGATTCCGTGCAGGGACGGACAACCGCCCGGAGCCGGCAGATTCTGGTCACGCATGTCGGGACGAACTCGCCGGCTTTCGGGGTGGTCAAGGTCAACGATGTGATTCTCGGCGTGGACGGGGAACTGTTCCGCGACGATGCGCGGAAGAGTTTCGGCCGCGCGATCACCGAGGCGGAAAAGACGGGGGTGATGCGGTTGACGCTGTTTCGGGCCGGCACGACAAACGAGGCGCGGCTCAATCTGCGCGTGCTGGGGGCGTACAGCGCAACGGCGCCGTACAATTGTCCCAAATCAAAACTCATCTTGGCTGAGGCGTACCGGGTTTTGGAGAAAGAGCCGTTGCAAAAAAATTGGTGCGGCGCGATTAGCGGCCTGGCGTTGCTGGCGGCCGGCGATTCGTCCGTCGCGCCCAAAGTGCGGGACTTTGCCCGGTCCATCCAGCCCGGCGAGTTGAATCCCGACAAGTGCAACTCATGGGAATGGGGTTACCTGAACCTCTTTCTCTGCGAGTACTACCTGCGGACGGGCGACAAGGAAGTGTTGCCGGCAATCCGGCAGTACACGGTCAATCTCGCCCGGGCGCAGAGTTTGTACGGCACGTTTGGTCATGGCGGGGCCGGGCGGACGGCGGCGGGCGGGTTTCATGGGTCGGTGCCGGCGTACGGCCCGGTCAATCAAGCTGGTCTGACCGCGAACCTGGCCATCGTGATGGGCAAGAAGTGCGGGATTCACGATCCGGAAATTGATCCGGCCATCGAGCGGGCGTCGCGCTTCTTTAGCTACTACGTGGGCAAGGGCACAATTCCGTACGGCGAACACATGCCGTGGCCGTACCACGAAAACAACGGCAAGAGCGCGATGGCGGCGGTCTTCTTTGGAGTGCAAGGTGACCGGGTTGAGGCGGCGCGATATTTTGCCAAGATGGCGACGGCCGGTTATGCGAACCGGGAATACGGACATACCGGGCAGGGCTTCAGCTATTTGTGGGGTGTTATGGGCGCGAACATGGGCGGACCGGCCGCGGCGGCGGCCTTTGTGAAGGAGGCGCAGTGGCATTTGGACTTGGTGCGGCGCTGCGACGGGTCGTTCACCTATGATGGTGGCGAGCAATACGGGCCGGGGCAGACGGACGACAACACGTACTGGGGGCGGAGCAGTTACGATGGGTTGAGTCCGACCGCCTGCTACGTTCTGAGCTATGCCGTTCCGTTGCGGCGGCTCATCATTACCGGCCGGGATGCCAGGAGCGCCGACTGGCTGAGCCGGCAGGATGTGGCGGAAGCCATCGCGTCGGGCCGGTTCGATTTGGATCGCAAACGGAAGAGTGTGCCGGAGCTGTTGCGGGCCTTTAACGATTGGTCGCCGGTGGTCCGCGGTTGGGCCGCCGAGGAACTCGCGGCGCGCCCGGAAGCAAGAACGCTCGTGCCGGAATTGCTCAAGCTGGCCGAAGGCCCGCAGCCGAATGTCCGGCAGGCTGCTTGTGAAACGCTGGGCAATATCAAGGACCCCGCCGCCGGGCCGGTGCTGGTTCGGCTGTTGCGTCACGAAGACCGGTGGCTGCGGGTCAAGGCCGGGGAAGCATTGAAGAAGATGGGCGACGCCGCGTTGCCGGCCTTGCCGGAGATGCTTCGGGCGGTGGCGGACACCGCCGAACCGCTGCAGCCGATTTCCTGGAGCGATCCGATCCAGTTCGCGCAAGGGCAGTTGGCCGAGACGGTGTTCGCGGGACCGCTGAAACCGTCGCTGGCGGCCGCGGACCGGAAGCTGTTGTATCCCGCCATCCGCGCCGTGGCGAAAAATGCGGACGGCATGGCGCGGGCGCGATTGCGGGACACGTTTGCGAATCTGCTGACCGAGGAGGATGTCCGGGCGCTGGCGCCGGATCTGATCGCGGCGATTGAGGAGTTGGCGCCGGCGGACTTGATGTTCGCGAATGAAATCCGCATGGGCGCGTTGCAGGCGCTCGTGAAATACCGGTTCCGCGAGGCGATTCCGCTCTGTGTCAAATTCGCGCGAACCCAAAGCCAGCACGCGAGTCAGGAGCGCACCGGCGTGATCCTCAAACTGCTTGAAAGTTACGGTGTCGCCGCGCAGAAAGTGTTGCCGGAGCTGCGGGAGTTTCTCGAATACTGCCAGACGGAGCCGAACTTCCCGGAGTGGGCGCGGAAACAGAAGGCGGCCTCGGTGGCGGCGGCGATCCGCTCCATTGAGGCGGCAACAGAACAACCACAACTGAAGAGCCTGTCCCCTTAACGGAAAGAAATATCCATGAAAATACCCAGCACATATCCGGCCACCTCTTCCGAGTGTCACCCGGAGCGAAGCGAAGGGTCTCTGTCGTTCCGACATTCGCCGCAAACAGCAGAGATTTGCCGCACACGACAGCGGCGTCTCGCTTCGCGCGGCTTTCGCTTCGCGCAGAATGACACCATTCAGAAACGAGGTTTCCGGACGGGTTCTACACTCATCACCGGCTTGGCGCTCCTGATCGGGGCGGCGGGTCAAATGTGGGCGGCGAACCCATCGTCTGTTTCGGAGTTTTACACCGAGCCGCCACTGTATCATTCCACGCCGGACCCGAAGAAGGAGAAGCACTTCGGCGATGTGGGTGTGACCGGGTTGAAAGTGCGGATCTATCCCGGTGTCGTGATCAAGGTCGAGGAGACGGTGCCGGGCACACCGGCAGACGGCAAGTTCGCCAAAGGCGACGTGATTACCGGCGTCAACGGCGTCGCGCTCAAAGGCCGGAACCCGTACGTCGTGCTCGGCGAGGCGTTGACCGCCGCCGAGGCGAAGGACGGCAAATTGGTCTTCGAGGTGGAAGGCAAAAAGCCGGTCACGGTGGTCATCCCGGCGCTCGGCGCGTACAGCGCGACGTGGCCGCTGCATTGCCAGAAGTCGCAGGCGATCATCCGCGGCGCGGCGGCATACTACGCGCGGACGTTGGAGTATGCGGGCGGCTCGCACACCGACCGCGACAAGGAACGGCACGGCATCGGCGGGGCGTTGGCGTGTTTGTTCCTGCTCTCGACCGGTGACGACCAGTATTTGCCGCGGGTGAAATCGTATTTCGATGAGCTGGGCAGGAACATCAAGGGCATCGGCGACAACACGTGGGCGAACGGCTACAACGGCATTGCCTGCGCGGAGTATTACCTGCGGACGGGCGACAAGTCGGTGTTGCCGGTCTTGCAGTATTACTGCGACGACGCCCGCGACCGGCAATTCTACGGCGTCGGCTGGGGCCACTGGGGCCGAGAAATCAACCCCGGCTACGTCTCCGGCGGCTTGATGAACCCGGCCGGCGCGCAAGTGGCGACGACGTTGCTGCTCGCGAAGGAATGCGGCGTGAACGTGGATGACCGGACGATGCTCGGCGCGCTGCAATACTTCTACCGGTTTGCCGGGCGCGGCAGCGTGGCGTATGGCGATCATCGCGGCGAAGGCGGCCTCGGCTCGAACGGCAAGGACGGCATGGCCGCGGCGTTGATGCAGGTGGCGACCGGCGCGCGGGGCGACACGGAGGTTTACCGGCGGGCGCGGAATTATTTTGCATTGTCCATGCTCGACAGTTTTCCCGCGTTGGTGACCGGGCACGGCGACGAAGGACGCGGCGATGCCATCTGGCGTTCGATCACGTCGGCGTATCTGCACGACCTCAAACCCGAGGCGTACCGGACGACGATGGACACTTTGAAATGGTGGTACGACTTGAGCCGGCGGCCATCGGGCGCGTTGGGCGTGGCGACGGCGCAGCGGTTCGACGACGAAGGGTCAGGCGCCGGGGTGGCCATCGCGTACACCGCGCCGTTGCGGACGTTGCGGATTACCGGCGCGCCGCGCTCGAAGTTCGCGAAGGACTTCACGTTGCCGGTCAACCCGTGGGGCCGGCCGGCGGATTTGGCGTTTTTGTCCATCGCGCCGGACGCGCAGGAGCCGGTGTATCAGTTGGCGCGCAAACTCGGCGACGCGTATAGCGCGGAACCGAACTATGCCGGGATGTCGGCGGCGGAGTTGGCGCAGATTGCCCGGCACCGGAACTACATGATCCGCGCGCAAGCGGCGAAGGCGTTGATGCATACCGGCGCGTTCGGTGAACTGGAAAAGATGATGGCGGACCCGGATCCGCGGGTGCGCCGGGCGGCGTGCGATGGGTTGACGGATTACCGGTACTGGTTTGCGGTCGGGAAGAAACCGATCCGCCCGGAGGACGTGTCGCCGAAGATGGTGGCGGCGTTGCGGAAGATGTTGACCGACCCGAACGAGGCCATCTACACCGTGGACGGGGCGTTGATGGCGTTGAGTTGCGCGACGCCGGCCGCGGTGGCGGGGTGCGTGCCGGATATTTTGCCGTGGACGACGCACGAGGAATGGTGGGTCCGGCAGTCGGCGTTCCGGGCGTTGGCGACGGCGGCGCAGGCGGAGGGCATGGCCGCGCAGGTGCTGCCGGTGCTGGCGGAGATGTTGCGGCGCGAACAGCGTCCCACGGCGCGGGAGACGATGAACGGCTTGTTGGCGCGGTTGGCGCCGACTCTCAAGATGGACCGGGAAATCGTGATGGCGTTTCAGCGGGCTGCGGCGGAGACGGAAATCAAACCCGGCCCGCGTGCCGGTGAGGGTGGCTACTACGTGCAGGAGGCGGCCCTGGCTGGATTGCGGGCGAACCCGGCCAGCGCGCCGGAAATGGCGCGGTCCGTCCGGGCGCGATTCCCGCAGTTGCAAACCCGGTATCTTGTCAAGGTGGTGGAGGCGTTGGTCGCCGCGCGCGAGCAGTTGCCGGAGGCGGCGCGCGGGGAATTGACCGACGTGCTGGATGCGGATTACCGGCGGGAACTGATTCGGCGGATGAACGCCGGCGAGACGCCGCTCGACACGATTTTAACGCTGACGCAACTGAAACATCCCGAGGTCGGTTGGCGCGAAGTCGGCCGGCCGGTCGGGGCGGAGCGGGTGTGGCGATTCACGTCGTTCGAGCCGCAGGGGGCGGACGTGATGCATCCGCGCGAGGGGAAACGGTTCCGGGATGTCGCGTTGCCGGTGGGATTGGCGAATTGGTACCTGCCGGAGTTTGATGCCGGTCAGTGGACAAGCGGCAAGGCGCCGATTGGCAAGGGGGTGTTCACGGCCAGACGGGGCAAGAAGGCCGCCATTGAGAATCAGTCCACGTGGGGCGACGGCGAGTTTTTGTTGGCGCGGACGACGTTTGAGCTGGATGCGGTGGATTGCGATTACTACCGGCTCGGCGTGTTGGCGAAACAAGGATACCACATTTATCTGAACGGGCAGAAGATTTATACCTACATCTGGTGGAGCGATGCGCCCGAGTACCGGAAGATCGGACTGGGCGCCGACGCGGTGAAACACCTGAAAAAAGGCGCCAACGTGCTGGCGGTTTATGCCAACGCCGCCTACGTGGACGGGGAACAAGTCGGCCAACTCGATGTTCGTTTGGAAGGTCTGAAGAAGGAGGATTTGCTCCAATGATCCCTATGATGAAACGATTGCTGATCGTCGGTCTGCTTGTGGCCGGCGGGCTTGGGGCGGCCGAGCCGGGGCCGACGCCGCCGGACCTGACGGCGGGCGGGCTTCCGGACAACACGGGCGATCAGTCCGTGCTGCCGGGGGTGCGCGGTTGGCTCTATCATTGGAACGGCGAGACCACCCATGCGCGGCAGGTTCTGGTCCGGCAAGTGAAGCCCCAATCGCCGTGGCGCGGATTGCTCCAGCCCGGCGATGTGATTCTGGGGGTGGACGGTCAGTTGTTTCAGCGCGATCCCAAACAAGTCCTGGCCGCCGCACAAAACACGGCTGAGTTGGCCGGCGTGATGCGGCTGATTCGCTGGCGGGCCGGCCAGACCGAGACCGTGACCCTGAAGCTCGTCAACCCACCGGACTTTACCCGCGGCGGCCAGCGTGGCGAGGACCACGATTGGACGCTCGGGCCGACCGGGTTGCGCGGCTGGATTTATAGTCGGAAGGGCCAGTCGGCCGATGCCCGGCAAATCTTGGTGACCGCCGTGGCCAAAGGGTCGCCGGCCGACGGAATTTTCCAGGCCGGGGATGTGATTCTGGGGGTTGCCGGCCAACCGTTTGATGGCGACGCGCGGCTGCAATTCGCGCGGGCGATCACCGCGGCGGAGGCGGGCCAGGGGGTGCTCGCGTTGATCCGGTGGCGGGCCGGTAAGACGGAGAATGTCGCGCTGCAGTTGCCGGTGTTGGGGGCGTACAGCGCCACCGCGCCGTATGACTGCCCGAAGTCAAAAAAGATTTTCGAGCAAGGTTGCGCGGCGATTGCCCGGAAGGGGTTGGGGAATGTTTCGATTCCCAATGACCTCAACGCGCTGGCGCTGCTGGCCAGCGGCAAGGAGGAATACCGGCCGCTGCTGGCCGAGTACGCCAAGAAAGTCGCGGAGTTCAAGGCCGAGAGCATGGCAACGTGGTACTACGGCTACGCGAACATGTTTCTGGCGGAATATGTGATGGCCACCGGCGACAAGTCAGTCTTGCCGGGCGTGAAACGGCTCGCCTTGGAAGCCGCGCGGGGACAGAGCGGCGTCGGCACGTGGGGACACAAGTTCGCCCGGCCCGACGGCAACTTGAACGGTTACGGGTGCATGAATCAGCCCGGCCTCAGTTTGATGATTTCGATGGTGTTGGCCCGGCAGGCGGGCGTCGAGGAGCCGGCATTGGACCAGGCCATCGCCAAAGGGGCCGCGTTCCTGCGTTGGTACGTGAACAAAGGCGCGATTCCCTACGGCGATCATGCGCCGTGGCCCGCGCACGAGGACAACGGGAAATGTTCGAGCGCCGCGGTGCTGTTTGATCTGTTGGGGGACGCCGAGGCGGCGACGTTTTTCGCGAAGATGGCCACCGCGGCGTATGACGAGCGGGAACGCGGGCATACCGGCAACTTCTTCAATGTGTTGTGGGCGTTGCCCGGCGTCTCGCGCGGCGGCCCGCGGGCCACCGGCGCGTACCTGCAGGAACAGGCGTGGTACTACGATCTGGCGCGGAAATGGGATGGCAGTTTCGACTACCAAGGCTCGCCGGTCGGGGTGGAGGAACACGGCAAGTACACGAATTGGGACTGCACCGGCGCCTACCTGCTGGCCTATGCGCTGCCGCGCAAAAGTCTCGTGCTGACCGGCAAGAAACCTTCGGTCGTGCCGGCCTGGGAAGCCAACGAAGTGGCGGCGGTGATCGCCGCGGGGCGCGACTTCTTCCCGGTCCAGGGCCGGAACGGATACGATTCCCGCGCCACCGAGGCGTTGCTGGCCGGTCTGTCGAGCTGGTCGCCGGCCGTGCGCAAACGGTCGGCGCAGGCGTTGAGCCGGCGGGACGGAGACTTCGTGCCGACGCTGCTGACACTGTTGGCCAGCGCCGATCGCAACACCCGGTACGGTGCGGCCGAGGCGCTGGGCGCGCTGGGCGAGCGGGCGGATGCCGCCGCGCCCCAACTGCGGGCGTTGCTGAAGGAATCGGACCCGTGGTTGCAGAGTCTGGCGTGTCAGGCGTTGATGAACCTCGGCCCGGCCGCGCGGCAGGCCAGTGTCACCGACCTCCTGGAAATGCTCGTTCGACCCAACCCGGCCGATCCCCGGCGGCGGGCGCAGCGCGATGCCGCGACCGCCTTGTTTGGCGGCCGGCGCGGGACACCGGCCATTTTGGCGGATGCCGTGGAACAGGTGGATCGCCGGCAGTTGTACCCGGCGATTCAGGCGGTGCTCCAAAATGAAGACGGCGCCGCGCGCGGGACGGTCGGCCGGCTCTACAGCAAACTCAGCGACCGCGACCTCGCGGTGTTGTTGCCGGACATCATCCGGGCCACGGAAAAACTGGCGCCGAGCAACGAGATGTTTGCCGACGGCATCCGGTTGGCGGGACTCGATTTGTTGTCGCGCCGGCACATCCGCGAGGGGATGGCGTTGTGCGTGGCGGTGATGGAGCCGACCCGGTGGGGGCAGGGCCACCGGATTGAAAAGTGCGCGGAATATCTCCTGCGCTACGGCACCCATGCCCGGGAAGTCCTGCCGCAACTGGAGCAATACCGGCAGCAACAGGGGAAAACCAAGGACGATCCATTCGCGCCGCTGATTGCCGCGATTGAGTCCGCCACGAATTCCCCGCCTTTGATCAGTCTGAAAGATTTCCTGGCGCGCGCCCAGACGGCGCCGTGACGGCGGGGCATCAAGCGGTCAAATACCGGTTGGCGAGGACGAGGAAGACGCTGCTCGTCCACGTGTAACCCCGGTCGCGGAGCGGGGCGCCGGTGAGGGCGTCGAAGTTTTCCGCGAACCCGCTTTTCACGCACAGCTTGCAGAATCGTCCGGCAATATCACGGGCGAGTTCGGTTTCACCGGCGGCGCGCAGGCCGTCCACGAGAATCATCGTGGACGGTGCCCAGATGGGACCGCGCCAGTAGCCGTCCGGTTCGTAGACCGGTGAGGACGGGTGTTCGGTGGCCGGTCCCCACGCGGTGAGATGGCGTTTGATTTCCGTCACGAGCGCTTTCCGGATTTCGATTGGGAGGCGTTGGCCGAGGATGATGGGCAGACAACCGAAAACGCTGTCCGACGGGGCGGCGGCCTTGCGGGTGATCGTGCTGAGGCAGCGGAATTTCGTTCCGTCCCAGAGCGTGGTGATCAAGGCCTGGAGCGTGGCGTCGGCGCGGCGGCGCCAGTTTGCGGACTCGGCGGGTCGTCCGAGTTTGGCGGCGAAATCCGCAAGGGCGTCCATTTGCACAACGAGGAACGCGGCGAGGTCGGCGGCTTTGAGGGGGAGGGGGACCGCAAACACGGTGCAGTTGTCCCAGCCGGAATCGTTGCCGTGCCAATACACCGGTAACCCGTCCCGGTCCGGATTCCGGTAGGTGAACCACCAGTCGGTCCACTGGGAAAGAACATCGTAGGCTTGGGCGAGGCGTTCCGGCGGGAGGCTGCCGGTGAGTTCCATCATCCGCGTCAGAATCCAACCGTGGATGGGCGGTTTGACGAAACAGGTCAGGAGGCGGACGTCGTTGATGTAGTCCGGTATCTGTCCGTTCTCGTCCTGATGGTCGAACATGATCATGAACTGGTCCCACGCCAGGTCCCGATCGGTGAGAGCGACGGCCCAGGCGTTGAACGCGTGGTCCCACGCCCAGACGTTGGTCATCCAGTTTTTGCTCATGAGCATGGCCGGCCGTTTCAGGTTGCCGAGCGGATGCACGACGCTCGACCAGTCGAGATACGCGGCGGCGGCAGCAGCGTCCCGGAGCGGTGCCGCGCAGCGGAGGAACGGCCGGCAGAAGGCGTCGAATTCCGCCTGCACGTTTTGGGCGAGAACATCGAAGTTGCCGGAATGATCCTGCGCCGGGCGGGCCCAACTCAGTTCCTCGATGGCCAGCTCGGCGGCGGCATTGCCGGCAGGAGTCAACTCGGCGATCATGTGGGTGCATTGCTGGCCCTGCCACGGGGCGTCCACCGTGAACGTACCGGCCAGCGGCACGAGCCGGTAGGAGCGATAGTTCGCGGCCATGTTGAAAATCCAGTGGCCACCGGGCTCCGGGATGGCGACATGATTGCGGAAGGGGCGCGCCGTGAGCCGCAGTGTGACGCCGCGCACGCGGAGGCGGACGGTGTGCGCTGTGGGGAGGCAGATTTCGACGCGACCGTGGCGGTGGTGGAGGGTGAGCACGGACGCGGTGCGGGAAACTTCACCAGCGACCGGCGCGCCGTTGGCAATCAGTTCCAACAGCATGACCTCGGAAGCGGCCGCGCCGTGGACGCTGCGCAGCCAGAGGCCGGCGGGCAGGCCGGTGCGCGCGTGTTTTTCTCCGGCGAGTTGGGAAATCGCGAGATACGAACCCCACCGGCTGAAGGGGATGGCGGCGATGTCGGGATTGATTTGTGAGTTCATCGTGGATGGGATTGGGGGGATGGCATCGGGCAGGCGCGTTGCCGTGGTTAGTTGTTTTCCTGAAGCAGGGCGCTGGCTTCGGCGCGGCGGCGCCGCAGGTCTTCGGCTCGCAACAGCCGGACCAGTTCATTCTTTTCGGAGCGGTTCAGGATTCCGGGCGTCGCGGGTTTCTTGCCGGAGTAAATCTCGTACAGGTCGGCGAGCGTCCACGTGTCGTTGCGCTGCGTGGCGAACGGCAGGTCGGTGTGGTCGGTGGACTTGAGGTTGGCCAGCGGATTGCGGCCCCACGCATGCCGGTAATACACGGGGGCCGGCACCAACGGGCTGGAGAGCACAATCACGCTGTAATCAAATTGGTTGTTGCCTTTGTTGAAATGCTCCGCCTGGGCCGGCTGGAATTTTCCATCCGGGCCGGCAATGGCGAAGCCGTGGATGGGACCGTCGTTGTAGGGGCCGGCCGGGCCATCCAATTTGAGGAGGATTTTGCCGTTGCCGGTTTCCACGCTTTTCAACAGCGGCGGCAACCAGCGGATCCGTTTGTCGTATTGCGTGGCCAAGGCCCAGCGCGCGATGCGTTCGCCGACGGGGATTTTGATCTGCGGGTGAAACCACGACCGGCGTTGGTCGAAGCTGTCGGCATAGCCGATGTTCTTGTCGCCGGCGTTCCAGAGGTCGAGGAACGTCTGATACTGGACGGCGCGGATGTAGATGCCCTCGTCGGCCATCTTCTCCAGATAATTATCCCGGTCCTGCGGGTCACCGGCGGTGCAGAGCGAGATGATGCCGAACGGCAGTTGCGGGTCGGTGAAGGCCGCGCGCCATGCGCCGATCATCCTGGCGAAGACCTGGTAATACAGCACGTGTCCGTTTGGCTGCAGCGCGTTGTTGAACCCATGATGCCAGAGCGCGCCTTTGATGGGGAAGCCGGCCAGGGGGGCGATCATGCTGGCGTAACAGTTGCCGGGGCGGTTCATGTCCATCGCGGGACCGGGCAGGAGGGTGGCTGGCGGTTGCCGGTCGCCGGCGTTCTGTTTTGCGGCCCGCTCGTGGAACCGCTTGATCCGGTCGGCGAGATCTTTCTGCGGATCGAAGTCCGCGATTTTCTTGTCCCACTCGGCCAACATCTGCTTGACCTCCGGGGTGTCAATGGTCTGCAACAATTCCAACGGCAGCCACGTCTCGATGCACGTGCCGCCGCGCGACGCGTCAATCACCCCGATGGGAATCTGCGTCGCCATGTGAAGCCGGCGGGCAAAGACGTAACCGATGGCCGAAAACTCGCGGACGGTGGCCGGCGTGCAAACGTCCCAATAACCTTCCCGGAAGTGTTGGTGCGACCAATCGCTCCACCGGTATTGCATCGGGAACGATGGTTTCCGGTCAGGCCCGTTCAGTTGCGGGACGGAAAAGAGGCGGATGTTGGGGAAGTTGGCCGAGACCGCTTCGAGGTCGCCGTTGTCCGCCTTGGGAAGCTCGAACTCCATGTTGCTCTGCCCGCCGAGCAGCCAGATGTCGCCGACGAGGATGTTTTCCAGTGCGACCTTTTTGGTTTTGCCCTGGATGGTCATCGTGCGTGGCTCTGCGCTGGCCGGCAGGGCCGGCAACTCCACTTTCCAGGACCGGTCCGCGGCGGCGGTGGCCGACTGCGACTGGCCGGCAAAGGTCACGGTGACTTTCTCGCCGGGATCCGCCCACCCCCAAACCCGGATCGGTTTGTCGCGCTGGATGACCATGTTCGACTGAAACAGGTTGTGCACCCACAACCCGTCGCCTATCGCCGGCACATCAATGCGCGTTTGGCCGCGTTCCAGCCGTTCCGTCGCCGGGACATTCCCCCCGGTCATGGCCACGGCGAATGCTGCCAGACAAACGATTCTCCTGGTGAAATGGTCATTCATGGGAGCTCATCCTACCGAACCCTGAGGGGCGACGCAATGGATCCTTCGGCCGTTGCGCGGGCGAACAAAACGTGTTTACCCGGGGCGGAGACGGGGGTACAATCGGCAGCATGAAGTTCAATCGGCAGGAATCGTCAGTGGAAATTTTGCCATGAGGGAAGAAATGGAACATTCGCTGTTTGATGTGCGCCGGGTGCCGTTCAGTTATTTCGGGTCGTGGTTGTCGTTGCGCATCCCCGAACGGGAAACGGAGCTGCATTTCTGCAACTACCACGGCGGGGCCAACAAACTTTTCCCGGTCCAGGTGCTGAGCGGGGGCAAGGTCGTCCGCCCGGCAATCTCGGCGCAGCCGTGGGTGCTGGAGTTGCGGCACGGCGCGGGGCGCATCGAGATTTGCTTTGCGTCCACGCGTACCGTTCGGATGCGAGGACAAGGATTGAAACTCCAGTTCGGCGGGAAAAACCTGACGTACCGGGTCGGGCCGAATCTGGTCACGTTCAACAAGCCGCATACAGGCCGGTATCAAGTCGAGATGTTGCACGGAACAATGGAGGTGCAGCGACTTGAACCGGCTCAACCCCTTTACCCGACGGTTGGCGTTGTGTCACCGGCGGCCGATGGCCGGTGGGAGCTGGCCATTGACCAATACTTCAGCACGTGGGTGCGACCGCCGCGAAAGTCCTTTGATGATTGCGTCGGGGCATCGAAACGAAGTTTCCACGCCTTTCTCAAGACCATGCCGGCGTCGAGGCCGCAGGATGCGAAAGCGCGGACGCTGGCCGCCTACATTGTTTGGGCGTCTACGGTCGAACCTTGCATGCTGATCACGCGCCCGACGGTGTTGATGTCCAAAAACTGGATGTGCAAAGTCTGGAGCTGGGATCAGTGTTTCAATGCGATGGCGCTGGCGAAGGGCCAGCCGGCGTTGGCGCTCGACCAGATGTTGATCTTGGTTGATCATCAGGACGAGTTCGGCGCGTATCCCGATGCCATCAATGACCGGCTGGCGCATTACAATTTCTCCAAACCACCGGTGCATGGCTGGGCGTTCAGTGAAATGCTCAAGCGAATGCCGCGTCCGCCCTCCGCGAAAGTGATGAAAATCATGTACCGGTCGCTGTCCCGGCAAGCCGATTGGTGGATGACGCATCGGCGGATGCCGGGAGCTTTGTGTCCGTATTATTTACACGGTAACGACAGCGGCTGGGACAACAGCACGATGTTCCGGAAGGGGGTGCCCCTAGTGGCGCCGGATCTGGCGGCGTTATTGGTTCTCCAAATGGGCGCCCTTGCCGAACTGGCGTCGAAACTGGGGCGAGAGAAAGAGTCGTCCCGATGGAAAACACGGGCGGACAAACTCTACGATGGCTTGATGCGGGAACTTTGGCGCGGCGATCACTTCGTGGCCCGATTGGGGTTGGACGGGACAGATGTTGAATCACAAAGCCTCATTCCGTGGCTGCCGGTGATTCTGGGCAAGCGGTTGCCGGTCGAGGTTCGTGTCGCCTTGAAAGCCGGGATTGAGACGCACTTGACCCGGTGGGGATTGGCGACGGAACGAGTGGACAGCCCATTCTACAAAACCGACGGCTACTGGCGGGGACCGATCTGGGCGCCGTCCACGTTCCTGGCCGTGACCGGGTTGGATCGGTGTGGGTTCACCGCGCTGGCCGACACGATTGCGGAAAGATTTTGCCGGTTGTGCGCGCAGAGCGGTTTTGCCGAGAACTTCGATGCGGTGACCGGCGCGCCGCTGCGCGACCCGGCCTATACCTGGACCGCGAGCGTCTTTTTGTTGCTCGCCGAACGAATGAAAAAGAGAAAAAAGAGAAAGGAATAAAATGAAACTGTATCGTGTTGTTCTGGCAACCATGCTCTTGGTCAGTGCGGCGGCGCGCGCCGAGTCGGCACCGGTCACGCTCAAAAAAGGGGACCGCATCGTGTTTTTGGGCGATTCGATTACCGCGCAAGGGGGGAAGCCGGGCGGCTATGTGACGTTGATCAAGCATTCCATCAACGCGGCGCATCCGGATTGGGGCGTTGAAGTCATCAATGCCGGTATTAGCGGCAACAAGGTGCCGAACCTCCAAGCGCGCCTGCAAAAAGACGTCTTGGACAAGAAACCCACGCTCGTCTTCATCTACATCGGCATCAATGACGTGTGGCATTGGAGGAAGAACAAGGACGGCGGACTGGCCGGTGGCACGCCGAAGGACAAGTTTGAGGCCGGGCTGAAGGACATCATCGGCAGGATCCAGGCGGCCGGCGCGCGGGTCGTGCTATGCACGGCGTCGGTCATCGGCGAGAAGGCGGATGGGACGAACGACCGCGACCAGATGTTGGATGAGTATTGCGCCATCAGCCGGAAAGTGGCGGCCGAGACCAAGGTCACGCTGGTGGACCTTCGCAAGGCGTTCCTTGATTACCTGAAAACCAACAACAAGGAAAACGCGCCCAAGGGAGTTCTGACACGTGATGAGGTTCACTTGAACGCGGCCGGCAACAAGTTCGTTGCGGAACAGATGCTCAAGGTTTTGGGAGTTCAGCTTGTGGACGTTCCGGCGGCTCCGGCGAAGAAGTAATCGCGTGCGCCACCGAATTCCCATGCAAGGCATGTTAGACTCTTTCCGCGTAAGATATGACACAACAGCGCAGATCGGGTGAGAAGCTCGCCTCACATTACGGAGGGGCACGCTTCTGCGTGCCCGCAGCAGGTCGCAATCCAACGACGCGGTCGCGCAGAAGCGCGCCCCTCCGTTTTCTTGCGGCTGCGCCGCGTTGGGGGGAATGAGCTTGACCGGTTTCTTTGTGAACAGCCCGCTGATGGAGAACGAGACTCTGTTCTTCGCCAACGACGTCGGTGACCGGTCGGCGCGATTGTTGTTTCAGCCGGTCAAGATCGTCTCGGTGCGACCGGCCAATGGCGACACGCCGTATGTGGAGGGGAAAGATTACCGGGTGGCGTGGGATGTGGGCGAGATTCAACTGCTGCCGGGGTCGGCGATTCCGAGTTTTAATCTGTTGACGGATGTGTTGGGCAGCCGGCAATACAAGAGTTTGCTGCGGCCCGGTCAGCCGCTCTTGTTCGGCGAGGGCGATTTCATGCACAGCAAACAGGTGCGCGTGACGTACACGCACAAGGGCGATGAATGGAAGGGGAAGCCTTGTTTGCCAAAAGCCCAGCCGGAGAAGTTGCCGGGTATCACCCAAAAACTGCGTGCCAAGGACGCCTGCCGGGTGTTGTTGGTGGGCGACAGTATTTCGGTCGGCTACAACGCGTCGAGGCTTCTGAAAGTTCCGCCGCACTTGCCGGCCTATGGCGAGCAGGTCGCGCAGGGACTGGAGAAGGCGACCGGCGCGCCGGTCACGTTGGTGAACATCTCGCAGGCCGGTATGACCGCGGGTTGGGGGTTGAAGCAGATGCCGCGGCTCGTGGCGAGTAATCCTGATCTGGCGATCATTGCCTTTGGGATGAATGACGCAAGGGAAGGCAAGAGCGACAAGTATGAGGAAAATCTCCGGCATTTGATTGCCGGGTTGCGCCAGCAGTATCCGCGCGTGGACGTGATTCTCGTCGCCAATATGTTGTCGAATCCGGAGTTCCGGGCGTGGCCGGCGCATTTTGAGAATCGGCAGCGCCTGTTCAAGCTGGCCGGCGAGTTCGAGCGCGTGGTGGTCGCGGATGTGATGGCGGTGACGGAGGAAATCTTGAAGCGCAAGAAGTTCGCCGACATCAGCGGAAACAACCTGAATCACCCCAACGACTTTCTGCACCGCGTTTATGCAGAGGTGGTACTGGGGGTGATCTTACCAGAGAAGAGACAATGAAGATGGCTTTATTGAGTTTGTTCACGGCGGGTTTGTCGGTGTTGGCGGCGGAGCAGCCGAATGTCTTGTTTATCGGCATTAGCTTACCGGCTCGGTGAGTCTCTGCTTGATCCCGACGGGCATCCCGTTGCACCATCCGATGACTGTGGCCGCGAGATGGCGCGTGTTATTCGAGGCGGGACACGGATGACATTGAATCACGGTTGCCCCTGCGGGGGCCTGTTGAGGTAACGTATCAGTGGGAGGAAACGCATGAATGTAGCGTCGGCATTGCCGGACGATCTGTCGGAGGCTCAGGTACGGTCAATCAGGATCGTGACCTGTAGCCTAGAGTTTCTGCCCATCAGTTGTCTGCACTGGCGCGGGGACGAAGTGCGAGTCATTGCCGCCAACCGGGTGATCCCGGATGATTTCCTCTACATTCCGGCAAAGGGGGCGCTCGACTGTTTGGTGGGTGAGGCGCGACGAACTATCAAGCCGGGTGAGTTCATCATGGTGCCGGCGGGTCAGCGCCATGGCGTTACCCTGGGCGCAGGAGTCAAGGAGTACGAGGCTTTTGCCTTGCACATGCATCTCTATGATGAAACACGCCATCGCTTCCTCCAGAAACTGGATTCTCCCTTTGGTTCTTTGTCGAATCTGGAAGGGTGGTTGACGCGGCTGACTGCCTGCACCTGCCTGATGGGGCGCGACCCGAAAACGGGAGGCGAGTATATGAGACATCTCGTCATTTCGCTGCTGATTGAACAGTTCCTGCACGGACGCGGTGTGCGGGAGCTGCCCGAACAGACTGACCAACGCATCGCGCGGTTGCTGGGCCGTATTCGCGTGCGGCCTGCTGACAATTGGACGGTCACTGGCATGGCACAGGATTGCCATCTTTCGGTTAGTCGTTTTCGTGAGCTTTTCGCTACTTGCACAGGAACGTCTCCCAAGGAGTATGTACAGAAGGTCAGGCTTTCACTTGCCCGTTCACTGCTTGTGACCATGCCCGAACTGACCGTGGAGCAAGTCGCTGACAAGGTGGGTATCTCAGACGCCCATTATTTTCATGCTGTCTACAAGGATCAGTTTGGCGAGACCCCAAAGAATCGGTTATCCTCCAAAAACGGGTAAAGCGTCGCACTTTACGGCGAGCTACTCCGATCGAGTTCCCGGCGAGGGTTAAGAGATCCTCCTAAATCGCAGACAGAGCCATACATTCGGGTGTGGTACTCCGAACGGGCAGTCGGCGATTTCCTTACAAATACAGGCGATTCGTCGATTGTCCGTATCGACAGGCTGTGGGAAGCTTGGAATCAAGATAAGGATCAGAACATTATGAAGATCTGCACCACGCTGGTCTCGAGTTTATTGATTGCCCTCGGTGCCGTCACCACGGCTCCGGCGGACATCGTCGCGGTTACCAATGGTTTTTTTGGCGGTTCCGCCCCGGTCGCGACCGTGAGTCAATCGATCTCGGTTGGAGCCAATGCCGATATGCTGATCGTGATGACCGCATCTGAGTTGGGTGGCTTGACCGGCGACCCAATGTCCGTGACCTATGGCGGGGTTCCCATGATCTTGGCAACGGGTAATCTTGCGCTCACCGGTATCTGGTACCTCGATCTTTCCACTCCCGGAATCAGCGGGACTACTGTGAGCGTAGATATGAGCGGTTATGGGACAAGGAATGGATTTGCCGCCGGTTGGGTGTCCATCGATGGCAATCTGGCCGCGAACGAATACATCGCTCTCCACAGCTTCACCAATTCTGCGGCAGGCACCAATGCCTTGAGCCTGACGACCACGGTCGCAACCTTCAATGTCGTCGACTTTAATGGAAACAATACCGCTGGGTCGATCACGGTGAATTCGCCAAACCCGACGGTGATTTACACCGATACCGATATTGGCTCCGCCCGCAGCGCGGCGGCCTATGAAGCGTGGGGTCCTGCCGGCACCAGTACTTACCAGTGGACTTTGACGGGCGGCACTCTTCCCGGCGACTACCGCCGCATCGACGCCGCCGCTTTCTCCGTCGTTGCCATTCCCGAGCCTTCCACCTTGGCCTTGGTTGGTGCCGGATTTGCGATTCTGATGGGGTTGCGTCGCCGCAGGCGATAAACGATCCGGCAAAAGATGGGAAATTTCCGAAATTACACCGCCATGTTCAATTCCCCTTGCTTCGCGGCACGCGCCCAACTTTCTTGACAATGGACAATAGCAAGTTCGTTGGGAAGGACTGAAAGATCAATGTTCAGGAGAAATATGAAACGCTATTCACTTCACGACCTGCCTCTCGGCAAACGCCATATCCTTTCTGGTTTGCTGCCGGGTGAGTATCTCGTATCCGGAGGACTCGGTTTCAAGGGGTCGGGACACAGGTCGCATGATGTCGGTTGCCAATGTGGCTCTTGCGACGGGAAAGGACGACACGTTCACCAAAACGACAGCGAAGTGTTCATAATTCTGCAGGGCAAAGCCCGCATGGAGGTGGATGGCAAGTTTCACGACTTGGTCGCTGGTGATGTGGTGATTTGCGAACCTGGCGAGGATCATCATTTGGTTTCTGACATGAAAGATCCCTGCGTGAATATCTATTTGCATGCCGGCAACCAACCGCACCCGAAACAGCAGGTAAAAGAACAATGATCAAGACATGTATTATCGGAGTCTCCGGTTACGGCGCGATTCATTACAACATGCTCATGGAAGAAGTTTTGGCCGGTAGGGCGCAAGCGGTTGGCGCCGCCATTATCAACCAGGACGAAGAGCGTGAGAAGTGCGCCGCACTGCGAGGACTCGGTTGCCGCCTGTTTGACGATTACATGGTAATGCTCAAGGAGTTGGCTGGCACGGCTGAGCTTTGCATGATTCCCACGGGGATACCGTTGCACCGGCCGATGACTTTGGCCGCGTTGAAGGCCGGGATGAATGTGTTGGTCGAGAAACCCGCGGCGGGATGTCTCGAAGACGTCCGGCTCATGCAGGCGGCGGCGCAGCAGGCCGGCAAGATTGTGGCGGTCGGGTATCAGCATCTGTACGCCCCGTCGGTCATGGCCACCAAGCGACATCTCTTGAACGGCGTGATCGGGAAGCTGGAGTCGATCAAATGCCTCGTGATGTGGCCGAGGGACCACAGTTACTACAACCGCAATGGCTGGGCCGGGAGGCTGACTGTCAACGGCATCACGGTCAATGACTCGCCGTTCAACAACGCCGTGGCGCATGAGTTGATGATGATGATGTTTCAGGTGGGAGCGACCGAACGTAGCGCTGCCGTACCGGTATCAGTAAGGGCGAAGCTTTACCGGGCGAATGCCATCGAGAGTACCGACACCGCATGCATGAAGATCGAGACGTCCGAGGGAGTTCCGATCTATTTCTACGCCACTCACGCAAGCCGGGAAAAAGTGGATCCGAAAATCATGATTCGCGGCACAAAAGGATCGATCGTGATGACTCATGCAGGATCTGTGATTAGACCGACGGACGGCGCGGTTATCAAACTTGCATCCGGTGGTGCCGAAGGAGCGCGCCGGGCGATGATGGCCGCGGTCTTGGATGTGGTTCAGGGTGGAACGTCATTCGTGTGCGATCTGGAGATGGCATCGCGCCAGACGAGGGTGGTCGACGAGATTCATCGTACTTGCACCATCCAGCCGGTCGCGGGCGAGACGGTTGTCAGTGGAAATGGGGCCGTGAGCACGGTCATGCCCGGTATCGAAGAAGTGATGCGCCGGGCGTTCGAGCACGAGCAACTTCTGGAAGGAATGCGGTGTTGATTAAGGCGATATGAATAGTTCGTACCAATCAAGAGAGCAGCGGAGAATCTCATATGAAATCGTTGTTGACCGTGGTGTGCATCGTCTTGCTGTCAGCTTGGCGATTGCTGGCCGGGGATGGCGTGATGAATGAGCTTACGCCCGAAGCGGTGGTGGCCGGATTTGACCAACGGGCGGACGCGGTTTTCCGCGCGGAAGCCGGCAAGCCACTGGTGCGCGCGAAGAAGAACCCGCCGCTGGGGCCGGGACGCGGCAACTATGTGCGCGGGTATTCCTACTCGATTGTGGCGTTCGCCGCGAAATGTCTTTATCTGAATGAGATGCTCGACGAGGCGAATGCCGCGCTCGTTGAGAATGCGCAGTATTACCTCGACAACCCGCTGACAATCGTTGACCGGGACAGCTTCCACTGGCACGCCGAGATCGTCCTGCGCCTGCTCGAGTTGTATGGACCGAACGGCAGCCGGCATGCGGGACGGATCACGCAAGCGACCGAGGCCAAGGTCCTGGAGCCGATGTGGATTTACACGAAAAAATGCTCATGGCTCGGGAAGGCGGATTACCAGACGACCCAGACTTGGAATGTCTACAGCTCCGAGAACCATCACGCGATGGATTTCACGTGTCACTGGCACTTCTCCAAGTACGCCAAGGACCGGCCCGAATACAAGGATCGCAAGTGTGATGATGGTGCGACTCTGGCCGAGCACTACCACGCTTGGAATGACTACATCGTCGAGTACTGTCGCGAACGCGCGAAACGGGGGCTCTGCGTCGAAATGCGGAGCGACGGCTACAACGCCACGCTGATCAAGGGCTTCTACAATTTCTATGATTTTGGGGACCAGCGATTGAAGAACGCCGCGGGGATGTTCCTCGACATGTACTTCGCGTATTGGGCCGAGGAACAGATCATGGGGCACATGGGTGGCGGTGCCTCACGACTCAAGGGGAACAATGCATTCATCCAGAGCCGCAATCACGGAAACGCGGTGCTGGCCTGGCTCTACTTCGCGATCGGCAAACAGCCGGAGCTTAACGGCCATGATGTCGGCGCCCTGCTCAGCGGTTACCGGCCACCAGCCGTCGTGGCCGATATTGCGCGCGACACGGAAGGCCGCGGCCGGTACGAGATCCGGCAGCGCGTGCAGGGACTCGGCTACCAAGGGCACACGTTTCCGCGAATGGACCGGCCGGACCAGAAGCCCAACCAGTTCCGGACCGATGGCGGAGGCATTCTGCGCTACAGCTACTGCGATCCGGCGTTCATCCTGGGAACACCGATGACGGAGGCCCGGCCGACGTCGGACTGGGTCGCGATCAGCAGCCAAAATCGGTGGCAGGGGGTGATCTTCGCCGGGGAAGGAGATCCGCGCATCGTGCCGGTGCCCCGGCCAGAGGACAACCGCGTGGCTTTCAATCAGTTCTGGTCCGTGCAGAGCAAAGGCAGCCTGATTACGCAGAAACTGAAGCAGAGCAAAGGCGCGGCGGAGATGATGGTGTGGATCTCGAAGACCGGCTTGAGCCAGCCGGTGGCGGAGGACAATGTTGTCTTTGTCGAAGCGCCCGGCGCCTACGCGGCAATCCGGGTGGCCCAGGGAAGTTTCAAACTGGAGGAGCGGGTTTTCAAGGGGACGAAGGAAGAAGGCACTTCCTTCGCCACGCCGCCGGGTCACATCCTGACTCCGGCGAATGAATACGCGCCGGTCATCCTCGAAGTCATGGCCAAAAGCGACGTCAAGAGCTTCGCTGATTTCAAGGCCAAGGTGAAAGCGTGTCCGCTCAACATGGACGGACCGGTGCTGCACTACCGCAGCATCTATGGCGACAAGATGACGTTGGATACCAGTTATCAGAAGACGCCGACGATCAACGGCGAGCCGGTCAACTACGCGCCGAAGAAGGTCTTCGACAGTCCGTTCCTTAACGCCGACTACAACAGCGGCATCGTAACCATCAGCAAGGGCGACCGCCGGGTGACGCTCGATTTCAACCAACCCGTGGATGTGAAGTAAGCGACATGAAATTCGGAAACCTGACGAACTGGGTAACGGTCCTGACCATGACACTGGGTGTCGGCATCGGTTGTCTCGCAGCTGAACCAGCAGATTTCGCCGAAGCCCGGGCCCGGCGCCGGGCTTTTGGTGAGAAGCTGATGGAGACCATTCTGGCCGCCAAGAACGATAAGCACACCTCGGATGTCGTCTACGCTCTCGCTGGACTATACACGGGCAAGGACGAGGCGGGCGCAAACCAGAGGCTGCGCGAGGCGTTGAAGAAGGCGGTCGGGGGCAAGGACGAGATGACGGTGGAGGGGGCCACCAGCGTCAAGTGGCAGATGCGGACTTGGCTGCGGATTTACTATCTCTTCAACGACAAGAGCGCATTCTTCCCCGGTCGCCTCGCCGCCGATGTCCAGGCGCAGATGGAAGAGCTGTTCTTTCTGTACGGTTCCGGCAAGAGCACCCTCCAGCGCGCGAACCTCGACTACATCTGGTTTATCCAAGGCAGCGAAAACCACGACATGATGGACTTGTCCAACGCCTACCTGGCGCTGCAGGCGGTTCAGAAGCTGCCGGCGTACAAGGATCGCAAGCTGCCCGATGGTCACACGCCGGCCGAGCATGTCAAGGCGTGGGAGAAGTACTACGCCCAATACGCACTGGAACGCGCGAAGAACGGGTTGTTCGTCGAGATTTCGCCGACCTACGGCAAGTGGTTCATCGGCGAGATCGTCAACATGTACGAGTTCGCCGACGATCCGGTGGTGCGGCAGCGCATGAAACTGTTGCTGGATTTGACGTGGGCCGACTGGTCGGTGGATCAGCTCAATGGGATTCGCGGTGGCGGCAAGACGCGCTGCTATCAGGGCCATTACTCGCAGTTGGGTGCCTCGGACTCGTGGAGCCTGATGGGCCGGGCGCTCATCGGGATGGAAGGCTGGTACAGCACGAACGCCGGTATTCAAAGCCAGCTCATCTTGTCCACTTCCCGTTACGAGCTGCCGGACATCGTCCTCGACATGGCGCTGAACAGAGAAAAGACGAAGCCGTTTGTCTATCAGTCAACCCGGCCGGCAAAACTCGCCACTGATTCAAAGCACATGCCGGACTGGGAAGGATACTGGATGGACGGCAGCGGCGGTCGAATGCTGCGCTACAGCTACTGCACACCGGAATGCATTCTGGGGAGTTGGATACTGGACACCCGGATCGCGTATGCCGCGATCAATACCCAGAACCGCTGGCAGGGGGTCATTTTCTCCACCGGTCCCGCGATGCGGGTCTTTCCGGAGTCCGTGGGGCTGGGCAACGGCAAGACCTATAATCAGCATGTGGCGGTTCAGCACCGGAATGTGATGGTGGTGGCGGCTCATCCACAGGCAAAGCAGGCCGGGCAGATGCGGGTGTATTTCCCCCATGCGCTGCGCGACCGGATCGTCGAGAAGAATGGCTGGGTCATTGTGAAGGAGGGCGGGGCCTGGCTGGGTGTCAGAGTGTTGAGCAAACAGCACGCCGCGACCGCGAAGAACTACGAGTTCAAAGACGGTGAGAAGGGCCAGGGAAATGGTTTCTGGTTATGGCCGAAGGAAGATAAACCGCCGGTCGCGTTTGTGGTCTCCCAAGTGAACACCCACAAAACGCTGGAAGACTTTCTCGCCTACCTCTCAAGTCATGAATCCAGCGTGACCGATGGCCGCGTCACGTATTCGTTCGCTGATGATCTTGGGGCAAACTCACGCTTGGAGGTTGGTGGCGAACTGCCCGTGCCGCGAGTCAACGGTCAGCCGGTGAATCTGCAGCCGGAAAATGTGTTCGCAAGCCCATGGATGAACTCGGTTCACGGTAGCGGGATCGTCACCATCCAGAAGGGGGAGCAAAAACTAACACTGGATTTCACGAAGCCATCTCAGGAAAATTCGGCGGAAGACAAAATGCAGAAAGGAACCAAGAATTCACCCGATCAAAAAGCGTTCGAAGAAGCATCCGCTGGCGAGTGGCAGGAGGTCTTCTCGGACGCCTGTACCGGGGACTGGCAGCAGCAGTGGTTTCTCGACGGTGAAGTGGGCACCGTCAAGAACGGTCCCGAGGGGATGACGCTGACGGCCGGGCCGGAGTTCAAGAACGATGCGCATCACCTGGTGTTGTGGACGAAGCCAAGTTTTACCGGCGACCTGAAGATCGAATACGATTACACGCGGCTCGACAACGAGAACCGCTGCGTCAACATTCTCTACATTCAGGCGACCGGTAGCGGGAAGGGGCCGTACGCGAAGGATATTTCCCAGTGGAATGAGCTGCGCAAGGTGCCGGCCATGAGCGTGTACTACGACCACCTGCACACGTACCACATCAGCTATGCCGCGTTTCCGGAAGGTTACATCCGCGGCCGGCGGTACCTGCCGGAACAGAAAGGTCTCAAGGGCACCGACCTCAAACCCGACTACTATCCGCAGGGGCTTTTTGCCACGGGCGTGAAGCACCACATCACCGTCATCAAGAAGGACCGCGACCTTTTCCTGCGCATCGAGAATCCCGAGCAGGTGTTTTACGGCCACATGACCAATCCCGATTTGCCCATCGTCACCGAAGGCCGGGTGGGCCTGCGGCACATGTTTACCCGGTCGGCGTGCTACAAGAATTTTATGATCCACACGAGGCCGGAGAGTAACAACCAATGAATGAAGGCAAAAAGATCCTGATGACGGCAGCCATGATGGTTGCGGGGGCAACCCTGCTGGCCGCCGAGAAACCGAACGTTCTCTTTATCGCCATTGATGATTTGCGCCCCGAGTTGGGTTGCTATGGCAGCCCGCAAGTGAAGACGCCGAACATCGACCGGCTCGCGTCGCAGGGAATGCGGTTTGACCGGGCGTATTGTCAGGTGCCGATCTGCATGGGGTCGCGGGCGAGCCTCCTGACCGGCATTCTGCCGACGGCCAAACGTTTCGTCGGCGACTGCCGCGCCGATGTGGACGTGCCCGATGCCGCGACCTTGCCGGAGACGTTTCGGAAGGCCGGTTACACCACGATTTCCAATGGGAAGATTTTCCACACCCGGGAAGACACCGCGGAGCGAAGCTGGAGCGAACCGCCATGGATGCCGAAAGCCGGTCACGGGCTGAGTCTCGATCCGGAAACCACACGGCGACTCTCGCCGAAGCAGCGCGGACGTATTTGGGAGTCGCCCGACGTGCCGGACGATGCGTATTTCGACGGCCAACTCGCGTTGAAAACGATCAATGACCTGCGGCGCCTCCAGCAAACCGGTAAGCCATTCTTTCTGGCCTGCGGTTTCGTTCGGCCGCACCTGCCGTTTTACGCGCCCAAGAAATACTGGGATTTGTACGACCGCGCCAAAATCCAAATCGCCGACAACCGGTACCGGCCCAAGGACGCGCCCGTTGAATTGAAGGGCAGCGGCGAGTACAAGTCTTACCATCCCGGTGACTTGCAGGATGGCACGGAGGAGTGGCACCGCATGATGCGTCACGGTTACATGGCGTGTGCCAGTTATGCGGACAAGCTGACCGGCGATGTGCTCGCCGAACTCGACCGGCTCGGCTTGGCCGACAACACCATCGTCGTGCTCTGGGGCGACCACGGCTGGCATCTCGGTGAACACGGATTCTGGGGCAAGCACAACACGATGCACCTGGCCACGCGGGTGCCGTTGATCATCAAAGCGCCCGGCAAGAAGGCGGGCAGCACGAAGTCGTTGGTGGAGACAATTGACATCTTTCCGACCCTCTGCGCGTTGGCCGGTCTCGCGACGCCGGCGACGGTTCAAGGGCGCAGCCTGACCGGGCTGCTGGATCATCCCGAGCAACCGCATCGCGATGTCGCCTACAGCCGGTTCATGAACGCCGACGCCGTGATCACGGAGCGTTTCAACTACACCAGCTACAATGATGGCCAATCCGCGATGCTCTTTGACTTGGAAAAAGACCCCAACGAGAACGCAAACGTCGCCGGCCAGCCAGAGTACCGGGAAACCGTGAACAAGATGAAAGCGCTGCTCAAACAGCGGCAGGAAGAAGCGACCGGCAAAAAGCCCGCGCCGGCCGCGGAGACGGAGCCGGCCAGTTACGGCGAGAATGTCCCGCCGCCCACCCATGCCGGCGTGCGGTATGGGCCGCATGAACGGAACACCCTCGATTTCTGGCAGGCGAAGTCGGACAGGCCGGCGCCGTTGGTGTTGGTGATTCATGGCGGCGG